>Ga0308157_10007455_pt1 | contig 12737 bp, 12 predicted proteins | sample PhyBR1_FD_201035 | JGI IMG/M metagenome (GOLD analysis project Ga0308157, IMG submission 201035) | Phyllosphere microbial communities from UC Gill Tract Community Farm, Albany, California, United States - DLSLB.R1 | ecosystem: Host-associated > Plants > Phyllosphere > Unclassified | place: USA...
CGGATCGCGTTCCTGTGACGTTTTGGCTCCGCCCTGCAACTCTCCCGCCAGGCCAAAAACCAGCCTGCGTAACTCGGCACAAGTAAAATCCAGCATCAGGATGTGCGAATACTCAGGCGGATAAACGCGTGAATCATATGCGCGCGGCGCCTCTGCCACCCAGATAATCGGCATGCCCTGCGCTTTTTGCCAATCGTCTGCATTAAAGCGTCCACCGTCTATCATCGTCACCGAAATAATGGCGATCGATGGCGACAAACCTGGCTGCTCCGGCAATACATCCATGCCGTCGGCCCGTATCACGTCCACCTCTGAACTCACGAGGCAACGCACGATACGATCATAAATATCTGATTTACCTTCCCAGACGTAAATATCGATATTCTCTTGTGGCGCTTTATTTTTTAGCATTCTCTATTTACACAGTTTCAGTCATTCGTTATTCAAGGCGCGCACGCTCGGCATTTTTCGGTAAGCATCCATACGCTCCTGGCGGCTCGACAGCAAATTGCGTATCTCCACCAGTCGCGCATAAATGTTGAACGCGAGTATCAACAGCTCGCACATCAGGCGCCACAACAGCAAGGACAACACCGTCGCCACCAGGGCCAGCAATACGCCGCCCAAACCACGCTCGGGCATTTCAAAATTCGCGAAGAAGCCACCGATCCCGGCGCTCACAATAACCAGCACGCCGACCCAGTAAATCAACTTGATCAGGAACGGTGCAATGAAATGATCAAAACCGAGATAGCCAAACCACTTTCCAAACGAGGATTTATTTTTCATGGGCAAATATCGAGAGTCGTTGTAAGACATTTAGAAAACCAATCTGACGTTGTCGCCACCGCCACATTTCAAATCGATCAGGGTGACATCGACCTGCCCCAGGCCTATGCCCAATAAATTATTTAGCAAACTCGCAATCTGGCCTCCCAGCCCGTCCAAAATAGGTTGCAGCAATTTTTCCAGAATCCCTAGCAAGGCCATCAGCACATTGCTGATCGCAGGATTGCTGCTATTGCCACTCAACTGGTTTTGCACCTGGCACTGCGCGTTGCAAAAAAGCAGATTCAGCAAGCCGCCAATGACGCTATTGAGCAAATTACCGACGCCGGTCAGCAAGCCGCCTACCAGCCCACCTACACTGCTCAGCAAGCTCACCATACCTGAGCCCAGCGAACCGCCAGCTATCGTCTGGACGTCCGTACTCAAACTATTGAGAAACGTCTGCAGCGAAGTCAGCGATCCTTTCAGTGTGTTCAGGGTCGTCTGCAACACGCCACTATCTGCATTTAAAAGATAGGTCGCTAACGAGTTATTCGTCACGGCTCCTTGCTTATTGTTCAGCAACTGTCCGAGCAGGGTTAGCAATACCGAATTCGTCAAATTGCTGACCGTGGTTCCGATTTGCAGATTGTTATTGCCTACCGTCGCTGTTTGTCCCTTGCTTAAGGTGACACTGCCACTACTGTTCAACACATCCACTGAAAAGCTGGAATTAATCCGCAAAGTACCACTGAGGAAATTCAAAAGCTGCTGATTTTGTAAATTGACATTGCAGGAAGTCGTAGTCGAAAAAGTAGTCGCACCATCTATATTGCCAACACAAGTGCGCAAGATAGGTGCATTCACCGCTATCGTCGCCGTCTGGTTGCCGCTTGCATCACGGCCATTACACATAGCGGTAATGGTGCCCTGCCCATTGACTACATCGATCGCCATCGGCAAATCCACACTCAGCAAATTGGTAAGAGCAGCGGAGGCTGGTGGCGCTGGCGCTTGGATACGACTATACAAACGCACCTGCGACGTATATGCGGTAGCCCCGACGCCACCCATACCAATAGATGGCGGCTCGACGATACCGACCTTGATTTGTGAATTAAGCACGCCTGGAACACTGACACCCAGCGGCACATCTGCAAAGCGATGGCCGTTGGCCACACCTATCATGGTAGTCAGCAATTCCAGCGCATTGACGTTGGCCGTGAGTGCAGATTGACCACTGGCTGTATTGACCAATGCGAATATGCCACCACGCCCGCTGGCATCAGAGAACAGTTGAACTGGCAAGTTCAACTGCGTGACACTCAGGCCTAACGCACTCACCAGATTCTGCTGCCCCGCAACTGTAGACATCGCCCCCAACAAAGCCTGTAACGGACAAACACCATTGCTGCAACCACTAACGTTGGCCAGCACGGCTTGCTTGATGGTGCCGACATCGGCACCCACCGGAATCTGGAAACCCAATTGCGCCAGTAATCCACCTGGTGTCACGTTCACATTGGCCAGCCCATTATAAGAAGTCAATGCGGTGCCGCTGATATCTACCCCTAGCCTACTTAATATGCCGGGCACTACACCGCCATTTATCCGAAGCAATCTGGAGCCGACCGAAAAAACGGCCATCGGCGCGTCCGCAGTCGCAATTGCAAGGGCCGTAACATCTCGGCTAACCCACGCACCAAAGAAACTGCGGAAAGTCTGGCTGGCTAACACACTCACAGCAGAAGGCGCTGGTGCTCCATTCGGTGTGACGCCATTTGCATACACCTGGAAATGGGTCCCCGTAGGCACGGTCGGATCCCAGCGACCACAGCTAATGGTCAACGTACCGGTGAAACCCTGCCCGGTTTGTGCACTGCCCCGTGCTGTTGCAAACGCCGAAGCGCACTGGTCACTGGGCAAGTTAGCTGAGCGCCCCAACTGCTGCGCACCGGCGAGTGCTGCCATGTCGGCAACCTTTTGCATTTCGCGTTTCTGGAAAAACAGAAATCCTATGTCTATCGTCGCTAATAATATGACCATGGTCGAAATCGCGATAGCCGCCATGACAACCACCGAGCCACGCTGACGCGCAGCATGCACATGTGGTCGCATACATCTGTTGGCCAAGCATGATTTCAACCATGTCTTCATAACTATGCGGCGTCAGGAAAAATTATTGTCCTTCGGATTTTTTGACAACCTTGCCAAAGTACTCTGGGATCTTGTAGGTGAAGCTATCTTTGTAACGCTCCCAGCTGATGGCACTGGTTGCCCCCAACATCGGCAACGCAGCACCAGCGGCACTGCCGTCCGCCTGCATGCGCAACAAAGATGAAGTGACCTCACCAATTTCACGAGTCGGCGGCTTACTCTGTACTACGCTGGCCTGTGACTCAGTACTGTTCGTCGGCTCCTGCGCAAAACTGGACGAACTCGCAAGTATTGCGGCCAGCACTAGTACAGGCCAGGTCTGAATGAAGCGCGGATACCTTATATGTACAGACATACATCCTCCGGATAGTCAGATATGCGTGGCCACGCCACGGATTATTCATTGCGGCTACGTGGTGTTGTATTTGGCGGCAGTAACTGCAATTGAAGTTGCAACTGCATGCCGTTGCCGCTCGCAATAGTCGGCAATGTCCGTTCCATCGCACCGCGACCACCCATGCTGCTGGCAATTTTTCCGGTACGCAGTACGATGGCTTCTTTGCGCTTGAATATTTCCGCCCTGACATCGGGCGGTATATGGGCTTCTGCCATCAACGCATCGGCCTTTGCGGCATCGCCTGAAAGCAGGAAGAATAAAGCTAGGTTACTGATTACTTTGCGACTGGCCGGAGCCATCTCGACCGCCTGCATCAGAGGCATACGCGCATCGCCGTAATTTCCTTCAGCCATCAAGGCGTAACTAAGGTCGCTCAGGATCGCAGCGTTAGTTGGATTGAGGCCCGCGGATTCACGCAAGTTCGCAATCGCTGCAGCAGCATTCCCGCGTTGCGCTTCCAGCAAACCCAGCCCATGCCAAGCTGCCGCAGCTTCCGTACTATTCAATATGCTCTTGTATTGCTTTTCCGCCGCATCTTCCTGTCCGGTTGCGCGCAAAGCGTCGGCATACAAACGCTGTATTTCAGGCGAACTGCCGTAGCTCTTTTGATAAGCATCGATATGGGCTATAGAAGCGAAGTACAGTGAGCGCTCCTGCATTTTTTTGATCATATCTAGGTAGACCTGCTTGTTATCCAAGGCTGGTCTCTCCATTTCAGCCTCCTGTCTCTGTATCGCAGCCTCATTGCGCTGGGCAAAATCATGGGACGGCGAATTGAAAGCAGAGCACCCCGCGCAAAGCAAAAGGACCAGGCCGGAGATAGCAGTGCCAGAATGGTTTCTCATAATCAGGTTCCTATCTTCGAAAGCGCACGAACAATTGCCAGAAAGCCCGCACCGCCGGTAATAATCAACAAGGCGGGCAGGAGCGCGACGACCATGACACCTGTCATCTTCACTGTAAGTTTTCTGTTCCCGCACCCGGTCGCTGAATTGCTGCAACGGCTGCTGTACCGCGCCGCCGTATCGATCGACCTGGATAATCAGGCGTGCGATGGCGCTCATGTCCTCGTTATTGAAGATGGTCGAAAAGCGACGTAATGACTGCTCTCTGGTTCGACCATTCAGATATTGCTGAGCCGCGATCTGTAATTCTTTACTCAGTATCGGCAATGAACTGGAGAATTCGTTTTCGATCACGTTCAGACTTTGATCTATTGACAAGCCGACACCTTGCAACAACCGCAACAAATCTATGAGCAATGGCAATTCTTCCGCAGCGCGACGCCGACGCTCCCTGGCCTTAAGCAGCATTAGCCATTTAGGCCCCATATAGCCAAGGGCAAAACCCATGAAACCGGCAAACAAGATGATGAATGAAGATTCATCACGCAACATGCTCCAAGCCACGATAGGAAGTCCCAGCCCTAACACGACCCGCGTTGCAAAGAACAAAGTCTTACCGCGTGTATCGTTAACGCCGCATTGATCCAATAAGACGCGATCTTCTTCCGCCACCAGTTGCTTGCCTAATGGCGTATCCACCCAATGTGCCATATAGGATAGAAAGCCCTCTATACAACGACGCATAAAGGGGCCTTCCGGTTTAGCTTCCTCAATCTGGCTTTCATGAGTATCAATACGACGGTTCAATACCTTTTCGCTGCGCATGAATTGCCACGCCTGCCGCAACAAGACACCACCGACCAGCAAAGCTGCGATAGCAAACAATACGATAGACAAAACATTGAGGACTTGTGGGCTCATTTTTTATACCGATTTAGCCAGGCGATACAAAGAATAGGCACCGATAGCTTCCAGCAAACCAGCGATAAACAGCATGTTCTTTCCTATCGGATCTTCCATCATCGTCACGAACATATTGTTATTAAAGATGATCATGAAGAAGCCAAGACCAATAGGAAGCAAACCCAATATCCATGCGGATAAACGCGTCTCTGCGGATAATGCGACCAGTTCGTTTTGCGCATGTTCACGATCACGCATGAACGCTGCCATACGTTCCAGTACGGTATCGGCACGTCCACCAAAGCGAAGTGCAACACCGATCACTGCAGCAATCAGTTCCATCTCCACGACGCAGAAAACACGTGCTTTCTGCAGCAATGCATGCTCAAGATCCATACCGGCCTGTACCAGGCGATTCGAGCGATCCAGCATTTCACGCAAAGGCGCTTCGGTGGTCAGCACGGTAGCCTGGAAAGCAGATTCGAGACTATTGCCGACGATCGTCAACCTAACCATCGTGTCGAGGAATGCGGGTAATTGATGCACCATTTTTTGGTGCCGGCGCATAGCCTTGAGCCATAGACGGAAATAGCACAGCGTCACATACAAAACGATAGTGCAGATGACGGATAGCGCCCCACCGAAGATAGCTGCTATTAAAGTAAGAACCAGTCCAGGAACGATCAACACCATATAGAACAATGGAGTCGGCACTATTCCCGCACGCAAACAAAATTTGCGCCAAATATTGGATTCAACACGCGGCATGGTGACTGCATCCGTCTCCATCTCTTCGGCCGACAAGGTATGTTGCTGCGCCATGTTGCGTATCTGATGATCCACAAAAGCAGAGGTTGCATCCTGTTGCTGATGCAACTGTGCGTTTTGCCATAACAGAATACCGCCGGCGAGTAACAGTATCGCCGCTGCAGCTATCCATAAAGTAAGCGCAGACATGGTCAGCTTCTCTTTTGTGTATGGTCGCCGTTCGCTGTCATTTGTCGCATTTTCTTCAGTTTCGGCGAGTGCGGTTGGATACCCAGCGAAACCCAGCGATCTTTTTCTTCGCCATCCGGACCATTAAAGCTTTCATGACGATACAGTTCTTGCGTAGTAATGATGTTGTCACCAACGCCGGTAATTTCTGTAATCGATACGATGCGACGCCGGCCATTGGACAAGCGTCCGATCTGCACGATGAAATCAATCGCACCGGCAATCTGGCGACGCAAGCTGGATTCGCTGCCTTGGAAGCCAGCAAAGCCTGCCAGCATTTCTATGCGGTGTAGACATTCACGCGGTGTGTTCGCATGTATGGTTGCCATCGAACCATCATGGCCGGTATTCATGGCCTGCAACATTTCCAGCACCTCGGCACCGCGCACCTCGCCGACGATGATGCGGTCCGGCCGCATACGCAAGCTGTTACGTATCAGGTCGCGGATCGTCACCACACCGGTTCCTTCGAAACTACCTATGCGCGACTCCAGGCGTACCACATGCGGATGGTTCAGTGATAATTCAGCGGTATCTTCAACCGTCACCACACGTTCGTTCTCTGGCAGGAAAAAAGCCAGCGCATTGAGCAAGGAAGTTTTACCGGAACTGGTACCGCCAGAGATCAGAATATTGCAACGTGCCTTGACGGCGGTTTCCAGTAAGCCAAACAGCTCATCATTCAGCGTGCCTAGTTGTTGCAGGTCTGAAGGTTTTAATGGATCACGACGGAATTTCCGTATCGATACCATCGGGCCATCTACCGCCAACGGCTCGATCACGACATTCAGGCGCCCCCCATCTGGCAAGCGCGCATCGACCATAGGATTCGACTCGTCGAGCCGACGTCCAAGTGGCGCCAGGATACGGCGCACGATACGCAGCAAATGATTGTTGTCGGTAAAACGCAGCGTTTCACGTTGCAACACACCATGTCTTGAAACAAAGACGTCGTTGTACCCATTGATCAAAATATCCTCAACGTCGCCATCCGCTAACAGATCCTCCAAAGGCCCCAATCCGGCAAGTTCCTTGGTCAACGCATCGGCGATCAGGCGCACTTCGTTTTCATTGAGAGGAATACGACGTAAGCGTACAAAACCATCTACATCCAGGTTGACGAATTGCTGAATCGCCGAACGTGACCAACGCCCAAACTCGGCACCGAGTTCCTCTATCCGAGTCAGCAAATTGTCATACGCGGCAGTTTTGATGTCTTGGAACCTCTGCGTATTTACAAAGGCACTATCCTCATTGGCTAATCCCGCTTGATCATTCATCTCGCTCTGCCTCTATCCCGGCTGCTGCCGTTGTATAAGTTATATATTTTTATGGCTTGAGAAAACCTGGTACCCAACTCGACAACTTTCCGCCATGTTTCTCGGCATGCGGATTCAATAATTTTTCTGCCATATCCTGTATCGCTCGCGCGTATGGATCGTGCTTGGCGACTTCATGTAAAAGCTTTCCCTGATTGGCGCTACTCATCAAGCGCAATGTGCATTCGGGCAGCGCGGCTGCCAAGGGCAAAGCGAAGCGTTCGGCAATCTGTTGCGCACTCATTCCATAACGGATGTCATAGCGATTGACGATCAATTGCCTGCGGCTGGCATCGCCTCCGTGTTTATTGAATTCCTTGAGCATGCCCGAGAGTGATACCAAGGCCCCGGCACTTTGATCTGTCACAAACAAAACCTGATCGGACGCATTGGCCATACACTCCACCAGTTCCATATCCGCGAGGCCACCGAGATCCAATACCAGTACATCGAAGTAAAGCCGCAATTGTTTCAGCAACGACAAGACATCATCAGGGGATATTCCTGCCATTTCCTTCATTACACGCGGCAAGGAGATCACCTTGATACCGTTATGACTGTTGGTTAACGCAGTCTGGATCAGGGTACGATCAAGACGATGGCGGTTACGCAAGGTATCGATAAAGCTGTAGGTACCTGCTGCATTCAGATACAGCTGTCCGTCGCCGGCAGGCAATCCCAGGTCAAGCAAACCTATCTGGTAATCCTCGTGTTGGGCCGACTTGCGTAGTTGCAGCAGATCGGCCAGATGCACCGATATGGTTGTGCTGCCCACACCTGCACGCGCCCCCAATAAACTAATCAGCGTTCCCTGGATGGCAACCACAGGAGCGGAAACTGCTGCGACCAGTTTGTAAATGACATCGTGCGCCTCTTCTACCGGCGCGGTCATGTCAATGAAATGATGCACTCCCGCACGCAAAGCAGCGACCGCACCTTCCGGATAATCCATGGTGCCGACGGCGACTACCGGCACTTCCAGCAACTTGGTCTTCATCATCTGAGCCAGCGCTATCATGTCCGCTGTGCAATTAGCAGTGCTATCGCCACAGTTACCCGAGAAGTCGAGCAATACCAAACGGGGCTTGCACTCGGCCACGCGCGCGGTCAATAAAGCAATCGGGGCCAGCTCCTGCTGTACCACATGCCACTCCTTCAAAGCATGGGCCAGCCAGCGCAAATGCGCGCCGTTAGACGAGCAAAAGACGAAGCGATTGCTGTCATTCAGCGCAGTTTCACGCTGCTGACTATGTTCCATAAGCTTTTCCAAAGATTTTTTCTCCACTATTTACTTTGAAAACCCGGGTAAATCATCGCGCCCTGCTGCGCCCATCACATAACTACCCCATGCATTGGCCGGGGTATCTCGTCTTTCCTTGTCATCGCCAGGCAAAGGCAAGTCTGCGCCCTTCGCTATCGGCTTTACCAAATGCGGCGTGGCGATGATGACCAACTCTTTTTCGTCCTGGTTATATTTCATGCCACGGAAGAATGTACCGAGAATAGGCAGGTCACCAAGGAATGGCACTTTGTTCACCACAGATTTCGTCGTGCGCGAAACCAAGCCGCCGATGACAAAACTTTCGCCGTCGCCCAGCTCAAGTGTCGTTTCTGTGCGGCGTGTTGAGATGGCGGGAATAGTGATATTGCTGGCGACAATCGCATTGGCATAGTCCAGGTCACTGGCCTCTGGTGCCACTTTTAATGCAATACGATTGGAAGACAATACTGTCGGGGTTACGGTCAAACCTATGCCGAAGGCTTTATAAACTATGGTGATCGTTCCGAGTCCGCCAGATTGAGGAACGGGTATTTCGCCACCCGCGAGGAAGCTGGCACTCTGCCCCGACATGGCAATCAGAGACGGACGCGCGAGTATGCGGGCCAGGCCATTTTGTTCTATCAGTTTTACTTTGGCATTCACACTGGAACTACCCAGCAGGTTGAAAGCTTGCAGCTCGGGGGTCTGTACCTGCGCTGAAAGAATATTAGCGAAGTTATTCAAACCAAAACTAAAGGCCGCGCCGCGATTTTGATTAAAGAGGAAATCAAATCCAGCTTCTTTCAGAATATTTCTGCTGAATTCGACGATCTGCACATCAATCTGCACCATGCCCCCAGTTGCAACAGTAGAGGAATCCAGCACTTTATCCTTGCCTGCACCCAAGGTTCCAACACCCAGTGAATTTGCATGTGACAACATCGATGGTGCTTGTCCGCGCATGCTGGCATTATCGCCATCAATCTGGAGATCAATCCCTTCTTCCGGCAAGCGCCCTTGTAGTGCGCTCAGCACTTTTACCTGCCACACCTGGGTCGGACCATTACGTTGCCATGCCGTTACCGTCGTACTACCTGGCTTCTTGCCGACCAGCAGCACACTGCCAGTTTTTTTACCAGAACCTCGCAGCACCAGCACATCGGCAACTTCCGGATCTGCCACCGCGATACGCTCAAGGTCAACCGGCGTCTTGAGTGGTCGTTGCTCCTTCACGCGCAACGTGAAATTGAGATCATCAGCTACTGCAGGCATGACTAGTATTAGTCCTGCGAGTATCACCAGAGCCTTGAAGATTTTCATTGTTATTTATCCAGGTCAGAGAAGAGATTAGGTATGTCCGGCTTAAAAACTGACATTTTCCCGCTGCGTTCCTTTTATGATCTCTAGCGTGTTCGACGATCGGCTCGCTGATTTTCCCGCAGAGCCTCCCGCAGCTACATAAGGCCGGGTTGCTGTACCGTTACCCGCCCAGCTCGAAAAATCGACACCTGCAAACGCCTGATTATCACCAGTCCTCAACTCCTCCTTATCCGCTTGAGATAAGCCAACCTTTTCCCTTAAGACGTTTTTCGGCTCCGGAAACAGTCCGGCATCGGCAATGCCTGCATCTCCTGGATGACGCAATACCAAGGTCAGCTTGCCGTTTTGCGCAGCAAGTAAGAGTTGGTTTACCTGATCTATGGGAGTCGCAAGCACAGCCGTGCGCGCCTGAGATGGCGGGGCAGCTTGATTGCTAGTCAGCGCATTACCGGCTGGTTGCGCTGCCTCACCTACCGTGGCGGAGCCATAAGTCAGTACGCGACGGCGCGAAGCAAGCAAGCGCGATTGACCAAGGTCTATATCACCGCCTTTTTTTAAGGTGAAAAAGACATCGACATAATCTCCGGCCTCTATCCGATTACCCACGCCTACTACTTCGTCGACTGGTATCGCCACGGCACGTTCGCCTTCGGCCAACTTCAGGGCAAGTCCATGCACCAATTGCCCCTCCGTCACCAGCGCATCCGCATCGATATCAACCACCGGCACTTTTCCGACCACAGCTGCCATGTCTGCATAGGTACCATTTGCGGTAATTGGCAAGCTCGCAAGCTTTACCCCATCCGAAGTAATAACCTTGCCTTTTTCCAATTTCTTGGCGGCGGTCACAACTGAATATGAAGGCGCTTTAGGAGCAACTTGCGCATTACTCTCGACCGGCATGGACGGCGGGGGTTGATGTCCCATCCACCATGCGAGTGCGGCCAAACTCACAGCTAGCAAGACCAAAATGACTGCAATGATTTTTGTGAGTTTATTCATAGCCTTTTCAATTATTTAGAGTGGCATGCGTGATTAATCAATTTGCACAATTGCAGTACTGGTGAGACGCTCAGGTACGACTATCGACATGATGTTGCCGACTATGTATGGAACCAATGGGTTTTGCCGGTAGTTGGGATAGGTGACGGTGACGCGATAGCAACGTATGCCGGCACTGCCAAATGGACAGTTGGCGAGCAAAGCGCCGTCAAAGTTGATGCGCGTACCCAGCCATGCGGCGGCACTACCCGCTCCTATAGCAGCAGCTCTCGCATTCGTATCGCGGACCGTGTCCGTCGCGGAGTAACGCAAGGCAGCGCGTGCACCTTCTGCGGCAGCCAATGTGATCGATTGTTGCGCGAGGAAAATGATGCCGTAAGTAATAATTCCATAGAAGACGAGAAAGAAAACCGGGAACACAAAAGCAAACTCAATTGCTGCCGCGCCCTTCTGTTTTCCTTTCAAGCACAGGACATTTTTTTTCATGGGCCCTCCGCTCACATCATCCACAATGTCGACGCAGCTCCAATCGCCAAGTAAGCTGCATATGGAATACCCTTACGCCCTTGACGGGCCCGCATAACGCGCTGGACCAGCCCGCTTTCGGCCATATCTTGCATCGCGCGATATAGACCGGATGGAACTGCCGCCATCCAAGCTGGCGATGCGTAAAAAATAATTGAGTGCAATCCAGCCAGTACGCTACCTATCAGCCACGCGATTGCCAGATACTTAAGCCCCAGCAATGCGCCCAGCACCGCAATGAATTTCACATCCCCTGCGCCCATCGCACGCAGTGCGTACAACGGGATAAAAATAACCAACCCTACAAGCGCACCGATGAACGACTGTGAAACATTTATGCCATCTATGCCATGCCCCAGAATGAGCAGATATCCGATGTGTACAAATAGCGCTGACACGAGCACGCTATTTGGTACACGTCGAAATAAAATGTCATACGCAGCAACCACAAGACATAGGATTAGAAACAACGCAATCATTGCCCACCTAACACATCAAAAGAGTTATGCGATACAACGGAGGGCGCACAGTCATAGCGCGGTTGCCGGACTCAAGTCGGTGCGACCGCTCCCGTCAACGCGGTGGCGACAGCACGGAAAATCCGATTTAACTCCGGGCTAATTAAAGTCAGTCCACCAATAATGGCAATAGATACCAGACCTGCAATCAATCCATATTCAATTGCGGTAGCTCCCTCTTCATCATTCATAAACTGCATGATTTGGCGTTTCATTTTTTACTCCTTACCAAGCTTCTATATCCCGCATGCGATGAATTTTTCCCAACAAAATTGAACACATACGGGTCACGGAATCAGTTATAGAAATAACTATTGCAGTTGCATGTACCGCCGAGGATGGAAAATCAATCGCGTACGGTACAGTTCCTGCAATCGCTTGCCTCTGAATCAGGTGGGCGCTACTGCGCTGGTCAACGCTGTCGCTACAGCGCGGAAGATACGATTCAGTTGCGGACTGATTAACACCAACCCGCCGATAATGGCAATCGATACCAGGCCAGCAATCAGTCCATACTCAATTGCCGTAGCACCTTCTTCATCCTTCATAAAACGCATAATTTGGCTTTTCATTTCCTGCTCCTGTGTCTCTATCAAATAACTTTCATTTGGTTTTTAAACGACGCATTCAACAGAACCGTCATCCATTTTTTGCTTCAATAGCTTCTGTTCGTTTTCGATGTCAGACTCCTTTCTCCAACACAGCCTATGCAATTAATAGGTAACG
>Ga0308157_10007456_pt1 | contig 12737 bp, 2 predicted proteins | sample PhyBR1_FD_201035 | JGI IMG/M metagenome (GOLD analysis project Ga0308157, IMG submission 201035) | Phyllosphere microbial communities from UC Gill Tract Community Farm, Albany, California, United States - DLSLB.R1 | ecosystem: Host-associated > Plants > Phyllosphere > Unclassified | place: USA...
GCTTCTTTAATGGCACTCACAACCAACGCCACGACGAAAGTCACCCAGCTTTATGTCGCAATGTTTGGCCGCGCCCCTGATTTTGAGGGGTTGAACTTCTGGGGAGGTGCGTTGGATGCGGGGCAGTCCGTGGCCAAAGTCGCACAAGACATGTTCGCGACGACCCCAGCGCGGGCCTACTTTCCTGAAGGCTCCACCAGCCAGCAAATCGTCCAGTCGTTCTATGTGAACGTGCTGGGTCGTCAGCCTGATGCTGATGGCTTGGCGTTCTGGGTGGCACGCCTGGATGCCCTGAAGGGCACGGGCAATGCCAATGCCGTCGGCCAGGTGGTTACCGAAATCATCAACATCGTTGCCAACTACCAAGGCAACGATCCAGCCGGCCTCACGTCTGCCCAACTGTTCGCCAACAAAATTGAAGTGGCAAACTTCTGGGTGGCGGAAAATGGTGGCATCGACAACGCCTCCAAGCCCATCGCTCTGGTCAATGCCGATCCGGCATCGGTGAACCAGGTCAAGGCGCAAATTCTGAATGGCTTTGGCGACATCATCGCAAGCCACACCTTCACATTGAAGGAAGTGGTGGTGGAAGGTCAGGCGGGCACTCCTCCTGTTACCGCCGTTTACTGGGGCTATAACCCGCACGACGATCACGAGACAACCGACAGTAACGGCAACCCCGTGCCTGGTGTCCCTGCGGACGGCGGCATTCCCGTTGCAGAGCTGGTCAAGTTCCTGACCACCATCACTGGTCTGGATCTGCACGAACTCGGTCTGATCGATGCCGACGGCGTGACCTCCTTCCAGAACGTCACCGGCCTGACGCTGAGCAACCCGCTCAACAACACCGTTAACGGCGAGGACAACAACACGTCCAACGAGCTGACGATCACCTTTGCCGACGGCACCGTGATCAACGCTGAAGTGGCTCTGGGTGCGCAATACTTTGGTTTCCTGAACAATCTGTTGTTCGACGCACAGGGCAACAGCCGCCTGTACGAAAAGGTCATCACCCCTGGAACCAGTGGCTCGTCCGACACCCTGGCTCCCATCAAGCTCACTCCCTCCATCAACAATGGCGGCACGCTGGAGCAGGGTTACACCACTGCGGGTAACGACCTCATCGTTGCCGGTCGTCTGGACCTGCTGCACGGTGCCTACATCGACGGTGGTGCCGGTCGCAACACCCTTGAAATCGACGCCAAGGGCACCTTTGCGCAACCCGCAGCGCTGCTGAACATCCAGGAAGTGCACGTCAACGACCTGCCCAATTGGTATAACGACGGCAACGGCGGCTACCTGGGTGACTCCAACTACCCCTACCTCGGCAACGGCTCTGGCAGCGACGATAGCTACCTTGACCTGAGCCGCGCGGTGAACCTCGACCGTCTGGTCGTCACTGCAGGTGGCGCATCCGGCGACCTGACCATTGTCGGTATTCGCAACGGTGCCACCACCCGCCTGGAGGGTGGCTTCCGCGACAACGTAACCCTGCACTATGGCCAAGGCCTCACCGGCCCCCTGACGGTTGAACTGTTGATCGGCCAAATCGCCGGCAACCTCAACTTCGTGCACAACACCGACGCCCTGCACCTGGTGTCCCTGGGTGGCTCTGCCAACTCCTTCGGCAGCGAAGACATCGGTGGCCGCCTGACCAATCTGAAGATTAGCGGCGACGCAGCCCTGTACATCAACGGCGATCTGGACAACTCGTTCCAAGACGCAACGCCTGTCACCATCGACGCCAGCGCCAACACCAAGGGTGTGGATCTGCAACTGTCCGGTTCCGAAACGGTCACGTTCATCGGCTCTGTTGGTGACGACAGCTTCAAGGTGCAAACCAGCGACGCCAGCGACTTGGTCGCAGGCAATCGTGACGACTCCGTCACCATCGTCGACACCAGCGGTAACAACCACTACGCTGTGGAGTCCACCACGATTGCTGTGACTGTCGGCAACGGCAACAACAACATCGAACTCGACGGCCAATTCGCTCAGATCACGGCCGGCAATGGCAACAACACCGTTGCGGTGGCCAACAATGCCTCGTTCGAAACCATCTCTGTCACTGTGGGCAATGGCAACAACGCCATCAACACCGACGACAGCGAAACAGTGAACATCACTGCTGGCAACGGCAAGAACGTGATCTCTTCGGTGCGTGGCGAGTCCGTCACCATCGTGGCTGGCAACGGTGGCAATAACGTCACTGTCAGCGCTGAAGATATCCACATCACCACTGGCACCGGCAACGACACCATCACCGTCTCGGGCATGGGCAGCACGGACATCGGTGGCGACGCCAATGTCACCGCTCTGCTGAACATCGACACAGGTGCTGGCAACAACACCGTGGTCCTTGGCCGTGATCTGAACCAGCAAGTGCAGTTTGGCATCACCGCTCTGGAAGGTTCCAGCATCACTGGTGACAACATCACCCTGCGTGTTGAAAACCTGAGCGACCTGCGTGCTGCACAACTCGACGGCATCACCCGTGTGGTCCTGAACTATGACGTCAGTACCCCCATCAACGCTGATCCTGAAGACTACGAGCTGGCTCCGGTCCTCACGCTGACCGACACCCAGTTCCTGGCCATTGGTGCTGCAAACTTTGCTGTGCAAGGCGCTGTTTTCAGCAACTACGCACAGATCAAGATCATCGTCACCTCGAGCACGTCCCTGACGGCGCTGGGCGTTGACAGCCTGCCGCGCAACCTCGACCTGCAACTGGAACTGCAAGACGGCGTGACGCTGACCATGACGGCCCAGCAACTGCACACCAAGGTGGCGCCCAACGGCATCACCCTGGACGGTGATAACAACACCGACGCAGCCAACGGCAAGGTCATCATCACTGGCGGCGGTGTCAACTTTGACCCCTTCAACAACAGCGACACCATCAAGACCAACATCGATGGCACCGTGTACTACGGCGGCTCGTTGTCTGATGACTTCAAGGTTGATGGCAAGTGGTATAACGTCCAGGTCAAGTCCCTGGTCAACGGCTGGGACCGCCCTGCTGACGTGGCCGCTGAAGTGGTCATCACCCTGGACAGCACCGGCACAGCACCGCTGGAACAAGGTGCGTTCTCGTCCTGGCACACCAACCTGGCCATCGTTGGCGATCAAGACATCAACTTCACCGGCGACATCCAGCTGGGCATGTTGAATGGCGTTGCCACCAACCCCTTCACCATCGATTTCTCTGAACTCGAAGGTGTGGTCAACAACTTTGTGGTGGACAACTTCGAACTGTTGGCCCAAGGTGGCGGCATCTTCGGCAACAGCAACAACGGCTATGCCTCCGAAGTGCACATCAGCCTGGCCAAGGATACGAGCGGCGACAGCAAGGGTTTCGACGAAGCCGACGCTAAGAGCCTGGTTTCCACCGGTGTGACCAAGTATGTGGTGACAACGATTGACGGCCCTACTGCCAACGGCAGCACCGGTAACGTGGCCACTGTCAAGCTGTGCGACACCGTGCAAGACCTCGAAGTGTTTGCCCTGCGCGGCAACTACAACGACACCCTGGTGGTGCAAGACGCTGCCTGGGGCCTGGTGTTCGAACTGCAAGGCGGCGGCACGGCCAAGGCCGAAGGCCCTACTGGCACTTCCAACGTCGGTGCGCTGATCGCCAACTACGAATGGGAGCATGCTGACGCCGTCGTGAACATCGTTCACTCGGTGGCTGGCGATGTGCGCCCCATCCATGTCCAAAAAATCGACATCGACAATGCCGACACGCTCTCCATCGACGTGGCAGGCAGCGCCATCATCCACACCCTGTTGACTCAGGACGCAACGTCTCTCGATGTGGACGCCACCGGCAATGTGGCCTTCGAAGACGCGTTGGCCTTGGGCACGCTTGACACCATTGACGCCTCCGGCGTGGTTGGCACCTTCGCCGCCACGTTGAGCGGCAATGGCGCCAGCGGCAGCGACGACGACTTCAGCTTCACTGGCTCCACTGCCGGCTCCAGCCTGACCCTGCTCGGCTTCTCTGCTGACAACGGCGCGTCTGACGGCACCACCACGACCATCGACGGTGGTGTGGGTGGTGTGGCTCTGACCATCGGCAACGGTACGGCTGTTGGCAGCGATGTGGTTGACCTGAGCGCAGCCACACTGACCAACGTCAACGCCGTGGTGCTGACGCAAGGTTCGTCGCTGACTCTGACCATTGCACAGGCTGGCGCTATCGGCGCTGCCAACTTCTCCACCCCAGGTACCCAAACGGCATCGCTGAACCTGACCAACCTGGACGACACACTCTTTGTGCGCCCTGCGTTCGCGTCTGACATCACGGTGGCTGTGGCCTCTGTGGCAGCACTGCCCAGCGTGACTCTGAATGCCGGCACCAACCTGACTGGCATCGCCAGCCTGGCTGTGCACGAAGGCACCACGCTGAACCTGACGGCTGCACAGTTCCAGCAACTGACGGGCAACGGCACGATCAGCCTGATCGCCAACCCCGCCATCACTGCTGACACTGTGATCAACATCACGGGTCTGACGGCTGCTGACATTGCCAACGGCTTCAGCCTGGGTGATGTCGCTGGCGACCTCATCGTCAACCTGCAACTGGCCGAGAGCGTGGACCTGTCCGCCGCCAACCTGACCGGTGTGGACTCCATCACCTTCGGTGACGGCGTTACGCTGACTCTGGGCGACGTGCAGCAAGCTGACGGCGTGACCATCGTGGGCGGCGCCAACAGCGTGCTGAAGTTCACCGACACCGCCGCAGGTGCTTTCGAATCCATCGACGCCTCTGGCTTCGACGTGACCGAACTGCACATGCTCAACGTGCTGGTGGATGGCCGCAACATCGACCTGCTGTTCAGCGGTCTGGTGCAATCCATCACCAAGGTCATCTACAACGACCTGGGCTGGGTGGAAGGCGTCACGCAAACCGTGGCCATCACCGCCGGCACTACCGTGCCTGGCTTCGTGGTGTTCAACAAGCCAGAAAGCGATGTTGAAATCCGCAACTTCGTGCTGAACCTGCAAGGCGGCACCGAGATCGACGGCAACCTGCGTCTGTCGTCGTCCATCAAGTCGCTTGACCTGATCCCGACGCACCTGCAATCTGTGGTGATCAACTCCACCGGCACCGGCACCAACCTGCTGACCGGCAAGACCGCCAACGTGATCGATGGCGACATCACCTCGCAAGGCACGGGCAACCAAGGCAGCTACTTCAGCGTTGACAACAACCTGCTGAACGTCACCATCAACGCTACACAAGCGCTGACCGTGACGGGCGATGTGGTGTTCGAATCGGTTGTCGGCGACGACGACGTGACCGCCAACGACGATTACGCTGCTGTTGCAACACTGACCGTGAACGGCTCGGCCAACGTGGTTCTGGGTGGCCTGAACACCCAAGACGACGAAGTGGACGCTCTGGTGGTCACCAACGCTGGCACCGGCACGCTGAGCGCTACGGTGGACGGCAACGATGTGGATGCTACGGACGCACTGAGCTTCCTGGGCAGCAACATCCAGCTGACCACGGTCAACACCCTGAACCTGTCCGACGACGTCCTCACTGGCGTGAGCGCGATCAAGGTGGTGGAAACCGGTGCTCTCACGCTGTCCTACGGCCAGCTGCAAAGCCTCGGCGCAGCCAACGTGACGGTCATCGACGGTCCTGACGGTGGCACAGCCATCGGCAACGCCGCGCTGACCATCAACGGCTACGCCGGTGGGGCATTCGACGCAACCGCGCTGGACGCACACTTCACCACGGTCAACCTCGTGCTGGTGAACGCAGACGTCACCTTGGGCGCAGGTGTCAACCTGACCAACGTCGATTCCATCGTCGTTCAAGAAGGCCACACCCTGACCTTGACCGCTGCGCAGTTCCAGCAACTGCAAAACGCAGGCGTGATCGTGGGTGCAGACACCGACGGCGACAGCGTCCAAGAAGCCTTCAACATCGTCATCACCGGTCTGACCCAGGCTGACGTCGATGCTGGCTTTAACCTGAGCGGCGTGAACACCTCTGGTGGCACCATCACGATCTCCCTGGGCGAGCCCTCGGTGGATCTGGGCACGTTCAACACCAGCGGCGCCCTGGTTCCTGGCTCTGCTGCAGTGCTCAACGGCGCTCAGTTCGTGTTGGCTGCTGGTCAGACCCTGGGTCTGGTCAACTTCGCACAGGCCAATGGTCTGGATGTGAACGGCGGTGCTAACACCACCATCGTTTACAAGTTTGCAGACCTGGAAACGGTTGCGAGCCCGAACCCACTGAACTGGGTTCAGATCGATGCCTCTGGCTACAACGTCACGGTGCTCAAGGCCCTGGCCGCATCGTTCTCGGGCGTGCCAGACAGCAATGTCGAGTTCTCCATCGATGACCTGCCAAGCTCTGTGACCCTGAGCCTGTATGCTGATCCAGCAGACTTGGGCTTCCTGGCTCCAACGCTCCGCAACGTGGTGATCGAAGCTGGTGTGACAACGCCTGTGGGCCTGATCTTCAACGACTGGGATACCACCGACGAAGTCCGCACTCTGTCGCTGACTCTGGAAGGCAACTCCACCCTCAACGGTGATTTGGCCATCCCCACGCGCACCAACAAGGACGGCAGCCTGGTTCAGCGGTTCTTCGACACCCTGACGATCAACTCGACGGGTACGGCTGCGAACACCATCAACGGCAATATCACCACGGTCCCCGTGCCGAACATTGCTCCTACAACAAGTGAAAACAACCTGTTGAAGGTGGCGATTGCTGCACAGCAAAACCTGGTGATCACTGGCGACATCGTGTTCAACTCGATCGACGACGTTGAAAACGATGTGGTGGCAGCACTGACGGTGTCCGGCACCGCCAACGTCACTGTCCAGCAACTGAACGTTGCTGACGCTGATATCGGCACGTTGAACATCGCCAACACCGGCACCGGCACCTTCACCGTGACTGGCGCTTCCCCAGCGCTGTTCGACGGTCTCGAGTCGGGCGCAGGAACGGGCTACGGCGGTTTCGGTACGGCAACTACGGCTGCCAACCTGGAAGTGCTGAACCTGTCGGGCACTGGCAACATCGTGTTGGGCGTGAACCCAACCGTGACTACAGAGTGGGGCATCACTGCTGCCAACCTGTCCGAAATCAACGCTTCCGGCCTGTCTGGCTCGTTGACCATCGGTGCCATCCGTAACATTGACTCGGCTGACTTCAGCTTCACTTCGGGCACGGGCGTTACCAAGGTCACCCTGACCACGGACAGCCTCGACAGCACGAACGGCACACCTGGCGACACGACTGACGACACTGCTGGCTGGAGCTTCGACTTCACCAACGCTGCCGCCGGTAGCGAGCTGCACCTGGCCAACCTGGGTGCGCTGACCGCTGGCTCCAAGCTGACCATCGAAATGGGCGCCAATGGCACCCTGTACATCGACGGTCCTGGCACGGTGGACCTGAGCGGTCTGGTGCTCGACATCAACCAAGTGCAAGCCATCGTGCTGGCCGACGGTGTGACGCTGCAACTGACTGCTGCACAAGCCAATGGCCTGGACATCATTGCTGGCCCTGACACGGGTGCTGCTGGCATCACGGCCAAGGTCAACATCGTTGATCTGACCAATGACATCGACCCGGACAACCCGGCGGATGCCTTCGACCTGAGCGGCATCGCCCAGAACATCGCTGGCACCATCACGTTCAAGGCCGGTGTGAACGACGTCACTCTGGACAAGGCAAGCGACCTGGGCTTCTTCTCGGTCACGCTGAAGGACCTGATTGGCGACAGCAGCAGCCTGGCTGGTCAGACCATCCGCTTCCAGACCGAAGCGCAAGCTACCCGCGCCATCATCGTTGATGACAACGGTCAGCCCGACCTGACTGACAGCTCCACCAACGTGGTCTGGCTGTTCAACAGCATCGCAGCAGCGGGTGGCATCGACACCTCTGGTTACGACTCTGCTCTGGGCCGTCTGGTGTTCTACGCAGCACTGCTGGCTAACGAAGGCGGCGATGTGGAACAACTGTTCACCACCCTGCCAAGCACCATCCTGCGTGTGGACGTGCTGACGCTGGCTGAGCTGAACATCCTGCTGCAGTCGAAGAACGTTGACCGCGTGATGGAAATCGTTCACTTCGCAACCGTGGGCGACCTGACCTTCAGCGACGTGGGCATTGCACCTGAAGAGCACCTCAGCAGCCTGACCCTCCACCTGGGTGGTCAGACCACTGTGGGCAACATCTTGATCAACGACGTGGTGGCAAACCCTGCCGACACCGACCTGACCAACATTGACTTCAACGCACTGACCATCGTTTCGCACCGTGCCGTCAAGACGGGCGACCTGCTGGCCAGCGAGCTGTATGTCAACGACAACGACGGTATCGTCGAAGCCGTGGGCACGGGCGTCGAAAACGTGCAGCCCGCCAACCTCAACACTGTTGGCAACATCGGTGTGGGCGCTGGCAACTCGGGTGTGGACCTGGTGCGCGTCAACATCGACACGCTGGGTGTGACGGTTCTGAACGATGGCTCTGCTGGTAACGGTGCAGCCATCCAGATCGGCACGATCACCTACGGCTACACCCCAGGCACGGCGCTGAGCAACGTGGCCACCCTGGACGTGACCGGCGCCAACAACGTCACGATCGCCTCGGTGATCGCGACCGACGCCGACCTCGCTCCTGCCGTGGTGGTGGACGTCACCGGCTTCACTGCCACCCTGTCTGCGCCTGGCACCAGCCCGGCCATCCAGTTGGGTGCGCACGTGGAATCGCTGATTTTCCAGAACGACAACGTCGCAGCTGGCACCATCAACCTGGGTAGCGCTGATGTGCTGAACCCCAACGCCGGCGTCGTCGGTGCGGGTCTGAGCCTGATCGACGCTGCCAACTTTGACGGTACGCTGAACCTGGGCATCCTGGCCCTGGTGGACGGCACCAACGACGACAGCACGCCGCTGACACCTGCCAACGATGGTCTGGTGCCTGCCTTCAGGCTGACGTCCGGTTCCGGCATCACGACTGCTACGCTGGGCAAGGACCCTGACAGTGCCAATGTGCCTACCCTGGCCGCTGGCAGTGAGTGGATCATTGACTACACCAACGCAGCTGCTGGCAGCCGCTTCACCATCACCGACGACGTGGTGTTTGGCACGCCTGCACTGCCCGGCGACCCACTGCCCAAGCTGAGCCTGCTGAACGTGGACCTGTTCATCACGGGCGACGTGGACCTGAGCGGTGTGGACCTGAGCGGTGTCAATGGCGCGTCTGACATCTTCGTCGCAGCTGGCAACAGCCTGACCATCACCGCGGCCCAGGCCGAGGCACTGGCAGGTGGCGTGGTCATCGAAGGCGAAGGCACCGTGTACATCGTGGGCGATGCATCCAGCATCAACCCCGGTGAAGAACTGAGCCTGTGGCCACATGTCCGCACCGTCAATGTGGACCTGTCTGGCGTCACCATCAGCGCTGATCCGCTGGTAGACGCGGACGGCCTGCTGCGTGTGGACCTGCATGACAGCGGCGCGTACGACGACACGCACACTCTGGTCGGCTTCAACGTGGTGGGCTCGGCTTTTGCCGATCACATCGAGGCCAGCAACCTGAACGACACCATCGACGGTGGTGCAGGCAACGACGAGCTGTTGGGCAATGGCGGTAGCGATACCTTCCTGGTGACCGCTGGCACCGACACCATCCTGGACCTGGCCGGCAACGGTGCAGCCGTGGTGGGTGACGACGACGTGCTGGTGGTGTCTGCTGGTGCTACGGCCCTGGCTACCAACATCACGCAGTTTGTTGCAACCGCCGACACCGTGAACAACGGTACGGCCACGCTGAGCACGGTGTCTGGTTTCCTGGTGGGTGGTAGCACAATCGACGTCTCGGCAGCCGGTGGTGCCAACGGGTTCAACCTGATTGGCTCTGACGATCCGGCGTTCGGCAACGACGTGCTGATCGGCAGCAACCAGGCTGACGTGATTGTGGGTGGTGGTAACGACCAAGCTGGAGGCGTGTTCGACACGCTGACCGGCAACGGTGGTGCTGACATCTTCCGCTTCACGACAAGCACGAGCACGCCACAGACCTTGGCGGCGCAGACGCTGTTGGACGGTGCACCGAACGCGGCAGGTGTTGATTGGGAGCGTATTAGCGTCACAGCCGGCACGGATGTGGATGGTGGAACAATCACGATCCCTTACAGCCTGAATGGCGTGGTAGCTGCTACTCCTATCACTGTCGTGCTGGCGGGCGGCCTTACCGCTGCGCAGGTTGCGACAGCAATTGCTGGCGCCTTCAGCACGGTGGGGGGCTTCTCGACGTCTCAGCCTGGTGGTCTCGACGCGGTTGATATCCGCGGTGGCAACGGTGTGCAACTTGAGTTTGGTACGTTTGATGCAGGTAGCTCCGGCGTAACAGTTGGCTACTCGGAAAGCGTTGACAACCCTGATGTGGCGCAAGTGACGCGTGTGACGCTCAGCTCCACAGCTCCAATCGTGGCTGGTGAGACTTACACGCTGGGCGTGACACTGCTGGGCACCTCGACGTCTGCAACCTTTGCCTACACGGCCTTGGCTGGCGATGATTGGCTTGACGTTGTGCAAGGCCTGGATCAGAAGATCTTCGATCTGACCAACGATTCGTCTCTGCTGGCTACATCTGGCTTTGATGTTGTCGATGGCTACTACCTCGACATCACGGATGCGGTGGCTGACAACGGAGGCTTCTCGGTCACGTTGTCTTCCACGGGTGGCTTCAATGGCTCCAGCGCTTCTGACACCAACGCCAATGACTGGAACTCTTCTGACGTCATCACCGACTTCGTATCGGGTGTGGACAAGGTGGACTTCCAAGGCGGTGTGGCAGGTTCGGCAACGAACTACCTTGAAGCTGCACAAGTGGCAGACTACGCAACGGCTCTGAGCGACGCCAACACGGCGCTCAACGGCACGATCCGTTACTACCTGACTTCTGTGCTGGACATTGACGGCGGGACTGGTGGCAACCAGACCACTGGCGTCTTGTTCTTTGACGCTGATGCTGACGGTGTGGTGGACGGTGCAGTGCGCCTGACGGGTGTGAGCTCCGCCAACTTTGATTGGAACGACATCACGGCTTCGGTGCCAGTGATCTAATACCGGTTGAGGTACCGCCCTGGCGATTCCGTCGCCTGGGTGGTCTCTCACTAGGTGTAGAACCCAACACGACGGGTGCTTTTGGTGCATCGTCGTGGCTCCCAAGGGGCGCTTTTCGCAAGAAAAGCGCCCCTTGTTTTTTTGAGGGTGCCTCGGTGCTGGACGGGACCATTCCTTCAGGGGCGCCAGCGGCTGGCTTTTGTTCGCTGGTCGTCATTGAAGCCTGTGCGGGGCACATGCCGGGCGGCTACGTCCGCAGGGCGCCTCCGTTGGGCGGCTGGTGAGTGGCGGAGCCGACCCCCTTGATCGGAAATTCTTTGGTTCTTTGACCTCTTGTTTGCCGGATGTCTGTATGCGTGCCCTGAAATTGAAAAACCCCGACAAGGCGCTGCGCCTGATCTTGATGCTGTTTGCCGAGGACCCGAACTACCAGCGCATTGGCATGGCCGCCATTCCTGGTGTATGGCGCAGCGTGTGGCAGGGCAACTATCTGCTCTTTGAAGAAGGGGGCGATGTGGTGGCGGCTGTGACCTGGGGCGGTATCTCGGCCCAGACGCGTGATGCCTGCCTGGCCGAGCGGCGAGAGCCCACTGCCGACGAGATTCTGGCGCGGGGGGCAGCGGTGTTTGCCTTGTCGCTCGGAGCGCGGTCTGCGCAGTGGATGCTGCCGGCGTGGCGCACTTTTTTGGGGACATGCGGCGATGCCGACGTGCTGGCGCTGCGGCACTTTCGCAGCCCAGGCCGTGGAGCAATGCGGTTCATGCATTTTCGGCAGGGGCGGCTGGTGGAGGCTTTGGACATACCTTCCACAACGGCTGCGGCCGCCGCGCCGTAACGGCGTCCGTGCCTTTTATGTTAAACCCGTGGGTGTTGCGGTGGCGTGAGGGGGGGGGCAGCGTGCAGCCTGTGGCGCTAAGCAGGCGCCCAGGCGTCCACGGACTCATGTCTGCCGCGCTCGCGCGCGGCGTCGTGGCGCCCTCAGCAGCCCGTCCGGCTGCTCCACAAGGCCCTGCATTCATCGTGTACGCTGGCCTGCACGTGCGCCTGCATGTGCATGTGAGCCCGGCTGCCGAGGGGGGTAAGGGCCAATAGGGCTGAGGCGGGTGCAAGGTGCTCGGGCCATGGTTTCGGGCCACTGTCTTGCGGGGCGGTCTGCGGCGCGCAACGTTTGCCGCTGGCCGAGGGTTTGGCTGTGCTCGGCTCCTTGCCCGCAGCTCCGGCAAGGTGCTTGTGCAAGTCCCCAAGGCTTTGAACAGGGCTTGGGGCCACTGTTTCATGAAAAATATGGCTCTGGTCCTAGTGTGTGCTTGTTATTTTGCTATTGATATTGCAGTGAATGTGCAAGGGTAAACTCTGGCCGTGTGGCAGGGCCGCGTGCCCGTTTGCCCACACCAGCCCTTGCAGTTTGACCACTAGCCCAACCCATGACAACGACTCCAGACGCCGCGTCCACCTCTCTTCAGTTTGTTACGCGCGAGCGCCACGCCGCGCTGTGCTGGGAGCGCCCGGCCAACTACCAGGCCGCCACGGCGCAGGTGTTGGCTCCGCTGGCGAGTTTTGAGGCACCCGCAGCGGCCAGCCGCATGCCGTTGGCGTTTGTGGAGCAGGGGGGGCGCTGGCTGCTGGTGGCGGTG
>Ga0308157_10007458_pt1 | contig 12734 bp, 17 predicted proteins | sample PhyBR1_FD_201035 | JGI IMG/M metagenome (GOLD analysis project Ga0308157, IMG submission 201035) | Phyllosphere microbial communities from UC Gill Tract Community Farm, Albany, California, United States - DLSLB.R1 | ecosystem: Host-associated > Plants > Phyllosphere > Unclassified | place: USA...
GGCGCGCCTCGTATTCGATGGCCTGGCCGACGAAGCGGATGGAGTTGACGTTCTTGATTTCGCAGCGCGTGCCGAAACCTTCGCCCGGGCGGCGCACGGAGACGTTGACATCGGCGCGCATTGAGCCTTCGTCCATGTTGCCGTCGCAGGTGCCAAGGTAACGCACGATGGAGCGCAGCTTGGTGAGATAGGCCTTGGCCTCATCCGACGAGCGCATATCCGGCTTGGAGACGATTTCCATCAGCGCCACGCCCGAACGGTTCAGGTCCACAAAGGACATGGTCGGGTGCTGGTCGTGCATGGACTTGCCGGCGTCCTGCTCCAGATGCAGGCGCTCGATGCCGATCTCGATGTCCTCGAAATTGCCCTGGCGGTCGGGACCCAGCGAAATGGTGATGATGCCTTCGCCGACGATCGGGTCCTTGAACTGCGAAATCTGGTAGCCCTGCGGCAAATCCGGATAGAAATAGTTCTTACGGTCGAAGATCGAACGGTTGTTGATCTTCGCCTTCAGGCCGAGGCCGGTGCGTACGGCCTGCTTCACACATTCCTCGTTGATGACGGGAAGCATGCCGGGCATGGCGGCGTCGACCAGCGACACGTTGGAATTCGGCGCATTGCCGAAGGTGGTGGACGCGCCGGAAAACAGCTTGGAATTGGAGAGAACCTGCGCATGGACTTCCAGCCCGATCACGATTTCCCAATCGCCGGTGGCGCCGGGAATGAAGCGTTTCGGGTCGGGGGTGCGCACGTCTACAAGGGTCATCTGAAGCTCACGATATACGGGTTCTTTGGCCTTGGTGGGTAGAACAAATGCAGCGCGGGCGCAAGACATCTTGCACCCCGTCGCGCTATACGCCGGATTTTCGCCAGCATCGGATACGTGTTTTTTACGCTTCTCAGTTTCAATTCACGTCATGACCATGATCGCTCTCTGCTTCATGACCTATATCGCCTTCAATCTTTTCGTCTTTCTTGTCTATTGGTGGGACAAGGAAGCTGCGAGAAGCAGCGGTTGGCGCATTCGTGAAAGCACGCTGTTATCGCTTGCTCTCGTGGGCGGCAGCCTGGGCGCGATTTCGGCGCAACGGCTGCTGCGGCATAAAACACGCAAGGAACCGTTCCGCAGCATCCTGCTGTCCATCGTGATATTGCAGGCGGGTCTTGGCGCATCCCTCGCCATCATGCCGGACTGGCCGATGCGGCTTGCAAGCGTTCTGAAATCCCTGCTTCAGAACATGGGCCCATAAAGGCCGCTCTCCACCTCGGCCAACTGCTTCTGCAGGCCCACCGATTGCACCTCGCGATCGAGCTTCGGCGCATAGGACACGGAGAGCCAGCGGACGCTATAGCCATGGTGGCGGAAGAAGGCGACGGCCGGTTCGTTCTGGGCGTGGGTTTCAAGCCGGATAGCATCGAAACCCTTCTCCTCTATCAGACGTTCGACGTCGCCCAGCAGGCGGCTGCCGATCCCCCTGCGATGAAAATCCGGATCGATCCAGAAATCCGTAATCGCCTCGTCGAAATGTTCCCGCGCCGCCCATCCGGCAACCGAGCCGCCGAATTCCGCCACGCGGATGGCAAGCCATGAGGAGCGGGTAAAATTGGAAAAGGCGCTGGCCGCATTGTCGTAAAGCGTGGATGTGATGCCAAGCGCCGCGGTCGCCTGCCGCCATGCCCTGAGGCCGATGACTGCTAAGGCCTCCGCTTCCTGCTCGTGCGCATTGCGAATGACGATCAAGCCGCGCCCTCCATGGCCGTGGAAAGTAGAACATCGGTGGCGCGATTCGGCCAGTGTGGTTTCGCTGTGCTCACAGCAGACTTGACCGTGCCCGCCTTGCCCCATATCCAGAACTGGCAAGAACGGAGTTTTTATGTTCGCTCAATCGGAGTCCCGGTAACGGCCCTGCCCGCAAGTTTCTTGCGCGCCGGGCCAGATGAAACCGAGCCGGCTGCCTTAACGGCACCCGGGTTTGCTTTCACGCGTCTAGATGACGCCAACCGGACTTCCAAAAAATGGACATTTCCCGCGCCGAACAGCGCATTCTTCACCTGCTCGCCCAAGGCGGCAGAATTGAACTCGTTCGAGACGATACCCGCAAAATCGAGAAAATCACGCTTTATACGCGCGACGGCTGGATTTTCGGCGGGCTCGATCTCCTCACCTTCCGAAAGCTGAAACAGAAGAGAGCGATAGCCTCTTCCGGCGGCAAACCTTACCGCATCACCACACGCGGGCTGGAACTGGTGCGGGGTGAGCTGGACAATCGCTGAAGTAAAACGGGCGGCATTTGATGCCGCCCGTTCCTGTACAAAACTTGGTGGATGGATTCACCACCACTTGGCAGGGGTGAACTTGCCCGCTGCCTGTTCGATGGCATGGGCCGTCTTGAACAGCGTTTCTTCCTCAAAAGGCTTGCCGATGAGCTGCAGGCCAAGCGGCAGGCCCTTGCCGTCGAGACCGGCCGGGACCGAAAGGCCGGGAAGGCCAGCCATGTTGACGGTGATGGTGAAGACGTCCTGGAGATACATCTTCACCGGATCGGAAGCGAGTTCCTCGTCACCGACTGCGAAGGCGGAAGACGGTGTGATCGGCGCCAGGATGGCATCGACGCCTTCATGGAAGACGTTTTCGAAGTCACGCTTGATGAGGGTGCGGACCTTCTGCGCCTTGAGGTAATAGGCATCGTAATAACCGGCCGAAAGCACGTATGTGCCGACCATGATGCGGCGCTGCACTTCCTTGCCGAAACCGGCCGCACGGCTCTTTTCGTACATGTCAGCAATGTCCTTGCCGTCGACGCGCAGGCCGTAGCGCACGCCATCATAACGTGCGAGATTGGAGGAGGCTTCCGCCGGTGCGACGATGTAATAGGCGGGCAGCGCGTATTTGGTGTGCGGCAGCGAGATATCGACCACCTCGGCACCCGCATCGCGCAGCCACTCGACGCCCTTGGCCCAGAGCTTTTCGATCTCTTCCGGCATGCCATCGACGCGGTACTCGCGGGGAATGCCGATCTTCAGGCCCTTCAGCGACTGGCCGATGGCCTTTTCGTAATCCGGCACCGGCAGATCAACGGAGGTCGTATCCTTGGCATCGACACTTGCCATGGTCTTCAGCAGGATCGCCGCGTCACGCACATCACGGGCAATCGGGCCAGCCTGATCGAGCGAGGAAGCATAAGCGACGATGCCGAAGCGCGAGCAGCGGCCATAGGTGGGCTTGATGCCGACAGTACCGGTGAAGGCCGCCGGCTGGCGGATGGAGCCGCCTGTGTCGGTTGCGGTCGCGCCGGCGCAGAGATGCGCGGCAACGGCAGCGGCCGAACCGCCGGAGGAACCACCGGGAACGAGCTTCTGCTCGGAACCGTTGGCGCGCCAGGGGTTGATGACCGGGCCGTACCAGGAGCTTTCATTGGACGAGCCCATGGCGAATTCGTCCATGTTGAGCTTGCCGAGCATGACGGCGCCCTGATCCCAGAGGTTCTGGGTGACGGTCGATTCGTATTTCGGCTTGAAGCCATCGAGAACATGCGAGCACGCCTGCGTGTGCACGTCACGAGTGGCGAAAAGGTCTTTCACGCCGAGCGGAATGCCTTCCAGCTCGCCCGCCTTGCCGGCAGCGATACGCTCGTCGGAGGCACTGGCCATCTCGCGGGCCTTTTCAGGCGTCGTCACGACATAGGCGTTCAGCGCGCCATTCGCCGCATCGATGGCGGAGAGATAGGCGTCGGTCAGCTCAAGGGCGGAAAATTCTTTCGCCTTCAGCTTTTCGCGGGCTTCGGCAATGGTCAGGCTCGTCAGGTCAGTCATGGTCGGCAACGGCTTTCGAAAATCTCGGAAAAATCAGGCGGCAAACAGCGGTCGGATTATTCGACCACTTTCGGGACCATGAAGAAGTCCCGGTCGGTCGCAGGCGCATTGGCAACAATGTCTTCCGCCTTGTTGCCGTCGGTCACCACGTCGGCACGCTTTTTCATCTCCACCGGGGTGACTGACGTCATCGGCTCGACGCCGTCGACATTCACTTCCGAAAGCTGCTCCACGAAACCGAGTATGCCGTTCAGCTGGCCGAGCATATTCTGTGCTTCTTCTTCGCTGACAGCGATACGGGCAAGGCGCGCAACGCGCTTTACGGTGGCGAGATCGACGGACATGGTTTTACTCCGATGGGATATTTCCCATTCGCTATAATCACCATGTCCGTCCTTCGCAACGGTAGAAAGCATGTCGCGTCAAACTGCGGAGCGGTTTTGCGGCAACGACATGCTCTTCACGGAGCTTCAGAAGGACAACGTATCGCCCGCCTTCGGCGTGTGAACACGCGCTTCCGCGCCTTCCATGCCGGCCACGAACTTGTCCGGCGTCTGATCGATGATCGGGAAGGAGCCGTAGTGGCAAGGAAGAACATTCTGGAACTTGAAAAAGCGCTGGCAGGCAAGCGCCGCCACGGCACCGCCCATGGTGAAACGGTCGCCGATCGGCACCAGGCCTATATCCGGCTGGTGCAGTTCGTTGATGAGCTTCATGTCGGAGAAGATGTCGGTGTCGCCCATGTGATAGACGGCCGGGCCGTCCTCGAAATGCAGCATCAGGCCGTTGGCATTGCCGAGCGAATGAGAGACGCCATCTTCGGTGATCTGCGCCGAGGAATGCAGCGCATTGGTGAAGGTGACGGAAAAACCGTCGAAATGCACGGTCCCGCCGGTATTGCCCATATCGACTTTCGCGACACCCTTTGCGGACAGCCAGGTGGCAAGATCGGCATTCGCCAGCACGGTGGCTCCCGTTTCGCGGGCAAGCTGCACGGTATCGCCGACGTGGTCGCCATGGCCGTGGGTCAGGAGAATATGGGTGATGCCTTCAGCCGCTGATTTGCCATCCTGCCCGGCAAAACCGGGATTGCCGGTGAAGAACGGATCGATGAGGATCTTCGCGCTGCCGTTTTCAAGACGGAAGGCGGAATGGCCGAGCCAGGTGATTTTCATGGGAAGTTCTCCTTTGTATTGCCGGTATATTATGACATAGGACGGCCTGAACAACCGCACTACCGATATTTCAGAGAGGCGACAATGGCCGCGGATAATGACGATTACGTGTATGACGAAGCGAGCGGCGAATGGCGGCCGGCTTCCGAACTGGCCGCCGAGGCAGCCCGTGCAAAGGAAGTGCGTGATGCCGCCGGCAATGTGCTTGAAGATGGCGATTCCGTAACGCTGATCAAAGACTTGAAGGTCAAGGGCACCAGCACGGTCATCAAGCAGGGCACCGTGATCAAGTCGATCCGCCTGACCGACAATCCCGAAGAGATCGATTGCAGGCATGATGCGGTCAAGGGTCTGGTGCTGCGCACCGAATTCGTCCGTAAAAGATAAAGGCAGCACGCGATATGGCGACACTCACCATCGAGGAACTGGCACAGACGCTGCAGCCCGCACAGGCGATTGCCGGCCTCGACCTTGGCACGAAAACCATCGGGCTTGCCATGTCGGACCTCTCGCGTCGTTTTGCCACGCCGCGTGCGGTGATCAAGCGGGTGAAATTCACGCAGGATGCGCAGGTGCTGCTGGCTTTTGCCGAAAAGGAGAAGGTTGCCGCCTTCGTCATCGGCCTGCCGATAAATATGGACGGATCAGCCGGACCACGCGCGCAGGCGACACGCGCCTTCGTGCGCACCATGGGCGAAAAAACCGCCCTGCCCTTTATTTACTGGGATGAGCGGCTTTCAACCGTCGCGGCAGAGCGGGCGCTTCTGGAGATGGATGTCTCACGCGCCAAGCGGGCCGAACGAATCGATTCGGCGGCCGCGAGTTTCATTCTTCAGGGCGCGCTGGACAGGCTTTCCGCGCTGACCCGCGCGGCCGACTGACGGCCCTGCCACCAGGCGGCGATCTGCTTTCTCTTGCGGTATGCGAGGATCGCAAAAACGATCACACTATCTACCGCTACGGCGCGGGCGACCATTGGCGGCAAGTTTTCCGGCGGAATGCCGAGAATATTGCCGTAAATCTCGAACACCAGGTCATGCGTCTGGCGTGTCAGCATGTAGAAGCCGAAGCTCATGTCGTAATAGGACAGCCAATACCAGCTGCCCAGCAGCGCGACGGGACCGGCCCAGAGGATCAAAAACCACTTCATGCCGTCTGCCCCCGCATAAAAAACGTATCGGGAATGCCAGCAAGCACCGCCCAGCGCACCGCAGCCATCAGGCATAGGTTGAGCGCTGGCGCGTCAATATCCAACGGCAGCATAGCAAAAAACGTCATCATGACGCCCAAGGCTGTCCAGCGGTTCACTTGCGGCTCCCTTTATGCGCAGTCATTGCGCATGGTTAACATTTCGTTAACTCACACTGAACCCGCCGTCATGGCGAGGCAAATGAAAGCTGTCATTATGGTTAACGACTGGCGGGCGACATGTGGAAAACAATATGCCCTGTGAACGGACGGAACACCGGACGGTTGCGCGCCCGGTGAAAACATGGCTGATTTTTCATTAACGTCGCGCCTGCCTCGGGTGCCTCCACCCGCCGCGGCAACTTCAGTCAGCCGTAAACGCCGCGCACCAGCCTTTTGACGGCGGTGGTGATCTTATCCCAGTCCTTATCGGATTTGAGCGGCACGCCGGCAAACTGGCCGCTGGTGGCCGCGGAAATGACGAGATGCTGGATGGCGGCAAACAATACGGCGTTGACGGCAGCGGTATCTACGCCCCTGGGAGCCGCAAGCGAGCCGCGCATGCGCTCCAGCCATTTGCCCAGCGACTTGGCGCGGGCTTCGGCCAGCTGGCGGACCTGCGGCGAACCATCCGAAACTTCCCAGGCAATGATCTTGCAGACGAGCGGGTCGCTGCGCAGCGCGTCGATAAAATAAAGCGCCAGCTTTTCCATGAGATCGCCGTAGGTCAGCAGAAACATGCCGCCGGTGTCTTCGGGAATACGATCCTTGACCCAGGAGCCGAGATCCTCGCCGATCGCCTCGATCAGACCGTCAAGGCCGCCGAAATATCGATAGATGAGCTGCTTGTCGCAGCCGGCGCGCCGGGCGACGGCATTGATGCCGAACCCCTGGAACCCCTCTTCGGCAAGCAGCGACCGCGCCGCATTAAAAATCGCCTTCTCGGTCTGAGCACGATCCTTGATACGCTTTTCCGGTCTGTCGGCTGAAATCGCCTCTGCGGTCGCCAGCATGATTCCCTACCCGTTTTGTGAAAGGCCTAGTCACAGGAGTTAACAAAGCATGAAGGGAAGAACAATGTGGCGGGGCGGATACGGAGCAGGTTCCTGTGGATGAGCGGACGTCGGCAGCGACGTATATAACTTTAAATTTTCTGTATTTTCTGTATTATGCAGAATGATACAGATTTTGAGGATTCCTCATGAAAAGAAAATCGATTTCCACTGCCGAGTTTATGAGGCATTTCGGTCGCTATCACGACGAAGCGCAGAAATCGCCGATTACCCTGACGAAGCACGGACGACCTTCGGTTGTGGTGGTGCCTGTGGAACTTTTTGAAAAAATGCTGGGAAGCGAAGATCCGCGCATTTCTTACGCTGCCGGTGAAATGCCCGATGAATTGGCAGACATCTTCAAAACCCAGCTGGAGAAAGACTCAGACGACTATCGGAAGTCCCGCGATGAGCAGGATAAATGATGTCCAAATTCAAACGCGGCGACATAGTTTCGTACCCATATCTTTGGCGATGGCAATCTACTGCCAATCCACAACGTGATCATGGGGAAAAAGATCGCCCGGTTTGCATCATTCTTTCGATTACGGACGCCCTCGGCTTGTCCCATATATTGTTGCTGCCCATTTCCTCGAAACCTCCGCAGGACAGCCAGCAGAAAGCCATGGAAATACCGAAACTCGAGCTTAGACGCGCAAAGCTAACGGGTTACGATAGTGGTTGGATCACCATTAGCGAATGCAACTACGATGTGATCGAACGGTCCTATCATATTAATGCCTCGCAACAGCCTCTAGGACGTTTCAGCGAGGCATTTCTTGAAGAGATTCGTACTGCCTTTGCGCCATTTCTGGCGGCAGGGGCAGCGCGGGTCACCAGAACCTAAGTCACTCCAAAGCCATACCAAACCAGACGCTGCCAGGCGTTTCGTGGCTGTCGAGGTGTTTGAAGCCGCGGGTTTCCCAAAAGCGCATGCCGGCATGGTTGCGTTCGCTGGCGCCGAGGTGGATGCCGTAGACGTTGTTCTGTCTCGCCATGTCGAGCCATCGGGACAGAAGCCGGGTGCCGCCACCCTTGCCCTGCGTGCGTGGCAGGAGGTTCATGTGGATATGAGCCGGAAAGGGATCGGTAAGCCAGGAGGGCGTGTTACGCGGATGATGGATGAAATGGGCGCGGCGCTGGTCGGCGTCCCATGTCTGCGGGTCGCCGCCGGGATCGGGATAAAGGGCGCGCAGATGCGGCCACCATTCCTGCTCCAGCCGTTGCTCGTGCGAAACTGTATCAAGCGCGCCGGCGATGTAGCCGCAGACACCCTCCTCATCCTCGGCCACGAAAACGGCATCGGGCCACAGACGCAGATAGGGCACGGAATAGATATGCCCCACCATGTGACCATCATTGTAGAGCGGGGTGGCATCCTGACCGGCATCGCCGGTGGCAAGGCTTATGGCGTAAAGCGCGTCTTCATCTTCAGGCCGGGCGGAGCGGAAGGTCAGCATTTGCAGGCGCCCTCCGTCTTCTTGCGCGGACACGCGCCAGCCGTCTGAAAGACAGGAATACTCCCCACGCCGATGCATTTTCTCAAATCCGATACCCCTCCCACAGGGACTGCAAGAAATAGCCCTCCACCCTTTATCCGTCAGGATGCGGGCGGATACAATAAATCGATTATATAATTCGGATCGAAGCGGGAATCGAGCATGCCATAAGTGTGCCTCCAGCCACCTGCGAGACGGGTTTCGAGGAAGGCATCGGCGATCTTGCCGGCACCGAGCCGGCAAAGCTCGGCGGCAGCGGCCGCAAGCGCGAACTGCTCCACCAGCAGGCGGGCCGCCCCTTCATCGCGTTCTGCAAGGGCGATCGCGGCGCGCAACACATCGGTGGTCTTCTTCCCGGCAGGTCCGAGATCGCGCTCCAGTGTCTGGAAGACGAGATCGAACAGGTCCTTGCCGCGCTGGAGAACCCGCAGCACATCCAGCGCCATGACGTTGCCGGAGCCTTCCCAGATGGCGTTAACCGGCGCTTCGCGATAGTGACGGGCAATCGGCCGCTCTTCCACATAACCGTTGCCGCCAAGGCATTCCATGGCCTCATAGATAAGCGCTGGCGCGATCTTGCAACACCAGTATTTGACGATGGGCGTCATGACCCGCGCATACGCGGCTTCTGCCGGATTGTTGCGGGCGGCGTCGAAGGCCGTTGCCAGCCGGAAAGAGAGCGCCGTGGCAGCCGCCACATCCAGCGCCATGTCGGCGAGAACGCGAGTCATGATCGGCTGGCTGACCAGCATTTTTCCGAACACTGAGCGGCCGCGGGCAAAATGCACGGCTTCGGCAAGCGAGGCGCGCATCATGCCAGCAGACGCCAGCGCACAATCGAGCCGCGTCAACGTCACCATGTCGAGGATGGTGCGGATACCGCTGCCGGGATCGCCGAGCAGATAACCGAAGGCATCGGTGAACTCGACTTCGGCCGACGCATTGGAGCGATTGCCGAGTTTGTCCTTCAGACGCTGGAAATGCAGGCCGTTCTTCGAACCGTCTTCAAGATAACGCGGCACCAGGAAGCAGCCCATGCCGTCGCCCATCTGGGCGAGCATCACAAAACCGTCGCTCATTGGCGCAGACAGGAACCACTTGTGGCCGGAGAGGCGATAGATACCCTCGCCCACGCGCTCGGCCGTAGTGCGGTTGGCGCGCACGTCCGTACCGCCCTGCTTTTCCGTCATGCCCATGCCGACGGTGACGGCGGTTTTTTGCAGGGCCGGTTTCTGCGCGCTGTCATATTTGCGCGACAGGATCTTCGGCATCCACTCCTTCTGCACCCGCGGCGAGGTCATGATGGCGGCAACCGAGGCGCTCGTCATGGTCAGCGGGCAGAGATGCCCTGCCTCCAGCTGCGAGGTGAGGTAGAATTTCGTGGCGCGTGCCTTATGCTCACTCCCGCGCGTATCGGGGGAATTCTCCCAGACGCTGGAATGCAGGCCTGATGACATCGAGCGGCGCATCAGCGCATGCCAGGCGGGATGGAATTCCACCTGGTCGAGACGTTCGCCGCGCGGGCCGTGGGTATGCAGCTGCGGCACGCCCTGATTGGCCATGCGCGCCAGTTCCTGCGCCTCATGCGAGGTAACGTAACGGCCGAGCTGGTCGTACTCGTCCCTCAGATTGCGCGACAGGCCGGAGGTGAGATCGACGATCAACGGATCGGAACGATAGGCGTTGATACCGGACCAGAGGCTAGGCTGGTTCAGTTCGGCGAGCGTTTCTTCTGTCCGGGAATTCTGGGTCATCCGCTGCTTCTAGCTGTTTTATACTGGCATTGCATAGTGGGGTGATATTGCATAATTCCGCCCACAGGAAGCGATTGAGACGATTAAGCCGCCGCTTTCAGTATTTTTCGGGAGAGGCCGATTTAAGTCCGCGGCGGCGAGAATGCCAGACACGTTTCCGGCAAGATGCAGCGACAAAACCCGATACACTTCCGCAAGCGACCCCTTATATCCATACCTATCACGGCCTGCGACAGCCAGTCTGACTGGTTGTGCGCGTGCCATCGCGCGCATTCCGCTTAATCCACCACCTGATGTGGAACCTGCCATAGGCTTTTTTGGTTCGCCACATGCTGAAAGCCTGCACAGGAGGAAACCATGGAGGCGAGTGCGAAGAAGCTCTTCGAGCGATATGAACGATTTTTCAACACATCTCTCAAAGGTGACATGAATGCGGAGGAGATCGGATCCCTCTATGCATCCGACTTCATCACCGCTTCCCCAGCCGGTGTCATGACCGGAAAAAACGATGACAACCTCAAGGAGGCCATGACGAAGGCTTATGAGCGTTATCGGGTCATAGGAACGGAGGGAATACGTATCCGCGATATCCGCATTTCCGCCATCGATGACCATCATTGTATTGCGCATGTGTCCTGGACAGCGAACTTTACCCGAAAAGGCCAATCGAATGTCGCAATCGATTTCGACGTTCATTATTTCGTTCAGACACTGGATGGCGAACCGAAGGTTTTCGGCTGGGTATCGGGTGACGAGCAGGCGCTCCTGAAGGAACACGGTATTGCCTGACGGTGCAGAACGATCGGCACCATCTTTGCCGGGTTGAGGAAACAGCACCGTGTTTTCAATTCAGCGGTTGCAGGCGCTTGCCCCGCGCCCCTGCAATCTCTATAGAGCGCAGGACCGAATTCCGCGGCACTCCTGAGGCGTGTTCACAGCGAATGGAGCGCACGGATCAGCATTCGGGCGTTCCGGGCATTTTCACGGGAAAATGCGGCGCCCGTCAGGAGGCAAACCGCATGGTCTTCTTCCCCCATCGCCATCTCCTCGGCATCAAGGGGCTTTCCCATCAGGATATCACCCTGCTTCTCGATAAAGCCGACGAGGCGGTGAAAATCAGCCGCCAGCGCGAGAAAAAGACCTCGACGCTGCGAGGCCTGACGCAGATCAACCTGTTCTTCGAAGCCTCGACGCGCACGCAATCCTCCTTCGAGCTGGCCGGAAAGCGCCTCGGCGCAGACGTGATGAATATGTCGGTCGGCAATTCCTCGGTGAAGAAGGGCGAAACGCTGATCGATACCGCGATGACGCTGAACGCCATGCGCCCGGATGTGCTGGTGGTTCGCCATTCGTCGGCAGGTGCCGCAGCGCTGCTGGCACAAAAGGTCGCCTGCTCCGTGGTCAATGCCGGTGACGGACAGCACGAGCACCCCACCCAGGCGCTGCTGGATGCGCTGACAATTCGCCGCGCCAAGGGCGAGCTTTCGGGTATCACGGTGGCGATCTGCGGTGACGTGCTGCATTCGCGCGTCGCCCGCTCCAATATTATTCTTCTCAACCAGATGGGTGCGCGCGTGCGGGTCGTCGCCCCCGCCACGCTTCTTCCTTCCGGTATCCGCGACATGAGCGTGGAAGTCTTCCACGACATGAAGGAAGGGCTGAAGAATGCCGATGTGGTGATGATGCTGCGCCTGCAGCGCGAGCGCATGTCCGGCTCCTTCGTGCCTTCGGTGCGCGAATATTTCCACTATTACGGTCTCGACGCCGAAAAGCTGAAAGCGGCGAAGGAAGATGCGCTGGTCATGCATCCCGGCCCGATGAACCGCGGCGTGGAAATCGCCTCCGAAGTGGCCGATGGCCCGCAGAGCGTCATCGAAAGCCAGGTGGAAATGGGGGTTGCCGTGCGCATGGCCGTCATGGAAACCCTGCTTGTCTCGCAAAACCAGGGTGAGCGCGTATGAGTGCCGTTACCGTTCTCAAGAACCTCCGAATCGTCGACCCCTCCCGCAATCTGGATGAGACCGGCAGCATCGTCATCGGAGCCGATGGCACCATTCTCGCCGCCGGCAAGGATGCGCACAATCAAGGCGCGCCTGATGGTGCGACGGTGCGCGACTGCAAGGGTATCGTGGCCGTTCCCGGTCTGGTGGATGCCCGCGTCTTTGTCGGCGAACCCGGCGGCGAACACCGCGAGACCATCGAATCCGCCTCGCGCGCGGCAGCGGCCGGCGGCGTCACCAGCATCATCGTGAT
>Ga0308157_10007460_pt1 | contig 12732 bp, 14 predicted proteins | sample PhyBR1_FD_201035 | JGI IMG/M metagenome (GOLD analysis project Ga0308157, IMG submission 201035) | Phyllosphere microbial communities from UC Gill Tract Community Farm, Albany, California, United States - DLSLB.R1 | ecosystem: Host-associated > Plants > Phyllosphere > Unclassified | place: USA...
ATTTCGCGTGTTGCCAACAGTAAATATGTTGATACACCTTACGGAACCAAACTGATTAAGGAATTTTTCTCTGAAGCAATGACGAATGATCAAGGGGAAGAAGTTTCAACAATCGAAATCAAGAAAATTCTGCAAAATATTATTGCCGACGAAGACAAACAAAAACCATTACCTGATGATAAATTAGCAGAAATGCTTAAGGAAAAAGGCTACCCTATTGCCCGCAGAACGGTTGCAAAATACCGCGAACAGTTAGACATTCCGGTAGCAAGAATGCGCAAAAAGATTTAATGAAGTATGTTGCTAAAATAATATCCTACTTATTCCATCCTGTTTTTATTCCAACAATAATCACAGGATGTTTTTACTTATTAAATGCCGAGTTTTTTATTCCGTTAGAAAGATATTTAGCAATAGGCCAGGCTTTTTTAATGACTTTTCTGCTACCTGTATGTATTTACTTTTTCTTGAAATCATTGGGATTGTTAAAATCATCGGTAATGATTCAAAACTTGCGCGAACGCAGTGCACCTATGTTTTTGAATATCGTAATAATAAACATTCTAATTTTTAAAATCTGGGAAAACGCCTCCAATTCCTCTTTAAAGATATTTTTTATAGGCTACTGTATTTCGTACTCTATTTTATTCTTTGGTATATTGTTAGAACGTAAATACAGCGTGCACGTTGCTAGCGTTTGCAGTGCCATTCCCCTATTTGTAAACCAAACTACCACGTACTATTTAAACCCGTTTTACATTTTACCTGCGTTACTGATTATTATTGGCTTGGTAGCAACATCTCGCTTGTATTTAAGAGCACATACCAACGTAGAAATTATTTTAGGTGCCATTATTGGCTTTGTACCATCGTTTATTTTGTTTTATACCTTTTAAAAAGACAACGATTTAGTGAAATTTATCAACAGAATTTTTCTTAATATGTAAAATTTCTTTATATCTATTTTCTAATTCTTTTGCTTTTTCAACATTTTTTTCAATTCCTTCAAATCCTTCATAATAAACTTGTAGTACAATTTCCATAGCATTCACACTACCCAAATCGGCTGCTTTTAAAAAATATGCAAATGAAGTTGTTGTGTCTTTATCTAACATTCCTAATTTATAACCAGATTCTGGATAACCTTTATCCCAAGCTTTTTTATACCATTCTATTGCTTTTTCAACATTTTTGTCATAATCTAAACAATAATCACCTAAAGCGTGCATTGCTGGCACATAGCCTTTATTTGCTGCTTTTGTATAAGAACTAACAGCATTTTCTGAATCTTTAATAGCTTGTAAATTATCTGTAAGCAATGCTCTTTGAATATATTTATATCCTAAGTGATAAAGTGCGTGGTTATTATTTAGTTGCGCAAAATAATTAAGTTCTTTAATTTTTTCATCTATACTTGCATCCATATTTTCAACTAAATGTACACCAGTTCCGTTTGCTACCTCATCTCCTAACTTTGCAGCTTCTTTGTACCAAGATAAAGCAACCTCGGAATTCACAGGAGCACCTAACCCCTTTTCATTAAGATACCCAAGTAAATACATAGCTTCAGTATTATTTTTTTTTGCGGCTTTTAATGCATAATCAAGTGCTTTTTTATAATTTGTTTTCCTTGAATCAAAAGTAAGAACACTAGCATATTCAACTATTGCTGGCATATAATCTAAAGCTACTGCTTTTTCTAATAACACAAAGGCATCTTTTTCATATATTTTAGTGTAAACACCCTCACTATTTAAAATATATAATAAAAACATAGCTTCGGCATTTTCATACTTTGCAGCTTGTTCTAAATGAGTTATTGCTTGTTCTTGTTGTTGTTTTTCATAGGCTTCTTTGGCTAATTTTAAGTCGGTTTCGCCCGTTGTGTCTTGTGCTACAACTGTAAAGCCAATTAAAAAAATACAGACTATAAATATTTTTTTCATTGTTTATTTTTTAGTTTGTTAATAATTTTTAAAAGAGCAACACGGTTTTTAGCTTCGTGGTAAAACTTGGGTAACTTTTCTAAAAGTGTAAAACCTGCACTGTTTTTATGTTCACGTAACCCTGCGGCAATGTATTGCTCTAGGTAATGTAAATGTTCGTCATTGTAGGCATAAAATACATCATTTTTAAAGGGATATTGCAACCATAATTCGGCATTAAAATAACCGTGTGCTGCCATCTCCCAATTTCCTTTTATACCAAAAACTGATGTTTCAGTAGATGTTTGTTTGTTATATCCGCAGCTTTCACAATACAAACGTGCTTCTTTTTTATCATAATCTGCTTTTGCAATGGCTTTTTTATTACATGAAGGACAAACCACCCATACTTCTTGGTAGAAATCTTGGATGGTTTTATTTTGGTCATTGAAGCGTTGGCTTTGCATTCGAATTAATTATTTTTAAAAATATGTCTATCATAAAATTTAGATCCTTACGGAAGGATAAACATACTAATTTACAGTTGTTTAGTTAAAATAAAGAAATCTCGAATACCTTGATAGTATCTTGAACTTGTAACCGCAACATTGATCATAAAAAAATCATCGTCTGTTGGAATTTCTTTAAATATTAACGACAAATAATATTTCCCAGGTACCATTTCTTTTGTTAACTGTGTATTATCTTGCATTAAAACACCAACATCATCTTTAAGCTCTGTGAAATAAAAACTTTTACTTATGCCTTCTTTATTTGCATCTCGTAATGCAAAACCAGAAAAGTCTTTGTCATTTTTATCGTAAGTAATCATTAGCCAAAAGCTATTGTCAGTTGCAATTTTTTCTGAAATTTCAAAACCTAAAAAAGCAATATATTCTTCTTTTTCACCTAATTTTTCTTTTTCGTATTTTAATTCTGTTAAATTAATAGGCATTAATTTAGATTGGGTTAATATTTGAGATTTTGAGTAATCAAAATCATTCTGTGAATATCCCGTGACTATACTAAAGCATATAGTTAAAAGTGTAATTAGTTTTTTCATTTTATTATATTTTAATGTTGATGCCATTGACTACAGTATACCAAAATTTTATATGTTGAATTTGAATGAGGTGATGTTTCAAAAAACTCACCGAACTGTCCTTTGTTTGAATGTTCGTAACGTTTAGAATTTACCCAATTCATTTCTATTTCCTCTATATCTTCTCCTTAATCATTATCTAATACAATATATCCCTCTAAATCATAGTTTTGGGTTTCATTGTTATACAAATATGATTGAGTATTGGTTTCTATACATTGTCCGCCCATTCCTTGTTGCATTTGATTCATTGCTACCAAGGCAGCATCACAACTATTTAATAAAAAGCCTATTAAAAGTAACTTTATTAAAAAAAAAATTTGTTTTCATAATTTATATTTTTAATTAACTGATTTCAAAAAACATATATTTAATTTGCATCCCAAACTGCTTTGGAAATTACATCGGTACACGGACATGTATCAGGATCTGTAAGAATTAGCCTTAATGTTGTAATAACACCTTTTATATATTCTTTAGCTCCCTCTTCGTTATACGTGCACTGTACTAAAGCTGCTGCTCCACAAAATGCCCACGTTTGTGCGTTTACTTCATCTTCACTGGCTAAATTTTCGTATTTATCGTATAAAGGACAATTATCAATACCTTCAGCAAGATCTTCTTGTAATGTATTGCTGCCCGCAAAAGTAAAAAGGTATTCAGCACCTCCGTTTTTACCGGTATAATACTCATGTGTACCTGTTATTTTAAGGTAATAATCGGCATATTTGGGCTCTGTATGGTAATATACATTACCCCCATTACTTTGATACACATTTACTTTGTTGGGTTCTGTTAAGGTAACTTCGTTGCCGTTGTGTGCTACAGCTACGGTGTAATTGCCATCAGCAGATGTGTAATTGCCACTGCTTAAAGTTTGCGCGTTTATTGCAAGGGTAGTAAACAGCAATAAAATAGTAAATATTTTTTTCATGGGTTTATTTGTTTTATGTTCTGTGTTGTATATCTTATCTTGAGTTTGTAGAAAGACATGAAATGAAACCTTGATTGTTTATTGATTTTTGACTTTCTACCTTCGACTTTAATTGCTAATCATACCAATAAGGTATATTAATCTGTAAACCGTTTTCTGCGAATGCCTGCTGTAAGCGTACTGCTAAATCTTTGTTGTTTTTCTGTGCTTTTATTTCGGTAAAAAACAAATCGCTGTAATGGGTTTCGGTTCTTGGTGTAGCTGTATCGGCAGCGCACTTGTTGTATGTTAAAATTTCTTTTACAGCATTTGGGCGGGTTAAAAACACTACGTTAATATCTTTCGCAACAGCGTTTATTTTATTAAAGTTTACCGTTTTGTAAACTGTACAGCTACATTTACTAAGGGTATCGGTTTTGGTAAAGTGTATATAAAGCAAACTGTCTTTTACCTTGTACCCCTGATGCCAACTTATTTTGTAATTGTTTGTTGGGTTAAAGCGTTGCATTCTATTCTCTATATATAACGCACTGTTAAGTGCTTCAGTAATTTTAGGTTTTTGTCCATAACCTACTGAATAAAAAACAATTATTATGATTACTTTAACTAACCGCATACCAATTAATTTGCAGTTATAAATTTCAATGTTTTTTAATTATTAAAAAATACCTCATTTGCGGTATTTTTAAGAGTATTTTAACTATTTTTATAACAAAAGTAATAGCTTATGAAATCTGTTAAGCATGTATTGAACGAAGTTTGGGAAAGATATCCCGATGCACTTGCCCAGAACAGTGTATCTGTTGTAGATCCGCCTAAATTAGAAAGGATCTTAGCAGATATTTTTGTAATGGGTAAATATTACTATTATGTATTAGAAATCGCCACCAGTAACATTAACAACTTTCATCCGGATATTCTACTCCTTCACCCGCTAAAAGATTACCCAACAAATTTAAAAGACATTATTAATTTGATTCATCCTGATGACTTACCTTTTGTGGTAGAAGCAGAAACCTGGTCTTTTAAAAAAATTAATGCTATGGGCACAGAACATATCTTGAATTTAAAATCGGGTTATTGTTTTCGTATGAAGGTTGCCGAGAATAAATATGAACTTTTTCACCACCAAGCCATACACACAGCGAAAGATGAAATGGGTAGGCTAATACAAACCATTAACATACACACCAACATACAGCATATTACCACCGCAAACAATTATATTGTAACAGTTAGCGGTGTAGGCTACCGAAATGATTTTTATCAGAAATGTTTTAAAGTGGAACAAATTGAAGATAAGTTAGAAGATCGGCTTACAAAGCGTGAGTTAGAAATTTTACTTTTACTTACAAGAAGTTATACCGACAAACAAATTGCCGAGATTTTATGCATATCGTACCACACGGTACGCACACACCACAAAAATATTTTAAAGAAAACAAAGTCTAAAAACAGCTTTGAACTTTTAAAGCGAAGTTTGGAAAACGGGTATTTATAAGATTAATAAGTCTTTTCAGGCTATTTTTGCCACAGATGCACAGATTTTACATGCTGTGTTTTTTATGAGAACCTGCACTTCGAATGGCTCAATGACCGGTTCAGAGTATAAAATATTGTAACAACTTACAAAATGTAAAACATCAACCCTACATTCAACATATTTACATGGCTCCCGTTATCAATTACATTTTTGTTGTACAAAGGTTTAAAACCGTAATATCCGTATAAATTCCAAGTGTTGAAACCTGCCGAGATATAAACTCCCAAGTTTGATCTTGACAACAAATCGCTGTTTTTAAAGCTGTGATTTCCCAAAGCACCTTCGTACTTTGAAGTTGAATTTAGCAGATAACTGTATTTAATTCCGGTATAAACACGCCAGAATTTATGAGAATGTACTTTTGAATTACGCCAACGAAATTCAATTGGAATCTCGATATACGACAATTTCTGAACGTTTTTTTCTCGGTCGTTATCAATTACAAATGTAACAGGATCACTATCAACCAATGCCAGATTGTGTCGCATATTATAAAATGCAAAACCTACTCCCGGAGCAATTGCTACCGTTCGTTGTTTGTTTATTGGAAAATCGCGCAGGAAACCAAAATTTGTTCCAATTGATATGGAATTAGGCGAAAAATTATCGGGCTTTTTAAACATTAAAGTATGCGTTACGCCCACATAAAACTGATCTTCACGATAAAAGGGATCGGTTACTTTTATGGTTCTGTCCAACGCCGGCAAACTGTCCACAGCCTGCGAAAATGTTTTTACAGAAACCAAAAATATCAATATGCTAAAAAAAACTTTCATTATCTACAAAGTATTAAAACAGTACTATTCAATCCCCAAAAAAATATATTTGTATTCGTCAGTTCGAGCTTGTCGAGAACAAAACTTCTTGATAATATCCAGACATCTCGACTTCGCTCGATGTGACAGTTACAAAGAATTTATTCACTAATACAAGCTAAGTGATGGCAAATTAATCAATACTAAAAATTATAAACCAAACCAACACTCAACAACTGTTTAAACTGCACGCGCGGACCTTCGGTAATCTGGGTTCCGTTTACGTCGCGTTTGTTTTTTATATCATCATCATAAATCAAATGTCCGCCTAAAGTTGCCTTCAACAGACTGTTTACCTTCATTTCCAACTGCAACTGCCAATCTACATCCACATTTCCAAAGTTATTCAGATAATCGGTATAAAGCGTCAGGTTGTTTTTAAGGTTAACGTTTTTCATGATCGATTTATTCCATTCGCTGGTAACCAATAAACCTAATTCGTTTCTCGATTTTTTTCCGGCTTTCAACAGCGTTCCATCTTCCGCATAAATAGCGCCCGGCAAACCAAATTCGCCTTTATTCGCCAACGTATCGTCTAAAACCAATGTAGATTTTAAAGTAAGTGGCGAAATATAAGCTTTAAAGTTGTTTTTGAAATATTCTGAACCGATACCCGCAAAAAGATAAGCCGGTGCAAATGCGCGCGAAATTGGATCATCTACGTTAGGATACGCGTAACCGTTTGCCATTTGGGTGTTCAGCGTCATTTTTGCAGAATAATACCAGTTTGATTTTACCGAAGTTTTATAACCAAAAGATGAATTAATGTTTAAAACGTCATCGGTTTTACGAAGTTCCAAATTTTCCTGTTTATTTAAACCGTACCGCACTTTTAATTCGTTCAGCCAAACAGTTCGTCCTTTTTCATATTTACGTGTAAAATCGCCTTTAACGATGCCCGAAACAGAACTAAAACCACCGGCATTCCAGTTAGAGAACGTTCCTTGGTTGATGTCTAACCCCAGACTGTTCGTTTTTTTCCAAAAACTGACTTCGGAACGAATTGGCGACAAGGCATCATAAGGAATCTGAAAGTTTGATCGTGGCATTCTATCATACACAAATCCGCTTGGTTTTGATATTAAAAAGTAAGCCAGATCGGTATTTTTGTTTCGTTTGGTAACTTCAAACGTTGATACAACAACCTGTTGCACATCGCCCGATTTTAAATTCATAAGTACCGAATCTTGCAAAACCATTTTAGGTTCAACCGTTATTGGTCGTAAAAACAAGGTGTCGTTTCTTTTTACCAGCGTATCAAAAACCGAAAACTGCGTTCTATAAAAAGTATTTACATCTGTACTTGTTCTTTTTATTTGCAAAGAATCTAACGGTTGCGAGAAACCAACTGCCGACAATAACATAAAAAAAACAACTATCTTAAATTTAAACATTCTGTATTTTTTTAAATAAATTCTGCATAGATTCCACATCTAATCCACACTGTTTAAGCTGTTCGTTTACCGTTGCATGTTCAATAAAAACATCGGGAACACCTAAATTTATTACCTTAACATTTATATTGTTTGCTAAAACAATCTGATTGATTACACTGCCAAAACCACCATTAATCACACCTTCTTCTACCGTAATAATGGTTTCAAAACCACTAATCAACTCAACAATTTCTTTTTCGTTCAAAGGTTTGATTTGTAAGAAATGATGTACGGCGAAATGATCTGTATCGAAACTCAAAGCTTCTAAAACATTCTCTACAATGGTTCCTGTTGAAAAAACGGCTACTTTTATTCCTTCTTTAATCGATTGAATTTTAGAAAGATCGATCTTTTCAAAAGGAACTTTCCAATTTTCGACAGATGAATAGCCGCGCGGATAACGAACTGCCACCGGTTTTGAATTATTATTCTGCAACGTAAACAACGTTTGACGCAATTCTACTGCATCTTTCGGAGCTAAAATAGTAAGGTTTGGAATTGCCTGTAAGTACGCAATATCAAAAACTCCCTGATGTGTTGCGCCGTCTTCGCCCACCAAACCGGCACGATCTATACAGAAAATAACCGGAATGTTCTGCAACGCCACATCGTGAATTAATTGATCGTAAGCTCGTTGTAAAAAAGTAGAATAAATGGCACAAAAAACAGTAAATCCGCTTAATGAAATGCCAGCTGCCAATGTAACTGCGTGTTGTTCGGCAATACCTACATCAATAGCGCGTTCTGGAAATACGTCCATCATGTATTTTAGCGAACTTCCCGTCGGCATTGCGGGTGTTATGGCAAATATTTTAGGATTCTGCTGAGCTAATTCTAATAAAGTCAGCCCGAAAACATCTTGATATTTTGTAAATTTCTGTGTATTATTTTCAAGCAGATCGCCTGTAATTTTATCAAATTTTCCCGGTGCATGATACAGCACCTGATTTTCTTCTGCCTGTTTTAACCCTTTACCTTTTGTCGTAGTAATATGCAAAAACTGCGGTCCGCTTTTAGCTTTCAATCGTTGTAGTTCATGAATCAATGTTTTTAAATCGTGCCCGTCAATTGGTCCCACATATTTAAAATTCAAAGATTTAATCATGTTGTTGCTCTTTGGATTTTCGCCTTGCTTTACCTGCATTAAATAGCTTTTCAGCGCACCCACACTCGGATCGATCCCAATAGCGTTATCGTTTAAAACAACTATTAAATTGGCATTTGTTACACCCGCATGGTTCAAAGCTTCAAACGCCATTCCCGAAGCAATAGACGCATCGCCAATAACCGCAATATGCTGAATATCGTTTTCGCCTTTCAATTTACTCGCAATCGCCATTCCCAAAGCCGCCGATATGGATGTAGATGAATGACCTACACCAAAAGCATCATATTCGCTTTCGCTGATTTTAGGAAATCCGCTCAATCCGTTTTTTTGTCGGTTGGTTTCAAAATCGGCTTTACGTCCGGTTAAAATTTTGTGCACATACGCCTGATGCCCCACATCCCAAACCAATTTATCAATAGGCGTATCAAACACATAATGCAGGGCAATGGTAAGTTCTACAACACCCAGACTTGCACCCAAATGACCACCGTTTACCGAAACAACATCGATAATAAACCTACGGATTTCATCAGCCAACTGTTGCAGCTGTTCCAAGGTTTTCGATTTTAAATCGGCAGGAAATTGAATTGTTGGTAAAATTGGGGTCATTAACTTTTAAATTATTAAACAAATTTACAATAATATCTTATTTTTGAACGAATAATTTACTGATTGAAATGCTGTTGAACGACGAATATTTTATGCGGATTGCTTTAAACGAGGCAAAAGAAGCACTTTTAAAAAACGAAATTCCTATTGGGGCGGTTATTGTTGCCAATAATTCTATAATAGCAAAAACGCATAATTTAACCGAGAATTTGAATGATGTTACTGCACATGCCGAAATGCAGGCAATTACTGCTGCAGCAAATTCCATTGGTGGCAAATATTTAAAAAACTGCACCATGTATTTAACGGTTGAACCTTGCCAAATGTGTGCCGGTGCGTTGTATTGGAGTCAGATTTCTAAAATTGTGGTTGGCGCGCAAGACAACAAACGTGGTTTTACAACGATGGGCGGGCAATTGCACCCGAAAACTGAAATTGTGTATGGTATTTTAGAAGATGAATGTAAGGAATTGATACTTAACTTTTTTCAAAATAAAAGATAAAACCTGCTTAAAAGCAGGTTTTATTATTTAAAAACGATATCCGACAGAAAGCTGCATTACGCGGTTTTTCCAATCCACATTCGGATCATCAATCACATTTGTCATTCCGGCGTTGTAACGCGCAGAAATCATAAAGTTTAATGGCAAATTAACGCTTAAACCAACATTCAAAGAGAAATCGAAATCATTAAATTTAGGACTTTCAGGATCTAAATCTGAAAACTTAACTTTAGAATCGGTTAAAAATCCGGCTTGCGGACCTGCTTCAATAGCGATTCCATTAGTAATATAGTACTTCAGCATTAAAGGCACGTTTACATAACTTAAATTAAAATCGTGTTCAACAGTAGCGTTTTCAAAAGTAGTTTTCCATTTACCACCTGCTGACGAATAATAAACTTCGGGCTGAATGGCAAATTTGTTAAAACGGATTTCGGCAAATGCACCCACATGAAATCCATTAATGGAATTATTGTCGTGAAAATCCTGCCAGCTTTTTCCTTCTAATTTTGCATTGTTGTAACCTACTTTAGGTCCGAATGAGAAATCTTGCGCCTGTACTGCATTTCCGCATAAGAATACAGTAAATAGCATTGTTATAATTTTAGGTAACTTTTTCATAGTATTGGGCTTTATGAATTGTTTATCAAATTTTAATCCAAAGCCGAAGTTACTCAAAATAACATAAACATGTTACTTCGTGAATTATTAAACTGTAACTTTTTTCCACAAAAAAACCGCAACAGATTGTTGCGGTTTTACAAAATATCTTAATTATTAAAATTTGTAACCAACACCTACTTGGATTACAGGCATGTTTTTAATATCATCTGTTTCAACTGTAAGATTTCCTGCTGACAAATCTTCATTTGCTTTAGATAAACCTACATTCAAACGAGCTCCAACAAAAAACCCCATCGGCATATCGTATGCTAAACCAACACCTAAACCAAAGTCTACAGATTTATAAAAGTCTTTAGAATCAACAGTATTATCTCCAACTTTCCCTTCAGATTTCATCAAGAAACCCACGTATGGTCCTAATTCAGCCGAAAAACCATCTACAATGTAATACTTTGCCATAATTGGCACATTAATATAATCATTGTTTATTTTTCCTTCCACACCTAAAGCAGATGTTTTTGCTCCCTGTGCTGAATATAAAACTTCTGGTTGCACAGAAAACTTCTCATTAAACTTAATCTCTGCAACAAAACCAACATGAAAGCCAATTTTCATTTCACTATTGTCTAATCCAGACAAATTAGAAATATTAACGCCGGCTTTTGGACCAAATTTCACTTCTTGTTGCGCTACTGCAGTTGTAGATACCGCAACTAAACCTAATAAGGTTAAAAAACTTTTCTTCATAAACATATCTTTTAAATTTTTATAACAAATATAACAATTATTACATTTTAACAAAATATTTAAACTACTAATTAACCGATATGTTAACAATTAAGAATTAGTACAAACAAAAAATGCCGAACGTAGGTTCGGCATTTTTTATTCAATTTGGTTTCCTTGTTTGTCAAAGAAATGGTATTCTAAATAAGTGTAGGCATCGCGCGGTATAATTTTTATCCAACGTTTGTGTTCTAAAAACCATTTGGCACGTACCGACGGAAAACCTTTTGTAAGATACGCAGCTATAAAAGGGTGCGCACTTAAAACCATACTTTTATGGTCTTTAACAATTCTTTCTAGGTCAGCTGATATTTTATCAATAACTAAAATCGGAGCCTCAATTTCTCCTTCACCGTTATGGTCAGGGTTTTCTTCTTTTGTTTTGATAGAAACTTCAGGTCTAACTCTTTGTCTAGTAATTTGAATTAATCCAAATTTACTAGGAGGCAAGATTTTGTGTTTTGCTTTATCATCGCTCATTTCTTCTTTTAGGTAATCGTATAAAACTTTACGATTTTCGGGATTACTCATGTCAATAAAATCAACTACAATAATTCCGCCCATATCGCGCAATCTTAACTGGCGTGCAATTTCTGATGCGGCGATCATGTTTACTTCAAGAGCTGTGTCCTCTTGAGATAGAGCTTTGTTTGAGCGGTTTCCGCTGTTAACATCGATAACATGCAAAGCTTCGGTGTGTTCTATGATAAGATAGGCTCCTTTGCTCATAGATACGGTTTTGCCGAATGAAGTTTTAATTTGTCGTTCAATATGATATTTCTCGAACAACGGCACTTCTTTGTTGTTATAATGCTTTACGATGGAAACTTTTGAAGGGGCTATTTCTTGCAGATAGTCCTTCGTTTGGTAATAAAGTTCATCGTCATCTATATGAATTCCGGTAAAAGTATCATTAAAAACATCGCGTAGAATGCTTGATGCCCTGTTTACTTCGCCAAAAACTTTTGATGGGTGATGAGCTGTGGTTAAACGTTTACAAAGTAAAATCCATTTATCCATTAAACCTTGTAAGTCTTTTTCTAATTCTGTAACATTTTTGCCTTCGGCTACTGTACGAACAATAACGCCGAAACCTTTTGGCTTAATAGTAAGCATCATTTTTTTAAGACGCTCTTTTTCTTGTTTTGATTCGATTTTTTGTGAGATCGAAACACGTTCAGAAAAAGGAACCAATACTAAATATCTACCGGCAAGCGAAAGTTCTGAACTAATTCGCGGACCTTTGGTTGATATAGGTTCTTTAACTATTTGTACTAAAACTGACTGGTTGGCACTTAACACATCGGTTATAACGCCGTTTTTATCAATTTCAGGTTCAAAAGGAAA
>Ga0308157_10007461_pt1 | contig 12730 bp, 12 predicted proteins | sample PhyBR1_FD_201035 | JGI IMG/M metagenome (GOLD analysis project Ga0308157, IMG submission 201035) | Phyllosphere microbial communities from UC Gill Tract Community Farm, Albany, California, United States - DLSLB.R1 | ecosystem: Host-associated > Plants > Phyllosphere > Unclassified | place: USA...
CTTCGGTAGCCACGGCATGAAGGTGCTGGACCTGAGCATCGCCAAGCTGGAGCGGCTGGGCCGCTGAGACAGTCGATAAAAAAGGCGGCCATGGCCGCCTTTTTTCATGCCCCCGGTGCGGGCGCCGGCGGCGCGCTGGCCTCCGGCGTGCCGAAGATCTGGCGGTAGCAGGCGTACAGCGTGCAATGCATCAGGACCACCATCATCAGGAAGATGGTGAAGATCACCATCACCTCCAGCTGTGCCGAGTCCAGCAGCAGCACCGGCACCGCGGCGCCGACCTGGAACATCAGGAACAGCACCACCGCCGCCATCAGGAAAGCCTTGAACTCGCGGCACACCGTCACCACGCTGAAGAACAGCGCCTTGGCCAAGGTCATCTTCTGCCAGTAGATCAGCGGCGCGGCCAGGCTGCTCAGCATCCAGCCCAGCATGTAGATGCCCGACGAGACGAACAGCGCGCCGCGCGAATTCTCCAGCAAGTCCTTGTCCATCGGGATCTGGCGCGTGGCCATCTTGATCAGCACGCCGTCGTCCAGCCAGCTCAGCACCGCCAGCGCGAGCAGCATCACCAGCAGGTACAGCACGCCCAGCCCCAGCAGCGGCTTGCGCACCGGCTTGCGGAAGCCGCTGAACACCAGGTTCGGCAGCGCGCGCTTGTCGTGGTCGACGTCGGCGCAGGCTTGCAGCAGGGCGATGGTGAACATCGGCGCCAGCAAGGTCGGCGCCACCGAGCCGAGGAAGGGCACCACCAGCGAGAAAAAGGACAGGAACATGCAGCAGAAGAACAGCGCCATCAGCGCGCCCGGCTGCTTGCGGAACAGCTGCATCGCCTGCTTGACCCAGTGCCAGCCGGTGCGTGCGGGAAGTCGGCTCATCCGCGCAGTCCCGGCGCCGGCGTGGCGATGCGTTCGCGCAGGATGCGCTCGAAGTGGGTCGGATCGTGCGGCGTCAGCATCTCCGCCTCGCGCGGCTGGTGGAAGTCGTACAGGCGCGACAGCCAGAAGCGCAGCGCCGCCGCCCGCAGCATCGGCTGCCAGGCGGTCTGCTCGGCGTCGGTGAACGGACGCACGGCGTGGTAGGCGTCCAGCATGGCGCGCACGCGGGCGGTGTCCAGCACGCCGGTGTCGAGGGCTATGCACCAGTCGTTGACCGTGACGGCCACGTCGAACAGCCAGGTGTCGCAGCCGGCGAAGTAGAAGTCGAAGAAGCCGGTCAGGCGCTCGCCGTCGAACATGACGTTGTTGCGGAACAGGTCGGCATGCACCGGGCCGCGTTGCAGCTGGCGGTAGGTGTCGCACACGGCGAACGCTTCCTGGAAGTGCATCTCGGCGCGCAGCAGGTGGGCGCAGCTGTCGTCCAGGAAGGGCAGCACGTGCGGCGTGGTCTCGTTCCACCAGTCCAGGCCGCGCAGATTGGGCTGCACCAGCGGATAATCGACCGCCGCCAGGTGCATGCGCGCCAGCATGGCGCCGACTGCGGCGCAATGCACCGGCTGCGGATCCATCTGCGACTTGCCGTCCAGTTTTGTGACGATGGACGCCGGCTTGCCGTGCAGGGCGACGATCAGCTCGCCCTGGTCGTTGGCGATGGGCGCCGGCACCAGCACGCCGCGGTCGGCCAGGTGGTGCATCAGCTTGAGGTAGAACGGCAACTGCTCGAACGACAGGTTCTCGAAGATCGTCAGCACGAACTCGCCGCGCTCCGTCGTCAGGAAGAAGTTGCTGTTTTCAATGCCGCTGGCGATGCCTTTGAGCGCCAATGGCTGGCCGAGGGGAAACTGATCGATCCACGGGGTAAGGTCATCCAGGCTGACCGGGGTAAACACTGCCATGAGAAAACTTGATGAGGTTCGGTGAGCGGCGCCGCCGTCGGGGCGGGCGCCGGGGGACGCCCGCGCAGGGCGGGCGCGCGCGTTATTTCACGGCGGGAGGCGCGGCGGTGTCCGTCGAGCCGTCTTCTTCCGTGGTTTTTTTCTTTTTCTTGCCGATGTCGAATTCCATCACCGTCCATTGCGGGCCGCGGTTGGCGCTCCCCATCGCATCGCCGGGTAGGGCGGTGCCGGCCGGGCGGTTCGGCTTCAGCGTGTAGGTGCTTGGACCGCTTTTGACGGTCGCTTCCACCACTTGGCCGCTGTTGTCGCGTTTTTCGGTGATCTTGTGTTCCGGCGCCGGCTTGGCCGTCACCGTGATCGGATCGTCCGCCACTTCCTCTATCTTTTCCAGTTTTGGCGGCGCCTGGCTCGGAGTCGACTGGGCAAACGCCGTGTGGGCGCTGAGCGTCAGGAGGAGGGCAGGCCAGAGGGTAGAGGTGCGCGTCATGATGATTCGCCTTAGAAGGTGAAAAACGGCTGTGAAAAGCCGTCAAATTTTTATGTATGATCCATTGTAACAAACAGACACGCTTCGCTGTTTTTAAAAGCCGATTTCCCACGGCGCTGTTGGGGTATTGCCAATTTGAAAAGACCGTGGCGGGCGGGCGAAACCGGGCCAAAACCTGCGATAATGCGCCATTCGTGGCCTTGCCGTCATTGTTGCGCGGCGCCCTCACCCATATCTAGTGTCTATGCAAAATACCCTGCTGTTAGTTGACGGTTCCAGTTACCTCTACCGCGCCTTCCACGCGCTGCCCGACCTGCGCAGCCCGGACGGCCATCCGACCGGCGCCATGCACGGCATGGTCAACATGCTGCGCCGCCTGCGCGCAGACTATCCGGCCGCCTACATCGCCTGCGTGTTCGACGCCAAGGGCAAGACCTTCCGCGACGATATGTATCCCGAGTACAAGGCCACGCGCGCCTCGATGCCGGACGACCTGCGCCTGCAGATCGAGCCCATCCACGAGGCGGTCAAGGCCATGGGCTGGCCCATCCTGATGGTCGAGGGCGTGGAGGCGGACGACGTCATCGGCACGCTGTCGGTGCAGGCGGCGCAGGCCGGCATGAACGTGGTGGTGTCCACCGGCGACAAGGACCTGGCCCAGCTGGTCAACGACAAGGTCATGCTGATCAACACCATGACCAACGAGAAAATGGACGAAGCGGGCGTGCTGGCCAAGTTCGGCGTGCCGCCCAACCGCATCATCGATTACCTGACCTTGATCGGCGACACGGTCGACAACGTGCCGGGCGTGAACAAGTGCGGCCCGAAGACCGCGCTCAAGTGGCTGACCGCGTACGACTCGCTGGACGGCGTGATCGCCAACGCGGCCAACATCACCGGCGCGGTCGGCGAGAACCTGCGTAGCGCGCTGGAGTGGCTGCCCAAGGGCCGCGAACTGATCACCGTGAAGCTGGACTGCGACCTGTCCGCGCACATGGTCACGATCAGCGAATCGCTGGTGGCGCGCGAGGAGGACAAGGAAACCTTGCTGGCCTTCTTCGGCAAGTACGGCTTCAAGACGCTGCTGCGCGAGCTGGGCACGCCGTCGGCGCCGGTCGGCGCGCCGGGCAAGGCCGCTGCCGCCGCGGCCGCCGCGCCTGCCGCCGGCGGCGCCGTCTCCGCCAACATGGACATGTTCGGCGAAGCGCCCAAGCTCAGCACCAACTACGAAACCGTGCTGACCGACGAACAGCTCGACAAATGGATCGCCCTGATCGACGCCGCCAAGCTGACCGCGGTCGACACCGAAACCACCTCGCTGGAGCCGATGACGGCGCAGATGGTCGGCATCTCGCTGTCGGTGGAGCCGGGCGTGGCCTGCTACATCCCGGTGGCGCACAGCTACCAGGGCGTGCCCGGGCAGCTGTCGCGCGAGCACGTGCTGGCCAAGCTGAAGCCGTGGCTGGAAGACGCCACCAAGCTCAAGGTCGGCCAGAACCTCAAGTACGACAGCCACATCTTCGCCAACCACGGCGTGCAGCTGCAGGGCATCGAGCACGACACGCTGCTCGAATCGTACGTGTTCGAATCGCACCGCACGCACGACATGGACAGCCTGGCGCTGCGCCACCTGAACCACACCACCATCCCGTTCGTGGACGTGTGCGGCAAGGGCGCCAGCATGATCACCTTCGACAAGGTGGAGATCGGCCGCGCCACCGAGTACGCGGCGGAGGACGCCGACATCACGCTGCGCCTGCACCAGGCGATGATCGGCGAGGTGGAGAACGACGCCAAGCTGAACTTCATCTACCGCAACATCGAGCTGCCGACCGCCGTGGTGCTGCAAAAGATCGAGCGCAACGGCGTCCACATCGACGCCGAACTGCTCAACGTCCAGTCGGCCGAGCTGGGCGCGCGCATCGCCGAGCTGGAAGCCAAGGCGCACGAGCTGGCCGAGCAGCCGTTCAATCTCGGCTCGCCCAAGCAGATCGGCGAGATCTTCTTCGAGAAGCTCAAGCTGCCGGTGGTGAAGAAGACCCCGAGCGGCGCCCCGTCCACCGACGAGGAAGTGTTGCAGAAGCTGGCCGAGGACTATCCGCTGCCGAAAGTGCTGCTGGAATACCGCAGCCTGTCCAAGCTGAAGTCGACCTACACCGACAAGCTGCCGAAAGGGATCAACCAGGACACCGGCCGCGTCCATACCAACTACGCGCAGGCGGTGGCGGTGACGGGCCGCCTGGCCTCCAACGATCCCAACCTGCAGAACATCCCGATCCGCACCAAGGAAGGCCGCCGCATCCGCGAAGCCTTCATCGCGCCGCCGGGCAACCACATTGTCTCGGCCGACTATTCGCAGATCGAGCTGCGCATCATGGCGCACATCTCGGAAGACGAGAACATGCTGCGCGCCTTCGCCGACGGCGTGGACATCCACCGCGCCACCGCCGCCGAGATCTTCGGCGTGCCGCCGGAGGAAGTCAGCAGCGAGCAGCGCCGCTACGCCAAGGTGATCAACTTCGGCCTGATCTACGGCATGAGCGCCTTCGGCCTGGCCAGCAACCTGGGCATCGAGCGCGGCGCGGCGCAAAGCTACATCGACCGCTACTTCGCGCGCTTCTCGGGCGTCAAGCAGTACATGGACGACACGCGCCTGCAGGCCAAGGCGCGCGGCTACGTCGAGACCGTGTTCGGCCGCCGCCTGTGGCTGCCGGAGATCAATTCGCCGAACGGCCCGCGCCGCCAGGGCGCCGAACGCGCCGCGATCAACGCGCCGATGCAGGGCACGGCGGCCGACCTGATCAAGCTGGCCATGGTTGCGGTGCAAGATTGGCTGGAAAAGGATAAGCTGCAAACCAAAATGATCATGCAGGTGCACGATGAACTGGTGCTGGAAGTGCCGGACGCCGAACTGTCGCAGGTCAAGGAAATGCTGCCGAAGCTGATGGCCGGCGTGGCGGAGCTGAAGGTTCCGCTGATCGCCGAAGTCGGCGTGGGGAAGAATTGGGACGAGGCACATTGAGTCTCGCACGTTAATCATGGAGGAATCGCATGGATGATTTAAGGCAGGATGCAGAGAGTTTGCTGACCAAGACCAGTCTGTCGGACGGCGTCGACCGCCGCGACTTCCTGAAGGTGGCGCTGGGTACCGGCTTCGCGGCCGCCGCCATGCCGGTGGTGGCGCAGAACGTCATCAAGACCGACACCGCCGGCCTGACCGCCGGCACCATCACCCTGACGGTGGACGGCGTGCAAGTACCGGTGTACCGCGCACAGCCCGAAGGCAAGACCAACTTGCCGGTGATCCTGGTGGTATCGGAAATCTTCGGCGTGCACGAGCACATCGCCGACGTCGCCCGCCGCTTCGCCAAGCAGGGCTACCTGGCGCTGGCGCCGGAGCTGTTCGTGCGCCAGGGCGATCCGCAAAAGGCCGCCTCGATCGCCGAGCTGCAGCGCGACATCATCTCCAAGACGCCGGATGCGCAAGTGATGGCCGACCTGGACGCGACCGTGGCCTGGGCCAAGGCCAACGGCGGCAACGCCGACAAGATCGGCATCACCGGCTTCTGCTGGGGCGGCCGCATCACCTGGCTGTACGCCGCGCACAACCCGAGCATCAAGGCCGGCGTGGCCTGGTATGGCCGGCTGGTGGGCGAGAGCAATCCGGTGACTCCCAGGCACCCAATTGATATCGCTGGATCTCTGACGGTGCCGGTGCTGGGCCTGTACGGCCTCAAGGACACGGGCATCACCCAGGACTCGATCGCGGCCATGAAGGCGGCGCTGGCCAAGGGCGCGAACAAGTCGACCTTCGTGGTCTACCCGAACTCCGGCCACGCCTTCCACGCCGACTACCGCCCCAGCTACGTCGAGGCGGACGCCAAGGATGGCTGGAGCCGCGCGCTGGCGTGGTTCAAGCAGCACGGCGTGTCCTGAGCGCTGATTTACCGGCCTTTTGGCCAAAGATGAGCACAAAACCGGGCCGGGCGGTAAAATAACGCCCCCGGCCCGCGCGCAGCGGCACGGTCCCTGCTACAAGAGGCTATAACATCGATCCCGTACTCATCTCCATCCTACTGGCCACCACGCTTGCCGGCGTCGTCAGCATCACCGCTGCCGCGGTGTTCTCGTTTACGCTGCTGTCCAAGGTGGTGGAGCGCATGGTCAGCCTGTCGGTGGGCATCATGCTGTCGACCTCCCTGCTGCACGCCCTGCCCGAAGCGTTCGAATCGCAGGCCAGCGCGCGCAGCCTGTTCGGCACGCTGCTGGGCGGGCTGCTGGCCTTCTTCCTGCTGGAGAAGATGGCCATCCTGCGCCACTCGCACCACCACGAGGGCGACGGCCACCACCACCATCACGGCCACGACAAGCGCGAGGCGGGCAAGGCCGGCTGGATGATCCTGGTCGGCGACGGCATGCACAACTTCACCGACGGCATCCTGATCGCGGCGGCCTTCCTGGCCAATCCCGAGCTGGGACTGGTGACGGGGCTGGCCATCATCGCGCACGAGATTCCGCAGGAGATCGGCGACTTCATCGTACTGCTCAACGCCGGCTTTACGCGCACGCGGGCCTACGTCTACAACCTGCTGTGCAGCCTGTTGTCGATCGCCGGCGGCCTGCTGGGCTACTACACGCTGGACCGCGCCAGCAGCCTGATCCCGTATGTGCTGGTGTTCGCCTCGTCGGGCTTCATCTACATCGCCGTCAGCGACCTGATGCCGCAGATGCAACGCCGCGCCACGCTGCGCGAAACCATTCCCCAAGTGCTGCTGATCGCGCTCGGCGTCATCATCGTCCTGTTCCTGACCCACGGCCACTGACGCCGCTGAACCCTGCGCGCCTTGCACCATGCGGCGCCGGGAGTATCATGGTGGCAGCACGTTAGCTGATCGCTCAAGCCGGGAGTAGCATGACATGATGAACGCCAGACAAAAAAAGCAGGCTGAAGCGTTAGCGGCATTGTCCGCAGCCGATCGTGTGCGACTGGGACGTCTTGCTGCCTTGGCTCGAGTGACGCCAGAACGTCTTTGGCCAGAGATTTGGCAATATGGGTTCGACGATGTCGAGGAAAGCATCCAGGCCGACCTGGACGCGGATGCTGCTATTGCGGAGGGCCGAACCATCCCGCACGAAGAGGTCATGGCGCAGGCTCGACGTATCCTTGAAGCCCATGCCAAACCCCGGCGCAAAGCCGGCTAAGCTGGCGATACACTGGTCACCGACGGCGCGCAGGTCGCTCGACCAGACCATTGCTCACATCAACGCCCAAGATATGTCGGCGGGCGACCTTGTGTTGCAGCGTTTGCAGAGTGCTTTGGATGCAATCGCCGCTCAGCCGGGAATTGGTACGCCTACCGATAGGCGTGGCATACGCCGATTCCCGATCCCGAAAACTGGCCATACAATCGATTACCGGGTCCATGAAGATGCGATCATGGTCACGCGGTGGGCGCGCCAGAAGCGCAAAAGTTAGGCGCCAGTCGCCACCGGCCGGGCCGGATCGGCGCACCATTCGCTCCAGGAGCCGGGGTAGAGCGCGGCGCCGGGCAGGCCGGCCACTTCCAGTGCCAGCAGGTTGTGGCAGGCCGTCACGCCCGAGCCGCATTGCATGATCGCCTGCGGCGCGCTGGCGAACAGCGGCGCGAACTCTTCCCTCAACTGCGCGGCGCCCTTGAAGCGGCCGTCGGCGTTCAGGTTGTCCTTGAAGAAGCGGTTCTTTGCGCCCGGAATATGGCCGCCCACCGGATCGATGGTCTCGTTCTCGCCGCGATAACGGTCGGCCGCGCGGGCATCGACCACCGTGCGCGCCTGCGTGGCCAGGTTGGCCACCACGTCCTCCACCGACACCGTCGGCACCAGCGACGCCCGCTCAGCGATCGCGCCGCGTGCGCGCGTGGCGACCGGCGTCACCATCGGCAAACCCTGCGCCTGCCAGGCGGCCAGGCCGCCGTCCAGCACCGCCACCGCCGGATGACCGACCCAGCGCAGCAGCCACCACAGGCGCGCCGCGAACATGCCGCCGTGCGCGTCATACGCCACCACCTGCGTATCGTCGTTGATGCCCCAGCCGCGCAGCGTCTCGATCAGCGCCGCGCGCTCCGGCAGCGGATGACGGCCACGGAACTTGCCATCCGCACCCATCTTGGCGCCCGACAAATCGGTATCGATGTTGGCGAACTGCGCGTTCTGGATATGGCCGATGGCAAAGCCGTCACGGCCCGCGTTCGGATTCATCAGGTCATGGCGGCAATCGAGTATCACCCAATTGTCGTCGGTCAAATGCTGGGACAGGTCGGTGGCGCTGATCAGGGTAGTGTGCATGTTCCGGGTTTCCTTAGACTTCGCTGGCTATCGGATCGGTAATGGCAATGGCCTTACCGCGCTCGGTGTTACGCGTATTGTAAAACGTTGTGGCCACACCGGACACCAGGATCACAACGATGCCTGCCCAGCTAAGCCAGCTGAACACGTCGCCGAAAACGAACACGCCCCACACACTGGAAAACACAATGCCGGTGTACTGCAGATTGGCCACCACCAGCGTCTGCCCCAGGCGATAGGCGCGCGTCATGGCGATCTGCGCGCTGGTGGCGCAAATGCCGATGCCCAGCAACAGCAAGCCGCCGTGCCAACTGGTGATCGGATGCCACACCACGCCCTGGCCGCCGGCCTGCGCGTAATTGCCGGCGATGCCGGCCACCAGATTCATGATCGCGAAGTAGAACACCACGCGGTTCTCGGGCTCGCCCGCCAGCCCCAGCTTGCGCACCTGCAGGTAGGCCATGGCCGACAGCACGCTGGAAGTGAGCGCGATCAGCGCCGGCGTCAGTTGATTGGAATGGAAGGCCGGCTGCAGCAGCAGCGTGACGCCGACAAAGCTCATGCCGACCGCCGCCAGCAGCGGCCATCTGACCTGGTTTTTGGCATGCCACCAGCCGAGCGCGAACAGCCACACGGCGATCCAGATCGGCGCCATGTAGTTGAGGGTCATGGCTGTGGCCAGCGGCAGCTTGGCGATGGCGTAGAACCACAGCCACAGCGACACCACGCCGACCAGCCCGCGCCACAAATGGGCGCCGGGCATGCTGGTGGTGAATTTGCCGCCTTGCAGCTTGATGGCGATGAACAGCACGACCACACCCACCACGCCGCGGTACATGACGATTTCGGATGTGGAGAACTGCTCCGAGGCCAGCTTCACGCACACCCCCATCGCGGCGAACATGAAACTGGCGAACAACATCCAAAGTGACTGCATCGGCTTCCTAGAGATCGATATTGGCCCGGTACCACTCGTGGAAGTGCTGCATGCCGTCTTCCATCGGCGACTGGTAAGGACCGGCATCGGTGGTGCCGCGTTTCATCAGCGCCTTGCGGCCGGCGTCCATGCGCTGGCCGATCTCGTCGTCCTCGACGCAGGTTTCCATGTAGGCGGCGCGCTCGGCCTCGATGAACTCGCGCTCGAACAGCACGATCTCCTCGGGGTAATAGAACTCCACCACGTTCTTGGTGCGCTGCGGGCCGTCCGGCCACAGCGTCGAGACGATCAGCACATGCGGATACCACTCGACCATGATGTTCGGATACAGCGTCAGCCAGATCGCGCCGTACGGTGGCGGTTCGCCGCCGCGGAACTTGAGCACCTGCTCCTGCCAGCGCTTGTAGATCTCGGAGCCGGACTTGCGCAAGCCCTTGTTCACGCCGACGGTCTGCACGCTGTAGTCGCGGCCGAATTCCCAGCGCAGGTCGTCGCAGCTGACGAAGCCGCCCAGGCCCGGGTGGAAGGGCTCGACGTGATAGTCCTCCAGATAGACTTCAATGAAAGTCTTCCAGTTGTAGTCGCAGTTGTGCACCTCGACGTGGTCGAACATATAGCCGGAGAAATCCAGGTCCTTGGTCACCGACAGCTCCTTGAGCTTGTCCATGACGTCGTAGCCGTTCTGCTCGAACAGCAGGCCGTTCCAGCTTTGCAGCCTGGTCTTGGGCAGGTTCAGGCAAGGCGTCTCCGGGAAATGCGGCGCGCCGATCAACTCGCCCTTGAGGTCGTAGGTCCAGCGGTGCAGCGGACAAACAATGTTGTTGGCGTTGCCACGGCCATTGAACATCAGCGCCTGGCGGTGGCGGCAGACGTTGGAAAGCACCTCCAGCCCGTTGGCGTTGCGCACCAGCATACGCCCTTCGTCTTCAGAGACGAGGGTCGCGAAGTCGCCGACGTTCGGCACCATCAGCTCGTGCCCGATGTAGCGCGGGCCAGCCTGGAATAATTGCTGCATTTCGCGCTGCAACAGCGCTTCGTCAAAATAGACGTCAACCGGAAGTTGCGCGTTTGAACGCGCCAGCTTGGCGTGGGTAGCCAGATCGGACATCCCAACCCCCCTTAATATGTACATCAAACCAAAGAGAGACAGAATCCGTAAAGACCTGAATTCAAAGTTGTTGAAAATGGTATTTCGGACAGAACCGGCGATTATACCGTGTTTCACCCCGGCCAGACGAGCGGATGTGCTCGTTTTTCGCGCAATTTATGGTGAAAATTACATGATTGTGCGGGATATGGGGACGATTGCGATAAAATCCATGGTTTCCGCCGTCGGCCGTGCCGCTATAGTTCCACCGGATAAGGTGGTTTGTTCTAAAATAACGGGCTACACTGCGCTGGCACGTGTTTTTACCTGAGTGACTATGTCTAAGAAATTAACCGCCGACGCGACCACCGCCCCCGCCTCGTTCGAAGAAGCGATGGCGGAACTGGCGCAGCTGGTTGCACAAATGGAGGCAGGCCAACTGCCGCTGGAAGCCTCGGTGGCCGCCTATGCGCGCGGCTCGGAGCTGGTGAAGTTCTGCGCCGTCCAGCTGGAGAAAGTGGAGTCCCAGGTCAAAGTGCTGGAAGGCGACATGCTCAAGCCGTTCGCGGAAGCCGGCGAGGGCGAACTATGAACGGCGCCTTCGACGACTGGATGAAGACCGTGCAGGCGGCATCGGAAAACGATTTATCCGGTTTCCTGCCCGCCGCCACGACGATACCCACCAAGCTGCACGCGGCGATGCGCTACGCGCTGCTGGGTGGCGGCAAGCGGGTGCGTCCGCTGCTGGTGTACGCTGCCGGCGCATTGTTCGGCGCCGACGCGGCCATCCTGAGCCGCGCCGCCGCCGCCGTGGAAATGATCCACGCCTACTCGCTGGTGCACGACGACATGCCGTGCATGGACGACGACGAACTGCGCCGCGGCAAGCCGACGGTGCACGTGGCCTACGACGAGGCGACCGCGCTGCTGGTCGGCGACGCGCTGCAATCGCAGGCCTTCCTGGTGCTGGCCGAAGCGGACAGCATCCCGCCGGCGCGCCAGGTGGCGATGCTGCGCCTGCTGGCGCACGCGTCCGGCTCGGCCGGCATGTGCGGCGGCCAGGCGATCGATCTCGACAGCGTGGGCCTGAGCCTGACGCTGGAGCAGCTGGAGCAGATGCACCAGCTCAAAACCGGCGCGCTGCTGCGCGCCGCCGTGGTGCTGGGCGCGCTGGCCGGCAAGGAGCTCGACGCCGCCGAGCTGCAGGCGCTCAACACCTACGCGCGCGCCATCGGCCTGGCCTTCCAGGTGGTGGACGACGTGCTCGACGCCACGGCCGATTCGGCCACGCTGGGCAAGACCGCCGGCAAGGACGCCGCCGACAACAAGCCGACCTATGTGTCCATCCTGGGTCTGGAGCCATCGCGCGCGCTGGCGGAAACATTGCGGCTCGACGCGCACGCAGCGCTCGCGCCGTTCGGAGAAAAAGCTCTGCGGTTACGCGAACTCGCGGATTTGATCGTGCAGCGGAAGGCATAAATGAAATTGCTCGAAAACATAGATTCACCGGCGGACGTGCGCAAGCTGTCGCGCACCCAACTGACGCCGCTCGCGCATGAACTGCGCAGCTACCTGCTGGATTCGGTCTCGAAGACCGGCGGCCATTTGTCGTCCAACCTCGGCACGGTCGAACTGACCGTGGCGCTGCACTACGTGTTCAACACGCCGCACGACCGCATCGTCTGGGACGTGGGCCACCAGACCTACTCGCACAAGATCCTCACCGGCCGCCGCGAGCGCATGAACACGCTGCGCCAGCTGAACGGCATCTCCGGCTTCCCCAAGCGCGACGAAAGCGAATACGACACCTTCGGCACGGCGCACTCGTCGACGTCGATCTCGGCCGCGTTGGGCATGGCGCAGGCGGCCAAGATCAAGGGCGAGCAGCGCCACGCCATCGCCGTCATCGGCGACGGCTCGATGACCGCCGGCATGGCCTTCGAGGCGCTCAACAACGCCGGCGTGCAGGAAGACCTGAACCTGCTGGTGATCCTGAACGACAACGACATGTCGATCTCGCCGCCGGTGGGCGCGCTGAACCGCTACCTGGCGCGTTTGATG
>Ga0308157_10007467_pt1 | contig 12727 bp, 5 predicted proteins | sample PhyBR1_FD_201035 | JGI IMG/M metagenome (GOLD analysis project Ga0308157, IMG submission 201035) | Phyllosphere microbial communities from UC Gill Tract Community Farm, Albany, California, United States - DLSLB.R1 | ecosystem: Host-associated > Plants > Phyllosphere > Unclassified | place: USA...
TCGTCCGCCATGTGATCGAAAGTCGCCGTGACCGTCTTATAGCCTTCTTCTCCGGTCACGTCGTCTTTGGACAGCACCTGATCGCCGATTTGGATATCTTCGATATTCTTGTCGCCTTGATCGGTTTTCACCTGAGTTCCGGCTGTAAAGCAGTTACAGCCGTTCAACAGTCGGGAAGCTTTGCTTTCTTTGTTTACCTTCCCCAGCAACCAGGCTCCACCGTCAATGGTTTCCTTCGCCAGATATTTTCCGACGTGTTTGCCGAACGGGATCGCACTCGCCACCGTTCCGACTCCGTTCACGACGCGGTCGGTTACCGATAACTGTTGACCTGTAATCAGATCCACGCCGGTAAACACTTCTTGAATCCCTTTCAACGTGCCGACAAACGGCAGAGCGTCAACACCGAAACTCAACCCTGTTTGCCACCACGTCGCTCCATCCGCACTGAGTCCGAACGGATCGATAAACGATACCGGATTGCCGTTCACATACGCATACCGGTTCATCGTCAATCCGTTTCCAATGCTTCCGCTCAACACGTCCCGGTTCACAAACCGCTTAATCTCCGGATTGTAATAACGGGCACGCATCTGGTACAAACCGTTCGTATCCGTCTGCACCCCGTCGCGTCCATTGTACTGGAACGGCTGGGTCGCTGCACCTTCGTGGCTCAGCTGCTCGCCGTACGTGTCATAGCTGTACGTATCCGTTACTTGCCCTTGCTCGTTGGTCAGCGCCGTCGTGCTGCCACGCAGATCGTAGTGATACGTCTGGTAGCTGCCTGCCGCGTCTTCGCGTCCAATCAGACCCAGGCCGTACACGTACCACGCTTGCGGCGTTCCGGCGGCGTCGGTTTCCATCAGGACTTGCGACATCACGGCGTGCGGGTTAATGATTTGTTTCGTCGTTACACCGTTTACCGTAATCGAGTTGCGGTTGTTCTCGTTGTCATAGCTGTAGCTTACGCCACCCGCTTGTGTTAGACGGTTGCGGGCATCATACTGGTAATCTTGCATCGTGCCGCCGAGCGGACCATTCAGCATATTGCCTTCTGCATCGTACGTCACAGCTTGGCCGTCGACGGTTGCCAGGCGGTTGTCCGTTGTGTACGTCATGTTCAGATCGCCGTACAGTCCGTAAACATCTTGTGTGACGGTTGAATCGCTTGGATCAGTCAGATCCGCAGAATCGCCGTACACCTCTTCTTGAACCGTCATTCCATCCGTCGGTGTCGGCGCTCCGTTCAAGCCGTTCGTAACCCCGACACTTCCCGGTGCCGGAGACAGCCCCGGTCCGTTCTCATCATAAATCACATCATCCAGCAGCCCTGCAAACTCGCCGCTGTTTTCCTGCACGATGTTCCCTACGGCATCATACGCATACGTCGTTTCGGTGCGCACGCTGCCGTCGGTGTTCAACTCCGCGACGCTCGTCAACTGACCGGCCGCGTCGTACAAACGGGTTTCTCTCGTTCCGTTCGCGCGATTCGTGGAGATCAGGCGGCCGTTGGCGTCGTAATCGTAGCTTGTGACGCGGCCGTTCCAATCCGTCACGGTGGACAGATTGCCAATCGCGTTGTACGTGTACTGCACCTTTTTGCCGTCCGGGTACGTCAGCGTCGTCAATTGTCCGGCGGCGTCATACGCGTAGCCGATTCTATTGCCGTCGCCGTCCGTGTACGTCTCGACGCGATCCAGCGCATCGAACGTACGCGTCAGGACTTTGCCGTCGCTTCCGGTCACGGACAAGATATTCCCGTTGGCGTCGTATTGATACGATACGCTTCCGGCTTCGTCCGTAAACTGGCTGATGTTGCCTACGGCATCGTAAGCATACGTCGTGCTGCGGCCGTTTTTGTCCGTATCTTGACTGAGCAGGCCGACGTTGTTGTACGTGTACGTCCGGCTGCTGCCGGTCGCGTCGGTCTCGTTCGTCAGGCGTCCCAGCAGATCGTATTGATACTGCGCCGGGTTGCCGTTGGCATCCGACATCTGCGTGATCTGGCCGAAGGCGTCCGCCGTTTGCGACGTCTGGCCTTGCATGGCATCCGTCACGTTCGTCAGCAGGCTGCGTTTGTCATAGCCGTAGCTAGTTGTACGGCCGAGCGGATCGACCGATTGCGTCAATTGATTCAACTGGTTGTACGTGCTCGTATACGTGTTGCCCAGCGCATCGGTCATTTTGACCGGATTGCCTGCCGCATCGTAGTCCACGGTGTACACTTTGTTGTTCAACGCGTCGTAAGCTTCGGTCGGACGTCCCAGTGCATCGTACGTGTAGCGGATGCTTGCGCCCATCGCGTTGGTTTCGCTCAGCAGGTTGCCCGCTTCGTCGTACGCGAATGTCGTTTGGCGATTCAACGCGTCGGTCACGCTCGTCATGCGGCCTTCCGCGTCATATTGAATCGTGCTTGTGCCGCCGAGTGCATCCGTTACGCTGGTCAACTGCGCGTTGTTATCGTACGTGTAACGCGTCACGTTGCCCATCGCGTCCGTTACGCTCGTCAGATTGCTCTGGTCGTCATACGCGTAGCTTGTCTGATGCCCCAGCGCATTGATGACCGCCGTCAGTTGATCCCCGTCGCTGTACACGATCTTCGACGTGTTGCCGTCGGCGTCGGTCTGACTGGTCATTCGTCCGGCTGCGTCGTAACCGATCGTATCGACTTCACCCGTAGATTGGGTGACTTGGGTCAAACGGTTGTTTTCGTACGCATACTTCGTCGTTCCGCCTTGCGGATCGGTTGCCGACAGGAGTTGTCCTTGTTCGTTGTACGTGTACGAGACGGTATTCCCTTCGGTATCGGTCGTACTGAGCAGTCTTCCCTTCTCATCGTACGTGTTCGTGATGCGGCTGCCATCCGGTCCGGTCGCGGTCAGCAGATCGCCGCGAGCATCGTAGGTCATGGTGATCGATTCGCCAGACGGATCGGTCGCTTTCGTCACATTGCCTTTGGCGTCGTGCTCGAATGTGGTCGTTTGGCCCAGCGCGTTGGTGATACTGGTCCGGTTGCCTTTTTCGTCATACGTGTACGTCGTTTGGCCTGCCAACGCATCTTGGACTTCGACCAACTGGTGGTTGGCGTCATGGATGCGTTTTTGCACATGGCCGTTGCGGTCGGTAATCGTTGTCGTGAACAGACCTTCGGCTTCGCTGTACCCAAAGGAAGTGGAGTTGCCCGCCAAACCGTCGGTTTGCTTCGTCACTCGGCCTTCGGCGTCATAGGTGTTGGCGAAACGTTCTTTGCCAGCCAAAGCACCTGTTACGATCCGGTCGTCCTCGTTGTACGTGTATTCCGTTTTTTGCCCCGCAGGATCGGTGAGCGTGATCAGGCGTCCGGCTGCATCGTAGGCGAAGCTCGCCGTGCGATCCGCCTGATCGCTGACGGAAGCTACCAGACCCGCAGCGTTGTACGCAAACAGCAGTTTCGCACCCGTTGTCGGTTCGGTCACGGAAGACAGTTTGCCGTCCGTGCCGTATTGCAGGGTCAGCTCGATGCCGCCTGAAGTGTTCATCGCTTGCAAGGCGCCTGCGGCGGTGAATTGATACGTCGTGCCTTCTTCCCGGCTGAGCGTATAGCTGCCGTCGGCATTTTTTTGCAGTCGGTCGTCGCGCGCCGCTTTATCGGTCGACGTGTACGTGCCGTCCGCATTGCGATTGAACGTATTGTAACGGAATGCGCTCCAGTGAACGCGAACCGCATTCTCTTCTGCAAGTTCCTTCAGGCTGATCTCGTAGTTATGGCTCCAGCCTTTGCCTAAGTCCCCGTCGCCTTGCAGCAAGGAATAATACTGGGCTTGGAAAGGAATCTCGACGCTGCCGTATGCGGCAAGCATCGTGTTCGTGATGATCTGCGCGCCCGTCGACGTGTCGATCGGATCGGCGTAGAAGGTCTGCTCGTCGTAATCCGACGGGCTGAGCGAAGCGACTGGTGTTCCCGAAGTCGGCGGAACGGTCGGCTTGGTCGTTTCTTCCCAGCGGAACAATCCGTAAGGGCTGTATACTTCCACGGTTCTGCCGCTTTGGTTTTGAATGATCGCCGTGTTGCCGCCCCCGATCGACAACGGACCGTTGCCGATCTGTTCAGCCTGCTTTTCGATCCAATAGGTGAAAGCGCCGCTGACGTTCAACGTATGGCTCTTATCCGTCACGTTGAACGATTTCAGCAATTTGTCTTTCGCCAGACTATAGATCGACAACGCGTCGCGTTCATGGTCGGCAAAAGTAAAGTTGTCTTTGTTGGCATTTACGATCGTGTTCGCGGTCTGGCGTCCGGTCAGGATCGCATGTCCGCCAGCCGGAACGGCTACGGATGCGCCGGTGCCCAGTCGCTCGTAGTTCGCGGTCGGCTGACCGGAAGCGTCGTAGACAGCCACGTCATACTTGCCGTTAATGCTCAAACGCGCCGCACCGCCCGAGGTGTTGACGGCTTTCATGCTTTCGCCATTCGCCAGCGACTTGACCAGCAGGTCGTCGCCTTGCGTGACGCGGAACGCTTCTGTCGGTGCGAGTACCGTGATCGGAATCGAGTTCGAATTCGTGATCACGAGGCGTTCGGAAGGATTGAAGCCCCGATTTTGATTCACTATACCGCCACTGGAAGAACCAATCAGCGTACCCGATGCGTCATATCGTTCGTAGGAGTGTTTATCGCTGATTTTGACCGAGAAATAACCCGGCGAAATATTGCGCAACGAGTAGCTTTCGCCGACTGCAAGTACTTTAGCGGTAACCGCTTTGCCTTTTGCCGCATCCGCGATATACGCGTCGTAAGAACCGGAAATCGTAACCGGACCGGTCGATGTCGCGGTAAAGACGATACGATCTCCTTTATAGGTCATACGGGTCGAATCCATGTTTACGTTGTATTCTTTGACTTTGCCTTCGTCATCGAACAATGCGTAATCATAGATGCCTTCCGCCTGCAAACGCATATTCGAACGGCCGTCTTGAATGTAAGCCGCTGCCTCGCCCGGATTTAACACTTTCTTAAAGGTTACAGGCGCAGCACGATTCGTGATCTTGAACGCCTCGTACGGACCGTATACCATGTACGGTTGCGTATCGGTGTTCTGTACAGCTATTTTTCCGCCTGTAGGAATGCTCTGGCTCGATGTGAAACCTCTTGAATAATGATCAAAGCTTCCGTCCGCTTCGAACTTGACCATATCGTATGTTCCGCCCATGCGAAGCGAAGACGTAACCGATTCCTGATTGACCGCTTCTACCGTATCGCCAACTTGCAGCGTGCGCTTAATCAACGCCGGATTGGTTCTTGCCGTAATACGGAACGCATCGAACGAACCTTCAATGACCGTAGGCGTAGACGATACGCCGGTTATGGCGATCTTCTCATTCGCTTGCTGCACCTTCGTAGACGGATTCGCATCCAGTCCAATCTGGTCAACCAGACCGGTTGCTAATCGACCGACGTAATCGAAGTTCCCTCCGACAGAATACAGGCTATACGCTTTGCCCTGCGTATTGAGCATATCGACGCTTTGATCCTGATTCAGCGTCTGGCGGAATGTGACCGGATTTGCTCTTGAAGCCACGTTGAACACATCGTAGGCTCCGTAAGCCATTGCCAGATCATTGCTGCGGTTCATGACGGCAAGACGTTCCGTCGAATCGATGGATTGTTTGCTCGCCGCACTGAAATCCCGGCCATATTGAGCCAGCGCTTGATCCGAGAAACGGGCGTAATCGTATGCGGCGGTCATGCTCACATAACCCGAACCGCTGCCGGTATAGGTTACCTCAGCACTTTGGCGCGGAGCCAAGGCATGCTTGAACAAAGCCGGATTGCTTCGAGCTTTCGGCTGGAATACGTCGTAAGGCCCTTCGATGACCAGCGATGTTGCCGCCGTATTGGTGATCGCCATTCGGTTTTGTGCAGGAACCGATTTGGTACTTACCGTAGTGTCCCTCTGCACTTCTACAGGCTGATTGCCTTTGTATTCGGCTAAGTCGTACTGACCTTGAGGCGAAATCGAGAACAGTTTGGTTGCCGTATTCGTAAAGTCGAAACTTTGTCCTTGAGTCAACGTTTGGGTAAACGTGACGGGATTCGAGCGATGCTCAGCCGTATACAACTCGTAAGCTCCGTATACTTCGATCGGCGCTTCATCCGTATTCATGACCGCTACTTTTTGCGCCGCAGTCACGCTGCGGTAGCCGGTAATCGTTTTTCTCGCATAGCTGTCCGGTTTGCCTGCGGAATCGTAGTCCATAAGGTCATGACGACCCGTGAAGTAGATCGATTCCGTAGTGGCAGCTTTGCTGGTGAACTCCGTACTCTGATTGATCGCAAGCTGCTTGATCAGAAGTGCCGGATTCGGACTCGGCTGCACGGTTGTCACGTCGTACGGCGTCAGCAGCACGAACTGCGACGCTCCAGCGTTCGTGATCGTCGTACGTTCGCCGCTGTACAGGATCAACGAACTTAGTCCGCGATCGTGATCCAGCGAACGAAGCGAGCTGTCCGCTTTGTAACTTGCATGATCATAGACGCCGTCCGTATACATATTGAAATTCGACGGACTGGTATTAAATAAATTACTGCTTTGACCCGGATTCAAATAACCCTTGTAAAGGGCTGGTTCCGAACGGTCGGTTATGCTGAACGCATCGATCGGACCCGAGACGGTCATTGCGCTCGTACCACTGTTGGTAACGATCAGCTTTTCGTCTTTGGTCACCGAGTGGGTATCGGCTTTGACCGGATTGTTGAAGCTGTCGACCTTGTTGTCCGCTTGATTGTAAAGGACGTAATGGTGCGCGTTGTCCGCCGCGATGCCGAACGAATAACGCGAAGTGTTAACCGCTCGGAGTGTTTGTCCCGGTCCGAGCGTACGCTTGAACGTGATTGGCTGGGTGCGGTTGGAGAAACGGAAAGCTTCGTAAGGAGCGTAGATCTCGTCGGTAGTGTCGCCAACATTTGTGAAAGCGATCCTTTCTCCGACGCTCAAACGGAAGCTCGTATTCGATTGATAGGTATTGTATTTGGAAATTCCGGTGCCGTCATAAAAAGCATAATCATAACGGCCGTTTGTTCTGAAAGTGGCATAACTATTGGTTAGGTTGTTCGCTTCCAGAGATCCGCCCGGTGCCAAATTATAACGATACAAAGCCGGATTGGCCGAATCGGAGTACTGAGCGAGTTCTTTAGGAACTCTAATCGTAATCGAAGTTGCATTCCGATTGGTGAAAACAGCCAAATGACCGGCGGGTAGGTAATAAGTAGATGCCGAACTATAATCATCATAAGCGTCAACCTCGCCTGTCGTATCGTACTCTGCAAATTCGTACGATCCACCCATTAACAGTTTGATTTGATCACTCGATACATTTTTTGCTTTGAAGCTGGCTCCGGGAGCCAAGATCTTGGTGATCATCGGGGGCTCGACTTGTGTGGTCGCCTCAAAAGCATGATTAGCACCCGATACGGTGATAGGTGTGGACGAGACGTTCGTCATGATGAGTCTCTGCCCAGGTTTCACAAGTTTGCTTGTCAGTTTGCTCGATCCGGAAGAAGCAAGCGAACCGTCTTCGTCATATATAGAGAAATCGTACGTAACTCCGCCATCCATATATACGGAGTAGTTTTTGTCCGATTTATTGGTCGCTTGTAGAGATCCGTTATTGGAAACGGTATATCGAAAATCAACGGGTCCGTAATAATGTTGAAAATAGAAATGTCTAGCAGGTCCAATCACATCAAATGTATAGGTATCCCGATTCGTCATGTAAAACCAGGCATCTTTATCTACTGATTCCGATCCCCCTGAAGAATTTCGAGAAAAACTGCTAGGGCGTGTACGCAAACTCAACGCCATGCATCTTGACCTGCCTTTTCGCCCTCTGCGGCGTCATTTTCCCTTGACGTGCCCCGGCACGCCTTCAGAAAAATTCCTTGCCGAGAACGAAAATTCAGCTCAATCTGCTCCTGGCGGAGTTTGCGTACACGCCCTAGGAACATAACTTCCATTTTTTATTGCTATATTCGAATTCCTTCCGCCCGTACGAATATTATGACTGCGAGTCAAATCGCCATTATGAGTTCTCATGCTATCGCCAGGTTGCAACGTATATCGAGCAAGAGCATCACTGTTTCTCCACGACACATCGAATTCTTTACTCGTGGTCTCAATAGTCATGTCGGTATTGGAGCGATTGGTTACGTCAAGAATATAATCTTTATAAACTTGTTGAGACTTTCTGCCGGAATCTTCGCCATACGAGGATACAGCCTCACTGGCTGTATAACGGGCATATTCATAATTCGCTCCGTCCATATAAACGTAAATCATTGATGTATGCGGATGAGTAACCGTCACGCTTTGTCCGGGACCCAGCGTATACGAAGTCACCCCCGCAGATTCCGCCAACGGAGCTTTCAGTACAAAAAGAGGCAGCAGCAAAATCGCGGCCAGCAAAAATATGCGAATATTCTTCTGAAATCTCATGATTGGCCTCCTTGCGAAACAACTTGCTCAAATGTTCGATCCGCAAATTCTGCTGTCGCCTGACCGTTTGCTTGAAGCAGAACGATCTGCAAATGGACCCGAGCCGTTACTGCACCGGAAGGCGCAATCAAATTCGTGTTATAGGTTTTCCAGTCACTGTCTTGCTTCACATTAATGACGTTATCGTGTCGGATCAAGCGCTGTTGGATATCATAATAATTGACGACAACCTGAACAACGGCATCTCGCATCTGATCTGATTTTAATTGCCCGCGGTAGGTATAGCTGATCCCCTCTTGAACAGGCATATCCCGATAAATATTCGCTCCTCCGGTACGATCCGCATTCAAACTGAGTCGTTGGACCACTACCTCCAACTGAGTATCGCTAACCGCAGGAGTGTCTTCTTCGACTACCGGAGCCTCTTTCGCCGGGGCTGCTTCCTCGACCGCCGGAGCCTCTTCCGCCGGGGCTGCTTCCTCGACTGCCGGAGTCTCTTCCGCCGGGACTTCTTCCTCGACTGCCGGAGTCTCTTCCGCCGGGACTTCTTCCTCGACCGCCGGAGTCTCTTCCGCCGGGGCTGCTTCCTCGACCGCCGGAGTCTCTTCCGCCGGGGCTGCTTCCTCGACCGCCGGAGTCTCTTCCGCCGGGGCTGCTTCCTCGACCGCCGGAGTCTCTTCCGCCGGTAATGTGCCCTCTTTTACATCGATGGTGGTTGTCTCGTAGCGAGCAGACATCCCTGTAGTCTGATAAGCCGTCCAACCTTCAATGATATCCTCGCTTTGTACTAAAGACGTTTGTGCAGAAGATGTGTTCGCATTTTCAGAGGACGTAGCGCTTAACAGATTTCCTGCTGAATCGTAGACGTAGTTTGTTGTTTTCCCTTCTTTTTCTGCCGAAGTCACGCGATTAAGATCGTCGTACCGATATTCCGCTGCATATATGGATGAACCTGCTATCGTTATCATAGACAAAGCTAATATAGACGCTGTCGATTTTTTGAGTTTAAAACGCATTTGCTGATTTCCGGCCCTTTTGGTTGATTTTTACACCCACATGTAAGGTTATAATCTCTCGACTAGGGCCACAATAGTTTATTTGTAACTTTTAACCATGTAAAAATACCTAAATTTTCTGTATATCCAGAAATAAGAGCAGTTAAATTCAAATAATAAAGAAGTAAACATACAAAAGCCCTAAATTTACAACAAAAAAGCGCCCTTCTCCCAACTCCCGAGAGAAGCACGCTTTCCTTCTGTCCTACAAAAAGATCAACAACAAAATCCCTACCACGAAACAATAATAAGCAAAATACTTCAAATTCCCTTTCGCCATGATGCCCATGAACCATTTCATCGCGAAATACGTCACGATCAGCGTCGCGACGAAGGCCAGGACGTAAGGCAGCAGCATGCCCGGCGCTTCCGACGTGCTGATGATGTCCGGCAGTCCCAGCACGATCGCGCCGAGGCTGACCGGGATGTACAGCATGAACGAAAATCGCAGCGCCGTATCCTGCTTCATGCCCGTCGCGATCGACGCGATGACGGTCGAGCCGGAACGGCTGACGCCCGGGATCAGCGCGACGGCTTGAGCCAGGCCGACCAGCAGCGCGTCACGGAACTTCAAGTCGCCGTCCTGCTTGCGGCCTCGCATGTTGCGGATCAGCCACAAGGCCACGCCCGTGACCAGCAGCGCGACCGCAACCGTTTTGACCGAGGAGAATGTGACTTCGATCCAGTCCTTGAACAGCAGTCCCACAACCACCGCCGGAATCGTGCCGAGCACCACGTACATCGCGAACATGAAGTCGGATTTGTACTTCGCGTCCCGCGTCCGGATATACTGCCAGGTTCCGACGATCAATCTTCCGATATCATGCCGGTAAATGAACATGATCGCGATCAGCGATGCCGTATTCGTTAAAATTTCGAACGTCAGTCCTGCTTGATCGACCCCGAGCAGCCGCTGGGCGATAATCAGGTGACCGCTGGACGATACGGGGATCGGCTCGGTCGCGCCTTGAACGATGCCCAAGATCAGATACTTGAGCCACAGCCAGGTTTCTTCCATTGTTCTCCCACTTTCTTCTATGTATGGTTTTGCGTTCTGCGGAATGCCGGATGTCCGGCTTCCGTACACATCTTTTTAATTTACCACGAACGCGCCTGCGTGTGAAATTTGCCTACCGTTCGGCTGTTCGCTTCACGTTTTGGGCGATAGATATCTTATGTAAAAAAGCGGCTTCGCTTGATCGCGCAGCCGCTTTCGGTAAGATTCGGGTCTTGATTACATTCTCTCCAACCCGTTACGCCGTTTCGGACGCGACGGGCTTCGCTTCCGGTCGTCCGAACAGATATCCTTGCGCCAACGAAATGCCCCGGCTGCGGCAGAATTCGTATTCTTCGCGCCGTTCCACGCCTTCCGCAAGCACGACGCCTCCGAACGAAGACGAAATGCTGACGATCTCCTCGATGCGACGCTGCTTATCGGCAGATTCGTCGCAGCGGTCGATCAGGCCTCGGTCGATTTTGACGAAATCCGGACGCAGGTTGGACAGCACTTCCGGCGTCGAAAAGCCCGAACCCACGTCGTCCAGCGCCACGGAGACGCCGCGCGAGCGGTACACGTTGAAGATCCGCTGCAAATGCGGCATATCCATGATCCTTTCGGTCTCCACCACTTCGAACACGAAATCCTGCGGGTCCTGATCGTAGCGCTGAATCGCCGCGAACGTATGCTTCAGGCAGTAGTCGGGATTGTAAATGGAAGAAGGCAAAAAGTTGATAAAACGTTTTACGCCGCGGGGCAGCACTTCCGCGCTTCGGCGTATGGCCGCGATGCGCGCCGCCCGGTCAAGAAAAGAATGCATGCCGGTTCTGCGCGCCACGTCGAACAATTCGAACGGGTTAAAAGGAGCTTCGCCCGGAGCCGCGCGCAGCAAGAATTCGTAGGCGACGACGTCTTCTTCCTCGTTGACGATCGGCTGAAGGAAACTCGTGAACTTTTCCTGCGTGATGATGTCGACCATGCCCATATTTTGAAACCTTGCGGCGATCTGCGAAAACGGAAGCCAAGGCAGCATCTCCGGCGTATCGCTTTCCCCGCAAATTTTGACTTGAAGCGGATCGGTCCATTCGACGGGCAGGCTGTTCAGCCATTCCGCCATTTCCAAAAACTGCTCTTTGCTCGTATATGAAAAAAAGAGAACGCCGCTTTCGTATCCGTTACGACCCGCTTTCCAATTCCGGTCTTCGACCAAGCGGTTGAGCATCTCGGTGACGGGACGCAAATAAATGGTTCCCCAATCTTCGATCGGTTTGACCGGCTGACAGCTGCTGCATATATGCTCCATGAAGGAACCCCCTAAAACTTATGATTAACGATTTTCCACTCCGACAAAAACAGTTCGTTTAACCTAGCCAGCAAGCTGTATAATCTCCACCTATTACCCAGCTTCCTCCTTTTAGAATCGGTTCTTTCGACTTATTTTTTAACAATTAATCTGATTCGACAAATGATTTTACGCAATCTTCATGAAAAAAAGCTCCGAACCGCCGGATTGCGGCGGTTCGGAGCTCTTATCGAAACAACATAGGCGAAGCCGGGACTTAACCTTCCCAAACTTCCACTTCATGCTTGCTTTTCGCATATTCGGCGCGCGTAGGCGTAATCTCGATCACCACGTAGTTCGGGTCGTCCGGCCCTTCCAGCCACTGCTCGAACGTATCGTGCCACAGCTTTTTGCGCAGCTCTTCGTCACGCGTGATTTTCGCCGTGCCTTCGATCTGCACTTCGTCCTGCGTGCCGCCTTGTTCGAAGCCGAGCAGCAGCGCCACGTTCGGGTTTGCTTCCAGTTCTTCGACCTTATGCGTTTTGGCGCTGGTGACCAGGTAGACAGTCATTCCTTCATTAAATACCGTCATGTAACGAACCTTCGGACGGCCGCCTTCGACCGTAGCGAAAGATCCGAAGCGGTTGCGTTCCAGCGTTTCCGTGATTTTGCTTTCGAGTTGTTGTTGGTCCATGATGTAAATCCTCCCGTGTCGTAAAGTTGGAATCCCGTTGTGCATAATAGTAAGTACCCGAATAGATGAAAGTGAACCTTCGAGCACGGCGAAACCTCTCTTTTCTGGACAGTCTTCTTTTTAAAAGCTATAATGACACCGAAGCAACCCGAAAATTTCATAACCCCCGGGGGGTGTCGGAAGAACGGCCGGCTGAGAGTGTATCCCAACAGATACTGACCCTTATAC
>Ga0308157_10007469_pt1 | contig 12726 bp, 12 predicted proteins | sample PhyBR1_FD_201035 | JGI IMG/M metagenome (GOLD analysis project Ga0308157, IMG submission 201035) | Phyllosphere microbial communities from UC Gill Tract Community Farm, Albany, California, United States - DLSLB.R1 | ecosystem: Host-associated > Plants > Phyllosphere > Unclassified | place: USA...
TTACTGTTATCCGGCTTTTATGAGTCAGGTAAAATCCGAAGTGTTTGCCACGCCAGGTTACGGTTTCATTTAAACTAATTAAACCAGAAGTCACACCGGCAATCGCTTTTTCTTTTGAAGCTGCAGATTGCTGATGAATTTCAATGTTTCGGGAGACATCAAAAACAGTTTTCAACGGAGCGCTTATTTTTGTGGTAAGGTTTATAGTTGTCATTAGTGTAATAAATTTTGAAAGGCCTTGTCAATACTTAAAAACTTAAATTCAAAACCATTTTCCAATAATCGTTTCGGAATCACATTTCGACTTTTCAAAACCAGTTCCGTTTCTGTTCGAATAAAATATGAACCGATTTCCAATAAAAATTTACTAATCGGAATGCCAAAAGGAAAACCAACAGCTTTTCGAAGTTTCTGCATAAAATCGACATTTCGAATGGGTTCTAGAGAAACAACATTTATCACTCCGATAATTTCTTTTTGGATAATAAAATCAACCACATTTGCAAAATCTTCTTCATGGATCCAGCTAACAAACTGATCTCCTTTTCCCTGTTTTCCTCCAAGACCAATTTTCGCCAAATTCTTCAACGGTATAAAGGCACCGCCATTTTTTCCTAACACTATTGAAGTTCGCAAAGCGGTTTTTAATGTATTTGGAGTTTCTGTTTTAAAGAATGCTTTTTCCCAGGAAAGCGCGACATTTATAGAAAAATCGTTTCCAATTTCGCCATCCGTTTCATCCATTTGTTTGTCTAATGAAAAACGATAGATGGTTGCTGTCGATGAATTCAGCCAGTGTTTCGGCGGGTTTTTGCAATTCAAAACTGCTTTGTTCAGAATTTTGGTGCTTTCAATTCGGGATAAAAGAATCTCTTTTTTGTTTTCTTTGGTATAACGGCAATCTACTGATTTTCCTGCAAGGTTAATTAAAACTGTTGCATTTTCCAATTCCTTTTCCCATCCTGAAAATGTTTTGGCATTCCAGTTTACATGTTTAATTCTGTTAATTGTTTTTGAGTTTCCTCTGGTCAGTATTACGATTTGCTCAAATTTATCTTTGAAATGATTTACTAAAACCTGTCCTAAAAATCCGGTTCCTGCTGCAATTACGAGTTTTTTCATTTTTTTGATATTTTAACCTGACAGATTTTAAAATCCGTCAGGCTCATTATAAAATTAAGCTTTAAAAACCAATCTTTCTTCTTGCTGCGCTTCTTTGGCTTTTCTTTTCCCTCTAAAAAAGAAATACAAATTAAAGAACAACATAATGCCCAGATAAATAGAAAATCCGCCAATTTTGTAGCTTAATTTTTCGATTAATTCCTGATAACTGTTTTCGCTAATATTCATTTGGAGGATCATAAGTGCAAAACCAATATTTAAAAGATAAAAACCGGTTTCAAAAAGTTTGTTAGTTGCCTGGGCAATATCTTCTCTTCCTTTGAAAATATCCAGCATAAATATTTTGCCATTTTTAAAAAGCGTTTTAGAAACGTAATAGGTAAGATATAAGGCAATTGGTAAATAAATACTGTAACCGATTAAAATTTTTGTAGTTTCCATGATATTTGATTTTAGTTGTTATGTAATGAGTTTATGAATGTACTTTGTTATAATTATAATGTTTAAATAATGGAGAACTGATATAATAAAAATAATGACAGCCGTTTTGAAACTGATGATTTCAGTTAATTGCGTTACCGATATTATTTTTTGCCAGGAAATCAATGTCATCGCACAATAGCCAATATTTAAAAGGTAATAGCCCAAAAGCAAAACCTGATTGATCTTTTGACAGATGTCAGCATGATTCGGAATTAGTTCTGCGACATAAATGTTTCCGTTTTTGTAGCAGATTTTTCCAACTCTCAGGATTATAAATATGGTAATACTGAGGTAAATGATATAGGCAATGATGTTGAGGTTCATATATTAGCTTTTTTATAAATTAATACAGAAAAATATATTGCCAATATTGGAGGAAGGGCAAATTGAGTAAATTCCAAAATAGGCATATAGATAATATTTGAGTTGCATATCCAACAAAAGAAAAATAAGCACACACCAGATAAATACCATTTTAGCATGTTGTCTTTGTGGTCGTAAAATAAAAGTGATACACCTGAAACAACTTGAAACAACCCAATTATTGGTGTAAACATTAACCCATAACCAATTAAATTTCCACTGCTTTCTTTTGTTATAAAACCTAAAGCAATAAGGATAATTGAAATTCCAACTAAAAAAATGTTCATGTAGTTTAAAATTTTCATAATTATAGTTTGTTTTAAACTTTCAGAAAAAAATGAAAGTTTTGTTTAAATTTTTTTAAGCTGTAGAATTACTTCATGATTTTCATAACCAATTTCCCTAGCCAGTTATCATTGAATTCAGTCATTTTATCTAACATATTATCAGCTTTTAACACAAAGTCGTACAATTTAGTAGTCTGATCTACAAAGTGTTTTTCTTCTGCTGAATCTTTGGCTTCAATAGTCGAAACTTCTTTTAAGATTTTCAAGGCAGGTTTGATTTCTCTTTTGCTTCTTTCTCTCGAAATTTTTACCGCTAATTCGTCTAAATCTTTCTCGGCAGTAAAAAACTCTTTACGTTCTCCGGCTTTGTATTCCTTGTAAACAATTCCCCAATCCATTAAAGCACGAAGGTTCATACTGGCGTTTCCTCTGGAAATCTGTAATTCCTCCATAATTTCTTCCATAGAAACAGGTTCGTTGGAGACCATTAATAAAGCATGAATCTGTGCCATAGTTTTATTAATGCCCCATTGAGAACCTAATGCCCCCCAGGTTTGAACAAACTTATTTTTTGCTTCTTTGAATTCCATGAAGCAAATGTAAGTAAAAGTTTTTAAACTTTCAAAAATAATTGAAAGTTTGTTGGTCTACCTCAGATAAAATGAAAAATTATATTATCTGATTAAATTTTAAGTTGTTGATTATGTTTTGATTATGTTTTTTTGATCCTGTTAAATGTCGTATTTTTTTTTAAAAATATACTAAATGTAAATATAACCTTATAACGCTCTTTATGTCTCTTATGACCAAAATAGGTTCTTCTATAACATTTTTTTATCTGAAGCTTCCTACATGGTATAGCTTTGATTCAGAATAAAAAAGCTGGCAAGTTTTATTTGTTAATGTATCTGTTTGATTTTCAATAAAATATTTTTTGTTTTTGTGTGAGCAATGAAAATGGTTTTAGAGGATTGATTTAAAATGCATTAAAGATCTGTGGAGCAGAACCCACTAAAAAAAACGGGGCGGAATCTGAAAAGCCTTACGAGTAAGAACCCAAAACAAATCGATCATGGAAACTTTAGAAGAAATTATTAGAGAGAGCGCTATTGTAAAAACTCTTGGTGCTAGCCCGGCTGAATATGATGTTTATGCCGAATATATGTCGAATATTATTAAGCAGCTTCCAAATCCTGGCAGGCTAAAGTTATTGACAAATACTTCTAGTGCACAGGCATCTTTTTACTTTTTAAATGATTCAACGAATGCTGTTAATGCAACTTTGTATAATAATTTACTTAATCACAGAATTGAAGGTGAAGGCCAATTTAATGGTGTTGATCAGGTTGGGCTTGCCCTGGAAGTATTTACTAACAGTTATCTAGGTGTTTACACACGATTAAGATATCAGTTATCTGAAGCAGATAAAGCAACTCAACAAAGAGTAAATGCAGAGGTTAATACTACTGTAAGAGCTCTTGTTCCTACCTGGAATGCCTGGTGGACAGCCATTAAACCAACAGATGTGAACAAATTGGATGAAAATAATACAGAAATTGCTTTGGTTCAGATGACTGCTACTTTAAATTCGGTATGGCTTAATCCTGAATATTTAGAAACATTGCAAAATGATCCTTCTTATCCTTATACACACCTAAACGATTTTAATATTATTTTCAATAAAATACCGTTGTCAGTTCCTAGAACGATGAGAGATTTAATGATTGAAGTATTCAATAAATCTGGTGCGGCGGGTGCTATCACAGCAGATATTGCAAATGCCACTCAAACTTTAGCGGGTATTATTGGAAATATTCAAAGACCAACTACGGGTACCAGCGGAAATGGCGGAATGCCAATAACTGGTTCCGACACTGCTGTTCCGGGATTGGTATTTGAACCTGGAAGACCAACCGTTTTAGTAGACCAACTTCGCAGAAACCCTGTTTCGTCTGTATACAGAATGTCGAGAAGAGTGACCAAAACCAGCCAGACTACATTAAATGTTGAGGCTTCAGCAGGAGGAGGAATAGCAATTCCTATTTTGCCTTTCTTCTCTATTGGAGGAGGTGGAGGAGCAAGAACCAGTATTTTTGAAAATGAGTACTCAGGTTCTGATTTTAGAGTAGAGTTGGCGGTGAATAATGCAACACTTAGCCCATTGATGAGTAGTACTCCATTACTTTACAATATTTCAACAAAACAAGGCTGGATGGCAACATCACCGGTAAAAAATGCTATTAAAAATGGTGACAAGACTAATGTTACGGGTTATGTTTTTAGTCAAAAACCAGATTTTGATTTTAAGGAAGGAGGAGATTTTGGATATATCAACTCGTTAGTATTCAGTCAGTTTCTTGAAATAAGCATTTCATTTGAAAAATGTGACAGCAAACAGGTTAGAAAATATTTTGAACAACATGTTAATATGGGGATTTATTTCTTAGGAATCCGTTTAGGAGGAGCAAGCGAATCTTCAAGCTATAGCTATTCTTATAGTGAAGAAACAGAGACTTCTATTAAAATCACGGTAAAACCTCAGGCACCAGGTTATTCTGCGGGAACAGCTAATATCAATGATTCATTGGCTCAATTGGTTGCAGTGGGTGTAGAATATCCTTTTGCTTAATTTATTTAGTTTAAAGTAATCAAAAAAGAAGAAGGGCTGTTGATCATAATGATTGATGGCCCTTTTGTTATTAAGTGGGGTTTATTTATATAAACTTTAAGAACAGGTAAGTTGAGAATTTAAACAAATAGTTATGGAAACTCTCATGTCAAATGATGACAATCAAACATTTATAAAAGGCGTGCCAGACAATTTGAAAGCATTTTTAAAAACCGCACCCGATGATAATACAGATGCCTGTCAGATATATGCAGAATATATGTCTAAAATTATTGTGCAGCTTCCGAACCCGGAGAAACTACAGCTTTTAACGGGAACGTCGAGTACACAGGCTTCATTTTATTTTATGAATGGGCAGGGGGCACTTAATGCCAGTTTGTATAATAATTTTTTAGACCAAAGGATAAAGGGGCAGGGAAGCGGATATTATAACGTAAAACAGGCAGACACAACTTCTGATTCATTTGTAAACTGCTATTTAGACCTGTACCTGAAATTAAGGTATCAATTGTCTGATGCTGATAAAATTAAGCAGGAAGATATTAATAATGCTGTGTCGTCGACAGTATCGGAACTCATCCCGATATGGAATCATTATGTGGAAACGTTTAAGCCGGAAAAAATTTTAAGGTTAAGTGAAATTAAAGAAATTGCCTTAATCCAGGTTACGGATTCACTAAACACAGTATGGATTGATCCTGATTTTGTCGGAAAAGTAAAAAACAAACCATCATATCCTTACGAGCATATAAGCGAGTTCAGGAATATTTACAGCAAAATCCCGAAAACAGTTCCGTCTGAAATGATGGATTTGATGGTAAACATATTCCAGCTTTCAGGAACCGCAGGAGAAGTCACCGCAGAACTGGCAAATGCCGCCCACACGATTATAATGATCATTTACAATTTGCAACATCCTTCAAGAGCCAATAAAGGGATTCCTTTAACGGGTTCAGGCTATCTAATTCCCGGATATTGGTTTGAACGTGATAGCGATGATATTATAAGACAGTTAAATGAGTATCCTGTGCGCTCGTATACAAACAATAATCAGGTATTTAAAATGTCTTCTGATGTTTTAAGGATAAGTCTTTTAGAATCAGAAGACCTTACGATTTCGCCATTAAAATTTTTATCCAATATTTTAGAAGACGGAGAACAAAGCAGTGTTTTTAAAGAGACTTTTTCGGGGACATCCTGTGTTGTTGAGGCAATTGTCAACAATCCTGTCGTTGAGCCGCAAATGAGAGGTAACCCGGTGCCTTTTGATATTATGGCCAATACCGGGTGGATGTTTGCCGAACCTGTAAAAGATGCTATTAAAAATGGATATCCGCCGCCAACTAATGTTACAGGATATGTGTTTAACAGCGAAGTTAAGTTTGATTTTGAAGAAGGCGGGGATTTTGGCTATATCAATTCTATGGTATTCAGTCAGTTTCTGGAATTGTATATCACATTCAGGGATTGTAACGTGCCTAAAGTCAAAGATTATTTTGAAAAAAACAAAGCGTCAAAATTTGCCTTTCTTGGAGAATCGATAGGAAATCCTTCTGTGGTAACGTCTTATTCATGTCAATTTGGAAATGAAACCCGGGAGTCATTAGAAGTCATCATCAAACCGCCTCCTCCGGGATATATCCCACCCGAAGTTTATGATATTACCCATTCGTCAAGTCAGTTGATAGCCGTTGAAGTTGTTTATCCTTTTGCAGATTAAATTTTATTGAAGAGTTTTTTATCGTTCATCTTTTTCACGGCAATAATTTAAAATTATTTTTTAAGAGTTGTAAATTTATGTTAATTGAAGATTTGAACTTTTATTTAAGGAAAGGGAAAGATATTTTTGTAAAAATCACTTTTTTATGGAATTATATTACACCTTTTCGGTACTTATTGTACTGGCTTCTTTCTTCGCCTATTTAAACCTAAGATTTTTAAAACTTCCGGGAACGATCGGAATTATGATTATTGCAATGCTGGTTTCAGTAGGGATTCGTCTTTTAGGAGATTCTTATTTTCCTGCGACTACAAAACATTTTTTTGATTTGATAAAAGAATTTGATTTCAATGCGATTTTAATGGGCGCAATGTTGAACTTCCTTTTATTTGCAGGGGCACTTCATGTAAATATGTCTGATCTTAAAGAGCAGAAAGTTCCCATTATGATTTATTCTACTATAAGTGTTGTACTATCAGCTTTAATCATTTCAATCCTGCTTTATTACATCGCGCCAATTTTAGGAATAAAAATTCCTTATATATTTTGTTTAGTCTTCGGAACATTAATATCTCCAACCGACCCAATTGTGGTGTTGGGAGTTTTGAAAGAGGCTAAAGTTCCTAAAAGAATAGAAACCAAAATCGTTGGCGAATCTTTATTTAATGATGGAGTAGCAGTAGTGATGTTTGCGGTTGTTCTTAAAATGGCTACTGATCCTACATTTGATGCAACTTTAGGCTCGATTACCTGGTTATTTATCAAGGAGGGAATTGGAGGACTTTTATTGGGAGTCGTTTTCGGATTTACAGCATCGAAGGTTATGAAGAAAATAGATGATTATAAAGTTTCGGTTTTAATCACGCTTTCGATAGTAACAGGAGGGTTTTTAGTTGCCCAGAGCCTTCACGTTTCAAGTCCGCTGGCAATGGTAGTTGCGGGATTGATTATTGGGAATTATGGTAAAAAAGTAGCCATGAGTGAAGTTACTAAAGACTATCTGGGAAAGTTCTGGGAACTTATCGATGAAATACTAAATGCTGTTTTATTTTTATTTATTGGTTTTGAATTGTTATTGCTGCCAGATTTGAACAAACAACTACTAACAGGTTTTGTTGCCATTTTTATAGTACTTTTTTCAAGATTGACCTCTATAGTTTTGCCATGGCAATTTTTCGATATATTTAAGTTTTTTGGAATCAGATCGGCCTACAACAAAGGTTCTTTGATGGTTCTGGTCTGGGGCGGAATTCGCGGTGGAGTTTCAATTGCACTGGTGCTTTCTATGCCTGAAGGAGAATATAAAAACCTGTTGCTAGAAGTAACTTATATTGTCGTTTTATTTTCAATTGTAGTCCAGGGACTGACGGTTGGGAAACTGGCTAAACGGGTTTTAGAAAAAGAGTAAATAATGAAGATTTCTATCTTGTCTTTAAACTACAAACCCTACAGTTAATTCGTAGGGTTTTGTTTTTTTATCGTTTGTCTTCTTTGGAATAATTTGAAGTACCGTTAATATTTATTGGATTGCCTAAAAAGTGAGGTTCACGATTTCGCAAAACATCAAAAAAAGACTTGAAAGTAGATAAATATTCCCGGAAGCAGACATATTCGTAACCGCGATATTCTCCTTTATTTGCAGAATAACCAACAGATTTTATTCCAAGTTGTTTTCCAATATAAATCGCTCTGTTCAAATGATATTTTTGAGAGATTAAAGTTGCCTTTTTTATTTTAAAAATATATTTCGCTCTGTACAGGGTAGAATAGGTATCGAAACCGGCATAATCAATAAAAATTTTTGTCGTGTCAACTCCATGTCGGTAACAATAGTTTTTCATCACTGTTAATTCATCGTACTCCTCGCGGCCATTATCTCCTGAAAGTAATATTTTATTGATTCTTTTTGCTTTGTACAAACGGATTCCGGCATCGAGTCTGTCCTTAAGATATTTACTGGGCTGATCCCCGTTGATTCCGGCGCCAAAAATAATTCCAACATCATTTTTAGGAAACCTTCTCAAAGAATGATGAATATACTTTTTGGTAGATGATTTTACGTGATAGTTTACAGAAATAATTGTAATCAATCCGATAATGGCAAGGTAAAGAGCTATTTTTAAATACTTTTTCAAACTGATTTTTTTTATAAGATTAAGCCAAAATTTAAGTCAAGATAAGTAAAATTATTTTTATGGCTAAAGCCAAGAAATAAAAAACCGAAGTATTGCTGCTCCGGTTTTACTATTTATTCCTCTAAGAAGTCAGAGATCTACAACAATCCCGCTCTTTTCAACAAAGCCTCAGGCTTTGGTTCCTGACCTCTGAAACGTTTGTACAAAATCATCGGATGTTCTGTTCCACCTTTAGAAAGCACATTATCTTTAAATTTTTTCGCTATTTCTGTGTTGAAGATTCCATTTTCCTGAAAATATTCAAAAGCATCTGCATCCAGAACTTCTGCCCATTTGTAGCTGTAATATCCGGAAGAATAACCGCCCTGGAAAATATGTGAAAAAGCTGTACTCATAGCATTTTCCTTTACGTCCGGATACAATTGCGTATTGGCAAATTGTTCGGTTTCGAAAGCTTTTAAATCAGTAATTCCTGTCGGATCTTGTCCGTGCCATGCCATATCCAATAATCCAAAACTTAATTGACGCAATGTCGCTAAACCTTCCTGGAAACTGGCACTTTCTTTAATTTTCTGAACATACTCAATAGGAATAATTTCTCCAGTTTCATAATGATTCGCAAACAAAGCCAAAGCTTCAGGCTCGTAACACCAGTTTTCCATAATCTGACTTGGTAATTCTACGAAATCCCAATAAACAGAAGTTCCGGATAAACTCGGGTATGTAGTGTTTGCCAGCATTCCGTGTAAGCCGTGACCAAATTCGTGGAATAAAGTCGTTACTTCATTAAAAGTCAATAAAGATGGTTTTGTTTCAGTTGGTTTTGTAAAATTACAAACGTTCGAAATATGAGGTCTTTCGTTTACGCCATTCTTTACATATTGCGACTTAAATGAAGTCATCCAGGCACCGTTTCTTTTTCCTTTTCTTGGGAAGAAATCAGCGTAGAAAATCGAAACCAAATTATTATCAGCATCCCGAACTTCATAAGTTGAAACTTCTTCATGGTATTTATCAATGTCAAAAACTTCAGTAAAAGTCAATCCGAAAAGTTTATTGGCAACTGTAAAAGCACCTTCTAAAACTTTTTCCAATTGAAAATACGGTTTTAGTTTTTCATCATCCAAATTGAAAAGCTGTTGTTTTAATTTTTCAGAATAATAAGCTCCATCCCATTTTTCTAATTGTTCGATTCCGTCTAGTTCTTTCGCAAAAGCAGTTAATTCAGCAAATTCTTTTTGAGCCGCAGGTTTTGCTTTAGCCAGTAAATCATTTAAAAAAGAAAAAACTTTCTCTGGACTTTCGGCCATTCTTTCTTCCAAAACAAAATGAGCATGTGTTTTATACCCTAATAAATTGGCTCTTTCATGACGAAGTTTGGCAATTTTCAGAACATTTTCCTCATTGTTGAATTCGTTCTTTTGGAAACCTTTTGCACCAAAAGCAATCGCCATTTTTTTACGCAATTCGCGATTGTCAGCATAAGTCAAAAACGGAACATAACTTGGATAGTCTAAAGTAAAAATCCAGCCTTCTTTTTCCTGATTTTTGGCTAATAATCTTGCAGCTTCGATTGTGCCTTCTGGTAAACCTGATAAATCTTTCTCATCCGTTAAATGCAATTCGAAATTGTTGGTTTCGGCCAAAACATTTTCGCCAAACTGCAAACTCAATTTCGATAATTCTTTGTCGATTTCGCGTAAGCGGTCTTTTTTATCTTCGGCAAGATTAGCTCCGTTTCTGGAGAAACTTTTGTATTTTTTGTCTAAAAGCGTAGTTTGTTCCGGATTGAGGTTCAGACTTTCTTTTTGACTGTAAACCGCTTTTATTTTGGCGAATAATTCCGCATTTAGTGTAATATCATTTCCGAATTCAGCTAATAAAGGCGAAACTTCCTGAGCAATTTTCTGCATTTCGTCATTCGTTTCCGCCGAATTCAAGTTGAAGAAAACAGTAGAAAGACGATCTAAAATATCGCCCGAATATTCCATTGCGACAATTGTGTTTTCAAAAGTTGGTGCTTCCGGATTATTTACAATTGCATCGATTTCTGCTTTTGCCAAAGCAATTCCTTCTTGAAAAGCAGGAACGTAATCTTCGATTTTAATTTGCGAAAAAGGTGCTGTGTTATGTTTGGTGTTGAAATATTGGGTTAAAACGCTCATATTTATTTATGCTGTTTAAAAATATAAAATTAAAAAATCATAATTTGAATTTCGCCGTATCCTGAAAAGTATTCCAAAAACGAAGTAGTTCTAAATTAGTGTTTTCAATACGATAATAAAGTGAAATATGTTTGGTAATGACAATTTTATAAACGCTTTTGTAGTTGGTTTTTATAAATAAAACATTACCATTTTTTTAAAGTTCTATTGTAGAATTTACTTTTTCGATGAAACTAAGAGCAACTCTTTCAGACCATTCTGCTTCTAAATAATCAATATTGTTCCAAAAGTCTTGTTTAGCTTGTGGAGCCCAAATTACATTCATTATTTAAAATATTTTGAATAACGATTTTTGGTTTCTTCCATAACAACATCATGTGTAATTCCTTCATTGTTGTCTAAAGAATAAATGGCCTCATTTATTTTGCTTTTTTGTTCTTCTGAGAGACTTTCTTTAGATTGAATGAACTCGACAATTTCCTGAATTAAATCAGGATTTTCAATGTCTAAAACTATTTTAGCGAGCTCTATTTTAGAAGTTTGAATGTTCATTTTGCTTTTTTCTCAAAGTTAAGTTTTTCTTTTAGAAAATTTTTATAAGGATTAGTTAATTCTTAGAGAGGCTTATTTCGTCAAGTTTCACTAAGAAAAAAACACAGAGATTCACAAAATTTTGTGTTCCTCTGTGTCTTCTTTGAGTATCTCTGTGAAATTACTTTTTTAAACCTTCAGCCGCTTTGTTAACCGCAGCTTTCAACTCTTCTTTGTAAGCAATAATCGTATCCAAAACTTTTTTGTCATGGCTTCCGATGATTTGTGCTGCTAAAATTCCGGCATTTTTTGCTCCGTTTAACGCTACTGTTGCAACCGGAACACCTCCCGGCATTTGAAGAATCGATAATACCGAATCCCAGCCGTCAATCGAATTGCTAGATTTTACCGGAACTCCAATTACTGGAAGCGGAGACATTGAAGCCACCATTCCCGGTAAATGTGCTGCACCGCCTGCTCCGGCAATAATTACAGAAATCCCACGATTGTGTGCGTTTTTACTGAAATCAAATAGTTTCTCCGGTGTTCTGTGTGCCGAAACGATATCTACTTCAACTTCTACACTGAATTGTTTTAATATGTCGATTGCATCCTGCATTACTGGCATATCTGAGATGCTTCCCATTATAATAGCTACTTTGCTCATTTGTTTTTGTTTGTTTTGTTTCAGGTTTAAAGTTTCAGGTTATTATTGAGACTTAAAAATGTTATAATTTTTAGACTGTAAACTGCGACTGCGACTAAAAACTAATTTAAGCGCTAATCACTTTAATAGTATTCTTAACTTCCTCTGCAATTCGTCTTGCTTCCTGCATGTTTTCGTTTACGATTGTAACGTGACCCATTTTTCTGAACGGACGAGTTTGTTTTTTACCGTAAATATGAGGCGTAACACCATTCCATCCTAAAATGGTTTCGATGTTTTCATACACAACATTTCCGGAAAAACCTTCGGCACCGACTAAATTTACCATAATTCCGGCAGCTTTACTGTCTGTATTTCCTAACGGAAGATCTAAAATAGCGCGTAAATGATTTTCGAATTGTGAAGTATAACTGGCTTCAATAGAATAATGTCCAGAATTGTGTGGACGCGGAGCAACTTCATTTACCAAAATTTCATCTTCATTGGTTTGAAACATTTCAACAGCCAAAAGTCCAACGTGATTAAATTTTTCTGAAACATTTAAAGCAATTGCTCTGGCTTTTTCGGCAACTTTTTCATCGATTCTTGCCGGACAGATTACGTATTCTACTTGGTTAGCTTCCG
>Ga0308157_10007470_pt1 | contig 12725 bp, 11 predicted proteins | sample PhyBR1_FD_201035 | JGI IMG/M metagenome (GOLD analysis project Ga0308157, IMG submission 201035) | Phyllosphere microbial communities from UC Gill Tract Community Farm, Albany, California, United States - DLSLB.R1 | ecosystem: Host-associated > Plants > Phyllosphere > Unclassified | place: USA...
CAGAAGTTTTTCTTCTTCCGATTTTATGAACTGTAGACATATTAATTATTTGAATTCGTTAATATTAATAACTTTTGGCTGCTGAGCTTCATGTTTGTGCTCTGTTCCTTCATATAAATAAAGGTTGCCAAGCAACTGAGATCCCAGTTTGTTTTTTGGAAGCATACCTTTTACAGATTTTTCCAATACTTTCAAAGAATCTTTTTTCTGAAGTTCAAGCGCAGTCATCGACTTTTGACCACCTGGATAACCAGTATGCCAAATGTAAGTCTTATCAGCCCACTTGTTTCCGGAAAGAGTAACTTTCCCAGCATTCAAAACGATTACATTGTCTCCGCAATCTGCGTGAGGTGTAAAATTCGTTTTGTGCTTTCCTCTCAAAATCTTTGCAACCTTGGAAGCTAATCTTCCTAACGGCTGTCCTTCAGCGTCTACCACAACCCATTCTTTATTAGCGGTAGCTTTGTTAGCTGAAACGGTTTTGTAACTTAATGTATTCACACTTTTTCGTTTACGATTAAACATAATTTTCCCCAAAACGGGTGTGCAAAGGTAGGATTTTTTTTTCTATTCCGAAAAGGTTTCGTAATATTTGTCCGAAATCGTCTCCGCCAAAATATTTTTTCACCTAAAATATTCACGCTGAACATCTTCGCGCATTTTTCTTATTTAAATTTCATTCTTCACCACTCAGAAAAATTTCCTGCTTGAACGGCATTTTTTTTAGTTTTTATTGAATGATAATTCTTCCGCCTTAATTTCTTTCTTTAAAAAATTAAAAATTAGCCGCTTTCTGAGCATCTTTTTTCATTTTGAATTTAATCTGCGAAAATCTGCGTATTCCGCGAGATTGTTTCTTCAGAAATTGCCTGCTTTTTGAGCATTTTTTTTCATTTTGAATTTCATCAGCGAAAATCCGCGCAGTCCGGGAGAATGTTAAACAGAAAAATTAGCTGCTTTTTGAGCACTTTTTTTCTTTTTAAATTTCATCTGCGAAAATCAGCGTCATCTGCGGGAGTTTTAAATACCGAAAAATTTTAATCAAAATAAAATTTCCTTCCCCGAACTTTTCAATCCAAAAAAGAATTATCTTTCCATTTAAATATTTAATAATGAAAAAATTCGCCGCTGTATTCCTCTTTTTTTGCGTTTTAGCGACCGCGCAAAACCAAAGATTTATGTACGATTACACTTTTGTAAAAGATTCTTTGGACAAAACTTCCGAGCTTAAAGAACTGATGTATCTGGATATTACCAAAGACGGCTCGCGTTTTTACAGCCGCGATTTATTTGTTTCAGATTCCACCATGTACGCCAATTTTGAAAAACAAATTAAAGCAACCGGCGGAATGAATGTTTCGGTTTCCTTTAATTCGATGAAAAGAGCTGCCGTGAAACATAAAGTCACCAAAAATTACGCAAAACAGGAAGTTATTTTAGAATCTAAAATGGGACCGGACGAATTTCACGTGGCTGAAGACCGAAAATTAAACTGGACGATCTTACCGGAAAAAATGAAAATCGGTGAATTTGAAGCCCAAAAAGCTACGACCACTTTCGCCGGCAGAAAATGGACGGCATTTTTCGCATCGGAATTGCCGTTCCAGGACGGCCCGTACAAATTTCATGGACTTCCGGGCTTAATTGTTCAGTTGGAAGATGCCTCCAAAACCCATCGGTTTGAATTGAAAGGTGTCACCAAATTTACACCTGTTCCGGAAGTTACTTCGCAGTTTAGTGAGCCGCGAAAACCCGTCGTGATCAACCGCGAAAAATATAAAAAAATGTTCTGGGACCGACGTAACGATCCGGCAAAAGATATGAAACAATTGTTAGCCAGTGGCGGCATTATCATTAAAAATATGAACGGCGTAGAAATGTCAACCGCTTCCAGAATTAAAGAAATAGAACAGGGCGCGAAAGAAAAAAACGCGAAAGACAATAATTTAATCGAAATCGATATGCTAAAACCTTGATTATTTAGGATATTTTTTCAATTGATTGAAGTGAATTCGTGCATTCGTGGCAACTTATTTTCTAAGCGATTTTGATCTGCGGAAACTTGCCAAAACATAATACGCCACAAAAACCATCGAAAACTTAATAACCGACGGCACCGCAAGTTCTAAATTGAAAAAAAATGCTCCGAAAGCAACCAAAATTGCCATCGCACCAAAAGAATACATCAGTTTTTGTGGCAGCGTAAATTTTTCATTATCCAGAAAGTATGCAATTCCCCACGCCAAACCAAACGCTGCGGCGTAATACAAATCGAGTTGCCAGCCTTGGCTGCCAAGGAAGAAATAATTTAAAAGAAAACTCACCAGAGTTCCCACAAAAAAATAGACGATTGCGCGCTGCATTTAATAATGATTTGCCGCAAAATTAAAAATTTTTGCCGCAATAAGCCGGTTTTTTTCGCTTTCCAAAACTTTAATTAAAAGCCTTTTCATAACCGAAAGGCTTTTCTTTTCTCAAAATTTCAAAATATGTTATCTTTGAGGTCAATCGAAAATACATTATGAATCAAGAAAAATATACGCCCAAAAATAAGGTAAGAGTCGTTACAGCCGCTTCTTTGTTTGATGGTCACGATGCTGCAATAAATATAATGAGACGAATGATTCAGGCCACCGGTGCTGAAGTTATTCACCTCGGTCACGACAAATCCGCGGAAGAAGTTGTAGATACTGCGATTCAGGAAGATGCCAACGCCATTGCTTTAACATCGTATCAAGGCGGTCACAATGAATATTTCAAATATATTTATGATCTTTTGCGCCAGAAAGGTGCGCCGCAAATCAAGATTTTTGGTGGCGGCGGCGGTGTGATTTTGCCGGAAGAAATCAAGGAATTAATGGAATACGGTATTGACCGTATTTATTCGCCGGACGACGGCCGTGAAATGGGCTTGCAGGGAATGATCAATGATTTGGTGCAAAGATCCGATTTCGCCACGGGTGAACATATTGAAGTTTCGGATTTGGATAAAATTAAATTTGAAGACTCAAAATCTCTGGCAGAAGTAATTTCCGCGGTCGAAAACTTTTCCGACAAAAAACCGGAACTCGTTCAGGCAATCAATGAAAAATCTAAAGATTCCACCATTCCAATTATCGGAATCACGGGAACCGGCGGCGCGGGAAAATCATCTTTAACAGATGAATTGGTTCGTCGTTTTTTACGTTCGAATCCGGAGCAGAAAATCGCCATCGTTTCAGTAGATCCTTCAAAAAAGAAAACCGGTGGCGCGCTTTTGGGCGACAGAATCCGCATGAACTCTATCAACGACGCGCGCGTTTATATGCGTTCGATGGCGACGCGGGAAAATAATGTTTCGGTTTCACCTTATATTCATTCGGCTTTAAATATTTTAAAACTCGCAAAACCTGATGTCATTATTCTGGAAACTTCAGGAATTGGGCAGTCGGGTTCTGAAATTACCGATATCGCTGATGTTTCAATGTACGTGATGACGCCGGAATACGGCGCTTCCACGCAGCTTGAAAAAATCGATATGCTGGATTATGCGGACTTGATCGCTTTAAATAAATCAGACAAACGTGGTGCTTTGGATGCTTTGCAGGCTGTTCGTAAAACCTATCAGCGAAATCACACGGCTTTCGACAAACCTTTGGAAGAAATGCCAGTGTATTTCACCAAAGCCAGCCAGTTTAATGATTTTGGAACGACTGAATTATACAACGCTTTAATCCAAAAAGTAAATGCGAAACTTTCGGAAAATTTGGGTGAAAAGGCCCCAAAATTTAATGAGTTTGTTGAGCAGAATATTTCCGAAGACACCACGGTAATTCCACCAAAACGCGTGCGTTACCTGTCGGAAATTGTAGAAAGCAATCACGCGTACGACAAAGAAGTGGAAAACCAGGCTTTAATTGCCAAAAAAATGTATCTGCTGGAAGGCGCAAAAGTTCTCATCAGTGATGATCAGCACACCAGCGAAAAACTAGAAAAAGTTTTCCTTAAGACCAAAAAAGAACTTTCCGAAGAAAATATTGCCTTTTTAAAAGGCTGGAAGCATTTCAAAGAAGAAATGTCAGGTGATTCTTATTCTTATTTCGTGCGCGGAAAAGAAATTAAAGTTGAAACCAAATACGAATCCTTATCGCACTTAAAAATTCCAAAAATCTCTTTACCGAAATTTCAGGATTGGGGCGATTTACTGCGCTGGAAAGGTCAGGAAAATGTTCCTGGACAGTTTCCGTACACGGCGGGTTTATTTCCTTTCAAAAGAACGGGTGAAGATCCAACGCGAATGTTTGCGGGGGAAGGCGGTCCGGAAAGAACCAACCGAAGATTTCATTACGTTTCCTCCGATATGGATGCGAAACGCCTTTCTACAGCTTTCGATTCGGTGACACTTTACGGTCAGGACCCTGCTTTTCCGCCTGATATTTACGGGAAAATCGGAAATGCAGGTGTTTCCATTGCAACTTTAGATGATGCGAAAAAATTGTATTCCGGTTTTGATTTGGTGAATGCCATGACGTCGGTTTCCATGACCATCAACGGTCCCGCGCCAATGTTGCTCGCCTTTTTTATGAATGCCGCAATCGACCAAAATGTTGAGAAATACCTCTCAGAAAATAATCTTTGGGACAACGTTGAAGCGAAATTAAAAGCCAAATTCGACGATAAGGGTTTGAAAAGACCTGAATACAATGGCGAACTTCCAAAAGGAAACAACGGTCTTGGTCTGAAATTATTAGGTCTAACCGGCGATGAGGTGGTTGAAGCTGATGTTTACAATAAAATAAAAGCGGAAACCATCGCTACCGTTCGCGGAACAGTTCAGGCAGATATTTTGAAAGAAGATCAGGCGCAAAACACCTGTATTTTTTCCACAGAATTTGCGTTGAGATTGATGGGCGACGTTCAGCAATATTTCATTGATCAAAAAGTCCGCAATTTTTATTCGGTTTCAATCTCCGGGTATCACATTGCGGAAGCGGGCGCAAATCCGATTTCGCAACTCGCATTTACCTTGGCAAACGGTTTCACTTATGTGGAATATTATTTGAGCCGCGGGATGAATATCAATGATTTTGCGCCGAATTTGTCCTTCTTTTTCTCCAACGGTCTCGATCCCGAATACGCCGTAATCGGTCGTGTGGCGCGAAGAATCTGGGCTAAAGCGATGAAGCTAAAATACCACGCGAACGAAAGAAGCCAGATGTTGAAATACCACATTCAGACTTCCGGACGGTCACTGCACGCGCAGGAAATTGATTTTAATGACATCCGCACAACTTTGCAGGCGCTTTACGCGATTTACGACAACTGTAATTCACTTCACACCAACGCTTATGATGAAGCGATTACCACACCAACCGAAGATTCAGTTCGACGCGCGATGGCGATTCAGCTAATTATCAATAAAGAATTAGGTCTGGCGAAAAATGAAAATCCGCTGCAAGGTTCTTTCATCATCGAAGAACTGACCGATTTGGTGGAAGAAGCCGTTTACACGGAATTCGACAGAATTACAGAAAGAGGTGGCGTTCTCGGCGCTATGGAAACCATGTACCAACGCTCGAAAATCCAGGAAGAAAGTATGTATTACGAAATGCTGAAACATACCGGCGAATTCCCAATTATCGGCGTGAATACGTTTTTAGGAAAAGACGGTTCGCCAACGGTTTTACCGCGCGAAGTCATCCGCTCCACAGAAGAAGAAAAGCAGCTGCAGATTCAGAATGTTGAAAATTTCCAGAAATCACACGCTGATAAAAGCAGTGAGATTCTGAAAGGTTTACAAACTGCTGCCATCAACCAGGAAAATTTATTTGAGAAAATGATGGAAGCCGTGAAGTTCTGTTCTTTGGGACAAATCACCAACGCACTGTTTGAAGTCGGTGGAAAATACCGTAGAAATATGTAAAAATTTGCCCATTTAGCGGCGAATAAATTTTAAACCTTGTCGGAACTCCAAATCCTGACAGGGTTTTTTGTTTAATTTAAAATTGATATTTTTATAAAAATTACCAATCGTGTTTCAAAAAATTTCCGCCTCTTTTGCCCTTTTTTTTCTGATTTCTCTATTTTCCTGTAAAGCCGAACCCGAAAAAGTGGTAAATAAAACCGCGGAACGAAATGCGATAATCGACAGCACCATTACGGTTTTTCAAAAGCAGCTGCTGAAATCTCAAATTGATTCGGTGTTCGCCAAGACTGATTTTAACGGCAGCGTTTCGATTCGTCAAAAAGGTAAAATTTTATATGAGAAAATAAACGGTTACGAAGATTTTAAAGAGGAAAAACCACTGGACAGCAATTCGGTTTTTGCCATCGCGTCGCTCAGCAAACAGTTTACCGCCGTTTTAATTTTGCTGCAGGAAGAAAGCGGGAAGTTAAACACCGATGATTTTGCTTCAAAATATTTAAAGGAATTTAAAGCGAAACAGTTTGAAAAAATCACCATCAAAGAGTTGCTGAATCACACTTCCGGAATCCGGGATTTTGCTGATGGTTTACATTCGAAACCGGGTGAAGAATTCAATTATTCGAACAAAGGATTTTATTATTTAGGAAAAATCATCGAAAAAGTTTCGGGAAAATCTTATGATGAGAATGTGCGCCAGCTGTTTGAAAAAGTTGGCATGAATCATTCGTTTACGGCAAAAAATTTTGACGGAAAGAATTTCGCCTCAGCTTATCTCGGCACGGCAAAGAAGTTTTCCGAAGTTCCCAATATGCCCGAACGGCTTTCTGCGCGCGCCATTTCGGTTCCAGCCGGCGGAATTTTATCAACCTCAACTGATCTTCACCGCTGGAATGAGGCTTTGTACACCGGAAAAATCATTAAACCTGAACTACTGAAAAAATTTGTTGAAAAATCTGCGGAGCGCGAACATGCGATCTTGGGGAAAATGGGTTACGGTTTTGGAATAATGACAAATTTTGCCCAGCCAACGGCGTATTTTCATACGGGTTACGTGAAAGGTGCGCCATCATTGATTATTTATTATCCGGAAAGCAAAACTTCGGTGGTGATTTTATCCAACATCGCTGATGAAAGCCGCGGAAAAAGTGCGGTTTTTATTCCGCATAAAAGAATAAAAGAAATCACCGACTCACTGGAAAATGCAACAGTTTCAGTTCGGAATAATCTGCAAAAAACCGCTTTATAGCAGCTAAAAAATTTAAGCTGAAAGGCAAAGTAGGGAACTATTAAAAATTTCCCCTTAAAACGGGTAAAATTTGCATCACGGTTTCTTAAACAATACCTTTGCGGATTATTACTTTACATGACTCAAGAGCAAGAACAACAGATCATTCACGACCTCAAAGACTGGAAAAAACTTATTAAACCCTACGCGTCGCCGGAAACGCATCTCGCCTGGAAACAGATTTTCAATACCATTTTACCGTTCGTCGGAATATTTATTTTAGCCGCAATTCTCTACGAATATTCACTGATCGCAACTTTGGCGGTTTGTATCGTTGGCGGACTTTTTTTAACACGCGTCTTCATCATTCAGCATGATTGTGGCCACAACGCATTTTTCCCTGATCGCAAAAAAAACGATGTAACGGGCTTTATCACAAGCTTTTTGACGTGTATTCCCTATAAATATTGGGCAAGATCGCATAATCATCACCACGCGCACCAAGGTCAGTTGGACACGCGCACGATTGGTGACGTAAACCTTTTAACTGTTCGGGAATATGAAGCGCTTTCGAAGTTTGCAAAATTCAAATACCGCATTTACCGTTCCTTTCCTGTAATGTTCATCATCGGGCCGGCCTATTACATTTTCGTGCATAACCGAATTCCGTTCATCAGTTTGAAAGGTTGGGATAAAGAAAGAAAAATGCTTCATTTTACCAATTTATTTTTGGTTTTGTTTTTTGCAGTTCTTGGAATTTTGCTGTCTTTACCAAGTTTTGATTTGGCTTACGGTTTTAAAAAACTCGCGTTTATTTACGTTCCGATTTTGCTTACTTTCGTATTTACAGCCATTTGGTTTTTCTACATGCAACATCAGCATGATCCGAATTACAAAGCCTGGAAAAAAGACTGGGAATATGTTTTGGCAGCCATCAAAGGAAGTTCTTACTATAAATTGCCGGCTATTTTGAACTTTTTTACGGGAAATATCGGTTACCATCATTTGCATCATTTGGCACCGAAAATTCCGTTTTACAAACTGAAAAAATGCAGCGAGGAAAACCCCATTTTCCAGAAACATGTTTCGCAAATAACCTGGTGGGGCAGTTTAAAGTATGCTTTTTATACGCTTTGGGACGAGGAAAATAACCGAATGATTAAATTTTCGCATCTGAAGAAAATTCGCGTCCGATCGTAAAAGTACTTTCTTACCTTTGCGCAGATGGCGACTGAAAAAATTATTTTAGGAATCGATCCCGGAACAACCATTATGGGTTTCGGACTTATTTCTGTAAAAGGAAGTAAAATGGAATTGCTTTCCATTCACGAATTGATCCTGAAAAAATATCCGAATCACGAAACCAAACTGAAGTACATTTTCGAACGGACTTTATCTTTGATTGATGAATTTCATCCCGATGAAGTTGCGCTCGAAGCACCGTTTTTTGGTAAAAATGTACAATCCATGTTAAAGTTGGGTCGCGCGCAAGGTGTGGCAATGGCGGCGTCGCTTTACCGCGATGTGCCAATTACGGAATATTCGCCGAAGAAAATAAAAATGGCGATTACCGGAAACGGAAACGCGAGCAAAGAACAGGTTGCAGGAATGCTGAAAACTTTGCTGAATCTCAAGGAATTTCCGACCAAATACCTGGATGCTTCAGACGGCTTGGCGGTGGCGGTTTGTCATCATTTCAATTCCGGAAATATTTCGCAGGATAAATCTTACACCGGCTGGGACAGTTTTCTGAAACAAAATCCGGAGCGGCTGAAATAAGCTAAGTAGCTCACAATCAAAATCCTTTTTTGTAAATTGAGTTTACATTAAATTTACAAAGTATTTACTTGGCTAAACCTAATACTATTTGTAACATTGTTGCGTTTTCTAAGACCAATTAATTATTAGCGTCATTAAAAATGAAAAATCAAAAAATAAATCCCGTGAATTCTATGAACCATTCCATGAATTGGTTCCAGAAATTTCTGATGGTTTGCTCGGGCGGAAATATTCATATTTTACGAAAAACTCCAAGTGAATGGAATAAATTTTCCGGAATTGGCGGTATCGTGCTTTTCACGGCGATTTTCGCCACACTTTCAGCGGGTTATGCGATGTTCACGGTTTTTGATAATATTTGGCTTTCCGTGGCGTTTGCGATTTTGTGGGGTTTGATGATTTTCAATTTAGACCGCTACATCGTTTCATCAATCAAAAAAACCGGACCGTGGTGGAACCAAATTTTAATGGCAATTCCTCGTTTAATTTTAGCAGCTTTTCTTGGAATTATTATATCAAAACCGTTGGAGCTGAAAATATTTGAAAAAGAAGTCAACAAGCAGCTGAATACGATTATTCAAAGGAATAAAACACAGCTACAGGCGGAAATGAATGGCAGAATTTTGCAACAATCGGGACCTTTTGAAACGGAGAAAAATCAAATTCAAACCAAAATTGCAGAATACCAAAAGTCTTATGATTCCGCAGCTGTAGAACTTGAAAAGGAAATTTTAGGAAAAGAAAGCGGTTTAACCAGCGGAAAAGTGGGATTTGGTTCTAACGCAAAACGAAAAGCTGAACTTAAAGAACAGCGCCGCGCGGATTTGGAAAATTATCAGAAACAAATGGCGCCACGCTTGGAATATCTGGATAAAGAAGTTTCTAAAGTGTACACCAATATTGAAAAAGAGCGCGATAAAACTGAAACTTTCGAAGATCAGTTTAACGGTTTTGCGGCGCGACTTCAAGCTTTGGATGAACTGGGTAAAAATTCCGCTATAATTGCGGTTGCGGCAGCTTTTATTATGGGTTTGTTTATTACTTTGGAAATTGCGCCGGTGTTGGTGAAACTCATTTCAACCGTCGGACCTTATGACCATCTTTTAGAAAAAACCGAAAATGATTTCAGGCTTTATTCGAAGGAAAAAGTGGAAAAAGGAAATGCTTTAACCGACCATCGGATTGATGATTTTAAAGACCGGCTGAATGAAGATCAGTAATTAAAAATAAAAAAAACCTGCTTAAAGCAGGTTTTTTTTGGTTTTGCCAATTTTTATTTTAAAGCTGATTAACTGCTTGAGCAACTTCACCAGCATTTACAACTCCTTCGGCTTGTTTTACCATCTCACCTTGTTTATTAAAAACGGTAATGATGTTGGAGTGGGAGAAAACGATAGGAGAAATCTTTTTGTATTTCACGGCTAAAACATTTGCGAGCTCGCGGACAGATTCTTTGTCGCTGCGCAGAAAAAGCCATGGTTCACCTGAAATATTGTTCTGTTTGGCATATTCTTTCAAAACTGCCGGTGTATCATTTTCCGGATCGATGGAAACCATCACCATCGTAGTTTCTTTCAGCTTGTCTTTATCAATTTTCTTTGCAACTTGCTTCATGTCGGAAACCAAAAGCGGACAGGCGGTTTTACAGCTTGTAAAAATCATCACCATAACCACGTTCTTTCCTTTCAAATCTTTCAGCTGAAGCTGTTTCCCGTCTTGGTTTTCCCATTTGGAATCCAATAAAAATATCGACTCATTCAGAGCTTTTTTTTCGTTTTCTGCCGTTTCGGTTTTTTTGCAGGAAAACAGAAAAATTACCGAAAAAAGCAGGATAAAAATATTTTTCATCATTTTGTTATATCTTTAGCACAGCGGAAACCGAGATTTCCTACCGTATAATTTGCTTTTAAACTTGAACGGAAAGCGTAACGCATGTACGAAGCGTAATTCAAAACATCAGTGGTGCTGGTGGCACCTGCAGCGCAGAATAAGCCTTTGTCATCAAATTCCGCGGTACGGGAATCGCTCGTCGTCATGATGGAGTTGAAATCATCCGTCCATTCCCAAACCAAATCAAACATATTATAAACTCCCCAATAATTGGGTTTTGAAATTTTTACCGGGTGTTGCTCCCGATTTTTTTCGTTATAAAGATTGATGAGGTGAGAGGAGTAGGTGGGCTTGTTGCGTGCATTGAAGGTTTCTTCATCAGCCATCGCCACAAATTCCCATTCATCCAAAGTTGGCAGTCTTTTGCCTGCGCTTTTCGCATACGCTTTTGCAGCAAACCAGGATACGAAAGTTACGGCCGCGTCGGGGTTTGCACCTTTCGGCAAAGTTTCGTCGTCCTGCCAGTCTTTCAGATAGGTTTCATCCGCGAAAGCAGCTTTTACGTTGCTGCGTTTCCACTTCGGATTTTTCTTTACAAAGTCTAAAAACTCAGCATTGGTAACAGGTCTTTCATCAAATAAAAAATCCTGAACTTCAACCAGCGAACTGTCTTCACCGTAAAACGGCTGATATTTGGCACCTTTAATCAAAACCATTTTTACATCTGGTGTGATTGCAGCTTCTTCAAAATGTAAAGAACCTTTATGCGTGTTGCTGGCGGAAATCTTTTCGCAGGCGGTGAATAAAAAAAAGAAACCACCACAGAATAAGATTATTTTTAAAATTTTAGACATGGTGATTTCTTTTAATGGTTTATTATAAGACAATATTATTGAACTTTATTGTAGATTTTCGGGTTTTTCTCGCCGGTTACTTTCAACATTCCGATGGCTCCTTTGTTAAAGGCACGGAAGATAGAGTGGTCTACTAAAATATAGTTTCCTGGTTCTTCAACTTTGAATTCTACCATTGCAGCTCCACCAGCCGGGATAACTGTAGTCTGAACATTTTTGTTAACCATGTCACCACCTTCTACATAAACTTTGTCGAAGATTTCACCAATCACGTGGAATGAAGATACCAAGTTTGGTCCACCGTTACCTACAAAGAAACGAACGGTTTCACCAACTTTAGCTTCTAAAGCGTCTGCACCCATCAATTTGTTTTTCTTACCGTTGAAAACCACATAAGTTGGTTTTTCGTCTACACCTTTATCCTGATCAAATTCCTGAAGACCTTTTTCATCGGTTTTTCCTTTGGTATAGAATTCACCTTGCATAATGTAGTATTCACGGTCAACTTTTGGCAATCCACCTTCCGGCTCTACCAGAATCAAACCATACATACCGTTTGCAATGTGCATTGGAACCGGTGCTGCAGCACAGTGGTAAACATAAAGACCTGGATTTAAAGCTTTGAAATTGAAGATCGCTTCTTTTCCTGGCGCTACGTTGGTTGCTTCTGCACCACCACCCGGACCGTTTACGGCATGAAGGTCAATGTTGTGCGGCATTACGCTGTTACTTGCGTTTTTCAGGTGAAGCTCTACTTCGTCACCTACACGAACTCTGATGAAAGTTCCCGGAACTGTACTGTTGAAAGTCCAGAACTTGTAAGTTACACCATCGGCCAATTCGCCTTCTTCTTCAGTAGCTTCCAGGTGAACTACAACTTTTTTCGCAGCTCTGTCACCAATTGCGGCGGGAACCATTGGCGGATCTAATTTTTTCTGCACTTCCGTTTCACCACTTACTTTCATATCCATAGCTGAATTTTCAGTAGTTGTAGCGTTCTCGCCCGTTGTTTGTTTGCACGCCTGTAATGTTAAAAGGGCTAACGCAAAACTTGTGATAATTCTTTTCATTTTAAAGAGATTTTTTTACTGTTTTTTAATAGGACAAAATTATCCTAATTAGTATGTATTTC
>Ga0308157_10007472_pt1 | contig 12724 bp, 14 predicted proteins | sample PhyBR1_FD_201035 | JGI IMG/M metagenome (GOLD analysis project Ga0308157, IMG submission 201035) | Phyllosphere microbial communities from UC Gill Tract Community Farm, Albany, California, United States - DLSLB.R1 | ecosystem: Host-associated > Plants > Phyllosphere > Unclassified | place: USA...
TCGGCCGGCGGCTGGCCGTCGATCGGCGCGGTGTTCACGCCCGGCGGCTGGTTCGACAGCGCGCCCGGGATGCCCGACGCGCCGGCGCCGGCGCCCTGGGTTTCCGACGTCTGCTGGCTGCGGATCGCCTGCGGCTCGGGCGGCGAGTTCGGCTTGTACATCTCGGCCGCGGTGTCGACCTGGGCGAAGTCGATCTCGGCGGTTGCCTGGGCGCGCACATTGCCTTCGCCGACCAGCGGCTTGATCATCGCCTCGACCTGCTTGATGATGTTTTCCTGGACCTGGTCCACGTATTTCAGCTGGGTGGCGTCGAGCATCTTGTTGCCCGCGCCTTTGCCGGCCTGTTCCGACAGCAGGGCGCCGGTCTGGTCGACCACGGTCACGTTGCCGAAAGTCAGTTCAGGCACGCTGGAAGCGACCAGGTGGACGATGGCATTGACCTGGCCCTGGTCGAGGGCGCGGCCCGGCTGCAGGTTGAGCAGCACCGAGGCGGTCGGCTTTTGCTGGTCGCGCACGAACACGGACGGCTTCGGCAGCGCCAGGTGGACGCGCGCGGCGCTCACCGAACCCAGCGACTGGATCGAACGCGCCAGCTCGCCTTCGAGCGAGCGTTGGTAATTGACCTGCTCCAGGAATTGCGAGACGCCCAGCTTCTGGTTTTCCATCAGCTCGAAGCCGACATTGCCGCCTTTCGGCAGGCCTTGGGCGGCCAGCTTCAGGCGCAGGTCGTGGATCTGCTCGGCAGGGACGAGGATCGCGTTGCCGCCTTCGGAGAATTTGTATTGCACACCCATCTGGTCGAGCGAGGCGGTGATCGCGCCACCGTCGCGGTCGCTGTAATTCGAGAACAGCACGCGGTATTCAGGCGCCTGGCTCCACATCCAGACCGCGATCATCAACGCCAGGATCAGCGCGATGCCGCCGCCGACGGCGACGCGCTTGCCCATGGTCGTCTGGAAAAACGACGGGGTCGCAGCCGGGGGCTGGCCCTGGGTGGTGTCGAGAAGGTCTTCCGCAGTTGCTGCCATGTTGGGTGGTTTCAGGTGAATGGGTGGGGACAGCCAGCATTATGGAGCTATGGGGCAACATTCAAACCCCGAAATAGGGGATGTTTACCGGCCTAACTCACAGGTGGAATTGGCGCCTGCGCTGCTATTCTGCTTTCCTGAGTGCATTTGTAGATGATTCTACAAGGCAATAACATGCAGGAGGGTAACATGAGTATTGGCGGTATCGGCGGCATCGACACTAACCGCATCCAGGCCATGATGGAGCAGCTCAAGGCGGCGGCCAGCAAACCGGACATGGCGGCCCCGGTCGCCCCCGGCAGCCTGGGCGGTGCGACTGCCGTGGGCGGCAAGTCGGCGGTCAAGCTCGACTTCGCGGAAGCCCTGCATCAATCGCTGCAGGGCGTGAGCAACCGCTCGGCCGAGGCGCAGGCGCTGAGCAAGCGTTTCACGATGGGCGACGACACGGTCAGCCTGTCGGACACCATGGTCGCGATGCAGAAATCGAGCATCGCCTTCCAGGCCACGGTGCAGGTACGCAACAAGCTGGTGTCGGCTTATCACGACATCATGAATATGCAGGTGTGATGGTTGCCGGCGGGGCTCAGGTCCCGTCATTGCGCAGGTGATGGGCCACCAGGGCATTCGCATGTCCGTGGCCCAGCGCGTGCTCGCTCTTGAGCCAGTTCACCAGTTCCATATGCTTCATCGGGGGCTGGGCGGCGAGCAAGGCCAGCCAGTGGGCGATCGGCTGGCCGTATTTCTTCTCGATCGATGGGAAGTAAGAGGCGGGGCCTTTTACGATTTCTTGTGTCATTGCTCGCTCCTGAAGTATAGGGGACGGCCAGGCCGCACGGCCCGGCGCATCCCTACGACGAATAATGCCCCAAGAAATCGACATGATTTCAGGAAAACTTCAGGCGGGGCTGGCGAGCTTCAACCCAATGATGCCGGCCGCGATCAGGCCGATGCAGGCGATGCGCGCCAGGTTGGCCGATTCGCCGAACAGCAGAATGCCGACCAGGGCCGTGCCGACCGCGCCGATGCCGGTCCAGATCGCGTACGCCGTGCCCAGCGGCAGTGTCTTCATCGCCTGCGACAACAGGCCAAAACTGACAGCCATCGCGGCAACGGTGCCGACTGTCGGCCACAGGCGCGTGAATCCTTCCGTGTATTTCAGGCCGACAGCCCAGACGATCTCGAACAACCCCGCCAAAAACAACACCAGCCACACCATGATTTCTCTCCTCGGTTAATGCGGCAACGGTTGCCGCTATTGATGCGCACATCATATGTGAACTGAGATGATGGAAAAAGTCAGCAGCTATCAGTATGATTGATAGATGGCGTTCGATCTCGATCATTTGCGTATCTTGCTTGCCGCTGTCGACAACGGCTCGTTCTCGGCTGCCGCCCGTGCCTTGGGGCGCGTCCCTTCCGCCGTCAGCATGGCGATTGCCAACCTCGAAGCCGAGCTCGGCCTCGAACTATTCGACCGCAGCGGCCGCGAGCCGCGCCCGACCGAGCATGCGCTGGCGCTGCTGCCGCAGGCGCGCCTGCTGGTCGAACAGTTGCGCCTGCTGAACCAGCACGCGCTGTCGCTGAGCCAGGAGCTGGAACCGTCGCTCACCCTGGTGCTGGTGCCCGAGCTGATGGCCGCCGCGCCGTGGCACGACGCACTGCGTGCCCTGTCCGACGAATTTCCCTTGCTCGAAGTGAATGTATTGAGCGCCGCACAGGCCGATGCGCTGGCGATGTTGCAGGATGGCCGCGCCGACCTGGCGCTGGTATTCGAGCGCTATGGCATGGACCCGCGCGAGGGTTTCCAGGAAGTCGCCCAAGAAACCCTGGTGGCGGTGCTGGCGCCCGACCATCCGCTGCTGGTGCGCATGCCGGCCGGCACGATCCGCGACGAGCACCTGCTGGGCGAGCGCCAGATCGTGATGGCCGGCCGCCACGCCGACCAGGTCGACAAGCGCATCGCCATGTCGCGCCTGCAGTGGAAGACCGACAACCCGGTGGCCGCGCTGAGCCTGGTGACGGCGGGCCTCGGCTGGGCCTGGCTGCCTGCCGGCTTCGTGCGTGCACCGCTGGCCGACGGGCAACTGGTGCACATCCCTTCAGCCAATTTCACCAACGTGATGCGCTTGTTCGTCGATGTGGTGTGGGCCAATGCCCGTCCCCAGGGGCTGGCGGCGCGGCGTTTCGTCGCCCTGCTGAACGAGCGCCGCATCCTTTCCGGCTGACGCGCGCATGGGCCATGATGCGCCCGTCGTCACGGTCCATCGGAAAAACAGGCATATCGTTTGCATCTTTAATCGCGTCGCATTACACTTGATCAACTGCTGAGCGCAAGCCTCGGTAGAAAGACCAAGGAAGCGATCATGAACATCGATAAATTCAAGCATCGGCGCCTCGACAGCATCGAGCGCCTGCGCGCGGGCAGCCATGAAGGCGTGGCCGAAAATGCCGACGAGATCGCCTTTCAAAGCGTGGCGACGAGCAGGGTGTTGCGCACCCCGTACCAGCGCATTCGCCGCGAAGACCGGGAATGCTATCCGGCGATCGCATCCGGGGCGCCGTCGCCGGCGTAGATACATGGGCCGGCCAGCGGCCCGATGTGCAGCCGATCCTAGGCGGCCTTGCGGCGGTGCATGGTAACCGGCACTTCGCGCGGACGCGGCTCAGGCAGCAGGGAAGCCAGGGTGTGACGGTCGAGTTCGGCCAGATAGGCGGCGGTGGCATTGCCCAGCACGCCCTTGAGGCCGCACGCCTTGACCAGGCCGCAGGGCGTGCCGTTGGGGTCGAAGCACTCGGCCATGTAGAAGTCGCTCTCGCTCATGCGCACGATGGCGCCGACATTGATGTCTTTCGGCTCGTGCGCCAGGCGGAAACCGCCGTTGCGGCCACGAATGGTTTCGATTGTGCCGTTGCGCGCGAGCTCGTTGACTACCTTCATGAGGTGGTTTTTAGAAATGTTGTGCAGGTCCGCGATCTCCTGGATCGTCACCAGGCGACCGGGGTTGCTGCCCAGGTGCAGCAGCGTGCGCAACGTGTAATCGGTGAAGGAGGTCAGACGCATGATCGGCCAAGTATAACGCATTGCCAGTGAACCTATGCCGGTAGGTTCGCGGCGCCGAGCCGGAATCCGGCGGCGCAATTTTTACATGTATTAACTTGCCGGACTTAACTTGTCGTTCCAATATGAACGAACGGGTAGCAAGCCCGACGCTGCTAAATCAGGAGTACACCATGCCTACCATTCCATCCGCCGTTCATATCATCCACACCGATCCGGTGATGACCGCCGGCCTGCACGCCATCCTCGCCGAGCGCGCCGAACTGCGCGTCAGTACGCACCTGAGCCAGCCCGAGGCGCGGCAAGTGGCGCGCGTGCTGGTCGCCGACTACGATACCGGCCTGGCGCTGGCGCGCCAGCCCGAGTATGCCGGCCTGCGCCGTCCGAGTGTGCTCATCGTCACCCAGCTCGACAAGGAGTGGGAAGTGCGCCTCGCGATGGACGCGGGCGTGCACGGCTACGTGTTGCAGTCATGCAGCCAGGACGAGCTGCTCAAGGCGGTCGCGTCGCTGGCCCAGGGCCAGCGCTACCTGAGCGAATCGGTGACGCGCAGCGTGGCCGACAGCCTGAGCCGCGAAAACCTCACCGGCCGCGAGACCGATGTGCTGCAATTGCTGGCCGAAGGTTGCTGCAACAAGTCGATCGCGCGCAAGCTGGGCATCGGCGTCGGCACCGTCAAGACCCATGTGAAGGGCGTGATGAGCAAGCTCGACGCCACCGCTCGCACCCATGCGGTGGTGGTCGCCACCCAGCGCGGCCTGATCCGTCCCGGCAGTGGCATCCGCAGCGCCTACAACTGACTCATCCACCACTCCGGTCCGGCGGTCCAGGCGGCTCCGGCGGGTCGGCGAAGTGGCGGGCGTTGGCGATGCACCAGGCCACGCCCAGCACCAGCGCCAGGCCGACCAGCCAGCTGCCGGTGAGGTCCTGGTCATCCTGCAGGTAGGCATTGCACAGGCGCTGCGGCAGTTCGCGGTACAGCATGCCGGCGAGCGCCATCATGGCGCAGATATTGGCAACAAAAAACAGCTGGACCACGATGTGGGCGCGCCGCAGGGCGCCGGGCAGCAGGGCGCCCAGCAGCAGCAGGCTGGCGAATTTCATGGCGTTCGCGAGCGGTTCGTCGAGCGCCTGCTCGAGCGCGCGCGGAATCATCCAGTAGGTCGTGGCGAACGCCGCGGCGGCGAGTGTGGCCAGGCCCTGCGCATCCCAGCGCAGCGCGCCCCGCGGCAGCCGCAGCCACGGCCGCAACAAGATGCCGCAGACGACCAGCAGCGGCAGCTGCACCAGCATATGGCGCCACATCGTCGCTTCCAGCGGCGCGCGGGTGGCCAGCAGCACGGCCAGCAGGGCGGGGCCGCTCCAGCGCGCCAGGCGCGCGCGGTGCTCGTGGAGCCGCATTCAAGCCCCCTCGGCGGCCCGCGCCAGCGCAGCGGCCAGCGCGGCGTCGGGTTCGGTGTAGTCGAGGATGCGCACCAGGCGCCCGCTGCGGTCGACCAGGTGGAAGGCCGCGTTGTGCTCGAATTCGCCCAGCGGCGCCGGCACCACGATCACGCCGAAGGCATCGAGCAGGGCTTGCCGTTCGCCGGCATCCGGGATGCCGTACAGGCGCCACACGCCGGGGTCGCTCTTCATCATGCGGCCATACTGGCCCAGCGCGCGCGCATCGTCGCGCGGGTCGAAGCTGATCGTCACCAGGCGCACCTTGCCGGCCGCGCCGCGCGCCTGGATCTGTTCCTGCATCTGCTGCAGCTCGGTGCCGAGCACGCGGCAGACCGACTGGCAACGCGCATAGATGAAGGTGACCAGGGCGATGCGGCCGTCGCGCGCCAGTTCATCGGCCAGCAGGGTGGCATGGCCGTCGGCCCCCGCCAGACGCGCCAGCGGCACCGGGACCGGGCGCTCGACCACCGCGATACGGCGCGCGCCCTCGGTCGAGATCGCGCGAAAGCCGCTGCTGCCGTAATACAGGGCGCCGGTGCCTGCAAGCAGCACGGCCAGCACCGCGCACAGCGTGGCGCGGCTACTTGAACGCGGCGAGTTCATCGTCGCCTTTCCATGGCGCCGTGCGCGCGCTGCTGGCGCTGCGCGCATCGAGCACCAGTTTGGCGTCGACCGCGTCGGCGCGGTTGCCGAACTGGCCGCGGATATGGGTCAGCAGCGCCGCCATCTCGGCGTCGTCCAGCTTGTCCTTGAAGGGCGGCATCATGCCGTTGTAGGCAGCGCCTTTCACCGTCAGCGTGCCACTTACTCCGTGCAGCACGATCTGCGCCAGGCGGTTCGGATCGCCCGTCACCCATTCCGATTCCGCCAGCGGCGGGAACACGCCGGCCAGGCCCAGGCCGCTGGCCTGGTGGCAGGCCACGCACTGGGCGTTGTAGATCTGGGCGCCGTCGACCTTGGCGCCCGGCGCCGGCCCCTGCAGGGTGGACAGCGTGCGGTGGTCGCCGAAGGCGGCATCGTCGTTGCTCTGCGTGATATAGATGTAGCCGATGCCCCAGGCCACCAGGCCGATCACCACGGCCAGCAGCGGTTTCGGGAACGGGCGCTCGCCCTCGGTCGGATCCGGGTTCTCGCGCCGCTGGGCGCGTTCGTGCTCGAATGGTTGCTCGCTCATTTGCGTTCCCTCTGCGTGCCGATGGTCTCGACCGCCGGATAGGTATGGTCCAGGCCCACCAGGTAGGCCACCAGGTCGAGCGCTTCCTGGCGCGCCACCACGACCTTGCCGGCCGGCGTGTAGCCGCGCGGCAGCGTCACCACGCGGTCGCCTTCCTCGGCCTTGTCCTTGACCTCGAACAGGTAGGGATAGGCCGGCATGATGGAGCCGGCGACGTAGGCCCGCGGCTGGTACATGTGGCCCAGGTGCCAGTCGACGCTGGGCTGGCGCGCGCCGATGTTGAACAGGTCGGGTCCGGTGCGCATGGTGCCCAGCAGGTGCGGCTTGTCGTGGAAATAATCGGCTGCCACCGAGGCGCGGCCCCAGCCGCGCTTGTCGTCCGGCGCCTGTACGGAATCGCGCGGCTGCTGCGAGTGGCAGTAGATGCAGCCGTTGGCGATGTACACCTGGCGTCCGCGCAGCTCGGCCGAGGAATACGGCTTCAGGCCCGGCGGCGGCGCGCCGCCCTTGAGCTGCATATGCGGCACCACCACCAGCGCCGATGTCGCCAGCGCCAGCGTCACCATCGCGCCGCCCAGCAGTTTGAGTTCGTCCTGCATGGTCTTCCCTGTTTCTTCAGGCGGCCTTGGGGACCGCGGTCTGTTTCGGATAGTCGTTCAGCAGCGCCGCGCCTTCGCGCGCCACGCCGCGGCGGGTCGCCATCAGCACGAAGTGGATCGCGAACACCAGGTGGCCCAGGGCCATGATGGAGCCGCCCACCGAACGGCTCTTGAGCCAGGGGAGGGTCACGTTGACCGAGTCCATGAACGGGCGCGCCGCGTCCAGCATGGCCAGGCCCTGCAGCCAGCCGCCGATCGACAGGCCGACGAAATAGATGCAAAAGCCCACCGCCACCAGCCAGAAATGCAGCGAGATCAGGTTCGGATACGGCCACTCCCAATCCATCACGCGCGGCATCACGAAGTACACGGCGCCGAACATGACGAGGGTGAAGAAGCCGTACAGCCCCAGGTGGGCGTGGGCCACCGTAAAGTGGGTGAAGTGCGCCACCGTGTTCACGCTGCGCAGGGCCTCGATCGAGCCCTGGATCGAACTCAGGGTATACATCATCCCGCCCAGCACGATGAAGCGCAGCGTGGGCGAATGCCACAGGCGCCTGAAGTTGCCCTTCATGGTCAGGTGCTGGTTGATCGAGAACGCCAGCACCGGCACGATCATCATCACGCTCTGCACGATCGACAGCGTGATCAGCCAGCCCGGCACCGGGCCGCCGATCAGGTGGTGGCCGCCGACCTGGCCGTAGAAGAAGGCCAGGCCCCAGAAACCGACCAGCGACAGGTTGTACGACTGTATCGGACGGCCGATGATCTTCGGTAAAAAGTAGTACACGCAGGCCAGGGCCATCGGCGTGTAGAACAGGCCCAGCACGTTGTGGCCGAACCACCAGTTCATGGCCGCCTGCTGCACGCCGAAGTGCATCGCAGGCAGGTTCCCGACCAGGAACAGGGTAGGGAACCAGAACAGCGCCGCGCCCATGTACCAGACCGAGACATACAGGTGGCGCACGGTGCGCGCCTGCAGCGTGTACACCAGCGGCAGGCCCACCAGGGCGCCCCCCAGCACGAACAGGAAATCGACCTGCCACGGGATCTCGAGCCACTCCATGCCGTCGCTGATGCCGACCGCGATGCAGCCCAGGCCCGCGATCAGGGCCGCGTTCCACACCATGGCGCCCGCGATCGCGTAGCGCGCGCCGGCCAGCGGCGTCTTGAGCAGGCGCGGCAGCAGCCACATCGCCAGGCCCAGCGCCGCCATCGGCGCCCAGCCATAGGCCACCGCGTTCAGGTGGATGGTGCGCATGCGGCCGAAGGTGAGCCAGGCCTGGTTCACCAGCAGGTCGGGCTCGTGCAGCTTGATGGAGCTGAGCAGGCCCGCGGCGGTCGCCACCAGCAGCCAGACCACGGCGCTGGCCAGGAACAGGAAGGTCACGAGCGAACTGGAACGGTCGGCCTCGACCCGCGCCTGCAGTTCTTCTTCGAGCTGCCGCGCTTCGTAGGGGCTGAGCGGCGGCGCGGCGTCGCGCGCGGCCTGGGCCGCGGCCTGGATGGGGGTGGCGGCGGGGTCGTCGCTGCGGCCGATTTCGCCTTCCGAAAAGATGGTGCGGGCCGCGGCGGGACTGGCCTCGAACAGGCGGTTGCGCAGCGACCAGATGAAGATCGCCAATCCCGTCACCGAGAGGATGAACGAGGACAGCAGGATGGTCATGGTATTCATGGCGGGTCCGGGCGAGTGAAGGTGGGCCCAGGCGCGGTCGCGCAGGCCAGTCTAAAGATGCTTCAAAGATACGAAATAGGGATGGGCCGCGGCAATACGGCTTACGGTAGAGCGCGCGATGCCGGCCGCTGCGCTACCCTCGCGCGCCGCGAAGGCCCCCTTTATGGCGTAACGCGGTCCAATGCTTGCGCCACACGCCGCGCCAGTTCTTCGGCCTGTGCGCTGCCGGCCACATTGGTGAAGCTCAGCAGGAGCGCGCTGCGGGTGGGCGTGGCGGCGTAAAAGTCGGCCAGCGGCGTCGGCGCCAGGCCGTGTTCGCGCAGGCGCGCGGCCAGCAGGCGGTCGGCGCCGGGCGCGACTTCGGCCACCAGGTGCAGGCCGCCGGCCTGGGGCAGGATCGTGGCATGCGCGCCGAAGGCCGGCGCCAGCGCCCGCGCCGTGGTCTCCCGGCGTTCGGCGTATAGGCGGCGCATGGCCTGCACATGGCGCACGAAGTGGCCGTCCTGCATGAATTCGCACAGGATGCCCTGGGTGAGCGCCGGACAGCCATTGCTGACCAGGCTCGCGGCATCCTCGAAGCGCTCGACCAGCTCCGGCGGCACCACCACGTAGGACAGGCGCAGCGCCGGGAACATCACCTTGCTGAAGCTGCCGCTGTAGATCACGCGGCCGGCGCGGTCCATGCTGGCCAGGGCCGGCGGCGGGCGGCCGCTGTAGCGGAACTCGCCGTCGTAGTCGTCCTCGACGATCCAGGCGTCGCGGGCGCCGGCCCAGTCGAGCAAGGCCTGGCGGCGCGCGGGCGGCATGCCGACCGTGAGCGGGCACTGGTGGCCCGGCGTGACCACCGCCATGCGCGCGCCCGGCGCCAGCAGCGCGGCGCGCGCCACGTCCAGGCCGTGCTCGTCGACCGGCGCCGGACGCGGCACATAACCCAGGCCCGCCAGCAGGTGGCGCGTGGGCGGGAAGCCCGGTTCCTCGGTCCACACCATGTCGCCGCGCGCCAGCAGCGCATGCGCGACCAGGCCCAGGGCTTCGCGGTAGCCGGCGCAGACGAACACCTGGCAGGGCATGCAGTCGATGCCGCGCGACAGCTTCAGGTAGCTGGCGATGGCGGTGCGCAGGGTCGGGGCGCCGAAGGTCGATTCCTTCAGCAGGTGGCGCGTCTGCAGGGAGCGCGCGGTGCGCGCCGCCATGCGCGCCCACACCTTGCGCGGGAAGGCGTCAAGCGCCGGCAATCCCATCTGGAACGGCAGCGGTGCGATGGCGCCGCCGACGTCCAGCGGTAGCGGGCGCGCGCGCGGCGCCACCTTGGGGCGCGCCATGGGTGCTTGCTGGGTCGTGCGGCGCGCGATCACCGAGCCGGCCGCGCCGCGCACATCCAGGTAGCCTTCGGCCGACAACAAGGCATAGGCGGCGGCCACCGTGCCGCGCGCCAGGCCGAGTTCCCCGGCCAGCACGCGGGTGGCGGGGATGCGGTCGCCCGCCTTGAGCACGCCGGTATCGACCGCCTCGCGCACGCGGGCGTGGATCTGGCGGTACAGCGGGACCGGGCTGCTGGTGTCGAATGTCAGGTAGTCGCTGACGGACAAGTCTTGCATTGGAATCGATTCCTCCTCGGTAGTCGATTATGCACTTGGACCGGTAGTCGAGAAAGCGCCTGCTGGTCCAAGACAGGGTTGGCCTATTGTGGAAATCCGATCTTGGACCAGGAACGAGGTAGCGCCCCATGCGACTTTCCATCGCGGCGCGATGGCTCCAGCACTTGGCCCGATCTTGGCTCTTTATCCGGTGCGCATTACGGGCGACGATGACAGTCCCGATCCATGATGGAGCAAGCATGCAGATTTCATCGCACCTGCCGTCGCTGGCAACGCCCGGCGGCCAGGGCGCCAGGCCCGCGGGCCCGCGCATCCCGTTCGACATCGCCAGCGCGCGCGCCGATTCAGCCGACCACCGGCGCCGTCTCGACGAAAACGCCGCGCGCCACGCCGACGCCATCGCCAATTTCGCCAGCAAGGGCCTGACGCTGACCCAGGGCTCCTACACCATGCTGTACAAGCAGGAGCTGGCCAGGTCGGTCGATGCCGATGGCGATGGCACGATCGGCGTCGACGAACTGGCGGCAGGGCTGGGCGGCCAGGACCTGGAGCGCGCCGGCCGCCTGCATGCGCTGCTCGACATCGATGGCGACGGTCGCCTGGGACTGGAGGAATTCGGCGACAGCGTGCGCGATCCTTTCCGCGATGCCGACTTTCGCCGCCAGCTCGAACAGCGCGGCTCGATGGACCCCGCCGCCTTGGGCGCGCTGCACCGGCGCCATGCGGCCCGGTACGACGCCGCGACGGTGCTGGGCGCGATGATGCGCGCGGTCGATACCGTGGCTTGATGATCGATGGCGTGCCACGGGCGCGCCCTGCAGGAGAAGAACCGTGAAAAGTGCTTGGCGCATCGGACCATGCGTGCTGTTTCCGCGCCGGCGCCGGCTGGAGTCCGGCGGTAGCGAAGTGGCGCTGGGCTCGCGCGCCTTCGACCTGCTGGTGTGCCTGGTACGGCGCGCCGGCGAGGTGGTGGGCAAGGAAGAATTGCTGCGCACGGTGTGGTCGGGCGTGGTGGTCGAGGAAGCGAATGTGCGCGTGCACGTCTCGAACCTGCGCAAGGCACTGGCCGCGCTGGCGCCGGATGCCGGCGGCTGGATCGTCAACGTGCCGCTGCGCGGCTATATGTTCCGTGGCCCGGTCGAGCGGATCGACCCGCCGCCTCATGTCGCGCTAGATCAGGCCGAGGGTCAGGGCCTTGAGGGTGGCGGCGGCGCGGGTGGAGCAATCGAGTTTGCGGAAGATGCTCTCGACGTGGGTGCGCACGGTGCTGGGGCTGATGCGCATCGCGCGTGCGGCCTCCTTGTTGCTCTCGCCAAGGCTGATGCGCTGCAAGACCTCGGCCTCGCGCGCCGACAGCGTGGCGCGCGCCGGAGCACCGGCGCCAATGGCGCCGCCGGCGCCGCTCACTCCACCTTGCGGCGCGGCGCGAACGCCCGCCGCCGCGGCCAGGACGGCGTCTACCGCAGCGCGGTCGAAGCGCCCGCCCGTCACCTGGGCTTCGAGCAGGGCAGTGGCCGCCGCCGGCTCATGGGCCGCGCGCCAGGGGCGGGGCGAGCGCAGCGCCACCTGGGCGGCGGCAGCCCCGAGCAGGCGCTGGGGCGCACCGAGCATGCCCGCGTCCAGGCTCCTGAAATAACCGCTGCCATCGAGCCGTTCATAGACGTGCGACGCCAGTTGCGCATCCGGCCCCAGGCCCGGGATATGGCTGCCGGCGCGCGCGGTCCAGTAGGGCACCAGGCGCACGGCTTCCCAGTCGGCGGCGCTCAGTTTGCCGTTTCTCTCCCACACCGTGTTGGCCACGGCGGCGCGCCCGATCCCGTGCAGCAGGGCGGCGCGCGCCAGGCCGCGCTGCTGCGCCTCGGGCAGGCCGGCCAGCTGCGCGGCCTCTTGCGCCAGCACCGCGACGCGGCGCGAATAGCCGGCCAGCCAGGGCAGCTTCAGTTCGATCATGTCGGCTACCAGGGTGAGCGGCACCGATACCGGAAGAAAATCAGGCTGTGGCGCCTGCGCCTCCACCAGTTCCAGCTCGTCGAGCCAGGCGCGCACGTGGGGCGCCACCAGGGCCACCAGGCGCGCCGGATACTTGACGTCGCCCAGCTGGGCGACCATCTCCAGCGCGCGCCCGGCCCCGTGCACGCGCGCCAGGATC
>Ga0308157_10007473_pt1 | contig 12721 bp, 14 predicted proteins | sample PhyBR1_FD_201035 | JGI IMG/M metagenome (GOLD analysis project Ga0308157, IMG submission 201035) | Phyllosphere microbial communities from UC Gill Tract Community Farm, Albany, California, United States - DLSLB.R1 | ecosystem: Host-associated > Plants > Phyllosphere > Unclassified | place: USA...
ATTTTATACAAAGTCCTTTTTGACATGAAAAGTGATTTGCATGATTTGAAAAAACTGACTTTGGAATTAATGCAAAACGGAAGTTCTAATGTTCAGGAGACCAGCAAATCATTGATCAAAAAAATATATGGTTCAAAAGAAGAAGATAGTGAAATTGATTTTGAAGAAGAACCACGAAACACGTATTTGTCGAATCCAAATATAGAAGAGAACTACGAAGAACAAGATTCTCATAACTATCTTTTGGCAGAAACCATCGAAGAGGAAGAAATTCTAAGATTGGAACAAAAAGAAATCGAAATGATCAAAAAGTCATTAGAAAAAAATAAAGGAAAGCGAAAAGCAGCTGCAGATGAATTGGGGATTTCAGAAAGAACATTATATCGAAAAATCAAACAATTTAATTTGTAATAAAAACAAAACCTAAATTCTAAAAAAGATTACATTTGAAAATTCTTTAAATTTCAATAGTCTTTAAAATTGGAATTTCATTTCAACAATATGAAAAAAACACATTTAGTATTACTATTTTTTGTTCTGTTTACAGCCGTTAGCTGTTCGGTTTACAACTTTACGGGTACAGGTAAAATTGATGCCAATACGTATCAGGTGAACTTTTTCCCAAATAATTCTGATTTGGTTGAACCTGGTATTGATAGAACTTTTACGCTTACTTTACAGGATTTAATTCAAAATCAAACAAACTTGCATTTGGTAAAAAACAATGCTGATTTAACCTATGAAGGGGAAATCACAGATTACCGAATTAGTCCGATGACTGCTACTGCCGATCAAAAAGCAGCGCAAAACCGTTTGAAAATTCGGGTAAATGTTCGTTTTACTAATAAAAAGCATGAGAAAGATGATTTCGAAAAATCTTTTGAATTTTATTACGATTATCCGGCAACACAACAATTGACAGGAGCAACAAGAGACGCAGCCATCAAAGAAATTTTTGAAAGAATTACTCAAGATATTTTCAACGAATCGTTGGCCAAATGGTAATCTGTTTGCAGTTTGCAGTTTGCAGTTTGCAGAAAACTTAAAATAAATTTTTAGTCCTCAGACTAAAAAGAAAATTAGAATAATAAGAATTTAAAATATAGAATTCAAAAAAATGAATATTAGTAGTTATAATTATTTACTAAACCAACCTGAAGAAATTGACGATCCTCAAACGTTGGCATTAGAAAAAGTATTGGATGAATTTCCATACTTTCAAAGCGCCCGAGCATTGCGTCTAAAGGGTCTTTACAACCAAAATAGCTACAAATATAATTTTGCTTTAAAAATAGCTGCTGCTCACACAACAGACCGAAGTGTTTTATTTGATTTTATAACATCTGAATCATTTACAGCCATTCAAAGGAAAACGTATGAGAAAAAAATAGAGGAATTGCTCAATATAACTGTAGTTGATAGTCAAATAATAACTAAAGAAGAACAGCCGGCAAGAAAAACTCCTTTGGAAAACTCTATTTTGACTTCCATAAAAGAAGCAAACACAAATACTGCAAACAGCAATTCTCTTTTTATTGACAAAATAGAAATAGATAAAAAAATTGAGCAATCAATACTTGGCTCAATTAAAGAATCAACGTCAGAAATTGACGAAAAAACAACACCAATAGAAGAAAAATTAGAAATTGGAAAACCAATAGATTTTTCAAAATCTGAAACACATTCGTTTCACCAATGGCTTCAAATTTCGAGAATACAACCTATAATTCGTGAAACTCCAAAAGAGACTAAAAGCGAGGTTATAAAACCTGAACCTGTCATTGACGAGCAGAAAAAGAAAAAGGCCCAATTAATTGATAAGTTCATAGAAACCAGTCCAAAAATTCCACCAATCAAACCTGGAGCAGTCTTTACACCAAACCTGGATCTTAACAAAGAGGATAATTCTTATTTAATGACCGAGACTCTAGCAAAGGTTTATTTGGAGCAAAAAAAATATCAAAAAGCGATACAAGCATATGAAATATTAATTTTGAAATATCCAGAAAAAAGTAGTTTCTTTGCAGACCGTATAAAAGATATTAAGATAATACAACAAAATAACAATTAACAATAAATAGTATGTTTTCAATTTTTTTAGTTTTAATTACAATAGTATGTTTTCTATTGATCGTAGTAATCATGGTTCAAAATCCTAAAGGAGGCGGACTTTCTTCTACAATAAGTGGTTCTCAAATGTTAGGTGGTGTTCAGAAAACAACTGACTTCTTAGACAAAAGTACTTGGACATTAGCGACTATATTAATTGCTTTAATTTTGCTTTCTGGATTAAGTTTCACAGGAACTTTAAGCGATTCAGATTCAAAAATCATTGATCAAACTGAATCTGCAGCTCCAAAAACTAATGCGCCAGTTCAAAATGCGCCAGCTACTCCAGCTCCGGCTGCACCAGCAAAATAATTTTTCTACAACAAATAATATATAAAATGCCAGCCTGTCAAAGCTGGCATTTTTTATAAGAAAAAATGTCAGTAAATACACTCTGGCATAATTTCTGAAAAGAAGAAAAACAAATTAATAATAACATAAATATAAAAAATCATGACATTAAACATTAAACCTCTTTCAGACAGAGTTCTTATCGAACCTGTTGCAGCTGAAACGAAAACGGCGTCAGGAATTTTTATTCCAGATACAGCCAAAGAAAAACCGCAAAAAGGAACAGTCGTAGCAGTAGGAAATGGGACTAAAGACCATACCATGACTGTAAAAATTGGTGATACTGTGCTTTACGGAAAATATGCTGGAACCGAATTAAAGCTTGAAGGAAAAGATTATTTAATTATGCGTGAGGACGATATTTTAGCAATTATCTAAATTGTATTAAGTCGGAAGAATTAAGTATCAAAACAAACTTAAAACTTTAAACTAATTAAACTTTAAACAGAAAAAACAAAATGGCAAAAGATATAAAATTTGATATTGAAGCACGTGACGGTTTAAAACGTGGAGTTGACGCATTGGCAAATGCAGTAAAAGTAACCCTTGGACCAAAAGGACGTAACGTTATTATTGGAAAATCTTTTGGTGGACCAAATGTAACTAAAGATGGTGTTACTGTTGCTAAAGAAGTAGAATTGAAAGACCCATTAGAAAATATGGGAGCTCAAATGGTTAAAGAAGTAGCTTCAAAAACTAATGATTTAGCTGGAGACGGAACTACAACTGCTACTGTTTTGGCACAAGCAATCGTAAAAGAAGGTTTGAAAAACGTTGCTGCAGGAGCAAATCCAATGGATCTAAAACGTGGTATCGACAAAGCTGTTGAATCAATTGTTGCTGATCTTGCAAAACAAGCTAAAGTAGTAGGAACAGATTCTGAAAAAATCAAACAAATCGCTTCGATTTCTGCTAATAATGACGAAGTTATTGGTGAATTAATCGCTAATGCTTTCGCAAAAGTTGGAAAAGAAGGTGTAATTACTGTTGAAGAAGCTAAAGGAACAGATACATTCGTAGATGTTGTTGAAGGTATGCAATTTGACAGAGGATATCTTTCTCCGTACTTTGTAACAAATCCAGAAAAAATGGAAGCTGAACTTGAAAGTCCATACATTCTTTTGTATGACAAAAAAGTTTCTTCTTTAAAAGAATTATTGCCAGTTCTTGAGCCAGTAGCTCAATCTGGGAAACCATTATTGATTATTGCAGAAGATGTTGATGGTGAAGCATTATCAACTTTGGTGGTAAACAAATTGCGTGGTGCTTTGAAAATTGCTGCTGTTAAAGCTCCTGGTTTTGGAGACAGAAGAAAAGCAATGTTGGAAGATATCGCTATCTTAACTGGTGGTACTGTAATATCTGAAGAAAGAGGTTATACTCTTGAAAATACTACTATCGATATGTTAGGTTCTGCTAAAAGAGTAACAATCGACAAAGACAATACAACTGTTGTAAGTGGTGCTGGAGATGCTGATATGATCAAAAATCGTGTCAACCAAATCAAAGGTCAGATGGAAACTACAACTTCTGATTATGACAAAGAGAAATTGCAAGAGCGCTTGGCTAAATTAGCTGGTGGTGTTGCTGTTCTTTATGTTGGTGCTGCTTCTGAAGTTGAAATGAAAGAGAAAAAAGACCGTGTTGACGATGCACTTCACGCAACTCGTGCTGCTGTAGAAGAAGGAATTGTTGCTGGTGGTGGTGTAGCTTTATTGAGAGCTAAAAACAACTTAAGCTCAATTGTTTCTGATAATGCAGATGAGAAAACTGGAATCCAAATCATTTCTCGTGCAGTTGAAGCTCCTTTGAGAACTATTGTTGAAAATGCTGGTCTTGAAGGTTCTGTAGTAGTGGCTAAAGTTTCTGACGGTACTGGAGATTTTGGTTACAATGCAAAAACTGATGAGTATGTAGACATGCTTAAAGCTGGAATTATCGATCCTAAAAAAGTAACTCGTATTGCATTAGAAAATGCTGCTTCTGTTGCAGGAATGATCTTGACAACTGAGTGTGCATTAATCGATATTAAAGAAGAATCTGCTGGAGCAGGCCACCCAATGGGCGGAGGTATGCCAGGTATGATGTAATCGTAAAGTACGAAATACGATTTAAGAAATACGAAGTTCTAAATCATCATAAAAATCCGTCTAATTTAAAAATTAGGCGGATTTTCTGTTTTTAAAACCAATCTATTTACAATAAAAACACACTAGTTTAACATTGTCATTTTCTCGAAAAAAGGTTTATTAGTATCTTTACGATTCAGTAAAATTACACAATGAGAAAACAGATTACCCTATTACTATCTATTACATTCTTCCTTCTTTGTACGTTCATACATTCGCAAACTAAAAAAGAAACCTACGTTGTATTGGTTTCAATGGATGGTTTTCGATGGGATTATGCCAAACGTTTTAATCTTCCGAATCTTAATCAAATAGCTAAAGAAGGTGTGCATGCCAAATCGATGCGTCCTTCCTACCCTAGCAAAACTTTCCCAAATCATTATTCAATCGTTACTGGACTTTATCCTGATCATCATGGAATTATAAACAATGTTTTTTATGATAGTGCGCTAAACGAATCTTTTGCATTATCTACAAAAGCTAAAAATGATTCCCGTTTTTATGGTGGAAATCCGATTTGGAATGTTGCCGAAGAACAAGGTGTAAAAGCGGCTTCCTTTTTTTGGCCGGGATCTGATACGGATCAGAAACGACCAGGTATTTACAAAGAATATGATGATAAAATCCCTTTCGAAACCAGAATTGATACGGTTGTAAAATGGCTACAACTTCCAGAAAAACAACGACCTCATCTCATTACTTTATATTTCGATCAACCTGATGGTACTGGACATAATTTTGGACCGCTTTCACCTGAAAATGAAAAGATGGTTCGGAAAATGGATTCTTTAATGGGACAATTATCTAGTCGATTAGATCAGTTGTCTATTGGAAAAGAAATCAATTTAATCATTGTTTCAGATCACGGAATGACAGACATCAGCAATGAAAAAAAAGTAGCCATTTTAGATTATCTAAAACCAGAATGGATAGGATACAAAACGGTTATCAATCCTATTATGAGTCTGCAGGCAAAACCCGATTGTCAGGATTCTATCGTGAATGCTTTGAAAAAAGTGCCTCATATTAAATTCTGGAAAGCAAGCGACGTTCCAAAAAGATTTCATTTTGGCAGCAATCCGCGTGTGCATGATTTTGTAATAGAAGCTAAAAAAGGGTATAGCTTAGTTAATAACGCCACTCAAAACATTAAAGGTGGCACTCATGGCTATGACAATAAAACCAAAGACATGCAGGCTATTTTTTATGCCAAAGGTCCCGATTTTAAAGTGAACAAAGAAGTTAGTTCATTCCAAAATGTTTCCGTTTATCCTTTAATTGCGCATCTTTTGGGATTGAAAATTGAAGAGGTTGATGGGAAATTGAGTGAGGTTGAGAAGATGTTGAGAAATTAATTTCTTCACGAATTCCGCATCCGAATAGTCAATAAATAATCTCACTTGTGTCTGCACTTTTTTAAAATAGAAAACAAGAATTCTCGCTAAAACAAAATCATAACAAAAAAACCGTCTAATTTTGAATTAGACGGTTTTGCTATTTTATATTCAATGATTATTTGTGAATCACTTTTTTCTTAATCAGTTTCAAGAATACTGGTAATGTTGATACCAAAATAATTCCAATTACAATTTTTTCGATATGTTCTTTTAAGTCAATATCCCATTGTTCTAAACAAAATCCGTACAAATAATGTCCAGCAAATATTAAAATGAATGACCATAAAACAGAACTCAATATATTGTAAAACATGAATTTCTTTTTGTCCATACTACCAATACCAGCCACTATTGGGGCAAAAGTTCTCACAATTGGCAAAAATCTTGCGTATATGATAGCTCTTCCACCATGCTTTTCAAAAAATTCTTTTGCCTGTAATAAGTATTTTTTCTTGAACAAAAGGGTATCTTCTCTATTATATAAATAATATCCGCTTTTGGCTCCAAACCAATATCCAACCATGTTTCCAAACACTCCGGACAGAGCAACCAACGAGGAAAGTATTACGAGATTTATAAAATCACTTTCTATAAAAAGAACATTCTGAATTAAATCTCTACTGTAGATTCCAGCAAGAAAAAGTAAACTATCACCAGGAAGAAAAAAACCGGCAAAAAGACCAGTTTCGGCAAAAACAATAAACAAAACAATATACAAACCCAGTTGAACGCCACCAATTGTAAAAGTTATATAAAATTCAGGATTTACTAATTGGGTCCATTCAAAATTATTCATAAATATCTTGTGTTTTATTTAGAGTGTGAAAGTAAGGATAATTTAGATGACCTACAATACCATATATTATTTTAAAGTTTTATTAACGATTAAAAAACTACGAAATGCATCAAAATTACTTGGTAATCCTGATGCATTTTGATTTATTATCAGAAAATTATCAATCTAATTCTCTTTGCATTTTAAACAATTATAATCTTTCGTACTGACAACAAGTATGAAGATTATCATATTCTTCCTTAGTAGCTTTCACGCTATCAGTATCGTGTCCAACTTTGGCAATTGCTTTTTTTACATCATTCATTGAACATTTTTCCTCATTAATTACTACACTCAACTGATGAGTTCCTACATCCCAAGTAGCTGTTTTTACTCCAGGAACAGAATAGGCAGCTTTTTGAATTCGCTTCTGGCATTGCTCACAATTTCCATTTACTTCGGTGGTGTATTTGGCATTTTTATTTTTCTTCTCTTGAGCCTGTGCTGTTAATCCGATGAAAGCCATTAGAATTATCGCTACTATATTTTTTACTATATTTTTCATGATGTTATATTTTAATTTTTATTATTTATTGAAATTGATTTTTGACTGTTGAAATTTGATTTTTGTTTCTTATTTAATTTTAAACCTTAACCCTGCGTAATACATTTGACCAAATATGGGTGCATACACATTAGTTGCGTCAAAATAAGTGCCAAACGGATTTTGCGGATCAATAATGGCAGGTTTTTGAGTATAATTACCAATATTCTCACCTCCTACGTACAACTCAAAAGTATCCGAAAACACTTTTGTAACCTGAGCATTCATCAACGAATAGGCTGGTGATTTATCAGGAAGTTGGTATTCTACAGGATTTGAAGCGGTCGTTGGCATTTGTTGCTCGCCTATCCAATTGTAGGTAAAATCAAATTTCCATTGTTGTTTTTTATCGGTCAGATTGGTTTCATACCCTAAGTTTCCGAAGAAACGATGAGCCGCCTGCAAAGGTCTTTGATAGGTTCCGGACAAATAATCAGTTTTGATGTCATAGTATTTATAAGCTGTACGCAATTCTAAACGTCTCGCCAATTCATAATTAAATTCCAGTTGAAAGCTATTCGCATACGAAGCACCATTCAGATTATGAAAAATCACCGATTGCGGACTTTCCATTACATCTACGACCACTTGATTTTCAAAATTAGTTCTATAAAAATCGGCCGTTACATCCGCTTTTCTATTGAATATTTTGAATCCCTGCATAAAGCTAAGACCATAATTCCAAGCAATCTCCGGATCTAAACCGTATAATTTACCGCCATCATTTAAAATACTAAAGTTTCTGGAGCTGGCGAATAAGTTTTGATTTTCAGCAAAAATATTAGCGGAACGTTTCCCTCTACCTACTGAAGCGCGAAGCACTCCTTTCTCCCAAGGGTTGTATTTTACATGCAGTCTTGGTGTAGCAAAAACTCCTAAACGGTTTCCATAATCTACTCTTCCGCCCAAAATCAAGCTGAAATTATCGTGATTGTCATACGTATATTCAAAGAAAGCTCCGACCGTATTATCGATTCTGCTATAATTGGTTGCATTTACAAACTCCGAATAATCATCGTAAGTAAAATTCAACCCAGTAGCAAACTTGTTTTTATCATTGTCGATAATAGAATTGAAAATCAAGTTGGAATAAAAGCTATTTTGTCTGATATTGTAGCCATTCAAACCAAAATAAGAATCTTGATTATAGCTTGTAAATGCATTTTGGAAACCAATACTTTGAAATGGCATGTCTTTAAAAACGTATCCAACTTTAGAAGAAACATCGATTTTTCGCGTATCAATTTCAGAACCCCAGTGATTTGTAGTTCCTTTATCAATATCAGGATTAAAATCTACCTGACCTAATTGCTTTTTATCATCCATAAATTGGAAATTGATAAAACTTACCCAGCCCGTTTCGGCATTGTAATACTGATAACGGTTGATTAAATTCACTTGTTTTTGCAGTGGATTATCGAGGAAACCATCATCGTTTTTATCCATTTCGGAATTTCGCATATTGCCGTGAAGCAACAAACTTGTAGCCCATTTATCAGATAATTTATGATCAAAATTGGCATTTAATTCAAAACGCGAATCGGTTGAACCGTATAGATTGAATAGAAAAGGATCACCTGATAACGGTTTTACCAATTCGGTATTAATTTGTCCCGAAACGCTTTCGAATCCATTTACTACGCTTCCCGCTCCTTTGCTAATTTGAATACTCTCTATCCAAGTTCCAGGTGTAAAGGAAAGTCCATAAATCTGTGAAGCGCCTCGAACCGAAGGCACATTTTCCTGAGTCATCAATAAATAAGGACTGGTAAGTCCCAACATTTTGATTTGTTTCGTACCTGTCAAAGCATCCGAAAAATTGACATCAATGGAAGGGTTGGTTTCAAAACTTTCAGCCAAGTTACAACAGGCGGCTTTCAGTAATTCCTTTTGTGTAACTAGCGTTGTATTTCCTGTTAAGGTATATGATTTTTGTATTCCCTTGCGTTTGGTTTGCACTTTTACTTCGTTCAAATTTTCTTGAGAATAGGAAGTAAAACAAACCAGCCAGAGCAATAATACTATTATTGATTGTTTATTCATGATTTCTATTATAATGATTAATAATGTCAAACCACAAGAAATGGGTTCAACCTAAATTAAAAATTATAATGTGTCGTAAAGGAGATATTGGCTGTACAGCTTGAAAAGTGGTGGTGCATTAGCATCACAATAGTACGTAAGTGAATAATCATTTTTAAAACTTGGAACAGATTTAAAAACAATTGATTGTTGTTCTGGAATTACAAAAGCATAATCAAATTGGAAAGAAAAAGATTTAATAATCTTATCATCTGATTTTTTCTGAACGATGATTTTCTTGTCTTTGCAACAGCTATCTTTTTTGCTGGCTACTTTTTCACAACAGCCTTTTCTAGCTTGAACGTTTGAAGAGGAAATATCAGAATCAATGGTAATAGAGGAAATTTTCCCGCCACAATAATGCACATCAAAAGCAAATCCTACATTGGAAACCAATAATAGAATTGCAAGAAAAATGCTTATGTGTTTCTTAATTCTCATTCTGCAAAAATACCATTTTTATCAACTAATTTTTTTAAACTAGTGTTAAAACTTTCAAATCAGCAATCGAGAGAATTAGATATAAAAGTTAATTAACTCAGCAACTCAAAACAATTACTTCTTCAATTTTTGAAAATAAAACGCCGGAATAAAAACAATAACAAACAATGGCTGAATTAAAAACCGTCGTACATAGAAAAGCGCTAAGTTTTCTTCATTTTCAAATAAATAAACAATAGAAAACAAAGCTATTATTAGAATCAAAAACAATAAAGCATATAGAATCGAAGCAAACGAAATCATGTTTTTATCCTTAAAAAGAAAATATAAAATCCCTAACGAAAGAATTGTGTTCAAAAAATAACGAAATAACAATCCTAAAAACAACATTCCCGCATTAAACTCTGGCAACGGCAAATGCTGGTAATCACCTTTAAAATAAGTCAAAAAAGGATCATAAAACAATTGGCTTTCGTAAGCTCGTATAAGCATTAATAAGCTAACTAATATAACTACACAAAAAATACTGATTTTATTTTGAAGTATTTTATTTAGCATATTTTGAGAATTTATTGACCCAAATCACCCATAAAACAAAAACGAATCCATAGATAATTGCAGGAAACAAAATATCATGCAATATGTGACTCTGGGCAGGAAAATTAAAAACTAACACCACCAAAGCCGCAATACGGAGTACATTTAGAATATAAATTAACAAAGTTCCAGCAAAAATAAAAAGCAAAGTATTCTTGAGACTTCCTGAAAAAGCAACAATAAAAGAGACAAATAAAATAATAACACTGACAGCATTACAACCTTCAACGATTCTTACAGCATATATTCCCTGAAAAATGACTTTGAGAAATGGTTCATTTTCTGAATCCAAAACACGGATGGATTGATAGAACCATGAAATTACGCTTTCGGTATTTTTGCCCACCAGATAAGTTATAGAATCAACTTTATTATTTTCGAAGCTTGATAAAAAGAACTGATAAACTAGCGTAAGCAAAATGTAGCAGCCAAAAAAACTAGCCAGAAAAACCAGAAAAGGTTTGTATTGAATAAAATATTTTTTCAAAATAAAATTTTCGCCAAATTTATGCAATTAAAGAATTAGCATTAAATACTTTTGTAAAAAAATATTAAATCATGACTTTTCAAGAATTACAACCTAAAGTAACCGAAATAACTACAAACTCAACTCTTAGCAGAGACGAAAAACTTTTGGCAATTTGCCAACTATTAAGCGATTCTATTTCTTACTACAACTGGGTAGGATTTTATTTTGCCAATCACGAAGCCAAAACATTACATCTTGGTCCCTATGTAGGAGCCGAAACTGATCACACCGTTATTCCGTTCGGAAAAGGAATTTGTGGACAAGTGGCCGAAAGTAATGCCAACTTTGTTGTTCCAGACGTTAGCGCACAAGACAATTATATCGCTTGTAGCTTTACAGTAAAATCAGAAATTGTGGTTCCACTTTTTGTAAATGGTCAAAACATTGGTCAAATCGACATAGACAGCCACGTGATTGATCCTTTTACAGATGAAGATGAAAGATTTTTAGAATTTGTAAATCAGGAGGTTGCGAAACTGTACTAAAAATAGTATGTTTGTTTTCTAACCTTTTATTTTATGAAACCAATTTTACTTTCTTTTTTATTTCTTTTTATTCCAAAAATGATCTTTTCACAAGTTTCGACCAGCAAAGAGTTGATTCTTTCCCCAGAAGATAATTTCACTTATTTGGATTCTACTAGCTCGGAAACAAAATCAAAAGATTATGTCTATATCAGAGTAGTCAAGGATGCCAAATTAAAAAAAGAAAATTATGTAGTTCAAGAGTATTATCGCTCAGGACAATTACGAATGGAAGCAATTTCTAAAACGTATACTGGATTTTCTAAAGAAGGTGAAGCAACCTATTATTATAAAAATGGCACAAAAAAATCAGTGACAAATTATATCAAAGGACGTGCAAACGGTAATAATCTTGAATGGCATGAAAATGGCAATAAAAAACTAATAAGTGAATATATTGAGGATGAGGAAAAAAATACAACGCAACTAAAAATAAATCAGTTTTGGGATAAAAATGGCCTTCAAAAAGTAACTGATGGAAACGGTTTTTTCGAAAATGCAGAAGAAAATGGATTCGAAAAAGGGGAAATAAAAAATGGCTCTAAAGAAGGTGTTTGGGAAGGTTCTTTTAAGAAATTAAAATTTAGCTATACAGAAACTTATAAAAATGGAAATTTTATATCAGGAACAATTACAGATGAAAATGGTGTAAAGTCTGACTATAAAGTTCTAGAGAAAAAACCAGAGCCTAAAAACGGCATTAAAGAATTCTACCAATATATTGGTAAAAATTTTCAAACACCACAAGTACAAGGATTAAAAGGAAAAATATACGTCACCTTTATAGTAGATAAAGATGGAAGTCTTACAGATTTCAGAATAGCAAGAGATATAGGTTATGGAACAGGTGCAGAAGCAATACGCGTACTAAGTCATGCTGATAATTGGATTCCTGGAGAACAAAGAGGACGAAAAGTAAGAGTAAAATATTCATTGCCAATTACTATTCAAAATTAACTAAAATAATTTATGTAATGGTTGCCACTTCACAAATAAACTATAGTTTACCTTGTCTAAATCATAATTATTACTTACTTTTGCACCCGTCTTACAATAGCTGTGAGACCGCATAATAATCATTTAAATAATATTAGCATGTACTTAACTAAAGAAGTTAAAGCAGAAATCTTCGCTAAACACGGAGGAAAAGCAGAAAACACTGGATCTGCAGAAGGACAAATCG
>Ga0308157_10007475_pt1 | contig 12720 bp, 10 predicted proteins | sample PhyBR1_FD_201035 | JGI IMG/M metagenome (GOLD analysis project Ga0308157, IMG submission 201035) | Phyllosphere microbial communities from UC Gill Tract Community Farm, Albany, California, United States - DLSLB.R1 | ecosystem: Host-associated > Plants > Phyllosphere > Unclassified | place: USA...
AAACGTTGGCGGTCAACATGCATTCTTCGATCAGCTTGTGGGCGTCGTTGCGGGTGCGCGGGATGATCTTCTCGATCTTGCCGGACGGGTTGCAGACGATGTAGGTCTCGGTGGTCTCGAAGTCGATCGCGCCGCGTTCGGTGCGCGCCTTCAGCAGCGCGTGGTACACCTCGTACAAGTTCAGCAGGTGCGGCACGATGCCGGGACGGCGCGCGGCCTCGGGGCCCTTGGTGTTGCCGAGGATGTCGGCCACTTCGGTGTAGGTCAGGCGCGCGGCCGAGTGGATCACGGCCGGATAGAACTGGTAGGCCTTGATCTCGCCCTTGGCGGTGACGACGGCGTCGCAGACCAGGGTCAAGCGGTCGACCGCCGGGTTCAGCGAGCACAGGCCGTTGGACAGCTTCTCCGGCAGCATTGGAATCACGCGGCGCGGGAAGTAGACCGAGGTGCTGCGCTCCAGCGCGTCGGCGTCGAGCGCGTCGTTCGGCTTGACGTAGTGGCTGACGTCGGCAATCGCGACGATCAGGCGGTAGGCGTTGGTGCGGCCGATCTTGACCGGTTCGCAGTAGACCGCGTCATCGAAGTCGCGCGCGTCTTCGCCGTCGATGGTAACCATCGGCACGTCGCGCAGGTCGACGCGGTCGCCCAGGTCGGCGTCGCGCACGTGGTCCGGCAGCTTGTTGGCCTGCTTGAGCGCGGCGTCCGAGAACACGTGCGGCACGCCGAATTTGCGCACGGCGATTTCGATTTCCATGCCGGGGTCGTCCAGCGAGCCCAGGATTTCAACGATCTTGCCGACCGGCTGCTTGAAGCGCATCGGCTGCTCGGTCAATTCGACGCTGACGACCTGGCCCGACTTGGCCTTGCCGATCGAGCCTTCGACCAGGATGTCCTGGGCGATGCGCTGGTCTTCCGGCGCGACGATCCAGGCGCCGTTTTCATTCAACAGGCGGCCGATGATGTGGGTGTTAGCGCGCTGCACCACTTCGACAATGGTGCCTTCCGAGCGGCCGCGGCGATCGACGCCGACCACCTTGGCCAGCACGCGGTCGCCATGCAGCACTTTCTGCATTTCCTTCTCAGGCAGGAACAGGTCCTCGCCCGGCTCGTCCGGGATCACGAAACCGAAGCCGTCCTTGTGGCTGCTGACGCGGCCGGAGATGAAGCCGGTTTCGGTGGCCAGCGAGAAGTGGCCACTGTCGTCGGAGATGATCTGGCCGTCGCGCTGCATGGCGTTCAGGCGGCGCGACAACACGGCCTGGGCCTCGGTCGCGACCTTCAGCGACTTCGACAGTGCGCGCAGATCGAGCGGCGCCTTGGCGCTGCGGAAGATGCCGAGAATTTCCTCCCGGCTGGGAATGGTATGGGTAGATTGGTTCAAAAGTATTTCTGTAGTTATTATTGACAGTGTTCAGAGGAAATCCGGCCTGGCAAAATCGTCAGGTGCATATATATGACACGACGACAGGCGTAGTGTACTTGGAAACGCCCTGATTGACTAATTTGCGGATGGCGTTGCGAATTCCGGCGGATTTTTCAGGTCGGGCCATTTGACATCCCGCAAAATTCCTCTATAATCTTGGTCTCTCGCAGCGACAACGTTGAAAAACGGCGGCAAAGCGAGGGTTTGTAGAAATACAGGCTGCTAGACAGGGTTGATGTGCAGTATGGAACGAAAGTTCATCTGGCGCGAAACTCTCCCCGTCGCTATAATAGCAGAGTTGTTAAGAAGCATCAGTGCCCACGTGGCGGAATTGGTAGACGCGCATGGTTCAGGTCCATGTGCCGCAAGGTGTGGGGGTTCGAGTCCCTCCGTGGGCACCACAAATTCCGCAAAAAAGCCTCCATCGAGCTGAAAAGCAGATGGGGGCTTTTTTCATTGTCAGGCCGGCGCCGTGCTCCACTCCAGCTTGAGCTGGGCGCCGATTTCGCGCAGCAGCTCGTGCTCGTCGACCGGCTTGCCGAGGAAGGCGTTGGCGCCCACCTGCAGCGAACGCTCCTCCTCTTCCGGCGTCGAGCTGGCGGAAATGATCACCACCGGCATGTGGCTGGTGCGGGCGTCGGCGCGCAGGCGGCGCGTGGTTTCGATGCCATCCATGTCCGGCATCACCATGTCCAGCAGCACCATGTCCGGCAGGCTGGCCTGCATCTGGCGCAGCGCCGCCACGCCGCTGTCGGCCTCCAGCATGCGGAAGTCCAGCGCGCCCAGCAGGTCGCGCAACAGGGCGCGGTTGGTGGCGACGTCGTCCACCACCATGATGGTCTTGCGCGGTCCCAGGTAGCCGGTGGCGTTGTGGCCGTCGCTGCTGGCCGGCGCCGGCGGCTCCGCCAACGGCGCGGAGACGTCGAACCAGAAACGGCTACCCTGCCCCAGTGTGCTTTCCACCTTGAGTTCGCCACCCATCAGGCGCACCAGCTGGCCGCTGATCGCCAGGCCCAGGCCGGTGCCGCCGGCGCGGCGCGCGGTGTCGCCCACCTGCTCGAACGGCCGGAAGATGGCCTCCACATGATCGGGCGCGATGCCGATGCCGTCGTCGCGCACTTCGAAGCGCAGCGCCGCCATGCCAGGCGGAGCATCCGGCAAGGGCATCACGCGCAGGCGCACCGTGCCGCGGTCGGTGAACTTGACGGCGTTGCCCAGCAAATTCAGCAGGACCTGGCGCAGCCGGGTCTCGTCGACGCTGATCGCCACCGGCAGGCCGGCAACCAGTTCCAGCTCGAAGTGCAGCTGCTTCTGCTCGGCGCGCACGCGCATGATGTCGGCCACGACCGACAGCAAGTCGCCCAGCAGCACCGGCCTGGGATGGAATTCCATTCGACCCGCCTCCACGCGCGACAGGTCGAGCACGTCGTTGATCAGGGCCAGCAAGTGCTGGCCGCCCTGCTGTATCGTGCCGACGCCGGAGCGCTGCGCCGGCGTCAGGCCCTTGTCGCGCTTGAGGATTTGCGTGTAGCCGAGGATGGCGTTGAGCGGCGTGCGCAGTTCGTGGCTCATCGACGCCAGGAAGGCGCTCTTGGCGCGGTTGGCCACCTCGGCGCGCTCCATGGCGGCGCGCAGCTCGCTGTTGACCTTCTGCAGCTCGGCGTTGACGGCCGCCAGCTGCGCCGGACTGGGAATGCGCAGCGCCACCGGCACCAGCCGCACCAGCACCAGCGCCGTGACCACCGAGGCCGCGGCGGTGATCGCCTTCAGGATCACCGACAGCCAGTAGTCGGGATGCCAGATCACCCAGATGTCGGCCAGGTGCGTGCCGCCGCAGGCCAGGATGAAGACGCCGAAGGCGATGAACATCCAGTCGAACGGCATGTCGCGGCGTTTGCGGATGAAGTACAGCAGCGTGACGGGGATGGTCAGGTAGGCCAGCGCGATCAGGGCGTCGGAAATCACGCTCATCCAGACAGTGGCCGTGCGGCATGAAGCCCTGGCTTCCGAACCAGTTGCTCAATGTATCCATGGCCTACCTCCTTGGTCTTAGATGACGGCACCAGCACTCAGGAGCTTACGAAAGTGTGAGCAAACAAGCAAGCAGCAAATCCGCGCTGCGGTTTTCTGCAATCTTTCTCAAAAATCAGCATTTCGTCCTTGACGCGCACGCGCCGCTCCCCTATGATTCTGGCCTCTGTTGCAGAACACGCGGCAGAAAAGCAGTAACAGTGCCCACGTGGCGGAATTGGTAGACGCGCATGGTTCAGGTCCATGTGCCGCAAGGTGTGGGGGTTCGAGTCCCTCCGTGGGCACCACAGAATTCCGCAAAAAGCCTCCATCGAGCTGAAAAGCAGATGGAGGCTTTTTTCATTGCGGGGGTCCTATTTTACGCCCCGCCCTTGACGGCGGCGCCGCCATGCGGCATGATGCTGCCTCTGTTGCAGAACACGCGGCAGAGAGTAGCAAGCAGTAACAGTGCCCACGTGGCGGAATTGGTAGACGCGCATGGTTCAGGTCCATGTGCCGCAAGGTGTGGGGGTTCGAGTCCCTCCGTGGGCACCACAGAATTCCGCAAAAAAGCCCCCATCGAGCTTAAAAGCAGATGGGGGCTTTTTTCATTGTCGGTGCCGGAAATTATTTCATAAAAGCACGAGATCTCTATTGACGGGGTAGCCGCCCTCCTTTAAGATTCGGGCCTCTGTTGCAGAACACGCGGCAGAAAAGCAGCAACAGTGCCCACGTGGCGGAATTGGTAGACGCGCATGGTTCAGGTCCATGTGCCGCAAGGTGTGGGGGTTCGAGTCCCTCCGTGGGCACCATAGAATTCCGCAAAAAACCTCTTCATCTGGACAGAGCGCGATCTTGAGCGCGTTCTGCCTGATGAAGAGGTTTTTTTCATTACAGCGCCGCTTTGACGGCGTCCGCCAGCGAGATGGTCGGCCGGCCGATCAGCTTGCCCAGCGTGCCGCTGCCGTCGTACAGCGCGCCCTTGGCGGCCTGCGCATCCGAATCGGCGATCAGGTCGGCCAACGGCGCCGGCAGGCCTACACTCACCAGCATCTCACGGTAATCCTGCTGCGGCAGGTTGTGGAAAGGGATCTGCTTGCCCGACTGGCGCGACACTTCCGCCGCCAGCTCGCCCAGCGTGAACGCCTGGTCGCCCGCCAACTCATACACCTGCTGCACCGGTCCGGCGCTGGTCAGCACGGCCGCCGCCGCGTCGGCATAATCGGCACGGGCCGCCGCGGAGATGCGCCCTTCCCCGGCGCCGCCGGCCAGCGCGCCATGCGCCAGCGCCGCGCCCAGGCCGCCTGTGTAGTTCTCGACATACCAGCCATTGCGCAGCAAGCTGTACGGCAGGCCGGAGGCGCGCACGGCCGCCTCGGTCTCACGGTGCTCGGCCGCCAGCGCCAGCGGCGACGCGTCCGCATGCAGCACGCTGGTGTAGGCCAGCAGGCCGGCCTTGGCGCGCACGGCGGCGTCGACGACGTTGCGGTGCTGCGGGCCGCGCTGGCCCAGCTCGCTCGACGAAATCAGCAACACCTTGGCCGCGCCCTGGAAGGCGGCGTCCAGCGAGGCTGGATCGGCATAGTCGGCGCGCCGCACCTGCACGCCCTGCGCGGCCAGGTCGGCCACCTTGGCGACGTCGCGCACGGCGGCGACGATCTGCGCGGCAGGAACGGTTTTCAGCAGGCGGGCGATCACCAGACGGCCCAGTTGGCCACTTGCACCAGTAACGATAATCATGTTTTTCTCCTTTGAACAGGCTGCCACGGGGAGGTTTCCGCGCGGTTGGTGCTATGATAGGGCCAGCACTTACTAATTGTAAGTACGCACAAAATAGTAAGTACCCCAATCAACCGGAGGAAGCCCAGATGAACCAAGTCAAATCAAGCCGCTCGCTGCGCAAGGTGCTGGCCAGCAACCAAGGCGATCCGCGCGCCCACGTGCTGGCGGCGGAATGCCCGTCGCGCGCCGTGCTGGGCCACATCACCAGCCGCTGGGGCGTGCTGGTGCTGGTGGTGCTGCTGGACGGCACCCACCGCTTCAGCCAGCTGCGCCGGGAGATCGGCGGCGTCAGCGAGAAGATGCTGGCGCAGACCCTGGACGCGCTGGCCACGGACGGCCTGGTGCTGCGGGTGGCGCGGCAGGTGGTGCCGCCGCACGTGGAGTACAGCCTGACGCCGCTGGGGCGCCAGGCGGCCGAGCGGCTGGAGGTGCTGGTCGACTGGATCGAGGACAACTTCCCGCTGATCCAGCAGGCGCAGGAGGCCGCCGCGCTGGCCGCGGCCTAGTCCTCCTGAAAGGCTTGACCGGGAACGTCCATCCTGTGACACTGGCTGCATCAAGTACTGCGGAGCGGATACCCCACCCATGATGCAGCAGTCACCTCCCGACCAGCCCAACGTCGTGTTGATAGCCACCAACACGAACTATGATCTCGCCACGCTCCGCACCATGCTGGCCCCGCACGGCCTGGCGGTCGAGCAGGTGCGGCGCGGCGACGAGGCCCTGGCGCTGGCCGCCGGCGGCAAGGTCGTCCTGGCGCTGCTGGACGTGGCGCTGGCCGGCAGCGCGCGGCTGGAATTGTGCGGGCGCCTGCGCGACGCCTGCGGCGGCAAGCTGCCGCTGTTCCTGCTGTCATCCACGCCCTCGCCCGACGAGCGCGAGCGCGCCCGCGAAGCCGGCGTCAGCGCCTACCTGCCGCTGTCCTTCCCCACCGAGGACCTGGCTGAAAAAATCCTGCTGCAACTGAAGGCGATCACGCCCGCGCCGGCGCCGGACGGCCTGCCGACCATGGCGACGCTGGAAGTGAACTACCACCACATGCTGGCCGGCTCGCCGGACGCCATCCTGCTGATGCAACGCGGCAGCAATCGCGTGCTGGACGTCAACCGCGCCACCCGCCTGCTGTTCGGCATGACCGAAACCGAACTGTTGCAGGCCAGGCTGCCGGAGCTGTGCCCGCCGCACCAGCCGGACGGCCGCGCCTCGTCGGAGGCGTTCGCCGGCTATGTCGACCGGGTGATGGCGGGCGGCGTGCAGGTGTACGAGCTGACGGTGCGGCACAGTTCCGGCCGCCTGGTGGCGTGCGAACTGCGCATGGTGCCGCTGAACACGCCCGAACACCGGGTGATGCACGTGCGCATCGTCGATGTCAGCAGCCGCAAGCGGGCCGAGGAACTTCGCGACGGCAAGAACCTGGTGCTGGAAATGATCGCGCGCGGCGCGCCGCTGAAGGACACGCTGGACCAGCTGGCGCGCCTGATCGAGGCCCAGGCGCCGCCGGTGCTGTGCTCGGTGATGCTGGTGGCGCCGGACGGCGTGACGCTGCAGGTGGCCGCCGGCCCCAGCCTGCCGGCCGAGTACCTGGCGACCATCGACGGCCTGCCGTCGGGCCCGGTCGCCGGCTCCTGCGGGACCGCCGTGCACCGCAAGGAGACCGTGGTGGTCAGCGACATCCTCAACGATCCACTATGGGTGCCCTACAAGGAGACGGCCCTGCAATACGGCCTGCGCGCCTGCTGGGCCATGCCGATCCTGCTCGATCCCGGCACCGTGCTGGGCAGCTTCGCCATGTACTACCGCGAATCGCGCAGCCCGACCAAGGAGGACCGCCAGCTGATCAAGGCCGCCACCCACCTGGCCGGCATCGCCATCGCCAGCACCCGGCGCGAGGCCGAGCTGCTGCGCCACCGCGAGCATCTGGAAGAGCTGGTGCAAGCCCGCACCGCCGAACTGCAGCGCGCCAAGGAGGATGCCGAGCACGCCAACGAAGAACTGTCGACCGCGCTGGAAAACCTCAGCATGACGCAGGAGGAGCTGGTGCGGCGCGACAAGCTGGCCGCGCTGGGCGCGCTGGTGGCCGGCGTGGCCCACGAGCTCAACACGCCGATCGGCAACTGCCTGACCATGGCCGGCAGCATGAGCGAACGCACGGAGGCGCTGCGGCGCGACCTGGACGGCGGCCTGCGCCGCTCGGTGCTGGCCGAATATCTGCAACAGGCCGCCGATGCCGACGATGTCGTGCTGCGCAACCTGAAGCGCGCGGCCGCGCTGGTGGATGGCTTCCGCCGCATCGCGGTCGACAACACCAGTTCGCAACGCAGCCACTTCGTGCTGGGCGACCTGGTGGCGCAACTGCTGCAGGCCAGGCAGGCCGAAGTCAAGCAGCACGGACTGGAACTGGTGGAGGAAGTCGAACACTGGCTGGAGCTCGACAGCTATCCCGGCCCGCTGGGCCAGGCGCTGGAAAACCTGATCGACAATTGCATCGCGCACGCTTTCGAGGGCCGCACACAAGGCACCATCACGATCCGGGCGCAGGACATCGGCAACGGCGAGATCGCCGTCTCGGTCGGCGACAACGGCGTCGGCATCCCGGCCGCCAACCTGCCGCGCATCTACGATCCCTTCTTCACCACCCGGCTCGGCTCCGGCGGTTCGGGCCTGGGCCTGTACATCACGCACAACATCGTCACGGGCGTGCTGGGCGGACGCATCGAGACCGTCAGCACACCGGAGGCCGGCACCACGGTCACCCTGCGGCTGCCGCGCGTCGCCCCGTGTTGAGCGGGCCGCAATAATTTTTCTTTCACGCAATTATGGCGGTCGTATAATAGCTTGCAGCAGACCGGCAACCAGCCGGCAGCCAGCGGGGAGATCATCCAGTGCGTCCACATCCTGCCCAGACTGAGAAGATGGACATGGCGAGCCTGCGCTGCGAATTTCGCGACGCCGCGGCCGAGCGGGCATTCCAGCGCCACCACTTGGCCATGACGCAGGCGCAGTTGCGCGTCACCTTCATCTTCTGCTCCCTGTTTTACCTGTGCTTCGCCGCCTCCGACATGGCGTGGCTGGGCTACAGCCCGCGCACGGCCATGCTGATGGGCGCGCGGCTGGCGGTGGCGGGCGTTGCCCTGGCCGGCCTGATCGTGCTGCGGCGCCAGCCTGGCTCGATTCCCGTCACGCGCGGCGTGGCCAGCGTGGTGGAAGTGGCGGGCGCGGCCGGCTTCCTGCTGATCGCCGCGCTGCGCCCCGCCGAGTTCTCGCTGCATGCGATTTCGATGGCCATCGTGGTCATCGTGATCTACATCTACATCCCGAACCGCCTGCTGTACGCGGCCGCGATCGCGGCGCCGGCCACGCTGGGCTTCATCGTGCTGGCCGCGCAGCTGGGCGGTCTGCGCCGGGTCGAGCTGGGCACCATGGCCGCGCTGCTGACACTGACCAACCTGTTCGGCTACGTGGCGGCGCGCCGCTACCAGCTGCTGCTGCGCGACGAATACAAGGCCCAGATGGTGCTGAAAAACCTGTCCGTGCGCGACCCGCTGACCGGCTGCTACAACCGGCGCCATCTGCACGAGCAGCTGCTGGAAACGGAAATCGCCCGCGCCCAGCGTTACCGGCTGTGCCTGACGGTCATCATGAGCGACCTGGACCACTTCAAGGCGGTCAACGACACCTACGGCCACAACGGCGGCGACGCGGTCCTGCAGCGCTTCGGCGCGCTGCTGCAATCGATGACGCGCGACGGCGTCGACAGCGTGGTGCGCTACGGCGGCGAGGAGTTCCTGCTGATCCTGCCGGAGACCGACCTGGACGGCGGCGCGCTGCTGGCCGAGCGGCTGCGGCACGCGCTGGCCGCCACGCCGGTCGAGCACGAAGGACGGCAGATCGCCATCACGGCCAGCTTCGGCGTGGCCAGCATCGATTTCGCCACCTCGGCGCACGACGCCCACCTCAACATGATCGCCGCCGCCGACGAATTGCTGTACGCTGCCAAAAATAGCGGCCGCAACCGCGTCTGCACCCGACAACTGGTTTGATTTCGATCAAATTTACACGATTGACTCAATGGCGGCTGACGTCGATACTCCCATTTGAGCAGATAAATCCTGAGGCAATCGCGATGCCGAGAAAGCGTCGTAAGCGCGTTCTGAACGCGCCGATCTCAGGGGCTGCCACCCCATTCAATGGCCCCGCCCGTCCGGGGTCATTTTCATTTCGGAGCCCGCTCCATGTTGATTTATGTCGATGAGAGCGGCGACTTGGGATGGAAATTCGATCGTCCTTACGGTCTGGGTGGTTCCAGCAGATTCTTAACCATCGCGGCGATGCTTCTTCCCGAAGCAAAGGATCATCTGCCCGCAAGGAAAATCAAACATCTCTACCGCGAGGGGCGCTGGAACATCGGCCGCGAAAAGAAATGGGTTGAAATGCCCACGGCGTCCCGCCTGACCTTTGCGCGAAACGCGGTGAAGTTGCGGGAGGCATGCGATCAGATTTCATACAAGGCCATCGTCGTTAAAAAACAAAATGTCGACCACATTTTTTGCAGCGACAGCAACAAGCTCTACAACTACATGCTGCGCCTCCTGCTGCTGGAAGACATGGTTAAACATCGGCATGTCACCTTGATCCCGGACCCGCGATCGATCAAAGTCGAAAATGGTAGCTGTTTGCACCATTACCTCGATATGATGCTGTACGAAGCTGGCGCCGATACCAAACTCGAATCCATCAGCCGCGACAGCAGGTCCTGTCTGAGCTTGCAGTTTGTCGATATGCTCGCTGGTGTAGTCGAGATCCATCATGAATTCAAGAAATCAACATGTTGGAAAATATTGGCGCCGCACATACAGGTCAAACAACTGTTCTTCTAATGCATGGAGTACGTCATGAACAAGCGCATATTGATGTCAGGCTTGGTGCTGGGCCTCTGCTGCACCAGCCTCAACGCCGGCCCCGCGCCCTGGTACAAGTGGCGCAGCAAGATCGACAACTACCTCAGCTGCTCACAGACGCCGCTGGGGCCGGGCTGGGTCAAGGACTCGGGCCCCTATAAAGATAGCCGTTGCGAAAAGTTGGTTCTTGCTAAATAATGGACCAGCACTAACAGGGGGAACCCTAGGGCAGTACTGGCTACATTTCATCATCTTGAGGAGACTGTATGTTTACGAATCCCGAACAATTTGCCAACGCCACCAAAGCACTGTTTGAATTTCAGCTCGAAACCTTCAATACCCTGACCAGCAAAGCCGTCCAAGGCGTCGAACAAGTCGTCGCCCTGAACATGGCCACCGCCAAGACCCAGCTGGAAGACGGCCTCGCCGCCGGTAAGGAAATCAGCCAGACCACCGACCCGAAAGCCGCGATGTCGCTGGCCGCCGCCAAGGTCCAGCCCGGCATGGCCGGCGCGGCCGCCTACAACCAGCAGCTGGGCACGATCATCGCCGAGATCCGCGAAGAATTCACCCGCGCCGCCGACGCCCACATGACCGAAGCCAAAAGCACGCTCAGCGCGCTGATCTACGACGTCACCAAGAACGTGCGTCCCGGCTCGGAAAACGCCGTGCAGATCGTCAAGACCGCGATCGACAACGCCTTCAGCGGCTACGAACAAGTGACCTCGGCCACCAAGCAGGCCGTGCAGGCCGTGGAAGCCCAGATCGCCAAAGCCAGCGAACTGGTCGAGAAAAACACCGTCAAACCAGCCAAGGCCGCGAAAAAATAAACTGTCCCGTCTCCTCCCACAAGCCAGGCCCACGCGCCTGGCTTTTTACTTTTTCAATGGATCCCGACCAACAATTCGACGCTCAGAACCTCGCACGCGCAGAGGCTATCCTGCTGGCGCACGAGGTCGCTCGTGAGTACTTTCAGGGCGAGCTCTATGATCGCCAAAACAACCGCTTGCAGGGCATGACAATCGAACGCCAGGCCGGCGACCAGCTTGATCTCGACGAAACAACGGTCGGGCGCTTGTTCATGATCCCTGACGGCTCCATGGTCTGGGCGCTGAAAGTAGGCGAAAACGCCGATGCCCGGGCCGGACTGGATGTCCAGTCCACCAATCCATTCCTCGCCGAAGATGAAACCAACAGCGTGATAGCATTCCGAGATGAGGCCGGACCGGCCATGTGGCTGGACGCGTTATATATTCGACGGCTTATGCTCGCCCATAACGCCCCCGAACGAATGGCAACAGTGTCTTTCGGACTAATGGCCATTACCGCGTACCGGCTCGGATTTCAGCGTATCAGTCTGTTTGCCGCTGGCCGAGGACCGCTTGAACCAAATGATCCCGACACCTACATCGGCTATGACGTGTGGCCAAAATTTGGCTTCGACGCGCCAGTCATTCCAGCAGAATTGAACCGCTTCCCGATGCCGCAATTGGACAGTGCCTGCACCGTGCAAGATGTTATTGCAGCAGCGCCCGAATGGTGGTCGATGCATGGCACAGGAAGAAGAATGCAATTTGATCTGACTGCCGGGAGCCGCAGTTGGTCCGTTCTGCTAAACTACCTGTACGAGGCATTGCAGGAGCAGCAGCCATGACAACAGCAAAGAAAGCCCAGAGCACCAATTACAAGCTCGAAGCCGCGTTGCGTCGCTCTAAACAGGCCGCCACACATATCGCCCTTGAGCATGAAGTTCAACCGGCGGAAGGCAAAATTCGCGTCGTCCTGAACGGAGCCCCCATTCCGCGCGATGTGCAAGAGTCACTATTCGGCCCCTCGGCCATAAACATTCCCGAGTTTGGACGAGCTCGTAGAAAGTTGGACAAGTGAGGGTCTGGCGATACCTCCAACAAGCGCTTCGCCCATCAACAGCGCCGCAGGTCCCTCCAATCATTTTGCGTCAAGCCGAAGATCATCTTCGCATCGCGAATGAATCCGCGCAGATTGCTGCAAAGAGCACGGTCCTTGAGACTCGCCTATCCAGGCTCGGGGTCGCGAACGATCATTTGGCTCAACTAAAGAGCCTCGCTGCGAACTACCCGCGCATCACAATAACTTGCCTGGCCCAATTCGAACTCGACATCAAGAAAATTGAAGCGGAGGTTCGGGAACAGGCGATGCTTCACCCTTCGCAACGCGATGGACTGCATGATGGCTGGGTCTATTGCGCACAGCTGCGTTTTGAAACCCCGTCAGAATTCCTGCGCCAACATGGTAACGAGCAAAATGATAAGACCCAGTGTCCCGACGACTTACCGTCTGAGTATGGTTCTTGGATCCCCAAACTGAAATCTTTTCGTGCTATGGGGATCGAAATTGATGAACCGCCACACTTCATGGCGTCACCTGTCGGCCCCATTCCACGAGATGGCGGAGATTACTTAAAATTTCTGATCGCCATACGGACAGCGGCAGAAGCCGAAGGAACCATCCAACAGCGTCGGGACGCTCTCGAGGCACAAGTAGCTCGGCCTCAGTGGACGCAATTTACTGCGCATCCCGGGCACTATGTCGATCAAATTTGCGATTACTTCTTTCCAACCTTCCTAA
>Ga0308157_10007476_pt1 | contig 12720 bp, 10 predicted proteins | sample PhyBR1_FD_201035 | JGI IMG/M metagenome (GOLD analysis project Ga0308157, IMG submission 201035) | Phyllosphere microbial communities from UC Gill Tract Community Farm, Albany, California, United States - DLSLB.R1 | ecosystem: Host-associated > Plants > Phyllosphere > Unclassified | place: USA...
GATCCGTTGGCTTAGGGCGCGGCTCCGGCTTGGGATCCGTTGGCTTAGGGCGCGGCTCCGGCTTGGGATCCGTTGGCTTAGGGCGCGGCTCCGGCTTGGGATCCGTTGGCTTAGGGCGCGGCTCCGGCTTGGGATCCGTTGGCTTAGGGCGCGGCTCCGGGGTACCGCCGTGCCCCATTACGTCGCCGGCGTTAATCCGGCCAATGCTTTTTATCAGCAAATCAGCTTTACCATTTCCCGTCACGTCCAGGGCCAGGCTACCCTCGCCACTGCCCTCGTCGTACTTGAGCATGACTTGGCCTGGATGGCCGCTTAAAAGATCGACAACCTTTGGCGCACTAATACCTGACGCTTTCAGGATACCTGAGAGATCAATCTTGTCTGTACCGCTCTCAAAATCCAGAATGACGTCGGGATTGTCGGGGGTTGATTCACTTGCTCGGCCATAAACAAAGGTGTCCCCTCCTCCGCCCCCGAGTAATCTGTCCGCTCCACCGCCCCCTTTGAGACGATTAGCGACCTCATTACCTTTCAGGGTGTCGTTGCCTTTACCCCCCACTGCGTTTTCAAGTACGACGCCTTTGGCGATAGAGACATTCCCCTTCAACGCCCCAACATCTGAAAATGACTCTGCATTGAGATTGATCTTCTGGTCCTGTGAAAAGCCGGAGAAATCCAATGTGTCGTTTCCACCTCCATCCCACACACAGAAGACAGGACTGTCGTTCGCTCCCTTCAGACTCAACGCTTCACGGTTGGTATTGGAGTTGAACCCATAGGTCGTATCGGTATTACGGGTTTTGGTATTTACCCCGTATAGCCTCTGTATAGCGGCAATATCATCCATCAACGGTGCAGAAGGCAGCTTTGAGTTGAAATTGTGTCCGGGCTGATTTTTCTCCGAGAAATAGCTCATTACCGAGCGCGCCCTGGTATCCCCCGCGTACACCGCGTCACGCCCATAGTCCGCAAAACCATCATATGGACCAGGATGCTCCAAGCCGATGGAGTGCCCTATTTCATGAACAAGCGCTGTGCGGAAAAAACTTCCGATTTCTGGATTCTCCCCTGCATTCGCCGTTCCAATATTTGCAAATGTTTGATTCCTGTACTGGTTGGGCAAAATGGCCACACCACCCGCTGTTCGAGGCATATCATTGATATCTACATGACCGTCAGCGTTTTGTGCATTTTCAGCGAATGTCACGTTGGCGACATCCGCCCAAGATTGCATCGCTTGCCTGGCCTGCTCCGCCTGCTGCGCAGTGAACCCCTTGGAAATACGAAACGACAAATCGATTTTTTTATCGTTGTTGCGATCACTAAAACGCAAACCCCTCCGAGTGATTTGTTTGCCAGCCTGCTCTGTCGTGAACTCCCTCTTATTACTGTGCAGCGTATATCCCTCGCCTGGCCCATCAACAGGTCCATCAGGATTAACATCACGCCTGGGATCAAGTCTTTCAAAAACACCAACTTTAGCAGCTGGCGCTATTAACGAGCTCATAAGCCAAATTCCTCACGCAACCAAATTCAAAGTAGCAACCGCCAAACTCGAAAGACTAAATGCCAACACAGAAACGGCGTCAGTCGTCGGCACATGGCTAAGTTCTCACATCAGGCTCACTCCTACCACGCGCAAATTAATTCACTCCGACACACTCTAAATCCTGAACACACTTTGAGCGCACAACTGCAAAAGACTGAAACCATACAATCACATGATATCCTTTAGACTTGATCGCAACCTGCTGATCTTGTTAAAAATAAAAAAACAAAAACAAAATAATCCATGAAATGTTATCAGCCCATTACTCACAATTAGATAACACCACTTACCCCCAATAACAGCATTCATTCGATTATTCACGCGACTACTACTTCGCTCGCCGTACAACAAAAAGATCTCAGCACCTAATGTTAACGAAAAACCTCACACTTCCGACTCTCGTGCATTGTTTCTGCCTGATAACGATGACTTTATACACTTCCATAACTGAACAATCTTACAACCGAATACTGAGTGATTCGTAGAAGGCAAGTAAGTTAAGAGAACCCTACATATAGGGCGGCGACGCTGCTTGGAATCTGACACGCCGTGCTGTTTACCCGTAATAACGCAGATCATTTCGCAGCAACAAACATTCGTCCTCCCGCGTCAACATGTGCAGCGAGCCTGTCAGTTTTTGTCCGTTGGTTTCAGCGAGCAGAGAGAAAGCATCAAGCCCTGATGGCCTGACGAGCGCATGAGCACATGCCTTGATGCTGCAATGCAAAAAAAAACAGACTTGATCGCGATGTCACCCGCGTATCAAGTCTGTAGATAAAAGTGAAAAATGATTGTTTAGCGAATAGAACAACATCAACGCGAATATTGGTTCACGTCGCTCACGCCCGTGTAGGCATTTCATGCCATCCCATTACGTCTCGCGGGCCGAAAGGCCGAGTACTTTTTATCAGGAAGTCAATTTTTTGGTCACCCGACAGGTCAACCCCGAGGAAATAGCGTCCGCTCTGCGGGTTGAATCTAATAACGGTTTCGCCAGGTCGCCCCGTGAACCTGGGCACCAGCTTCAACTCCAAGCCGGTCGCCGCCGCCAGTCCCCTTAAATCGATTTTGTCCCAACCGGCCTTGAAATCAGTCAGTAGGTCAGCTTTCGCGTAGGTAGAGTCTGACGCTGTATTATATTTGAAGATATTGCTCCCACCGCCGCCGCTTAATATATCCGCGCCCTCACCACCGGTCAGTACGTTATCAGATGCATTGCCAAGGATCCGATCATCGCCTGAACCGCCGATGGCATTTTCAATGGCCGACCCAATGCTGATGTGAACATTATCAACCAGCCCACCCAAGCTGGAATAGGCACCGGCACCCAGATTTATGACTTGATGCTGCCTGAACCCGGAGAAGTCCAATGTATCGTTACCCTGTATATCCTCAACCCTGAACCGCGGCGTGTCATACGTCGAGATGAACGACATATCGGGATTTCGGGTATTTGAATTAAAACCATACACTGTATCCCCCGGGAAATACGGTGTAGACACTTCATTCAGGGCGGGCTTTACATAGGCCCTTGCCTCAGGTATCGGGCGTGTCTGGACCAAGGGACTCGGATTCGGCCGTGGCTCGAATTGCGCAAGTGGGTTGCGCTCACCCCATTCGTCGCGCCCAGTGAAAACCAGCTTAAACTTTCCGTAATAATCTGTGAACTTACTTACGGTGTCCCTGAAGGCGCCGCTCATCCAGGAATAATGGGTGAACTCTTGCGTATGTTCGTTTCTGGAGAAAGGCGGGGTCAGCCCTCCATTGTTACCATACGCGCGGTTATTGCCCGCCTTGAACGCCGAGAAGCGCTCAGCAGATGATGAATAGCCGCTATATTGTACGGTGCGCTCGCCGGAGTATCTGGGCATCATTGCTTCGCCAGCAGCGCCTTGCGGCGGGAAGCCGGGGAATGCTGACGGGTTGTACACCTGCGAACCCATACCGGAACCATATACATTCATAAGCCAATACTCTCCATTAAATTATATATCAGTTCAAATAATTACCATCTATCGCATGATTAGCAGATACCTACAAAACAAACACTCACACGATCAAAGCGCGGCTAAATTCGCACAAACAAAATCCCCTCACAACAGCCTATTTATTTCAAACTAAAACTTAAATCCCACAGGCAAGAAAACTTAGGGAAATACCACCTGACCGAAACATCAACATACAACCAGACATTCCAGACCTATGATTTTCAAACAACAGTTTTAGACAAAACTTCTGAACAACGGGTTGTTCACTAACAGAATTATTTTATCTGAAGATGGATAACACTCCGTTCACCATACGCTTGAAGACCGAAGCCACTTTCTTGATAACCCCCATTCCAGACCAGGGTGCCGGCTCGGGCGCAGGGCGCGGATCCGTGTCTGGATTCGTGTCTGGATTCGTATCTGGAAGCGTATCCGGATCGGACGGTGGAACGGGAGCCGGGTGCGGGTCGGGCACAGCAGTAATGTTGGTTTCGGAAGCCGGAATCACCGTTGGCGGCTGATTGTTCCAAACCACATCCGTCGCTTTTATCTGACCTTGGCTGACCACCAACAGATCCGCCGTGCCATTGCCTGTCGTATCCACCGCCAGGGTGTAACGGCCAGTTGTCGAGTCGCGGCCAAGCACCGCCTCACCTGCACTGCCGCTGAATTGATCGGCAAAGCTCAACGACTTGAGCCCCACCGCCCGAAGGACCCCGGTCAGATCGATCTTATCGATCCCGCTGTGGAAGTCCTGGATGATATCCGGATGCTGCGGCGTCGAATCGCTGACGCGCTGATAGACGAACGTATCCGCCCCGGCCCCGCCGTGCAGCTTGTCTACGCCCCCGCCGCCCGTGAGACGATTGTTTCCTTCGTTGCCCACCAAGGTATCGTTGCCGGAGCCGCCAATGGCATTTTCCACGCTCACACCCTTGGCAATCGACACATTCCCCCGCAAGCCACCTACATCCGAGAATGTCTCGGCCTTGAGGTTGATGGTTTGGTTCTGGGTGAACCCGGAGAAGTCGAGCGTGTCGTTACCACCGCCGTCCCAAACGGTGAAAACTGGTTTTTCATTCCCGCGCTTGAGGCTATAGAACTCCCGGCCAGAGTTGGAATTGAACCCGTAGGTGGTATCGGTATTGCGTGTTTTTGTATTCGCGCCGTAAAGCCGCTGGGCAGCGGCAATATCATCCATCATTGGCGCCATCGGGCTGTGCCCGGCAAAGTTATGGCCAGGCTGATGAGTCTCCGCCCAGTAACTCATGACACTGCGTGCCTTGGTGTCCTGTGCATATTCGGCAGAGCGGGAATAATTGAACCCCCCACCATTGTATGCACCCGGATGACTGAGCCCCAGAGTGTGTCCCAACTCATGGATCAACAGCCCAAGGAAATGGCTGCCCATTGTCGGGTTGTGCGCACCACTGGTCCCGATATTGGCCTGCATTCTGGAGTTATACTGGTTAGGCAAGCTCGCCCAGCCTGACGAACCTGACATACCCCTGATACTAATGGTGCCGTCGGTGTTAGAGCCGTTTTCTACAAATTCGATATTGGCTACGTCCGCCCAGTATTGCAGGGCTTGCCTGGCCCGCTCCTTCTGAGCTGCGTTGAAGCCACTGGAAAAGTTGAAACCCACTACAACTTTGCCATCTTTATTGAGGTCATAAAACTTGGAGCCACTGCGCGTGATATGTTTCGCCGCCTGATCCGTGGTAAAGGTTTTTTTATTATTCGCCCAACGTAAAATATTGTGCTCGGCGGTTGATAAATTGAAGTGCGATGTCACTGGGGACTGCTCGCGGGCAGAATGCCTGACAGGGAAATGCATGGCGTATTGATACTCTCAACAGTAAAGAGTTAGCCGTCCATGTATGAATAAGCGACTGACCGCTCCATTGCCAGCCCGATAAAAATCCCATATTTAAAACACCTTCACTACCGCTATTTAATTGAAATAACACGCGATAAACGCGCCAGCAAAAAAACCGTACAAGTTTTAGTTGGCGCGACACATCCGTACATATCAACACGCACACAAGCCTGATAACAGAAAAAGAAAACCGTAGAGAATATTTAAATTAATTGGGTCAAGAATTGAGTTTCAAACATCACGAAACCCACTCAAACACCCTAAAGAAAAAAAACTGAACGCCAAGGTTCTGATCTGATGCTCGAACATGGCCGAGCCTTACACGAAGAGGTTGTCCTGACCTACCGAGACATGCTGCGCATCACCTGTGAAGATCAAAAGTATCCATGATCCAGGCAACACAGGAGGCGCTCAACGGTATGCTCCAGAGGGCCTGAGTTATCCAACACAAACAAACCTGCGCCGTTTCCGGCAATCAGCTCAGCGGTAAATCGCGCGTTGCGCGCCAATCGCTCTTCGATGTCCGCCAATGACTCACGCCCGCGTGCGATCAAACGTTGGCGCAATACGGCTTGATCGACCGTCAGCAGCAACACCAACAATGTGGGGTAACGCTCACGGGTCTGCGCCAGGTGGGCACGAGAGCCGTTAACCAGCACATCGTTCCCCGCGGCCAGCCACTTGTCGATTTCCCTGGGGATACCATACGACAAGCCATTGGCCTGCCAGCTCAAGGCAAACGCGCCCTCGGCGTCCATCCGCGCAAACTCCTGGGGGCTCACTCCTTGCGCCGCTTCGCCGACTGCCTCCGCCGAGCGTGTGATCACCCGGCGCACCATGCGACAATCACGCGCCTGCAAGCGCAGGCGTGCGGCATCCAGCAGGCTGTCCTTGCCCGAACCCGATGGCCCGATGAGATAGATCAACCTGCCCGTCATCAAAACACCCTCTTGGCTTGTCTCCAGGCTTGTTGCGCCCCCGGCAACGCTTCGCAGCAACCGACCTGCGCCAGGTAGCGGCCACTGGAAAGTATATCCAGCAATTTTTCGCCAGCCAGGCCGGCAACCCGAGTGCGCGCTGCCGCGCAACTGTGGGAGGGGGCAAGCCCTAATGCAAGTCAGTCAAGACAAAACTGGTAACTGTGGCGAGGCAGCAAGCTCCCTCGCCACAGGTCATTGCGCGTACTGCTTGCTCAACCCCGGCGGCACGCCCTGCACATTGGTTTCTTCCCAGGGCCCGTTGGGGCTGATGGAACGGCTCCAGCCGTTGCTCCAGCGGTAGTAGGTGCGCTGGCGGTAGAAGGTGTCGGGCTGGTCGTCGAGCACGTACACCTGCATCTTGCCGTCCCAGTGGCTGGCAGCCCCCGGTGGTGGAGCAAAGGTCGGGGACTTGCTTGGCAGTGGCTTTGGCGGCGGGGTCACCGGGGCGGAAGGCTTGGTACTCGGCTGGGTCGACGGGCCCGATGGCGGGATGGTCGGGCCGGTGGGTGCCGCAGGTGGGCGGTGGACCGCACAGGCGCTCAGGCCGAGTACCAGGCTGAGCAGGGTGATGCGTGCAAATGCGGTCATGGGCGTTTCCTCAGAATGACTTGTCCGGAGTGTCGATGGTCAACTGCTGCAGCGCAGTGGTGCTGCTGGCCAGCGGTTGGCTGCGGCCGATCCATTCGCCAGTGGTCGGTTGGCCGGCCCGGGATATGCGCGCAACCAGTTGGACTTCGGGGAAGTTGGACAGTTTCAACTGCGGCATCATCGCGTCGGCATCGCCCAGTTCGACGGTGATGGGCAGTTCGGCGACGGTGACGCGCTTGGCCGCCAAGGGTGCCGGTGGGCCGCTGACTGCACGGGCGAAGATGAACACAGTGTCGGTCGGCAAGGCTTTGGCTTTCGCTTCGGCGGACAGGTCCACACGCACGGTCATTACTGCCTTGTGCGCGACCGTACCGCCGCTCTCTTTAAGCTTCTCGGCAGCCCGGTCAATACCGCCTTGCAGCGCTACACGGGAGTTGTCCTGCGGTGGCAGTTGCGCCAGCAGACGGTTCCAGTAATCGATCGCTTCCTGATAACGCTGGCCTTCAAAAGCCGCGATCCCCAACAGGCCAAGGCTGGTGACTTCCTTGGGATCGAGCTTTAACGCCTCGTCGGTCAGCGCCTGCACCTTGGGCGACCACTGTTTGTTGTCGGCAAAGTATTGTGCCTGGGCCCACTGACCAAGCAATTCCGGCTGGCGTCCGGCCAAGGCTACGGTGCGTTCAAAGACTTTGGCGGCATCAGCGGAACGGTCCTGGGCCATGTAGGCGCGCCCCAGGAAATACAGGCCCTCGGCCGAATCCGGCTGGGCCGCCGCAGCGCGTTCCAGGCGTTGGGTCATATCGGCCATGGACACCGGAGGCTGGGAGAATTCGCGGGTCAGTTCGACCTTGTCGCTCGCCCCGTAATGCAGGTACAAGGCAACGCCAAGGACCGGCACCAGAAACGCCGCCAAAAACGGCAGCGGTTTGCCCAGGCGCGATTCACGGGGCTTTTCCACGCCTTCGGTATCGGCGAGCAATTCCCGGGCCGCTTCGGCGCGGCCGGTGTCGAGTTGCGCGGTGTTGAGCACACCTTCGTCCTGCTGCACTTGCAGCTCGGCGACGCGTTCCTGATACAGCGCCACGTTCAGCGCGGTACGATCCTCTTCACGCTGGGCGCGACGGCCACGCAGTACGGGAATCAACAGGAAACTCAGGGCAATCAGAAGCAGCAAGCCGGCTGCGAGCCAGAAATCAATCATCAGTCTTGGTGTCCAGCAATTGGTCGAGGCGTTTACGCTCTTCAGGGGACAGCGCGTCGGAACCATCGGTAGGCGCGGCGCGGCGACGGCGCACGATCACCGCCATCACCACGACGCCGGCCAGCAGCAGGCCGGCAGGGCCGAACCACAGCAGCGCGGTCTTGCCGGTAAGGGCCGGTTTGTAGCGCACGAAATCACCGTAGCGGTCGACCATAAAGTCGATGATCTGCTGGTCGTCCTTGCCCTCCCCCAACATGCGGAAGATCTCTCTGCGCAGGTCGGTGGCGATGGGCGCGTTGGAGTCGGCGATGTCCTGGTTCTGGCACTTGGGGCAGCGCAGTTCCTTGGTCAGGTCGCGGAAACGCTCCCGCTCGGCGTCATTGGCAAATTCATAGGTGTCGATGGCGGCATGGGCCACACCGGCCAGGCCCAGGGCTAAAACAGCAGCGGTCAACCAACGCTTCATGGCTTGGCCTCATCGACCAGGGCCTGGTACTTGGCGGCCAGTTGCTCACGCCAGACTACCTCGTCGATCACGCCGACGAACTTGTCGCGGATCACGCCCTTGGCATCGATGAAGAAGGTTTCCGGCGCGCCATAGACGCCCAGGTTCAAACCCAGGTTGCCGTCTTCATCACGGATATCCAGCTGGTAAGGGTTATGAAACTCGGCCAGCCATTTCAAGGCCGCCGCATTGTCGTCCTTGTAGTTGATGCCGTAGATCACCACGCCCTTTTCGGCCAGCTTGTTCAGCACAGGGTGTTCGACGCGGCAGGAGATGCACCAGGTGGCCCACACGTTGACCAGCGCCGGCTTGCCCTGCAGGTCGGCCTGGGTGAGGGTCTTTTCACCCTGCACCGTCGGCAGATTGAATGCGGGAAACGGCTTGCCTATCATCGCCGAGGGTAACTCGGCCGGGTCCAGGTAGAGCCCGCGATACAGGAACACTGCCATCAGCAGAAACAACGCCAGGGGCACCACCATCAACCACCGCTTCATACTGCCGCTCCTGAAAGGCCCAATGCTTCACGCACCCGGCTGCTGACCTTGACCCGATAACGCCGATCCAGCGCGGCGAGCAAACCGCCAAAGCCTGTGAGCAACCCGCCGAACCAGATCCAGCGCACGAAGGGTTTGACATGCACCCGCACAGCCCAGGCGCCGTCGCCCAAGGGTTCACCCAGCGCCACATACAGGTCACGGGTGAAACCGGCGTCGATGCCGGCTTCGGTCATCATTGAACTCTGCACCGTGTACAGGCGCTTTTCCGGGTGCAATACGGCGATTTCCCTGCCATTGCGCACTACGCGCACGGTGCCTTTATCCGAGGTGAAGTTCGGCCCTTCGAAGTGCCTGGCGCCTTCGAAGATGAACTGGTAACCGGCCAGGTCCATGGACTCACCCGGCGCCAGGCGCAGGTCGCGCTCGGCGCTGTTCTGGCTGGAGAGCACCACGCCCAGAGCGCACACGGCGATGCCAATGTGAGCGATCTGCATGCCCCAGTAACTGCGGGTCAGGGTGGGCAAGCCTTTGATCAGGCCTTTGTGGCGCGTCTTGTCGAAGATGTCCCGCACGCCGGCCAGCAACACCCAGGCCGCCAGCAGGAACGTAGCGAGTACCGCCCAATTGAAGTCGCCGTAGGCGAACCCGGCGATCACTGCCAGGGCCACGCTGCCCAACAGCACCGGCATCAACATGCCTGCCAGCCATTTCACTGGGGTGTCTTTCCAGCGCACCAGCACACCGACCGCCATCACTACCATCAACAGGCCCATCAACGGGATGAACAACGCATTGAAGTACGGCGGGCCGACGGACAGCTTGGCGCCGCTCAAGGCATCCAGCACCAGCGGGTAGAGGGTGCCGAGCAGGATCATTGACGCGGCTACCACCAGTACCAGGTTATTGCCCAGCAACAGGGTTTCGCGCGACCACAGGTTGAAGCCGACCTGGCTCTTGACCACCGGTGCGCGCAGGGCGAACAGGGTCAGGGAACCACCCACCACAAACAGCAGGAAGATCAGGATGAACACGCCGCGCTCGGGGTCGGAGGCAAACGCATGCACTGACGTCAGCACCCCCGAACGCACAAGGAAAGTGCCGAGCAGGCTGAGGGAAAACGCGGCGATGGCGAGCAATACCGTCCAGCTTTTGAATACGCCACGCTTTTCGGTCACTGCCAGGGAGTGAATCAGCGCCGTACCCACCAACCAGGGCATGAAGGACGCGTTTTCCACCGGGTCCCAGAACCACCAGCCGCCCCAGCCAAGTTCGTAGTAGGCCCACCACGAGCCCAAGGTGATACCGATACCGAGGAAGGCCCAGGCGACAATGGTCCAGGGACGCGACCAGCGTGCCCACGCAGCATCCAGGCGGCCGCCAAGCAAGGCGGCGATGGCAAACGCAAAGGCCACCGAGAAGCCCACGTAACCCATGTAGAGCATCGGCGGGTGCACGATCAGGCCGATGTCCTGCAACAGCGGGTTGAGGTCATGCCCGTCTGCCGGGATCTGCGGCAGGATGCGGCTGAATGGGTTGGAGGTCATGATCAGAAACAGCAGGAAGCCGATGCTGATCATGCCCATCACCGCCAGGACTCGCGCCAGCATCACTTGCGGCAGTTGGCGCGAGAACACCGATACGGCAAAGGTCCAGCCGCCGAGGATCAGCGCCCACAGCAGCAACGAACCTTCGTGGGCGCCCCACACGGCGCTGAACTTGTAGTACCAGGGCAAGGCGCTGTTGGAGTTGTTCGCGACATAGGCGACGGAAAAGTCGTCGGTCATGAAGGCGTAGGTCAGGCAACCGAAGGCGAACAGCAGGAAGGCAAACTGACCCCAGGCGGCCGGCTGCGCCAGGCTCATCCACAAACGATCGCCGCGCCAGGCACCGAGCAACGGCACCACGGCCTGGACCACGGCAAAGCACAGGGCGAGAATCATCGCCAGTTGGCCCAGTTCAGGAATAAACAATGCGGACGTCATCACTTAGCCCTCCTTGGCTGGGGTCGCGGGTGCGGACTGGCCACTGTCTTTCAGAGCCTTGGTGACCTCGGGCGGCATGTACTTTTCATCGTGCTTGGCCAACACTTCGTCCGCCACTACCACTCCATCAGCGTTGAGTTTGCCCAGAGCGACGATGCCCTGGCCTTCGCGGAACAGGTCCGGGAGGATGCCGCGGTAGGTGATGGTCACGGCCTTGTTGAAGTCGGTGACCACGAAGGTCACGTCCAGAGAATCGCCGGAACGTTTCAACGAGCCCTGCTCCACCATGCCGCCGGCGCGGATGCGTGTGTCCAGCGGGGCTTCGCCGTTGGCGATCTGGGTGGGGGTGTAGAACAGGTTGATGTTCTCCCGCAGGGCGCTCATCGCCAGGCCCACGGCAATACCCACACCCGCCAGGATGGCAAGGATGATCAACAGACGCTTTCTACGCAGCGGATTCACTTTTCGGTCTCCCGGCGCAGACGTCGCGCCTCTTGTTGCAGGTAACGCTTGCGGGCCAGGATCGGCGCGGCAACGTTGAGGGCCAGCACTGCCAGGCAGATGCCGTAGGCGCTCCACACATACAGGCCGTGGTGGCCCATGGCGAGAAAATCACTGAAAGAAGCAAAGCTCATCCCCGCGCTCCCAGGCTGGTTTGCACTTGGGCTTTGACCCAACTGGTGCGGGCTTCACGCTTGAGCACTTCAAGGCGCATGCGCAGCAACAGCACGGCGCCGAAGAAGCAGTAGAACCCCAGCACCATCAGCAGCAGTGGCGCCCACATTTCCACGGGCATCGCCGGTTTTTCGGTGAGGGTGAAGGTGGCGCCCTGGTGCAGGGTGTTCCACCACTCTACCGAGTATTTGATGATCGGGATGTTGATCACGCCGACAATCGCCAGCACCGCGCAGGCTTTGGCGGCGCTATCGCGATTGCTGATGGCGTTGCCCAGGGCAATCAGGCCGAAGTACAGGAACAGCAGGATCAGCATCGAGGTCAGGCGTGCGTCCCACACCCACCAGGAACCCCAGGTCGGCTTGCCCCAGATCGCGCCGGTGACCAGCGCCACGGCGGTCATCCACGCACCGATGGGGGCAGCGCATTGCAGGGCCACGTCGGCCAGTTTCATCTTCCACACCAGGCCGACGATGCCGCACACCGCCAGCATCACGTAGCAGGACTGCGCCAGCATCGCGGCAGGGACGTGGATATAGATAATGCGAAAGCTGTTGCCTTGCTGGTAGTCCGGCGGTGCGAAGGCCAGGCCCCAGACCAGGCCGGTGCCGATCAGCAATACGGCGGCGACGCTCAACCACGGCAGCAGCTTGCCACTGATGCCATAAAACCATTTGGGCGAGCCGAGCTTGTGAAACCAGGTCCAGTTCATTGCAGTTTCCATCACGGGTGCTTTTCGTCGTGGCGAAAAGCTTAGGGTCTTTACTGACTCAACGTCATTAACGCCGAGTCAGACCTCATTATTCACCGACGCTGATTTTCAGGCCGGCGGCTATAGCAAAGGGTGTCAGGGTTACCGCCAGGGCGGTCAGGCTG
>Ga0308157_10007477_pt1 | contig 12716 bp, 11 predicted proteins | sample PhyBR1_FD_201035 | JGI IMG/M metagenome (GOLD analysis project Ga0308157, IMG submission 201035) | Phyllosphere microbial communities from UC Gill Tract Community Farm, Albany, California, United States - DLSLB.R1 | ecosystem: Host-associated > Plants > Phyllosphere > Unclassified | place: USA...
ATTGGAACCACCTGATCCCATCCCGAACTCAGTAGTGAAACGATGCATCGCCGATGGTAGTGTGGGGTTTCCCCATGTGAGAGTAGGTCATCGTCAAGATTCATTTCGCAAAACCCCTATCTGCACAGGCAGGTAGGGGTTTTGTCTTTGTGCTCCAAAAAAGTCCCCTGGCCTCACAACAATCCCTGTGGGAGCGGGCGTGCCCGCGAACACCGGCGCAGCCGGTGCCAGCCAGCTTTCATGAAATGTACGTCATGTATGCCTGAAGCGTTATAGGGCAGTGCTACGCTCGCGGAAATACTCAGCACGGATATTCACCATGGACATGAACTGGCACCAGGCCTTGCAAGAGAGCCTGAGTTGGCTGGCAATCGCCTCGTTCATCACCTTTGTCGGCTTCACAACCGCCGCTATTCTGGCCATACGCTACACCCGCTGGGGCAGCCAGTTTTGGCAACTTGCGGGGCCTTATTTCAGTTACAAACGCAGTTGGCGGCCACTGCTGGTGTTTGCCTTGCTGCTGGTCCTGACGTTGTCTTCCGTACGCCTCAATGTGCTGTTTTCGTTCTGGTACAACGGGTTCTACAGCGCTCTCCAAGGCTTGAATCAAGTGGCATTCTGGTACCTGCTCGGGGTCTTCGCCGTGCTGGCTAGCATCCATGTGCTGCGATCACTTTGCACTTTCTACGTGACCCAAGCCTTCAGCATCACCTGGCGGGTATGGTTGACCGAGCGCCTGACCCGTGACTGGATGCACGGTGATGCTTACTACCGTGGTCAATTTCTTGCCGAACCAGTCGACAACCCCGACCAGCGTATCGAGCTGGACGTGAACGCCTTCGTCAGCAACTCCCTGACCTTGGCCTTGGGGGCAGTCAGTGCGCTGGTGTCCTTGGTGGCGTTCACCGGGATCCTCTGGGGGTTGTCGGCGCCGTTGGCCGTGGCCGGTGTTGAAATTCCCAGGGCGATGGTGTTTGCAGTGTACCTGTATGTGATCATTGCCACCTGGATCGCCTTCCGCCTGGGCCAGCCTTTGATTCGCCTGAACTTCCTCAACGAAAAACTCACCGCCAACTTCCGCTATGCGCTGATGCGCCTGCGTGAAAATGCCGAGAACGTCGCTTTCTACCAAGGTGCCGAGGTTGAGCGGGGCACCTTGCTGGGGCGCTTCGCGACACTGATCGTGAATGCCTGGGCGCTGGTATTCCGAAACCTCAAGTTCAGTGGTTTCAACCTGGGGGTCAGCCAGGTGGCGGTCGTATTCCCGTTCATTCTGCAGGCACCGCGCTTCTTCAGCGGAGCAATCAAGCTGGGTGACGTCATGCAAACGTCTCAGGCATTTGGGCAGGTGCAGGATGCACTGTCGTTCTTTCGTGAATCGTACGATGCATTCGCGCAGTACCGGGCTACGCTGGACCGTCTGACCGGTTTTCTCGATGCCAACGCGCAGGCAAGGGCATTGCCGCGGGTACTCACCGCGGAGCAGGCCCATGCGCTGCAGATTGCCGACCTGAAAGTGCTGCGCCCGGATGGACACGCCCTGATCACTGATCTGAACCTGAGCCTGCAAGCTGGGCAGGCGCTGTTGATCAAAGGGCCTTCAGGCAGCGGCAAGACCACCCTGCTGCGCGCCCTGGCTGGCCTGTGGCCCTATGCCGAAGGTGAGGTGCGGCGCCCACTGGGCCATCAGGCGCTGTTCCTGTCGCAGCGTCCCTATTTGCCTTTGGGGGACCTGCGCACGGTCATTGCTTATCCAGTAGTGGGTCAGCCAGAGGATCAGGCGCGTATGCAGCAAGTACTGCACCAGGTCAATCTTGGGCATCTGGCCGAGCGCCTGGAGGTCAGCTGCGATTGGTCGCATATTCTGTCGGTGGGTGAGCAGCAACGCCTGGCTTTTGCCCGGGTCCTGTTCAACCGGCCGCAGGTGGTGTTTCTTGATGAGTCCACCTCAGCGATGGATGAGGGGCTCGAGCATGCCCTGTATGCGCTGCTGCGCTCGGAAATGCCTGGTGCACTGTTGCTCAGTGTTGGGCACCGCAGCACCCTGGCAGGTTTTCATACACACCGGCTGGAGGTGGATGGGCGTGGCGGTTGGTCATTGGTGGCGCAGGAGCCAGAGTTGGCATAGTGTTCAGCTTGCCTGCCTCGCAGCATGCCAAACACTGTGCACCAGCCAGCCACCCGAGACACTTGATGAAAGCTACCCGCTTGACCCTCATTTGCCATGCCCTGACTCGGGCCCAGAAGACCGGACGCCTGCACCGCGCCGATGACGGCATACTGCCGCTTTCGCAACCGCCAGCGCCTGTGCTGCCAGCTGTGCAGCTGCTGACGGCACCAGAGCGGCGCGCCTGCGAAACAGCGGCGTGGTTGTCGAGCACAGTGCATGTCGAGCCCGCCTTGGCCGATTGCGACCTCGGGCATTGGCAGGGCATGGCGCTTAAGCAGTTGCAGGCCGAGCAACCAGAAGCGTTGACCGATTGGCTGCAGGAGCCAGCCAGTGCCGTGCATGGTGGGGAGTCGTTCGCTGCGCTGTGCCAGCGGATGGCCGCCTGGCTGGCGGCGTTCGACAGGCCGGGTGAATGGCTGGCGGTCACCCATCCGCAGGTCATGCGTGCCGTGCTGGTGCAGGTACTAGGCTGCCCGATGAGTGCCGGGCAGCGTATCGATGTGTTGCCGCTGTCACGCCTGGAACTGAGCCATACCGGGCAGTGGCGGCTGCGCCTGGGTGAATTTCAAAACGCCAGCTTGTAGCCGATCAACAACAGCATGGCGGCCAGGCACGGACGCAGCACGCGGTCGGAGATCCGCCCGGTGAGGTGGCTGCCCAGGTAGATGCCCGGCAGTGAACCCAGTAGCAGGTAGCCCAGTAGCGACCAGTCCATATTGCCCATGCCGGCATGGCCAAGGCCTGCCACCAGCGTTAGCGGCACGGCATGGGCGATTTCCGTACCGACCAGGCGACGGGTGACCAGAAACGGGTACAGCAGGAACAACGCCACGGTACCCAGGGCACCGGCGCCGATGGAGGTCAGGGTGACCATCACCCCCAGTACCACGCCGGTCAGCACGGTGAGGGTGTTCAGCGCACCTGCGCTGAGGTGGTAGTGATCGCCGGCATGGTGGCTGGCGAAAGCCTGCAGCCGCGATTTGAACAGAATGGCCAACGCGGTGAGGATCAACACCACAGCCAGGCCTTGTTTGATGATGGCATTGAGCGCCGAGGTGTCGGTATGCAGGGTGCTCAGGAACCACAGGGTCAATGCGGCCGCAGGCACGCTGCCGAGGCTGAGCAGGCCAGTGATCTTCCAGTCGATGTTCTTGTTGCGTGCATGCACCCAGACCCCACTGGCCTTGGTGATGGCGGCATAGAGCAAATCGGTGCCGACAGCCGTCGCCGGGTTGATACCGAACCACAACAGGATCGGGGTCATCAGCGAGCCGCCGCCGACGCCGGTCATGCCGACGATGAAACCCACGACCAGTCCCGCAATGGTGAAACCAAAAGAACCTACATCCATAAGCTACTCGACCGCCCAACATTGCCCGTTATCGGATGCAGCCAGCATATAGATTTTTTTATAGCCAAATAGACTTGTTCGTTATTAGGTTATAACCGCATAAAGCTAGGGGCGCTGCGCGCCCCCGGCTTCTCAGATCCGGAAACTCCCAACCAGCTGCTTCAAGCGGCCGGCTTGCTGCGCCAGTTGATCGCAGTGGCGCAGGGTCTCATTAAGGTTCTCTACCCCTTGCTGGTTCAGCGCATTGATCTGGGTGATGTCCAGATTGAGGCTTTCCACCACGGCTGTCTGCTCTTCGGTAGCGGTGGCCACCGACTGGTTCATACCGTCGATCTCGCCAATACGCTGGGTGACGCTGGCCAGGCGCTCACCGGCCTGGTTAGCCACTTGCACGGTTTGCTCACTGGAAACCTGGCTCGTATTCATGGTGTGCACCGCTTCGCGTGAACCGACTTGCAGGCTGGTGATCATGCGGTGGATTTCTTCTGCCGATTCCTGGGTCCGGTGGGCCAGGTTGCGTACCTCGTCGGCCACCACGGCAAAGCCTCTACCCGCTTCGCCGGCGCGTGCCGCCTCGATCGCCGCGTTCAGTGCCAGCAGGTTGGTCTGCTGCGAGATGCCTTTGATCACGTCGAGAATCTTGCCGATTTCATCCGTGCTGGCATTGAGCGTTTCAATCTGTGCGCACGATTCGCTGATACGCTGCGACAGCGCAGTCATGGCGTTGATCGCTTCTTCCACCACTTCCCGGCCACCGTGGGCCTGCTCGCTGGCACCGCTGGCATGCTGCGAGGCATCTGCGGCGTTGCGCGCGATTTCCTGGGTCGCGGCGCCCAGCTCGTTGATGGCTGCTGCCACGCTGTTGGTGCGCATGCTCTGTTCTTCGGAGCCACTGATCGACGCATTCGACGCGCTGACCACTTTCTCTGACAGGTCATGCACCAGGCGGGTGGCTGACGACACTTCGCTGATCGAGGCGTGAATGCGTTCGACAAAACGGTTGAACGACGTTGCCAGTTCGCCGAATTCGTCTTGGTTCTGCACCACCAGACGGCGGGTCAGGTCGCCTTCACCCTCGGCGATATCGCGCATGGCGCGGCCCATGGTGGTCAACGGGCGCATCAGTACCGGAATCAGCAGGCCCAGCAGGCCGGCAATGGCCGCCACGGCAATCAGCATGGCGATGATGGCCGATGTGCGGAACTGGCTGAGTGCTGCGTAGGCCTTGTCCTTGTCGATCGACAGGCCGATGTACCACTGGGCCGAAGGCAGCCCGGCGACCGGCGCGAACGAAATGATCCGGTCCTGGCCGTTCAGGGTGACGTCCTGCATGCCGGCGGCAACGCGCAGGTCGCTGCCGGGGTAAATATCCTTCAGATTTTTCATGACCTGGTCTTTGTTCGGGCTGACGATCACCTGGCCATTGGCATCGGCCAGGAACGCGTGGCCGAGGCCACCGAAATCGACCGAGTTGATGATCTCCATCAGAGTATCGAGGGTCAGGTCACCGCCAATCACACCGACCATTTCACCCGTGGCCTTGCTTTTCACCGGGGTGGCGATAGTGACCATCAGGCCACCGACCGCGCCCTGGTAAGGTGGCGTCAGCACCGTTTGCCCGGCATTGGCCGCCGCTGCATACCAGGGCCGCTGGCGTGGGTCGTAACCGGCAGGCATCTGAGCGTCCGGGCGCTGGGTGAATACGCCGTTGGCCTGACCCAGGTAGGTGAACAGAAAATTGCGCGTGTAGGAGGGTTGCTCGATCAACCCGGCCAGGGTCTCGCCGGCACCCTGCTGGCCGATATCCTGTGCCAGGTTTTCCAGCACCAGGATGCGCCCGCTCATCCAGTTTTGCACGCTGCTGGCGGTCAGGGCCCCGGACTGCTGCACCGAGGCTTCTATGTTCTGGCGGATAGTGTTGCGTTGCAGGTAGTCGTTATAAAGCGTGAACAGGGCGAATGCCAGGACCACGACGCCGCAGGCGCTGAGCAGGATTTTGTGGCGAAATTTCAGGTTCATGTTTCGAGACCTTGAGCCAATGTGGGGAGGACGCAGGGCGCTTATGACGTTCTGCGGGGCCTATCGACCGGGATATCGGCTCCGGGGGTAAAACATTGAAGTACTTACAGTAATTTCTTACAGGCCTTTCGACAGACGGCGCTTAGCCCTTGGCCAATTGCTCTATCAGCAATCTCGCTGCTTGCTGCAATGGCTGTTGTTTGCGCCACAGGATATGCACCGGCAGTTGCAACTCGTTGCGGGTATTACGAAAGGCGAGACGCACCAGGCGCCCGGTTGCCAACAGTGGGGCCACCCGAGATAACGGCAGGTCGCCCCAGCCCAGGCCGGCTTCGACCATCTGCAGGGCCAGGTCGAAGCTGTCGGTAGACCAGTGCGTAGCGCCGATCAGCGGGCGTGGATCGGCCAGCGGCAGGTCACGGCTACGCACCAGGATCTGACGCACGCGGGTCAGGTCTTCGAGGTAGTGGATGCGTGCTTCACGCAGCGCCGGGTGGCTCGGGGCGAGGGTGGCTACCAAGGCTTCCATACCGATGTGCTGAAAGCCCCGGCGCGCATCCACCTGCAGGCCAGCGAAAGCCACACAAAGATCGGCGCGGCCGCTGTCCAGCAAGTGCAGGGCCTCTTCCTGCGGGGCGCTAAGCAAAGCGATATCGAGCAATGGGTGGCGCACACCGAGGTCGGCGATAGCCGCCAGCAACGGGCGGTGATCGATGTCAGGCACCACCGCCAGCGTCAAGCTGCTTTCAAGGCCCTGTGATAGCTCCAAGGCATGGACTTGCAGCAGCCCCAGTTGCTCGGCAATCAGCCTGGCGTGCGGTTCCAGGGCCAAGGCCCGGGCGGTGGGCCGAACTTCGCGCGGCCCGCGTTCGAACAGGCCGTATCCCAGCTCCGCTTCCAGATTGCCAATAGCCATACTGACCGCCGACGGTACCCGTTTGAGGGCGCGAGCGGCGGCGGAGAACGAGCCGCGGTCGAGCACGGCAAGAAACAGCTGGATGTTGTCGCTGGAAAAATTCATGGCAGCCTCCTGTCAGTAGATCTGACAGCTGCTGACTTTTGCTGTCAAGCAAAGTGAATCATTATCGCGCCCTTCTTTATTGTGATTGGAGGTAAATGTAGGTGCAGGGTCTGAAGCGCAAACTGGTGTACGTGACGTGCTATGAGCTGATAGGGCTGAGCATGTCGACCCTCGGGCTGGCTTACCTGTCGGACAGCCAGGCGTCGCATACCGGGCCATTGGCGGTGATGATCACAACCATTGCCATGCTCTGGAACCTGATTTTCAACACGTTGTTCGAGCGCTGGGAAAGCCGCCAGGCCAAGCGCGGACGCAGCGTAGCGCGACGGGTGGCGCATGCGGTCGGCTTTCAGCTGACCCTGGTGGTGTATCTGATTCCGCTGATTGCCTGGTGGCTGGACATGACGCTGGTAGAGGCATTGCTGGTGGACATGGCGTTCATTGTGCTGATCCCTTGCTACACCTTTGCCTACAACTGGATGTTTGACCAAATCTTCGGCTTACCGACCTCGGCCATGGCCAAGGCTTGACGCCGGCTCTACAGTCCACCGCGTGGTACACCCGCTGCTGGACCGGTGCATAGCCTTCAGTAGCGGGCTTGGCCTTTGCGCTCGGGCTACGCCAGGTCGAGTTTCTCTTCCAGTCGGTCGAGGTGGATGTGCATCCGCCCCAATGCCGCCTCGGCATCGCCTTGCTCCACGGCATCGATGATCGCCGCATGCTCTTCCCACGCACAATGTTCGCAGCACGGCGATTCGTAGCGGGCAATGATCAGTGAGGTCATCGGGACCAGGCCGTTGAGAAACCGTGCCAAGGGCGCATTGGCCGCCACTTGCGCCAGTTTGAGGTGGAACTCGCCACCCAGACGGATCGCCGCGCAGCGCTCGCCACTTTCATGGTGCTGGCGCTCACGTTCAACCAACTGGCGCAGTTGACGTATCTGCGCAGGGCGTGCGCGCTGTGCGGCCAGGGTGATCAGGGTGGTCTCCGCCAACCGCCGGGCACTAAGTACCTGCCGCGCTTGCTCGGGGCCGGGGGCTGCCAGGTGCGCGGTGTGGCTGGGGCGCTGCACCACCACTTGCTGATCACACAGGCGCCCGAGCACGCGGCGGATTACAGTACGGCTGACCCCAAAGGCCTGGCCCAACGCCTGCTCGGGCAGCAGGCTGCCGGGGGGCAGGCGCTGTTCGAGAATGGCGTCGAATAGCCGTGGGTAGATTTGCTCGGCCGACAGGCGGGTTTCGCCGGCCGCGAGCAGGGCAGGCAAGTGGGGGGCGGCGTTCATGGTCGCTCTCCTCAGGTCATGGATGCAGGTGTTCTTCCGGGATGTTCAGCGGGATGCCCATGCGCGAGCCTTCGGCCAGGATGTGCTGGCGCATCTGGGCACTGGCAAGGGCACTGTTGCGTTCGCGAATGGCGCGTACCACTGCCTCGTTCTCCTTCAGCCTTGCGGCCAGATGCTCCGGTGAATTGCGCAGCATGTCGGCGCTCTGTTTAAGGGCGTTGCCGGTCTGCTGCACGACACTTTGGAAGATCGGGTTGGTGGTCAGGGCGAAGAGGGCCTCATGGAAAGCGATATAGGCCCTGACCCCAGCTTCGCTGTCATCGGCCTCCAGCGCTTCGCGCATGTCCATCAGGGTGAGGCGCAACTGGCCAATGTCCTGGCTGTTGGCCGATTGTGCCACCAGGCCGACGATGAACGGTTCAAGGGTGTAGCGCAGTTCCAGTACATCAGCCAGGCTGGCGGCGGCGCTGGTATCGAGCCCCGGCTCAAGGGCGGCAGCTTCGGCATCCAGCACCAGCACGCCCTTGCCCGGCAGCGCGCGCACCAAGCCCAGGGTTTCCAGCACGGTTACCGCTTCGCGCAGGCTGGGCCGGCTGATGCCCAGTTGTTCAGCCAGCTCGCGCTGGCCCGGCAGCATGTCGCCGCTGCGCCACTGGCCGCGGGCCAAGGCCTGGCGGAGTTTTTCCACCACTGAGTTGACGACGGTCGATGAGCTGATCACGGTTCGCTCCTTGAAGGGCCGGCATCAGTGCCGGCCACGTTCACTCAGAATTCCTGCTGATGGGCATTGGGCTGTTTGCGTGGCAACGGGGCAAAGCCGGGTTTGCCTGCCAGTACGTTGTTGGCACGCTCCAGGTCGATGTCCTTTTCCCAACGGGCAATCGCCACGGTGGCTACACAGTTGCCGATCAGGTTGGTCAATGCCCGGCCGATGCCCATGAACCAGTCCACCGCAAGTACCAGCACCAGGCCGACAACCGGAATTGCCGGTACGGCAGTCAACGTGGCCGCCAGGATCACCAGCGCCGAGCCAGGGATGCCGTGCGCGCCTTTCGAAGTTACCAGCGACACCAGCAGAATGGTCAGCAGGTCAGTCATCTCCAGCGGTGTGCCGGTGGCGTTGGCGATGAACACGATGGCCAGCGTCAGGTAGATGGAGAAACCGTCCAGGTTGAACGAGTAGCCGGTGGGAATCACCAACCCCACCGTGGAACTGCCGATGCCCAGGTGTTCCAGCTTGCGCATGATCTGCGGCAGAACGGCGTCGGAAGAGGCGGTGCCCAGCACGATGGTCAGCTCTTCACGCAGATACTTGATCAGTGGCAGCAGTTTCAGGCCCGACAGGCGCATCACGGTACCCAGCACGATCAGCACGAAGCCTGCACAGGTCAGGTAGAACAGCGCTACCAGGCCGCCCAGGTGCTGCAGCGATTCCAGGCCGTACTTGCTGGTGGTGAAGGCGATGGCACCGAATACACCGATCGGCGCCAGGCGCACGATCATGCCCATGATGCGGAAGATCACATGGCTCAGTTCGTTGATCAGCCGCGAAATGCCGGCGGCCGAGTCGCCCACCAGGTTCAATGCGCTGCCGAACAGCACCGAAAACAGCAGCACCTGAAGGATGTTGTTGTCGGCGAACGCGCCGATCACCGAGGTAGGGATCAGGTCCATGAAAAACGCCGCGGCGCCATGGATGTGTTGACCGCGCTCGGCCAGGCTGCTGGCATCGGCACTGGACAGTTGGTCCAGGTGAATATTGGCGCCGCTGCCGATGCCGCTGCTGAAGGCGAATACCAGGCCGATCACCAACGCCAGGGTGGTCAGCACTTCAAAGTAGATCACCGACTTCAAGCCGATGCGCCCGACCTTTTTCAGGTCGCCCGCGCCCGAGATACCACTGACCACCACGCAGAACACGATCAGGCCGATGAGCATCTTGATCAGCTTGATGAAGCCGTCGCCGAGGGGTTTTAGTTGTAACGAAAGGTCGGGGAAGCTGAGGCCGCAGGCAATGCCGAGGGCAAGGCCAAGCACGACTTGCAGGAATATCGAACGCGAGCACCATTTGAGCATGGGAGAAGTCTCAGATCGGTGTCCTTGCTTCGGTAGCCGCACGGGGCGAAAGAGCGCAGGACTTAATTATTGTGGTCTTACCGGTTTGTTCAGCGCCAGGCCATAAAAGCGCGAAAAATCGTTCTTTGCAAGGGTTTTTGGCCTTACCGGTCTGACCAGTTATGGGGCGAGTGGGCCTGCCGCGCTCTAGTTCGGTGCGCGGCGTAAAGTTCGTGGTTTGAGCAGGGCACGTGAGCGAACACGCCCCCCGGTGCCGGTGATACCCTTGAACCAGATTCGAGCAGGGCCGGCCCATACGGCCAATGCAAGCTCCCTGCCAATTGCGCTGTGCGTTTGGCCTTTCTCCAGGTTGCATCAAGCCCAAGCCCTTGAAACCGGGCAAAAAAAACGGCACCTGCCAGAGGTGCCGTTTTCGCCATGTGCAATCTTTACTTGCTTTACTTGTGCAGCTCTTGCGCCGCGTACAGCGTGTTCTCCAGCAGGCACGCCCGGGTCATTGGCCCAACCCCGCCCGGTACTGGGGTGATCCAGCCGGCGCGGGGCAGGGCAGTCTCGTAGACCACATCGCCGACCAGCTTGCCGTCTGCCTGGCGGTTGATGCCCACGTCGATCACGATGGCGCCTTCCTTGATCCACTCTCCTTTGACCAGGCCCGGCTTGCCTGCGGCTACCACCACCAGATCGGCGCGGCCGACATGGCCGGCCAAGTCCTTGGTAAAGCGGTGGCAAACAGTCACGGTGCAGCCGGCCAGCAGCAGCTCCATGGCCATTGGGCGGCCAACGATGTTGGAAGCGCCGACGATGACGGCGTTCATGCCGTACAGATCCTGGCCGGTGCTTTCCAGCAGGGTCATGATGCCTTTTGGTGTGCAGGGGCGCAGCAGCGGAATACGCTGGGCCAGGCGGCCGATGTTGTACGGGTGGAAGCCGTCCACGTCTTTGTCAGGGCGAATGCGCTCGAGCAGCAGCGACGCCTCAAGGTGCGCCGGCAGCGGCAACTGCAGCAGAATGCCGTCGACGGCCGGGTCGTCGTTAAGACGGTCGATCAGCTCGGTCAGGGCTTCTTGCGTGGTCGCGGCGGGCAGGTCGAAAGCCTGCGAAATGAAGCCGACCTCTTCGCAGTCCTTGCGCTTGTGCGAGACATAGACTTGGGAGGCGGGGTCGGTGCCGACCAGGATCACCGCCAGGCCCGGCGTACGCAGGCCTTGCTGGCGACGCTCCACGACACGTTGAGCGATCTGCTGGCGCAGGCTGGCGGCGATTGCCTTGCCATCGATTAGGTGTGCAGTCATAGACGCGTGATTAACCATCGAGAAGGAAACAATAAAGAGCGCGCATTCTCGCACGACATGGGCGAAGGGCAAAGGCGGGTGGTCGGGCAAATCCCCTAAGCCCTTAAATAATTTAAATTTTTTTGAAAAAGGTGTTGACGACTTTCGGGGTCGCCTATAAGATTCGCCGCACTTGTCGGGCACAGCCTAGCACTGGTTGGCTAAGTCGGGCAGAATGGGTCGTTTGGCAGTTAGCTGTTGAATACTTGTTCGGTTAGGCTTGAAGCTTAAGCGCCCGTAGCTCAGCTGGATAGAGCATCCGCCTTCTAAGCGGATGGTCGCAGGTTCGAGTCCTGCCGGGTGCGCCATTAGGCAGCTTTGGCAAGCAAGTTGGCTGTAATGCAATATGGTGGGCGTAGCTCAGTTGGTAGAGCGCTGGATTGTGATTCCAGTTGTCGTGGGTTCGATTCCCATCGTCCACCCCATATTTTCGAAGGCGCCTCGATAGCATCTGGCGCCTTTGTTTTAAGCGTTACGCGGACGTGGTGAAATTGGTAGACACACTGGATTTAGGTTCCAGCGGCGCAAGCTGTAAGAGTTCGAGTCTCTTCGTCCGCACCATGTTTTTGTAAGGTTGTACCGTAACACCGCACTATGGTGGGCGTAGCTCAGTTGGTAGAGCGCTGGATTGTGATTCCAGTTGTCGTGGGTTCGATTCCCATCGTCCACCCCATATTTTAAAGAGGCGCCTTGGTCGTGAGACCAGGCGCCTTTTTTGCTTTCATTGCTCCGTCATGTCGGTACTGCAAGGTTCAGCACAAATTCTTCGTGATTCTCCCCTTGCAATGCTCTGGTGGCAGCCCAATAAAAGCTGTTAGATTTCAGCCGGTTGAAGCGCCGGCCCAGTTGGCCGGCAGAGGAACAGCCCGATGATTGCAAAAGAAGCCCGTCAGGCCTTGGCGCTGCAGCGCTTTGCCGAAGCCAACCCGCAGTTGCTCGAGGAAATTCGCGAGCTGGATGCGCGCGAGCAGGCCCAGCAGATCGAGTGGGCGTTCGAAGATATGGCCCAGGAGCAGGGGCTGCCGCCCTGGGAGCTGGCGCTGCAACTGATAGCCGAAAGCCCGGAACAGTTGCACGCCATGCGCCTTGAAACGCACCGCGAGGTCGCCGAGGCGCTGGGCCTGGAGTGGGAAGAATACTGCCAGTTCAACGAAATCGACCCTGAATAAAGGCAGCGAATCGCCACTGGCAGTTGTTTGACAAGTTATTACGGCTGCACTGCGCCATGGGCAGGGTGCCGCTCTTGATGAAGGAGGCCCGGCGGCGCGCCGTGCGGGCCTTGAAAGCTAATCGACCGGCGTGGTTTCCCGTCGTCCCGTGTGGGGTGACTTCTGCCGCGCGACTCACTAGAATGCTTGCCCTTGATTCTGGAGTCGGGCTAACGCCGGCTAACGTCTGTGCAACGAGGAATATCCATGCAAGTTTCTGTTGAAAACACTTCCGCTCTCGAGCGCCGCATGACC
>Ga0308157_10007478_pt1 | contig 12715 bp, 13 predicted proteins | sample PhyBR1_FD_201035 | JGI IMG/M metagenome (GOLD analysis project Ga0308157, IMG submission 201035) | Phyllosphere microbial communities from UC Gill Tract Community Farm, Albany, California, United States - DLSLB.R1 | ecosystem: Host-associated > Plants > Phyllosphere > Unclassified | place: USA...
ATCCGCATGGTCTGCCTGATCCTGATTTTCGTGGTGGACGGGTGGTTAAAGATCATTGCCGTGGCGGGCGCGGTCTTCCTGCCGTGGATTGCGGTGGTCATCGCCAACGGCAGCGACAAGGCGGAGACGCCCAGCGACCTGCTGCTGGACTCGGCCCCGTTGGCCGAGCTTGAAAGCCCGCCTCCCCCGGCCACCGAAGACGAACCGGAAAGCGCCGTGCTCCAGGGCGAGCTGGTAAAGGACGATGACCAGGAGCGCGGAGAGCAGGGGCAAGCCAAATGAGCATTTTCGATTTCGCAGCAGGATCCGACGTCGCGTCTGAGACCGCCCTGTGCTCACGGAAGGCGTGCAGGGCACAGGCGTCCTGGCAGCTTCTCTGGAACAACCCCAAAATCCACACCCCCGAGCGGCGCAAGACCTGGCTGGCCTGCGCCGACCACCGGGAATGGCTGGAGGACTACCTGCAGACGCGCGGGCTCTGGAAGGAAACCCTCCCCCTTGCCGGGGACGGCGGATCGCTGGAGCAGGACATCTAGATGTACCGTTTCCTCTTTTCCAGCAAGTGGCTGGGCTATCTCCTGCTGGCCGCCATCTTTGCCACCGCCTGTGTTTTCCTGGGCCGCTGGCAGATGGACCGACGCGCAGAGACCCTCGCCGAAATCAACCGTGTGGTCAGCAATTACTCGGCAACGCCCATCCCCTTCGCCGAGGCACGGGACCAGTTCAACCAGCTGGACCCGGCCAAGGAGTGGACCCAGGTTGAGCTGAAGGGAACCTATGATGCCGCCGGGGAGCGGATCGTCCGAAACCGGCCGCTCAACGGGCAGCCCGGGTACGAGGTAGTAGTCCCCTTCCGCCTTACCACGGGTGAGACTGTCGTCATCGACCGGGGCTGGTTGCCCATCGGCAACAAGAATCCGGGCAGCCCCGATTCGGTGCCTGCCCCTCCCCCAGGTGAGGTGACCGCCGTCGTGCGTTTGAAGCATGGTGAGCCGGAGCTTCAGCGCGGTGCCCCCGAAGGGCAGCTGGCGTCCATCGACCTTCCCACGTACGCCGCGCAGCTGGGCTACCCGCTGATGACGGGCGCGTACGGCCAGCTTGCCTCGGAAACACCGCCGGCAGCCGAGAAGCCCGTAGCTTTCCCCAAGCCGTCCACGGACGAGGGGACCCACCTGTCCTACTCCCTGCAGTGGTTCGCTTTCGGCGTGCTCATGTTTGTCGGGTTCGGCTACGCGGCGCGGCAGCAGGCACGGAACGCAGCGATCGACGCCGAGGACGAGGAGTTGCTTGACGATGGGGCCGTGCATGCCGCGGTGCCCCCCCGCCGTCGGCCGGCTGCCCCGCGCAAGCGTAAGAAGGCCACCGCCGAGGAAGAAGAAGACGCCCTCCTGGACGCACAGGGCTACTGAGGCATGGAGAAGTACGACGGCGGCCCGGTCGCCTTGGTGCGTTCGGCCTTGGTGGATGCCGGGGTTGGTGACACGGTGCGGACCTTTGAGGCCGGGGTCCCGACAGCCGCCGCAGCGGCGGAGGCCCTGGGATGCGACCTGGCGGCTATCACCAACAGCCTGGTCTTCGAGCTCAGCGGTGAACCACTGCTGGTCCTGGCCAGCGGCGCCGCCCGCGTGGATACCGGGCTGGTCGCGGCGCAGCTGGGCACGGGCAAGATCCGCCGCGCCTCCCCCGCCTTCGTGCTGGAACACACCGGGCAGGAGGTAGGTGGCGTGGCCCCGGTGGGCCACCCGAAACGGATTCGCACCCTGCTGGATGAGTCCTTGCAGCCCCACAAGCCGCTGTGGGCCGGAGCAGGAGACCACAACTCAATGTTCAGCATCACCTACGAGGAGCTGCGAAGAATCACCGACGCCAAGGAACTAAAGGTCCGCTGACAACTGAACCAGGCTGATCGGTGACGACCCCACAAGCGAGGTAGTGCGGGTGATTTATGTAGCGTGCGTCCAAGCGAGGAACGAGCGAGCACGCGGGAAATCACGCGCGCTGCGGAGCGAAGGTGACCAGGACGCACGGACGAGAAAGGTTAAGCCAGCGTGATCAGGTCCAGGTAGTCCTCGTTCCAGAGGTCCTCGACGCCGTCCGGAAGCATGACAACGCGTTCCGGGTTCAAGGCTTCAACCGCCCCTTCGTCGTGGCTGACCAGGACGACGGCGCCGGTGTAGTTGCGCAGGGCGCCCAGGATCTCGGCGCGGCTGGCGGGGTCAAGGTTGTTGGTGGGTTCGTCGAGGAGCAGGACGTTGGCGCTGGAGGCAACGATGGTGGCAAGGGCCAGGCGGGTCTTCTCACCACCGGAAAGCACGCCGGCAGGCTTGTCCACGTCGTCACCGGAGAAGAGGAATGAGCCCAGGATGCCGCGCACCTCGGCGTCCTTCATATCGGGCGCGGAGGAGCGCATGTTCTCGAGTACAGTGCGGTTGTGGTCCAGGGTCTCGTGTTCCTGGGCGTAGTAGCCCACTTTGAGGCCATGGCCGGGGATGACTTCGCCGGTATCGGGAACGTCCACTCCGGCGAGCATCCGCAGCAGGGTGGTCTTGCCGGCGCCGTTGAGGCCCAGGATGACCACCTTGGAACCGCGGTCGATGGCCAGGTCCACGTCCGTGAAGATCTCCAGCGAGCCGTAGGACTTGCTGAGCCCGTCCGCGGTGAGCGGAGTCCTGCCGCAGGGCGCGGGGTCCGGGAACCGCAGTGCTGCCACCCGGTCCTGCTCGCGAACCGCTTCCAACCCGCTGAGCAGGCGCTCGGCGCGCTTTGCCATATTCTGTGCCGCAACAGCCTTGGTTGCCTTGGCCCGCATCTTGTTGGCCTGGTCCATAAGGACCTGCGCCTTCTTCTCGGCGTTGGCGCGTTCCCGCTTCCGGGCCCGCTCGTCGGTTTCCCGCTGCAGGAGGTAGCGCTTCCAGTCCATGTTGTAGAAGTCGATCTGGGCACGGTTCGCGTCCAGCAGGAACACCTTGTTGACGGTGGCTTCCAGCAGGTCCGTGTCGTGGCTGATGACAATCAGGCCGCCCTGGTGGTTCTTGAGGAAGTCACGCAGCCAGGCGATGGAATCGGCGTCGAGGTGGTTGGTGGGCTCATCCAGGAGCATCGTCTCGGCGTCCGAGTAGAGGATGCGGGCCAGCTCGACACGGCGGCGCTGGCCACCGGACAGTGTTTTGAGCGGCTGGTTCAGCAGCCGGTCCGGGAGCGCCAGGTTTGAACAGATCGACGCAGCCTCGGCTTCGGCCGCATAGCCGCCGGCTGCGAGGAATTCGGATTCCAGCCGGTCGTACCGGCCCATGGCCTTCCGCTGCACCTCGGCGTCCTCGCTGGCCATTTCGTCGTGCGCCTTCCGGAGCTTGCCCACGACGACGTCCAGGCCACGGGCGGACAGGATGCGGTCCCGTGCCAGCTGCTCCATGTCCGGGGTACGGGGGTCCTGGGGCAGGTAGCCGATCTCGCCGCTGCGGGTCACCTTGCCGGCGGCAGGAAGGCCTTCACCTGCAAGGACGCGGGTCAGCGTGGTCTTGCCGGCTCCGTTGCGGCCCACGAGGCCGATCTTGTCACCCTTGTCGATGCGGAAGCTCACCTGGTCCATCAGGAGCCGGGCACCGGCACGCAGTTCAAGATCCTGGACAGTAATCACAGCAGGTAAGGCCTTTCACAACAGGGAACGCCACGGTCCGCACACGGAGTGCCAGGGGACGCTGGGGCAGAGTGGCCGTTAGAACGGCACAATCCAGTCTACCGTCCGGCAGGCGGCGCACTTTCCATACTGCACGAGCGGGGAGGCTGGGACGGATGCCGTGGGCTTAACTGCCCCCAGCAGCCCGGCCCTTCGAGGAGAATGAGGACATGGAATTCGACCGGCTGCTGCAAATCCGCCGTATCTATGCGCAGCCTGCCGCCTTGGAGCTGCAGAGGGGCCGGGAGATCGTGGCACGTTGGCCGGAAGCCGACGTCGTACCGGTGGAAAACCATTGGAACATTCCCGACCTGCACGGTGACGAAACGAACGTGCCGCGCTGGTCACGGATCAAAACGGAGGCGCTGGTCCTTGGAGTCAAGAAGTCCCTGACCGTTAAGCCGAACGGCAGGTCAGCGGACTTCATTGCCCCGTCCACAGCCAACGGGTGCGCCATGGCATGCGCCTACTGCTACGTTCCGCGCCACAAGGGCTACAGCAACCCGGTCACGGTGTTCGCCAACATCGACCAGATCGCCGGCGCGCTTGAACGGCACGCCACGCGCCAGGGACTCAAGCTGGAGCCCAACCAGTGCGACCCCGGGCTCTGGGTTTACGACATCGGCGAAAACAGCGACTGCTCGGTGGATGCCATGATCAGCGACAACGTGGAGGACCTTGTTATGCTCTTCCGCGAACTGCCCAATGCCAAGCTGTCCTTCGCCACCAAGTTCGTCAACCGGCAGATGCTCAGTTGGAACCATGGCGGCCACACCAGGATCCGCTTCTCGCTGATGCCGGCGGACCTCGCGAAGTCTGTGGACGTCCGGACGTCAACGGTGGCGGACCGCATGGCCGCCATCAACGATTTCGTCGACGCCGGGTATGAGGTACATGTGAACTTCTCCCCCGTCATCATCACCGACACGTGGGTGGCCGACTGGGAGGAGCTGCTGCGCCAGCTCGACGCGACCCTGACACCGGCAGCCAAAGCGCAACTGGCGACCGAAGTCATTTTCCTCACCCACAACGAGCAACTGCACGAAGTAAACCTGGGCTGGCATCCGCAGGCCGAAAACGTCCTGTGGCGTCCGGACCTCCAGGAAGCCAAAGTCTCGTCGAACGGATTCAGCAATGTCCGGTACCGGGCACGCGCCAAGGCCGGCTACGTCCAGCAGCTGACCACACTGATTGGCAGGATCGCGCCGTACTGCCGGATCCGCTACGCCTTTTAGGCCTTGTATTTTTGTAAGCGGCGCAGGCTCCGCATATTTAGCCTTTGTGGTCTTCCGGGCGTCCGTCACTTGCAGCCGGAGCGGCGGCCTCGCTGTGACCGTCCTTGGCCTTGCCAAAAGGCAAGACCTTCAGGAGCGGACCGATCACCGCCAGGACCACCAGGCCCCAGATGAGTCCGAGGACTGCTGAACACAGCGTGTTGACGAGCCAGGCCAAGAGGCCGCCGACAACGGCAACCCCGGCCACCGGGTGCTCGAGGGCATGAACCAGGTCGTACGGCGCGTGCCAGCCAAGGTCATGGGCGCCCTGCAGCATGATGTGGCCGCCAACCCAGAGCATGGCGATGGTTCCAACAAACGTAATCGCACCGAGCACGGCCGGCATTCCCCGTACCAGCAGCTCACCAAAGCGCTTGGCACGGGCGGAATCCTTGCCGGTCAGGTGGATTCCGATGTCGTCCATCTTCACGATCAACCCGACGGCGCCGTAGACGAGCACCGTGATGGCAAAGGCCACCAGTACCAGGATGAACGCCCGAACCCAGATGGATTCCGTTGCCACCTCGTTCATGGAGATGACCATGATCTCGCAGGACAGGATGAAGTCGGTGGTGATGGCACCTTTGACCACCTTGGCCTCGGCCTCGGGGCCGCGCTCCACGGCCGGCGCTTCCCCGGCCTCGTGGTGGCCGCCGCGGAACTTGTGCCAGACCTTCTCTGCGCCCTCATAGCAGAGGTAGGTGCCGCCGAGCATGAGGATGAACGGAATCACCCCCGGGATGAACGCGCTGATCAGCAGGAGCGCCGGGAGGATGATCAGGAGTTTGTTCCGGATGGAGCCCCAGAAGATCTTCTTGATCATTGGCAGCTCGCGCGACGGGTCCGCCCCGGACACGTATTGCGGGGTGACGGCGGCGTCGTCGACCACGACGCCGACGGCCTTGGTCCCAGCCTTGGCGGCACCGGCTGCAACATCGTCCACCGACGCTGCCGCGATGCGGGCCAGGGCGGCGACGTCATCCAGCAGGGCGACGAGACCGCCGCTCACAGGAGGCCCCCGCCTGGGTGCGGGACGGACTGTTGGGGATGGGTGGGTGGGTGCGTGATGGGCATATTCGGAGTATATGGCAGCACCATGCAGGCCCTCTTACCCGCTCGTGCGCGAGGTGCTCAGTCTTTGGTGGCCTTCTTGAGTTCCTGCGCGAACATCACAATGATGCCGCTGGGGCCACGGACGTAAGTCAGCTTGTAGATGTCTCCATACGTGGCGACGCCCCGCAGCGGGTGGCAACCATGCTTCGCTGCGATCTCAAGTGCGGCATCGATGTCGTCAACGGAAAACGCCACGCGGTGCATCCCGATCTCGTTCGGCAATGTGGGACTTGTCTCGACGGCATCCGGATGAATGTACTCGAAGAGCTCAAGCTGGCCTTTGCCGTCCGGGGTCTGGAGCACCGCGATCTTGGCATGGTTGCCGTCGAGGCCGACAGCCGTGTCCGCCCACTCCCCGCTGATCGTGTCCCGCCCCAGAACCGTGAGCCCGAGGTCGGTGAAGAACGAAATGGCTTGTTCCAGGTCGCGGACGGCGATGCCAACATTTTCGAGTTTGATGGGCATGTGCCACACGTTACCAATTCAGGAACGCCGCGTCAGTGGACCGAACGTCACGAGGAAGGATTCCACGTGCTGCCGATAACGGGACGTGTCAATGTGCCCCGGGGCGGTGCCATGTGGATGTGTACCCTTTCGACATGAACAAGGTGACTTCGGGGAGGCGGTGATGATGTGTGGAAGAGATCCATGAGGCAGTGCTACGGCCGCGTCGGCAGTCCCCCGGTATGCGGGCTCTCCGAATGGCTGTCCTCGTCGCGCACATTCTGTCGCTGCTGGCCGTCCTCCTGATCCGCGTCGTTCTCCCCTTGAATTCAGGACAGGACGGTGAGGCACTCTTCTGGGCCGGGCTGCTGTTGACATACGCACTGATTCTGCTTCTCGGGCTGACGCTGGTCCTCAACATTGTCTATCTGATCGCACTCGCATTCATGCTCGGGCGGTATGACAACGGGCATACGCACATCTCTCATATACCCCTCTTCCTGCTTCCAGCGACCACGATCCTGTTACTTACAGTCAGGTGACCTACAGGCCGGCAACCGATCAACGCCCGGAAGCTGGCTAGACCACTTCCCGACTTAATGGCGCGGCGGCGGGGAAGTTGGCCTGAAGCAGTCCGGGTCGCAGGCAGTAGGCCGCCTGTGATCAGGAGGGCAACGACCAGGATGATGACCGGTAAGGAGAGGACGAAGATCCGTTGCGAGGCATGGGCGATGCGCTCCTCAGCGGCGGATTCTTCTAAGCCTCGCTCTCCCCTTTCGGGCGGCGGTGACCTGAGCGATTACCGGCCGGGCCCGGCGCCAGGGCCTGTGGGGACGGTAGCTGATGGGTTCAGGAGGCGCCGGTGCCGACGCCACCCGTGAGGACCCATTCCTGCGGCGCCTTAGCGTCAGGAGTACGAGTACGGTTAGGCCGATCCATGCGAAGGCGCCCACGAAGATCAGGGTTACCGCCTGAACGGTACTCATGATGGCCTGCCCCGGCACGGGCAGACGCGCATTGGAAAGTCGAGAAATGGGGAGTGGTCAGCGTGGGTGGACATCGTTGTCCCGGCTTTCCGCAGCGGTCCGGATCGGCTGACTGCGTAACCCTGTTGGTCATAGTTTCAGCCTGGCAGGGCGGTGGAGCAAGGCCCCCGCCTACCCATGAACCAGACACGAATAGGGGGTGCGCTCAGTTCACTGAACGCACCCCCTATTCGGAGCAGTTGTTGAGTTGCCCTTATCGGCGGACGCTCCTCCGCCCCGACATTCCTTCCGCGACTCCGATGAGAAGAACCGCCGCGATAACGGCAACAATGAATCCAAGGAAGTTTAGTTCGAAGATGTTTCCGGTCCCCAACAGGCTGGCAATCACGCCGCCAATGACTGAACCGGCCAGGCCCAGCAACAGCGTGGCCACAATGCCCAGATTCTGTGGGCCTGGCTTGATGAGCCGGGCCAGCGCACCGATGACGAGGCCTGCAACGATGAAACCAATCATGACTTCCCTTTCCTTTGCGCTTCGCTCGAAGGGGCGGGACATGGGAAAGGGTGCGCCCCGTTTCGCTGAGCGCACCCTTTTTCGTTTTCCCCTCGCACCGGATCCCCATCCGATTGACACCACAATAAGCATACTTAGGTAGTATGTCCGCAAGCTCGGGCCGGAGTCAGTACCGCAACGGAGAGGCTCCTCGGACTCCCATACCGACGAGATACAGGGAGCCCTCGCCGACCGCACAATGATGACGCAGCTCCCCGGGCGGTCCGCCGGCCTCCATAATGACCTTGTGCGCCCGATTGTAGGCGCGGAACAATTCGTCGACGTCACCGCGGAATCGAGCGATCAGAAGTGCGGGCATCTGCGGCTCCGGCCTGGGGCCCTGACTCCTTGAGTTTATGCAGATCCACCGACTCAAACCAGAGTCCGCGATTGTTTCAGCAGGTCCGCGGCTCAGTACTTGTAGAAGCCCTCCCCCGAGGCGACACCCAGCTTGCCCTGGTCGATGTAGTGCTCCTTCAGGTACAGGGCGAACGCCTGGGAACCGGCATCCGGTGAGGCCGAGGCGATGTTGTACGCCGTGGTGAGGCCGACGACGTCGTAAATCTGGAACGGTCCACTCGGGGCCCCCGTGGCGATGCGCCAGGTCTTGTCAACGGTGTGGGGGTCGGCGACGCCCTGCAGCAGCAGTCCGGCGGCCGCGTTCAGCAGCGGAACCAGCAGCGAGTTCAGGACGTAGCCGGCCTTCTCCTTCTTGATCTCGATCGGTTCCAGTCCGCTGTTCCGGGCAAAGTCGACGACGGCGGCGTACACCGCCGGGTCCGTCTCCCCGGTGCCCATGACCTCGGCGATGTTCTGCGCCCAGATGTTGTTGGCGTAATGGAGCGCGAGGAAACGGTCCGGGCGTCCGGTGAAGTCTTTCAGGTCACTGGGCAGCAGGGTGGACGAGTTGGTCGCGAAGATGGCCTTGTCCGGCGCCAGCTCCGCGAGCTTGCGGTAGACGTCGCGTTTGAGTTCCAGCAGTTCGGGAACGGCTTCGATCACGAGGTCCGCGTCGACGACGGCGTCCCCGAGGTCTGCGGTGAGGCGAAGGTTTGCCAGGGCTGCTTCGGTCTTGCCCTCGGAGGCGCCGGCTACCTGTGCCTGGTAGATGCCGGCGAGGCGGGTGAAACGGTCCCGCGCCTTGGCAAGCGCGTCCTCGTCGACGTCGTAGGCGGTGACCGCGAAACCATGGAATGCGGCCTGGAAGGCGATCTGGGAGCCGAGCACTCCGGTGCCGAGCACGGTGAGCGTCTTGATGGAGGGCATTATGGTTTCCTTTCGGCGCGGGCCTTAGCTGCCGCCGGGGTTGTCGGACCCGTAAATACTGCGGATCCAGATGGTTGACAGGACGTCCAGGGCGGCGGTTTCCGCGATGGCGGGACTCTCCCGGTTGAGGACAGCAGTAATGACCCGTTCGTTCATCAGGTTCAGGCTCACCGCGAGGTCGTGCGCGTCGATGCCCGCCGGCGCGGCCCCGCGGGCCTGCTCGGCACGGATGACGTCGCTTGAGAAGTCGACCCAGGACTGCATTGATCTGGACCACAGCCCGCGCACCTCGTCGTTGCGGGCGCGCGCCCCGATGGCGGCGGTCGACACACCACGGTGCGAGACGAACACCTCAACGAACATTCCGATGGAACGGGTCCACGCACCCGCGGGGTCGCTCTCGAAATCGCGCGGCAGGTGCCCCACCCGGTGCTCGACCTCGCTGATGACCCGGTCCAGCAGGGCCAGCAGCACGGCATCTTTCGAAGGGAAGTAGAAGTAGAACGTGGGGCGCGAGATGCCGGCACCCCGGGCCAGATCCTCGATGGAGACGTCGTCAAAGGCACGGCTGGCCAGGAGGGCCTCCGCGGTGACCAGGATTGCGCCCTGCCGCTCATCGCCCGAAACCCTCGCGCTGCGTCTTCCTCTTTGAGCCATGCGCCCATCCTAGCTCCGGTTCTCAACACCGTGTTGACTATCTCAACATTAAGTCGATAACTTGGCGGCATGAGCGAGCACGTAGATGTGTTGATTGTCGGCGCCGGGCTGAGCGGCGTGGGTTTCGCCAGCCGGCTGAGGCGCGAGGTACCTGGAAAAACCTTCACCATCCTGGAGTCGCGGAACGCGGTCGGGGGGACCTGGGACTTGTTCCGGTACCCCGGGATCCGGTCCGACAGCGACATGTACACGCTCGGCTACTCCTTCCGGCCCTGGGCCGGCGCCAAGGCGATCGCGGACGGCGAGTCCATCCGCGAGTACATCGAGGCAACGGTCGCCGACGAGGGCCTGGCGCCGCGGATCCGGCTGAACACCCGGGTCATCTCCGCCGCATGGTCAAGCGAAACCGCACTGTGGACCGTGACGGCCGTCCACACCTCCGGTGGCGAGTTCCAGTCCGGCGACACCGCCTCCTCCCCCGAGCCGGTCACCTTCACCTGCTCGTTCCTGTCCGTCTGTTCCGGCTACTACCGCTATGACGAGGGCTTCACCCCTTCCATCGACGGGGCCGAAACCTTCGCCGGAACCATCGTCCACCCGCAGCACTGGCCGGCCGACCTCGACTATGACGGAAAGCAGGTGGTGGTCATCGGCAGCGGCGCCACGGCCGTGACCCTGGTGCCGTCCATGGCAAAGTCGGCCGCCAAGGTGACAATGCTGCAGCGCTCCCCCACCTACATCGCCCCCGTGCCCGCCCGGGACCACCTGGCCGACCGGCTCCGGGGCAAGCTGCCCGCGCAACTGGCGTACGACGTCGTACGCTTCAAGAACATTCTCTTTTCCATGTTCACGTACCAGCTCAGCCGACGGCGGCCCGAGACGATGAAGGCGATCCTGCGCAAGTCGGCAGTAGCCAAATTGCCGGCGGGCTTCCCGGTGGACACGCACCTGGCCCCGTCGTACCAGCCGTGGGACCAGCGGGTCTGCGCGATCCCCAACGGGGACCTGTACCGGGCCATCAGTGCCGGCACGGCCGGGATCGTGACCGACACGATCTCCCGGATCACCCCGGACGGGATTGACCTGGCCTCCGGCACATCGCTGCCCGCCGACGTCATTGTCACGGCCACGGGACTGAACCTGCTGGTGATCGGCGGCATGAAGCTCTCCGTCGACGGCGAGCCCGTGGACGTTGGTAGAACCCTCACCTACAAGGGCATGATGCTGGAGGGGGTCCCCAATTTCGCCCTCACCATCGGCTACACCAACGCGTCCTGGACCCTGAAGGCGGATCTGGTCGCCGGCTACATCTGCAGGCTGATTAAGCAGCTCGACCGCCGGAACCTCCAGTGGGTGGTACCCGTGGCGCCCGCCGACGTCGCCAACGGCACGCTGTCTTCGCTGATCGACCTGAAGGCCGGGTACATTTTCCGCGGCGCCGACCAGTTGCCCCGGCAGGGCGCAGGCTCGCCGTGGCGGCTGCACCAGAATTACTTCCGCGACTTCGCCCTGCTCCGGGCCGGCAGGCTGACCGACCACGTCCGGTTCGGCCGGCGCGGGCAGCCGGTGCGGGAATCCGTCCGGCAACCCGGGGCCCCGGCCCGGGATCCCCTCGCATTGCCGGGAACGGGCCATGTCACCGTCGCGGGGACACGCCTGCGCTACCGGAAAACCGGCAGCGGGGATCCGGTGCTGCTGCTGCACGGCATCGGCCAGAGCCTCGAGGACTGGAACGAACAGCACGAGCGGCTCTCGGACCGCCACACGGTCTACAGCGTCGACCTTCCCGGCTTCGCGTACTCCGAACGGCTCCCCGGCACGACGACGCTCGCAAAACTGGCCGGGATCCTGCCGGCCTTCCTGGACGCCGTCGGGGTTTCCGGGCCGCTGCCCGTGATGGGCAACTCGCTCGGCGGTGCCGTGGCCATGAAGCTGGCCGCCGACCATCCGTACCGTGTCTCCGCGCTCGTGCTGGCCAACAGCGCCGGATTCGGCAAGGAAGTGGCGCTGGTCCTTCGCCTCCTTGCGGTCCGCCCGCTAGCGGCCCTGCTCCTGCGGCCCGACGAGAAAGCATCACGCCGGACCGTCCAGTCGCTCTTCTACGACAATTCGCTGGTCACGGACGACCGCATCGGCCACGCGCTCGCCTTGTCGCAGCGGGAGGCGCACCGTCGGACGCTGGTCGACGTCGCCCGCGACCTGGGAACGATCTCCGGTGTCCGGGCCGAGTGGCGCACCGCTCTGATTGGTGCGCTCGCCAAGTCCGACGTTCCGGCGCTGGTGGTGTGGGGCGACCACGACCACATCCTCCCGTTCAGCCACCTTGAAGCGGCCGCCGCGGCGCTGCCCCGCGCCGAGTCGCACGTCTTCGCCAAGACCGGACACATGCCGCAGATCGAACGGCCTGACGAGTTCGCGGCCGTGGTCGAGGACTTCCTCACGAGGGTCTCCGCAAACCGTCAGGCGGCAAGCATCTAAGGGCGCTTCTCGGCGTCGGCAAGGACTTCGGGCGCCACGTCCGACGCCGGCACCCCTCCAAAAAGAATCCAGCCCGGTCTGTAGCTCTTGGCCCTGTTCCGGAAACTATGTTTTCAAGCGGCGCAGTCAGCCCCGCGTCGCAGACATTGGGGGTTCCACCATGAGTTCATACCGCACGGGCTTCTTAAGGGCCGCTGCCGTAGCCGGTCCCGCCGTCGGCTGCTCGGCATGCGGGCGCCGCGGCCGGGGGCATCTGCCGCCAGGCCCG
>Ga0308157_10007479_pt1 | contig 12715 bp, 12 predicted proteins | sample PhyBR1_FD_201035 | JGI IMG/M metagenome (GOLD analysis project Ga0308157, IMG submission 201035) | Phyllosphere microbial communities from UC Gill Tract Community Farm, Albany, California, United States - DLSLB.R1 | ecosystem: Host-associated > Plants > Phyllosphere > Unclassified | place: USA...
CCATACGCATCGCCGCGCGTAGGGCGTCCTCGGTAAGCGCCCCGCGGCGGCGGAGCTCGGCCTCGACGGCGGCGCGGGCGGCCCGATCGGCTTCTACCCAGAGAGAGGTCATCGTCTTCGTCCTCGGTCTTTCCCCGTGACCCGATGGTCGGACCATGCCAAGCAAGCGGCAAGCCAGATCCCTGGGCGGAAGCCTATGCGGCGGGCTCCCGACCCCGAGCTTTGCCTGCCCCTCGCGGCCTTGCATCATCATCCGTTGAAGGATCCTTCCGTTTTCGGGGGCCGGTCCTACGCCTTCCTCCGCGCGCTGGCGGCGAGGGTCTTGAGCAGCCCCTCGATCTCATCGACGGTCGCCGCGTCGCCTTGCATCAGGCTCATCGAGCGCACGCGGCGTCCGACGACATTGGCGAGCCGCTCCTCGACCGTGCCGTCGCCGACCATCCAGTAAATCTGGCTGAATCGACCGTCGCGGTGGGTCCGGCCCTCGATCTGCTTCATCTGGATCGCCGACCAGCGCACGTCGTGGATCACGTTGGCGCGCGGCACGTCGTTGTACTCGCCCTGGTGCAGGCTGATCCCCTCCTCGACCGTATAGAGGCAGACCCGCGCCCGCCCGTGCTGGAAGTCGAGGCGCTGCCGCTCCTTCTCCCCGGCCGACTGGCCGCCGTGGATCTCGGCGACGGCGTGCCTGGAGGCCTTGAGCGCGTCGCGGATCACGTCGAGCGTCTCGCGGAAGGCGACGCTGACCGCGACCTGCAGCCCCTGCGCCAGGAGCTCCTCGACATGGTCGACGGTGAACCCGGTCCGCAGGAGCGAGGCCTTCTGGCGGAAACGCAGGCGCACCACGAGGGCGTTCTTGGGATCGGCCTTGCCGGTGCGCTCCAGGTCGAGCGCGTCGCGGAACTCGCCCCAGGCCTGCTCGTAATGGAGCCGGTCCTCGCCTTCCAGGACCACGGGCAGCAGGATGCGGTTGATCTCGGGCCAGCCGGCGATGTCGGTGGGCGAGCGCCGGATCCCGACGGGCAGCGCGCCGCCGAACAGCATGCCGCGGACCTTCACAAGGTCATCGTCCGAGCCGGCGCGCTCGGTTGGCTCGTCCGAGTTTCCGCGCCACTCCCACTTGCCGAACTTGCCCCGCGTCACCCCGATGCCCTGGCCCTGGCACCATTTCTCGAACTCGGCGAGATCCTTGACCTTCGAACCGGTGCTCTCGGCCAGCAGCGGCGCGAGATAGGCGAGCTCCAGCGGGTTCTGCCCGGCCGTCGCGGAGAGCCAGATCCGGAAGTCGGCCTCGGCGTCCAATTTCGAGGCCAAATTGAACCGCGCGGCCTCCACGTTGCGGAGTCGGTGGCTCTCGTCCCAGATGATCAAGTCGAACTCGTAGGCCTCGCCGTAGCGCGCAATCCCCTTCTGGGTGCGGACCTTGCGGCCCTTGCGCCGCCGCCGCGTCTTCTCGGCGAGCTGCGCCGGGACCTCGAACAGCTTCTTCAGGCGGTCGTAGTTGATGACCACCACCCGCTTGCCGCCGTCGCCCATCCAGCGGATCGTCCGGCGCCAATGCGCCACCACCGCGAGCGGGCAAACCACGAGCACGGTCTCCGCCTCGGCGTGGAGCACCGCCTTCCAGGTCTCGATCGTCTTGCCAAGGCCGACGTCGTCGGCGACGAGAAAGCCGGTCCGCCTTGCCTTCATCGCCCGATAGATCGCCCGCGCCCCGTCGAGCTGGTGCGGGCGCAAGGTGACGTCCTTTTCGGGCGGCCGGGCCTTGGGCGCCTCCGGCATGTGGCCGCGCTCGATGTTGCGCTCGTCCTCGCGCAGGCGCTCCCAGGAGTAGAGCTCGCTCGCGTAGGGCTCCAGTTCCCAGGGCAGCTCGGGACCGTAATAGACGTACGACTTGACCGCCTTGTCCCAGTAGGCGCCCGCGCCCTCGGCGATGCCGCGCAGGGCGAAGGGCACGTCGAGATAATGGGCCGGCTCGCCGATCGGACCGGCCGGCGGGGCGGGAGCCGCGGCCACGGGCGCGAGGCGGGCGCGGGCGGCCGCGATCCGCGAGGGCGCCGGAGCGGGCTTGGTCGGGCGGCGCGTGGCGATCGGCATCGGGCGAATCCGTGGGTTCCGCCAAGCTTAGCCCGTCCCGACGCCTCGGTCGCCCTAAGGGGACGGCGCGGCCACGGCGCCGTGACCGCGCTCGGACAGGACGCGCACGACGGCCGTTGCCCGCATCAGCAAGCGCCCGGCCCCGGACCAGCGGGAGCGCCCGACGCTGGGCGAGGCCTGCGGGTGATCGCGGCAGGCCTCGACGTGCTCGACGAGACGACGCAAGAGGTCCGCCCCGCGGTCGAGCGTCTCGTCCTCCGCCCGCAGCAGGCCCAGCCGCGGCTTGAGATACCCGACGATCCCGTCCGCCTCGACGAGAAGGGCGGTGTAGGTTTCCCCCAGGGGCGCGCGCTCCTCCTCCGGGATACGGCCGGCGAGCGAATGGAAATCACGGTCGTGTTCGAGCAGGGACCGCGCCTGGCGCAGGACGGACAGCAGCACCGCCCCCGGATCCAGGCCGGGATCCGGATCGCCGGTCCGGATCTTGACGGCCCGGTTGCGCTCGTCCGCGTCGGACAGGGACGGCGCGGACCAGCCGAGGTCGTCCCAGTATACGACGGTGCCGTCCTCCAGCTCGAATACGCGCTCCTCGCCGGGGAGCGGCCTGAGCACGAGTCGGCTCGACGCGCAGCCTTCCCGGTCCGTCGTAAGGACGCGATCGCCCTCGGCGAGCGAGCCCCCGAGCTCCGGGAAGTCGCGCAGATCCCCGACCCTCGTGCCGCGAAGGCTTCGGATCTCCGTGGCGCCCGGATTCGCCGCGGCGTAGCCCTTCAGCGCCTCGGCCCATTGCTCGCCGCGCATCCAGCCCCTGCGCACGAGGGTCTTGCCGCTGGGGACGTGCGTCAGGCGGCCGTGATCGACGAAGTCGAGGACGTAATGACCGGGATCGGCTTCGGACACGGGTGGATCTCCCCATTGCATGCAGGGATCCTAGGCCCGCCGGAGGCAACCCGCCACGGCGAAGGAACGGGAAGGTTTACGCGGTGCCGAGGGCGGGCAGGCGTCCGGCCACCGCGGCGGCGGCCTCGGCGGCGCCGGCGAGCCAGAGCCCCGGCTCCTCCTCCTCGGGGGCGAACAGGCCGAATCCCTGCGCCTCTCGGTAGAGGATCGGCAGGGTGTCCACGTCGAGCCACCAGCCCCGCCCGGCGCGGAAGGGCGCCTCGACCTTAAGATCGAAGCGGGGACGGATGTCGGCGAGGGCGACACGGAAGTCCTCGACGGCGTCAGGCACGAGGCTCATGGGGGCGTTCTTCTTCCCTGGAAACGCACATCCTCCCTTCCGGGCCGGCATCCGACAAGGGCGATAGGGACCAGGCGCGAATCCCGTGCCCGGGGGTGCTCGGCGCTTGTGGCTCGCGCGCGCCCTTTCGACCTCCGTTTTCTGGGGTCTTGGACACGCCCTCCCCGAGCCGGTCCCCGATCCGCGCCACGCACGTGCCCGCCGACGGCGGGCTCGTCAGCCTCGCCGGGGTAGCGAGCGCCGCGCACATGCGTCGGGGCGTGGCGGGTCCCTGGCTCGGACATCGGCTAAGCTCGCGCCACGCGACAGCCCGAGAGCCCCGTGACCCATCCCGCCGAGACCCAGCTCACCGGCCTCGTCCTGCCCCGCGGCCGATGCCAGACGATCGGGCCGGAGGCCGAGCGGCGGCTCGGCCCCGACCTCCTGCTCTTCCACCAGTCGAACCGAACCTTCCGCCCGCGCGACCCGCACCCGCGCGGCGGCTCCTACCGCCTCGTCCGGCTCGACGGGGGTCGCATCGTCGCCGGCCTGCAGGTGATGTCGCCCACCGGCCGGGACGGCGTCGTGGCGAACGTCTTCTGCCGCCCCGAGGACCGCCGGCGCGGCCACGCGAGCGCGCTGCTCGCGGCGGCCCGGTCCCTGTTCGCGGACCTGACCCTCTCCGAGGATCGCTCGCCCGACGGCGCCGCCTGGGCGGACGCCGTCGGGACGGGGGACCCGCCGCTCACCCCTTCGCGGTGACGAGCGGCAGGATCCGGGCCGCGCGGGCCGCGACCCCGGCGGCTTCCATCGGCGCGGCCACCGCCTCGACCGGCCGGTAGGCCGCGGGCGCCTCCTCGGCGAGGCGTGCCCGAGCCTCCCCGAGCACGTCGGCGCGGCCGCGCAGGGCGGGATCGGCAAGGTCCACGGGACCGACGACGCACAACCCGGGCGGCGGCGCCCCGATCCGGCGCGCCTCGCCGCGGGACAGCCGCCGCCCGGCCCCGTGCGCGCTCGACGACAGCGTCGTCGCCGCGCCGAGCCCGCGCAGCAACCAGGTGGCATCCCCCATCGAGCCCGGCAGGATCACCGGCTCGCCGAGATGGGCGTAGGGCGAACCCAGCATCGCATCGCCGCCTCGGGCCGGGCAGGCGCCCTTGCGATGCAGCACCCGCTCGCCCTCCGTCCAGGCCATGTTGTGGGCGGCGTCGTAGACCAGCCGCGCCTCCGGCTCGCGCCCCGTCGCGCGGCGGACCGCCTCGGCCGCGACGAGGCCGAGCAGGAATCTATTGCCGTAGGCGAAGTTGCCGGCGTTCGCGAGCCCGGTCGCGTACCGCCGGGCCAGGGGGCTTCCGAGCGCCAGCACCCGCGGGTCACGTCCTGACCCGGCCGGGTCCCCGCGCAGCGCGTCCCGTACGTCGGTGGCGACGCGCTGGCCGAGGTCGAGCGAACCGGAGTGGACGCACAGGGTCACGTCCCCGGCCAGCAGGCCGGCCGCGTGAGCGAAGGCGCCGTCGACGACGCGGTCCACGACGCCGATCTCGACGAAGTGGTTCCCCCCGCCGAGGCTCCCGGCAATGCCGTCCCAGCGGAAGTCGGCGCCCGGGGCGGCGTAGTCGGTGAAGCCCGGATGGATCCCTCCGGCAAAAAACGCCCCGAGGTCGCAGGTCCGGTCGAGATCGTCCTCCGCCCCCGCGAGGTCCAGGCGCCCGAGCAGGCCGGGGTTACCCCCGCGCAAGGCCTCGACGAGGCCCGGCATGCCGTCATGGAGGAGAGCGCGCCGTTGCGAGCCGGCCAGGGCGACGTCGCGTCCGCCCTGGAACAGGAGGTGGCGCAGGTGCCGTGCGATCTCGGGCAGCCGCGCCCGCACGGTCTCGGCAGGTACCCCCTTGAGCGCGAGCAGCCGCATGCCGCAGCCGATGTCGCTGCCGACGACGTGCGGCAGGATCGCCCCGCGCACGGCGAGCGCCACGCCCACGGGCACGGGGCGTCCGGGATGGAAGTCGGGCGTCGTCGCGAGGCCCTCCACGCGGGCCCCCGCGACGGCGAAGGCGGCGGGCGAGGGGAGGGCCGTATCGAGGTCGGCCAGGGCACGGGCGCGCTCGCGCGCCGGCTCCCCGCAGGCGACGAGGGAGACGAGATCATGGCCGTTGGCCGAGCCGCGCAGGATCGCGGCCCCGGCGACGGCGTCGCGGGCGATGGACATGGGGGGTGCTCCGTAAGCTTCGGGTCAGCAGCCGCGGCAATACGGAACGGTTCAGGGATACAATGACCGGGCGAGGCCGGCAAGCCTCTGGCGGAGGGACGGCGAAAGTGCTTCACTTCCCGTCAACAGAACGCAGCGGGAGGCATTCATGACACGGCTCGGCTTCGCGGCCACGATCGCCGGCTATGTCCTCGGGCGAACCCGCCCCTCCGGCGCGATCCCGCCCGTCCCGAAGGCCCGGCTCGCCTCCCCTCAGAAGGCCGAGCTGCCGCCGCTGCCGGCGCCGGTCAGCTTCGAGCCGTTCCGGGACTACCGCCCGTCGATGTCGGGCGAGCCGGGCCGATTCTTCTGAGCCCTCAACCGAGCGCGCGAACGAGCTCGTCGGGGGCATCCTCGCGCGGTACGTAGCCGCGTGCGAGGCAGAGGTCGCGCAGCTCCGGGCCCGCCCCGGTCATGCAGAGGCGGGCATATCCCGCCGCGGCGGCGCGCGCCTCCACGTCGGCGATCGCTTCGACGACCAGCGCCTCGGTCACCTCATCCCAGCTGCGCGACGCCGCCGTGCCGGCCGCCCCAACATTCCCGACGCACAGCGTGCCGGGATCGCCGCGCCAGTCCCGGCGCAGGTAGACGTCGACGCGCTGGTCAAGGGGGCCCCGCCCCTCGGGGACGTAGCTCGTCCAGGCATTCCGCAGCGCCGGCGAGTCGAGGAACGGGCCGATCGGGGGATGATAGTCGATCTCGTCGCCGGGAAACCGCTCCGACAGCCAGGCGAAATAGGCGGCTCGGTCCGGGACCTGGGTCGAGGGGGTGATCGGTTGGGACATCGTTTTCTCCAAGCTTGCGCTTCCCCCATCTACGCCCATAATCCCTGCGGAACCGTCAATGGGGCTTCGATGTCGGATCGATGCGGATCGCCGTTCAGGACCGGGCGCCGGGAGGGCGCACCGGCCAGACCCGGCGGTAAAGATGCACTTCAAACGCAAGAAGCCCAAGTCCTCGCGCAGCGGCTGCCTCATGTGCAAGCCCCATAAGCGACAGGGGACGTGCCTGCACGAGCGGGACCGTCCATCCGACCGCGTCCGCAGGGACGTGGCCGAACGCAAGGTTCGCGAGTTCCTCTGCGAACGGGTGGTCTAAGACCGGGGAGGCGGTAGGCCGACCGCCTCATCCCTCCTCCGTTGGCGCAGGCGCCGTGACAGGTCGGAGGCCCGCGCGGATGCCTGCGCCAAATCCTCGACGCCCCATGTCCCCGCGATGTCGAAGGCGAAGTCGGAGCGTGTCCGGCCGCCGGACGCCTGCAGGATGCGCCAGCGCAGGTAGGTCCCCTCGCGCACGCTGCCCGGCCTGCCCCCGGGAATCGACGCCCACGGCACGCGCGCCTCCTCGTCCTCGACCTCCGACCCGGCGGTGACGTCGAGAAGGCGCGCCGTGAAGCCGCCCTCGTCCAGGGATTCGATGTATCCTTCCCAGACCTGCAGGACAGCCTCGTCGCTCATCGCACTCCCCTTGCCGAGAACCTTGTCCGCGATCGGCGCCCCGCACGGCCCGGTGCCGTGCGTCCTCCGCTCAGGAAACCCGGCGCAGGAGCGGAACGGCATCGTTCGCCGGCTCCGCGTCAGGGGCGATATCGAAGCTCTCCCAGGCGTACTGCACGATGGGGCACCCTTCGAATCGCTCGACGATCACGGCGGCGGAGCGGGCATTCTGTCCCAGGCGGGGAGCCATGACGAGTAGGCCGAACTCGCTCGGGTCGATCCGGCGCGCGTGCAGGCCGAGCCGCTCGTAGTTCGCCACGACCACGGGAGCGTCGTCGGGCCAGGCCTTGGCGCCGACCGGGGCGAGGAGGGCAAGGCTCGGCCGGACCCGGTCGAACTCGCAGACGACGAGCGTGCGTCCCCGAACGGCGCGGGCGAGATCGGCGAAGGCGGCGACCGGGTCGGCGTCGCGCCGTGCCCGGACGGTGACGCGCTTGGCGCCGCGCCTCAGTGCCGCCACCGGATCGACTGCCTTCTCGTCCATCGTCCCTCCGTACGCCCGCGTGCCGGAACCGGTATATGTCTATGTTCACCGGCGGGCCTCCACAAGGGACCTCCGGTCAAGCCGGTTAACCGCGGCCTTCCGCTTCCGATCCCGCCGGAAGGGCACAGACCTCAACCGTCCCGCCCGGCGAAACGCGCGACGAGCGCCTCGACCCGCTCCGGCGCGACCTTCGGCACCAGGGGCACGGCGGGTCCGAGGCGGCACCCGCCGAGGTCGTCGGCGACGAGCAGAGCCGCATCAGGCCAGGGCGGCGTCCCGTCGGCGGACAACCCGAGCAGGCGCAGGGCGTCCCCGGCGATCCCGGGGATCACGCTCCAGGCCGCGAGCGCGCCGATCCGGACGAGGGCCAGCCCGACGCGCAGCGCCAGCGCGTCGCGATCGAGGCCCTCCGGATCGGCCTGCCATGGCCGCGTCTCTTGCACGTAGGCGTTGGCGAGGTCCCAGAGCGCCCGGGTCCCGGCCGCGGCGCGCCGGAACTCGCAGGCCTCGTGCGCGGACCGGATTGCCGCGAGACGGGATTCGACCTCGGCCGCGAGCGCCGCCTCGCGCGGGCCCGGGACGCCGCCGACCGGAACCACGCCCCCGTAGCGGCGCCAGGCGAGCCCGACGAGGCGATTGGCGAGATTTCCGAATACGTCGGCGAGGTCCTTGTTCACGTCGGCGGCCACCCGGCGCAGGTCGAGATCGACATCGGCCGTCTCCGGGGCGTTGGCCACGAGCCACCAGCGCCAGAGATCGGCCGGCAAGGCCTCGGCGGCCTCGTCGCAGAACACGCCCCGGCGCCGGCTGGTCGAGAACTTGGCCCCGTCATAGGAGAGCCAATGGAATCCCTTCACCACGTCGGCGGTCTTCCAAGGCTCCCCGGACCCGAGCAGCGTCGCCGGGAAGCCGACCGTGTGGAAGGGGACGTTGTCCTTGCCGAGGAACTGCAGCCAGGCGGTACCGCGACCCTCCTCGCACCAGTCCAGCCAGTCGCCGCGGGCCGGGTCCTCCGCCGCCCATTCCCGGACCAGGGCGAGATAGGCGATCGGCGCATCGAACCAGACGTAGAACACCTTGCCCTCGTAGCCCGCCTTCGGCACCGGCACCCCCCAGGCGAGATCGCGGGTGATGCAGCGCTCGCGCAGATCGTCGGTGAGCCAGCTCCGGGCGAGCGAGACCACGAAGGGCGGCCAGCCGGAGCGGGTGCCGAGCCAGGCCCGCAGGCGCGCGCGCAAGAGGTCCTGGCGCAGGAAGAGATGACGGCTCTCGCGCACCTCCAGGTCGGTCGAGCCCGAGAGGGCCGAGCGGGGACGGCCGAGCTCGACCGGATCGAGGAGCGTGCCGCAGGCGTCGCACTGGTCGCCGCGCGCGTCCGGCGCGGCGCAGCGCGGACAGGTGCCGAGCACGTAGCGGTCGGGCAGGAAGCGCCCGTCGGCGGGGCTCCAGACCTGCGGCACGGCGCGCTCGGCGATGAGGCCTTCCGCGTCGAGGCGGCGGAAGAGGTGCTGCGTCAGCGCCGCGTTCGCCGCCGAGGAGGTCCGGCCGAAGCGGTCGAAGGCGACCCCGAGCGCCCGGTAGGAATCCTCCTGGCGGGCGTGGGCGCCGGCGCAGTAATCGGCCACCGGCTGGCCGGCCCCGGCGGCGGCGAGCTCGGCGGGCGTTCCGTGCTCGTCGGTGCCGCAGACGAACAGCACCTTCGCCCCGGTCTGGCGCCGGAAGCGGGCGTGAACGTCGGCGGGCAGGATCGAGCCGGCGAAGTTTCCGAGGTGCTTGATCCCGTTGACGTAGGGAAGGGCGCTGGTGACGAGGTAACGATCGGCCATGGTCGGGCCCTCTCGCGAGAAGGAACGACACCGGTCACCCTGAACGAAAAGCCCTCCCGCGCGGCGCGGAAGGGCTCGGGTCAGTCGGCGTCTCGCCTGTCGCGCTCGCGCGCGCTCACCCCCTCCGGCCGGATCCCTCGCGGGCGGGCCGGGTCATTCGCAAGGTGCCGGGGCGCGCGTAGACCATGCATCCAGTCCTATCCGGACAGCCCGTCGCCGGCAAGCGGCGGCGCGTTCCCGTCCACCGCCTAAATCAGGCGGCGTGCCGCATCCCGATCGCCGCCTCGGCGGCCCGCTCGCACCGGGCGGCGATCTCGCCGCGCAAGCGATCGAAGGCCTGGCGGAACCCGCGCACCGGGTAAGGTCCTCCGGCGGGGGAAACCTCGGCGAGCCGGGTGGCGAACCCGTCGGAGGCGCCCTCGACCGCGGCGCCGGCCTCCGGGACGTGGCGGCCGAGGATCGCCTCCTCGCCCGCGGCGGCGGAGAAGGCCATGGCGACCCCGGTCCGGGCACCGCCCTTGCGCACGCCGCGCCGGTAGGCGTCGACGACGGGGGCGAGGACGTTCGAGGCCTCGACGTGGCGCGCCAGCGCCGGCATGCCGGCGGCGGCGGCCTCGGCGGCGACATGGACAAGAAAGGCGGCGGCGTCGGCATCGAGCAGGGCGCGCACCACGGCGACGTCGCCGGTCCCCAGCGCGTGCATGTCGCGGCGCAGTCCGTAGGCATCCCGCTGCGAGCGGCGCAGGCCGAGGACGACCGCCGCCATCAGCGCGCCGGTCTCGGTTCCCCCGACCTCGTAGAGGCCGATCGCGCGCCCGGCCTGCCCGTTGACGGGGCGGGCGAGGCGGTGCCCGCTGAGATCGGCGACGTCGAGTGCCTGGGCCGCGGTGCGCGAGGCGGCGAGCGCCCGGAGCGCCCGGGCCACGTCAGGGCAGCCGGCGACGCGGCCGATGGCGGATTCGTACGGGCCTGCCGGCGACGGGACGGCGGAGAGGGTCGCGCCTGACTCGAACCTGGACATTCCGGATCCCCACGGGGCTGCCGGGCGGTCACGCCGCCCACCGGGAACCCTAGCGATTCAGCGGGAAAGCCAGGAATCGGGGCCCATGGGCAGCCTTCCTGTAACGGGGCCAGGGGCTCGCGCAACCCCTAGACCCATGCGGGTGCCCGGTCTGCCCAAGCCGCGTCCAGGCGCTGCCGAAACCCGAGGCACCCGGATCGCCCAGTGGGCAGACCCGCCCGAAGCGGGCTCCCGAGGGGGCGGGAGCCCGCGCGAATCGGTGCCCCGCCGCGCCTCAGCCGGGACGCGATTCGACCCGCGCGGCCGGGGCCGGACCGTCGACGTAGCGCACGGCGAGGCCGTCATGGGCGACCGAGCCGCGGCGTGCCTGCGGGTCGGGCACGCGCCGGTCGGCGAGGCACTTGCGCGTCACGGCGTGGACCTCGTGGACGTGGTTGGCGTCGGGGTGGACCCGCGGACCGACCCCCTGGCTCTCGCCGCGGGCGAAGCCGAGAATCGATCTCGCCTCCTCCATCAGCGCGCGCAGGCGCGCCGTGTCCGCGGACGTCAGCGGCGGGCGGCCCTCGCGCGGGCGCAGGCGGCCATCGGCGGCCAGCGCGGCGATCTCGCCGAGCTGGCCCGAGAGGATCCGAACGTAGAGGTCGTGGGCGCGCAGGGCTGCCTCTGCCTGTTCGAGGGTGAGTTCCTGCACGACGACGTCCATGGCGGCCTCCGCTTTCCGGCGACCGGGATAGGCCCCCGGGAGCCGCCCGGCAACGCCTCCTGCACGCGAGGGTTAAGGGACGACAGGCTTGACCCCGCCCGGCCGGGGTGGTGTCTGCCGTCCATGCCCCCGTCCGAAGAAGACGCCGCATCGGCCCTGGCCACCGCCCTCCTCGCCCGGATCCCGGCGCGGGCGGTGCCGGTCGAGGGCCCGGGCTGGCGCGGCGCGGCGTGGCACCTTGAGGAGCTGCGCTACGCGCAAGGCATCGCCGTGGCGGCGATCGGCAACGGGCCGGCCGGCCCGTTCCACCTCGGCCACGTCCGCGCCCCGGAGGGTCGGGCCGGCATCGGCGCGGCCGCGGCCCGGGCGCATTCGGGCCTGACCGTTCGGCTGGAGGCGGGCTCCCTGCTGCGCTTCCTCCGTTCCCCCCCGACCCACGCCGCCCCTGGCTTCGCCGCCGCCGAGCTTGCGGCCTTCGCCCGCTCGGTCCCGGCGCGGGCGATCCTCTTCCTGCACCGTCTCGGGATCGTCGACGGGAGCGGGGTCGGATGGATCGCCGGCGCCGGGGACGAGACGGCGAACCTGCGCCTCCTCGCAGCCTACCCCTGGCTCCTGCCCCTCCTCCTCGAAGAGGGCACCCCGGAAGTGCGGCCCGCCCTCGCTTCCGGGGCGGACCCGGACGCGGTCGCCACGGGGCTCGTGACGGGATCCGCCCCGGCCACCCCCGCGCTCGCGGCGGCGACGCGGCGCCTGCGGGGCATGGCGTGGCGTCAAACCATGGCGCTCGCGCCGCGCTGGGCCCCGGACGCCGCCCGGGCCATGGCCGGCCTGCCCGTGCGGCTTTGGCCGCCCGCGGCGGAAGGAAGCCCGCCGGCCTCGAATCCGCAGCAGGCGCTCCTCGCCTTCGTCCATCTCGCCCCGGCCCTCGCCGGGATCGCCGAGAGGACCGACCGGGAGCCGGGCACGATCCTCGGCACCGTCTCCTGCTTTGCCCGCTACGCCGAAACCCTCAGCGCCCGGGCCGGCCATCCGCTCGACAAGCAGGATCTCGTCGACGAGTGGGCCGCCTTCGCCGTCGAGGGGCCGCTCGGATCGGTCACCGACATGGTCTACGCCGCGGCCGAGGGCCTGGTGCGTCCGGCCCTGCTGCGCCTGGGCCTGCCAGCCCCGGATGAGCCGGATCGCGCGCGCCTGCACCGCCTGCCCCCGTGTGGCCCGGCGGCCGGGGCCCTGCGCCTTCTGCTCGGGATGCGCACCCTACCGGCCCTGTGCGAGCTGTCCCTGCGCTGGCACGCCCGCGCCGACGCCCTGGCCCGGACGGTCGCGGGCATCCCCGGCGCGACCCCGCCCCCGGCCGGTCGGGTCCTGCCAGACCTTGTCCTCGCGCCAGGCGTCTACGCCACCCAGCTCACGAGCGCGACGGAGCTCCTCGACGAGGGCGCGCCCGGGACGGACGCCACAGGTGCGGCCGGACTCGACCATTGCGTGGCGAGCTACGCGGCCGGGGTCGCGTCCGGCGCCAGCCTGATCCTCTCGGTCCGCCGACGCCGGCCCGGCGGGTACGAGCGACTCTCGACGGCCGAGCTGCACCCCGATCGCCACGACGGCCGGCTCGACCTCGTCC
>Ga0308157_10007480_pt1 | contig 12714 bp, 13 predicted proteins | sample PhyBR1_FD_201035 | JGI IMG/M metagenome (GOLD analysis project Ga0308157, IMG submission 201035) | Phyllosphere microbial communities from UC Gill Tract Community Farm, Albany, California, United States - DLSLB.R1 | ecosystem: Host-associated > Plants > Phyllosphere > Unclassified | place: USA...
TTTTAGATTTTAGATTTTAGATTTTAGATTTTAGATTTTAGATTTTAGATTTTAGATTTTAGATTTTAGATTTTAGATTTTAGATTTTAGATTTTAGATTTTAGATTTTGAAATCTTACTATATAAAAAAAGCGTTTGCTGTTGCAAACGCTTTTTTTATGCCTAATTTAAAAATTCCCGCAACAACGGACAATCGTATTTTTTGAAGGCATCTGTTGATTTGTAAATAGAATAGAAATTAACTAGTTCTTGAATTCCTTTGAAACTTTCATTATCCCTATCATTATAAGGGTAAAATAATTCATAGAAAAGATGATATTTAATATTCGCTTTGTTTAGCAATGGAAAATAATTGAAATCATATGAATTGAAACCTGTCGATTTATATTTAGCATAATTACATTTGAAAATCATTAAACTTGCTATAGCTTTTTCATTTTTATCTTCAGACATTTTTAATGCTTTTTGATAATATTCTTTGGCTATTGTTAAACAATAGTAATTGTAGTCTTGATATTTTTTTTCATTTTCCGTCTTACTATTAAATCCAAAACCCTCGTGCCAATAATAACTTACCATCATCCAGGAATTTCCAAAAAAAGAAACATTAAAATAAGCATGTGCCAGCATTAAATTACTCGTTGCAGTATTTTGCCTTTTTAATTCAATTAATTTGCCTAAAAATTCTGCTTTATTAAAACGATAATTATAATTTCGATCTTTAGTTTTTTGTAAAACCTTAGGTATAAATGGATCTTCGTTTAAATGATCTTTATATGCATAATTTTTCTCCCAGAAATCTTGAGGAATACTAGCAAATGTACTATAAGCTAATTGTAAATTATTATCTCTAAAAGCAATTGTTCCCTTGACATCTTTTAGAAGGTTAATATCATCGGGCATTGCATTTAAGCAGATAAATTTTTCAAAAGATGTTTTATTTTTCTTTTGCTTTAATTCAATTATACGCTCCATATCTTTTATTGTCGCATTACGATCAAAATAATCAATGATACCAAGCTCATAAGGAAACTGATCTTCGTTTTTATTATAGGATTTTAATGAAAATAAACCACCATATACAGCATCGCCACGTTTAAGAAATTCTTCACTTGCTATTAGATATAAACTGTACATGCATTTACGTAAACTGCTATTCTTTTTTGCTGAATTTTGAACGAAATTAAAATAAACAGCTAGTTGATCTTGTACTTTTTTATCTTTTAAATCATCTTGTCGAAGAGAGAGTAAGGCCAACTGAATGCTTTTTTGCATTTGTATAGAACTATTAGCATTTTTAGAGATCCTGTTAGCATATTTTTTACCCAAATCAACTCGATCATCCATAAAAGAAAGATGTGCAATTGCAGCAGCAACATAATCTTTTTGTTCTCCAGAGGTTTGACTATAAATGCTAATTAAAAAATTTCGAAATTGTCTCAAGTACAAAATATCTTTTTTGTCATTTTCTTTTTTTGATTGCTCGTAATTTTCCCAATCAACTTCACGTCCAAAACTCATAGATGAATCATATCCTGTATATTTAGGCGTATAAATCCAATCTTCCAACTTATTGATCTCCCTTCCAATTAAAAATCCTAAAAACATATTATTTGGACTCAACTTCGAAATCTGCTTAATTTCTTTAAAACCAGGCGCAGGATTTTGCAAACTTTCAATTGAAAGGATAACACATCGTTCATCATTATTTTTGGCAAATGCCAATGTTTCTTCAATTAAATTCCAATCAAAGTTTTGCAAAATTATATAAGACTTATATTTAGTAGAAGCTAAAATTTTGCTTAACAAGTAATTGGCATAAGCTTTATTAGTAAAATAGGATGATCTATAATTAAAAGCCCATAAACCTATAACTGTGTTTGTTTTCTTTGCAAAATAATTGTTATATAAACTTATCACTTCTTTGGAATTATCTTTATAAAAAGAATTTCGCAAAACTAAAAATGCGTATCGGTCTCTTAAAAATTTATCCTTAATATTCAATAACTTTTGCTTAGCTTTTTCTATATCTAATGAATATTTGATTCCTAAATTCCAAGAGCGATTATTATATTCTAATTTTTTAGCAAATAAAATATAATCCAGAAATGCTTTGTTTTTTGGTTGAGTCAACGTATTGACAAATGTGTTATTTTTAAAGATTCTTCGTATTGACTTATTTTCATAGACTTTTACAAATTCCTGAGCTTTTATGTTGTATAAAATCGAATAAATATCTTCAACCTTAATCTGCATACCAAGTTTTTGTTGCCATTCTATACAATTGAATTTCTTGTCAGCTCCGTCTTCATAATTATTAAAATAGTCTTCATTAGAAAATGAATAATAGTGATTTGCCGAGTAATGAAAAGGAGCAAGACCTGAAAAACCATTTCGTTGTGCTTCGAAAATCGCCACTCTAGTATGTTCTGATGCAGTAGATCCTTCGATACATGCAAAAGAAAATTGAAAAGTCAGCAATAAAATCAAACTGCTAAAAACGCGCATAGTACTCCGATAGATTTTGAATTCCATAATTGTTGATATGTTTTTTGTCAAAAGAAAAAAAGGAGATTTTAGTCTGATTGTCAATTTCAATTTTTCGCTTTACGATCGAGATCATTTTATCAAGTTCATCATTCGAAATTTTTTCAACCCTTATAAGATCGCCGTTGCGCAAGTATGTATTCCCCAGCAACATGTCTTGTTTTAAAATATAATTTTCCGGAGCTATTTGCTTTAAAGGAATAGAATCATTCATTAATTTCTCATAATCAGATATAATGCCTTTGTACTGCCCGCCTCTAAACACAACTGCCCAGCTATAAAGCGGCAACGCCACATCGAGTTTGAGTTTATATTTATTGTGTGTTATATATTGGGCTAATTCGGCACTGGTTCCAATAGAATTTTTGGTATTAATATCATTGGGTTTCGTAATGTTGTAGCACATTAATAAACCTTTATGTACCGGCGGAATTCCTGCTTTTGTTGCATATTTATATTGCCAGAGTCTTATCGTGGCCGTAATTTTTACCTGTGGTGCATTTTTCTTTATTAACCCTAACAAATAGAAATAATTTTGTTTTGATTTGGGAGACCAGTCACAATCAATTAAAATTTCTTTAAAATCAATTTTAGGATAAATTGCCTTAATTCTTATTTTCCTTTTATTTTCTTTTATTTCTTCTATACGTTTTATGATACGAAGGGCAAGGGTATCTAATTGCGGCTTACTGGCTTTTAAAAAAACTTCGTTTGTAATAAAAACACTTGGTGTAATATCAATATTACTTTTGTTTAAATAAATATTTTGAATATCTGCAACTGGCACGGGTTCATTTTCAGAGCTGCTCCAGTCGACGTCAAAAAAGCGAACGAACATGTGTTTCAACTTCAAATCTTTTATTATAGAATCGTCATCAGAATTAAATTTTAAATCTGTTTTCCAATAACAAAACGACCTAACGACATCATTCTTTTTATTGCAGGAAAAAATAAAAAAAGCAAGTAGTACAAAGCATATATTTTTCATTTAATATCTTAGTTTAATTCATAACGTAAAATTCCTACAAAATTATATAAACACTAATTAAAATATTCGGATAGGAAAGTTGATGTTTTTTTAATCAACTTCTGTTTTGGATTCTTACCTTTGCAAAAATTTTTATTTATGTCAAACATCTATTTAGGATATCATTTTACAATTGAGCCAAAAGAACTGGGTTCTGAAATTTTAGTGGCTGAACTAGGCGAAAAAGCGTTTGAAAGTTTTACAGAAACTGAAAATGGAATTTCGGCTTTTGTGAAGAAAGATTTATGGGATGAAAATATTCTGGATGATATTTATATTTTACAATCTGAAGAGTTTAAAATTGAATATACAATCGAAGAAATCGATCAGGTGAACTGGAACAAGGAATGGGAGAAAAACTTTGAACCAATCGATGTTGATGGAAAATGCCATGTAAGAGCTCCTTTTCACCCAAAAACAGATGCTGAGTTTGATATTTTGATTGAACCAAAAATGAGTTTCGGTACTGGTCATCATGAAACTACCCACATGATGATTCAGCATTTGTTGGAAATGGATGTAAAAGGTTTAAAAACACTTGATATGGGCTGCGGAACTGCCATTTTAGCTATTTTAGCAGAAATGAAAGGCGCTGAACCAATTGATGCCATAGATATTGACAATTGGTGTTATTTAAACTCAATTGAAAATGCCGAACGCAATAATTGCAAGCACATCAGCGTTTATGAGGGCGATGCTGCTTTATTAGCGGGTAAAAAATACGATTTAATTATTGCCAATATCAATAGAAATATTTTGTTGAATGATATGCAGTCTTATGTTGATGCTTTAAACCCAAAAGGAATTATTCTTTTTAGCGGTTTTTATGAAGAAGATATTCCATTTATTGATGCTTCGTGCATTGAAAAGGGCTTAACTTATGTTAAAAAGCTTCAAAGAAACAACTGGGTATCTTTAAAATACGTAAATTAGATACTGATAATCAATTCAGTACAAAACCTATAAGACATGAGTACTAAAGAAAAAGTAAGAGAAAGAGTTCGCGAAAAAGAAGCCATTGCTTTTAATAACGAGATCATTGTGTATAATGATGATGTAAACACTTTTGATCACGTAATCGATACTCTTATGCGTGTTTGCGACCACACGGCTGAACAAGCTGAACAATGCTCTTTGATTGTTCATTACAACGGAAAATGCACTGTAAAAACTGGTCCGATTGAAAAACTTAAACCTCAATGCACACAACTTTTGGAAGCTGGACTTAGCGCCGAAATTGTCTAATTGATCCATAATTAAAAACGCATTCTATTTTGTTCTATATTGAATAAAATAGAATGCGTTTTTATTTGTCTTACTTTTAAAGTAAAAACCAAAATACAAGAATTGGTTTTCTTTAAAATTTTCTTCTTAATCATGAGAATCCTTTCTCTATTTTATTTGTTTTAAATCAAAATATCACATTAAAAACCGTTTAATTTAACAATAATTTAAAAAGCATTCTATTTTATTCTATATTTGAATGAAATAGAATGCTTTTTTTATGGAAGAATATGGAAAGATATTGATCATTGCAATGCCCATTTTTTTGACTTTAATTATCATTGAAAAAATATACGGCATTTATGTAAAAAACGATACAGCGCCCTTGATAGACAGCGTATCGAGTATCAGTTCTGGAATAACCAATTCGGTAAAAGATGTTTTAGGACTCAGTATTACTTTTCTTTCGTATGAATGGCTAGTTTCTATAATTGCATTACAGCACTTAGAAGCCAATCTTCTATCCTATTTCATAGCCTTTTTTGTGATTGATTTCTACGGATATTGGAGTCATAGACTAGCACATCAGATTAATTTTCTTTGGAACAAACATGCTATTCATCACAGCAGTGAAGAATTTAATCTTGCCTGTGCATTACGCCAGCCAATTGCCAGTTTGGTTAATCTCTTTACTTTTTTATTGATTCCTGCTGCTTTACTGGGTGTTCCTGCTTCAGTAATTGCGATAACGCTTCCTATTCACCTGTTTTTGCAATTTTGGTATCATACCAAACACATCAAAAAAATGGGCTTTTTAGAGCATATTTTAGTAACTCCTTCGCATCATCGCGTGCATCATGCTATTAATCCAGAGTATCTAGACAAAAACCACTCTCAGATTTTTATTTTTTGGGATAAACTTTTTGGCACTTTCCAAGAAGAATTAGACGAAGTTCCACCGGTTTTCGGAATCACAAGACCTGCCAATACCTGGAATCCTATTAAAATAAATTTTCAGCATTTGAGCTTACTTATAAAAGATGCCTGGCGCGCTCCAAAATGGAAAGACAAACTCACCATTTGGTTTAAACCAACAGGCTGGCGCCCCGAAAATTTTGAAGAAAAATATCCTGTAAACAAAATTGAAAATGTTTTTAATTTTGAGAAATACGGCACTCAAAACTCTCAAAAATTAATTTACTGGTCGGTCTTACAAGTTTTAATAACCTTACTATTTGTAAGCTATCTATTTGAAAATATTGCCAAAATTGGTCTGCCAAATATTTTTATCTACGGTTTTTTTATTTTCGTAACCATATATAGTTACACAGAGCTAATGGACAAAAGTAGATTTGCTCTCTTATGGGAAGGCATCCGACTAGCAATAGTAATTGGTATTATTGGCTATTACGGAGACTGGTTTGGGCTAAATCGTACAATTCCAATTAGTAATTACATTATTTTTACCTACCTGATTTTATCTTTTTTAACAACACTTTATTTTGTTAATTTTGACTTTAAAACCAACCAAAACCAATATACCAATTCATAACCCCTATTATGAGAAACTCATCTTTTTTTAAAATTTACGCTGCATTTAGTGTCGTTTACCTCATTATTTTGCTCACTGGCCACGAACGATTTGATCTTTTTCTTAAGCCCATTCTAATTCCAATTATTGGATTTGGCGCTTACTTTTATAGAAATTTTCCAACACAAAATATTTTATTGGCTGCGCTTGTGCTCTCTTGGCTTGGAGATGTCATTTTACTTTTTACAGATCTAGGTGAAATTTATTTTATTCTAGGACTCGTATGTTTTCTATCTGCACATATCATCTACTGCATTCTTTTCAATAAGCAAAAGAGAATTAGAAAAAAACAAAACAAACCAATTTTTATATTGGGCAGCATATTAATTGCAGTTTATTTAATTGGGATGGTTTATGTATTAATGCCTCATTTGGGAGATCTTGAAATTCCTGTTTCTATTTACGCTTCGGTAATTTCGATTATGCTTTTATTTGCTTTTAATGGATTTTTAGTATGGGAAAAACCAGGAAATCAGCTCGTGTTTTTAGGTGCTGTTTTCTTTATTATTTCTGATAGTATTCTTGCTGTAAATAAGTTTTATGCTCCAATTCCTAAAAGTTCCTTTTTTATTATGCTAACTTATCTTCTGGCACAATATCTGATTGTAGTTGGTATTTTAAAATTAAATCCAAAAAAAGAACCGCAAACCTTTTAACTTTTCCAACAACCTCAATCATGAAAAAAATAACTCTTTTAATTGTTTTAGTAATCTTTGCTTCTTCTTGTGTAAGCACAAAATCGACTTTAAAAAATGTTGATGATAATGCGCCAGATTTGATTTTGAAGAAGGACAATACCTTTGCTATAACGCAATTTGCTAAAGACAAAAAGTACGGTTATGATCCTGATTATCCTGTTAATATATTTTTTCAAAATACAAATAGTGAGACTTTAAACGAAACCCGTTTCTTAAATGCTTTGGCTGGTCCAAATGGCGAAAAAATTACTTACACTAGATTAGAAACCTGCTGTCCGTTTCCAACCAAAAGAAGCAATATGGGGGCTGGATTTTTGAATGTTTATGAATTGAAATGGGAAGGGCAGAAAAAGCCTGTAAAACTATATTTGAATATTTATGAAAAAGGGATTTTAATGGTTCCGATGGGATTGAGGCTGAAATAGAATGAGCTCATATTAAGAATTAAGATTATGCTTAATGTATTACCGCTATTGCTTATTATTTTACCCGTATTATCACAATTAATATTGGGAACATTTTCTATCTATAAACCTTCCTCGTTGAAATTCAGCCAAATTTCTTGGATCCATTTTTTGTTGCAAATTATACTTTCTTTTGTGGCTTTTAATATTGCTGATTATAATTTTTCTAAACAATATGAACAATATCCAAATCCTATGAGATGTGGTATGCCGCTTGTAGGAATGGCGGTAGCTTGTTTCTTTTTACTTTTTGTTCTGATTTTGATCATTGTAATTCAATTTCTAATTAAAAGATGGAGAGTAAAAGAAATATGACATAAATCTTATTCTTAATAAAAAGACAGCATTAAACTGCAAACCTTTATAACATGATAAATGTCATTAATTAGTTTCTTTTCATGCTTTAATATTGCCTCGGGAAAAGCATTTAATCGTTTTAAAGAAATTTTAGCAATTCGTTAATTCTACTTAGCTCCTAGTCAGCTATTCGAGTTCTTAAAATAATCTTAATTCTTCATCTGCTATTCATAAATCATAACTACCTTTGCAGTGCAAAAAAATAATTTTATGAACTTACAACATATTCCACAAATTAAGCATACTGACAGCGGGAATTTCTTTTTATTGGCAGGGCCTTGTGCTATCGAAGGAGAAGAAATGGCGTTGCGAATTGCTGAAAAATTAGTTGGTATTACCGACAAACTTCAGATTCCTTACGTTTTTAAAGGATCTTTTAAAAAAGCAAACCGCTCTAGAATTGACAGTTTTTCTGGCATCGGTGATGAAAAAGCTTTAAAAATCTTAAGAAAAGTTTCAGAAACTTTTCATGTTCCAACTGTAACAGATATTCATACAAACGAAGATGCTGACATGGCTGCGCAATACGTAGATGTACTGCAGATTCCTGCTTTCCTAGTTCGCCAGACCGATCTTGTGGTTGCTGCTGCAAATACAGGAAAAGTAGTTAACTTGAAAAAAGGACAATTTATGAGTCCAGAGAGCATGAAACATGCTGTTCAAAAAGTGTTAGACTGTAATAATGAGAATGTTATGGTTACAGATCGTGGTACTATGTTTGGCTACCAAGACATGATTGTTGATTTTAGAGGCATTCCTACTATGCAGCAATATGCTTCTACAGTTCTAGATGTAACGCATTCTTTACAACAGCCAAATCAGACTGCTGGTGTTACAGGCGGAAGACCTGACATGATTGAAACAGTAGCAAAAGCGGGTATCGCAGTGGGTGTTGATGGTATTTTTATCGAAACACATTTTGATCCTGCTAATGCAAAAAGTGATGGTGCTAATATGCTTCATTTAGACTATTTTGAAGGTTTGATGAACAAATTAGTAGCTATTAGAAAAACAGTTAACTCATTTTAATTTTTTATAATACTTTAAGTTCTTTGAAAACAAAAATTTTATTTTTCTTACTGGCTTGTGTTTCTTTAAACGCATTTGCTCAAGAAGAAATACCTGTACAAAAATATGCTGCCCATAACAAAGGAAAATTCTTTGTTATGTGGGGTGGTAACCGAGAAAGCTACTCAAAATCTGATGTAAACTTTAGAGGTAAAGATTACAACTTTACAGTTGAGAATATGCAAGCTCATGACAAACCAAAAGGTTGGCATGTTGATTACATCAATCCTGTTAACATGACTATTCCTCAAACCAATTTGAGACTTGGTTACTTTTTTAGCGATCATTATAGTGTTACAATTGGTGTTGACCACATGAAATATGTAATGTCACAGAATCAAATTGCAAATGTTACCGGAAACATCAATTTACCTGCAGATGATCCTGCATCAATTTACAATGGTAATTACAACAATACCCCTGTCGATATGTCTCAGGGAGGAGCTAAAGAAGGCGGTTATGGCAATGGCGAAATAAATGTAAATGGTCCAGCTTTTTTAATGTACGAACATACAGATGGTTTAAACTACATTAATACGGAAGTTGCAAGATTTGATGATGTTTCAAAATGGTTTGGATTACCCAATATTGATAAAGTTCAGATTAACTTAACCGAAGGTATTGGCGCTGGAGTTTTATATCCTAAAACCAATACTACACTCTTAGGTAAAGAACGTCACGATGATTTTCATGTTTCTGGTTATGGTGTTTCTGCAAAAGCTGGTTTAAACGTTACTTTCTTCAAGCATTTCTATATCCAGGGAGAGCTAAAAGGTGGTTATATCAATATGCCAGATATTAAAACTACAACAAGTCCAGAAGATAAAGCTTCTCAGCACTTTACTTATTTTCAACGAATTATTGCTGTTGGAGGTATTTTTAGACTCTAACATTTCGTAAAATATATTTAGAAATAGCTGTCATTTTATTTGGCAGCTATTTTTTTTATCATTTACTTTGCACTTCAAAGTACTTTAAATTTTACTTTATGAAAAACAAAAAATACCTATTTCCAATTATTACTTTTTTCTTAAGCTTTGGCTGTGCCTTATTCGTGGCTATAAAAGTTTTTCCTAATAATCCGTTTACTGGAACATCCAAAATAGAAAAAACAGTTGTTAGCAAGTTTAAAGACGGAGATCTTATTTTTCAGACATCAGAATCTAAACAGTGTGAAGCCGTTCGTATTGCGACAAATTCGAAGTTTTCTCATTGTGGAATCATTTATGATATTAACGGAAAATGGTTTGTTTTTGAAGCTGTTCAGCCTGTAAAGCTTACTCCGTTAGAAGATTGGACCCAACATGGAAAAGATCATAAATATGTAGTTAAACGATTAAAAGACGATAGCATTTTAAAACCAGAAGTTTTACAAAAAATGAAAGACTACAGCCAGCAATTTGATGGTAAAGAATATGATGCGTATTTTGAATGGACTGATAACAGGATATATTGCTCTGAATTAATCTGGAAAATTTATAAAAATGCTGCAGGAATTGAATTGTCTCCACTTAGAGAATTGAAAGATTTCAATTTGAAAGATCCGAGAGTTCAAAAAATACTAAAAGAACGTTATGGTAACGACATACCATTAGAGGAAAAAGTCGTTGCCCCTTCTGACATTGCCGATTCTAATTTATTGAAAACTGTAGTAGACACTTATTAAAAATATAAAAGCTAGTCGATATTCTTTTCTAGCTTTTTTATTTACCTTTTCACTTTGAAATTCAAAGAGCTTTTTAAAACTAACCTATGAGAGATTATCTGATTGAAAAACTGTATGAATGTTCTAAAAAACCTTATCAAAAATATTTCAAGAAGAACCAGCCTTGGAATATTGAGAAAAGTCTTTTAATGGATTATCCTGAAGAAAGCCTAGGATTTAGCTTAGGAAAATTTCTTTATAAAAATCATTTTGATCTTCAGGAAAAACTGGAAGATCACGACATTATTCATGTTCTGACTAATACTGGAATTTCAGTTTATGAAGAAATTGGAATGCAGTATTACTTATTCGGCAATGGAAAAAGAAGCTTATATCTGTATATGGTAATATTATCTGGAACAATCTTTTATCCAAAGCGGATAAAATACTTCTTTCAGCAATACAATCGAGGTAGAAAAGCGCTGTCATTTCATTACTTGGATTTTTCAAAAATGCTTTGTATGCCAATTCAAACTATTCAGCAAACTTTTAAAATTTAAAAATCATGAAAACAATTTATAATCCTTCTGAAGAAAAACAGTCTACAGAATTAGCTATTGGCACATTTGCAATCAGTACAATTCTATTTATTCTTTATATCATTTCAAACGGAAATTCTATGGTTTTAGTTATTGCATGGCCTTTTGCTTTAGGGGCAATAATTGTAAATGCAATTATGTTTGTGCATTTGACAGATCTGTTTATTCATCTCTCAGAACAGCGAAAAGATATTGGAGTGAAACTTCTAATTTTGATTTCAAATATTCCAATCCTCTTTTTTTATTATTTGATTGTGATGAAATCTTGACATAAAAAAAGCCACAAGTACAAACTTATGGCTTTTTGTGTCTTCTTTTGAAACTTAATTTGCTTTTTTAGTTTCAATTCCGTTTTGGTCTAATAAATACATTAATGTAGTCATTGTTGCAGCACCAAGCTCCAATTCTCTTTTATTGATCGCATCAAATTTATCGTTTGCTGCGTGGTGATAATCGAAATAACGCTGAGAATCTGGTTTCAAACCTGCTTTTACAATAGCTTGAGAAGTCAAATGGCTAATATCTGAACCTGCATGGCCAATTGTAAAACTGTGCACTAGATAAGGCTCAAAAAGGTCTTTGTAACCTTGAATCTTTTTCAAATTAGCATCATCAGCTTCAATTGAAAATCCTCTTGGAGAAAATCCGCCTGAATCACTTTCCAACGCAAAAATATGATTCTCCTTCTTTTGCTTCGAAACTTCTTCGTATTTAGCACCACCTTTTCCGCCATTCTCTTCGTTCATAAACAATACAACACGAATCGTATTTTTTGGTTTGTAGTTTAGGTTTTTCAAAATACGAATTACTTCCATACTCTGCACTACTCCTGCTCCATCATCGTGAGAACCATCTGCTAAATCCCAAGAATCTAAATGTCCTCCAACAACCATAATATTTTCTGGAGTTACACTTCCTGTCAATTCACCAATTACATTATAAGATAATGCGTCCGGTAAAGTTTCGCAAGATTGTTTGAAATAAAATTTCAAAGCCGGATTTCTTTTTAAAGATTTACTCAACAATTCTGCTCCATTTGTACTAATAGCAGCTGTTGGAATATATTGTTCTTTTGGCAAATCACCGTAGCTTTGAGTACCTGTATGAGGAAAGTCGTCCAAGCGTAAGTTCATAGAACGAACAATTGTTCCAACCGCACCTAATTTTGCTGCTTCTTTTGCTCCTGCATATCTTTGATCGACACAAGCTCCGTAAGAAGTAAAAGTTTCTATATTTTCAGGGTTCATTGGTCTGTTATAGAAAACAATTTTTCCTTTCACTTTATCTGCTCCAAGTTCATTTAATTCCTTAATCCCTTGAACTTCGATTATTTCTGCTGTAAGACCTGTTTTTGCAGTAGCTACAGAACCACCAAGTGCACAAATCGGCACAGTAGTTTTCACTTTTCCATCAAGAATGTAAGCCGTTTCTTTTTCGCCACGTACCCAATGAGGTACCATAACTTCTTGTAAATAAACTTTATCAAGTCCTAAG
>Ga0308157_10007481_pt1 | contig 12714 bp, 10 predicted proteins | sample PhyBR1_FD_201035 | JGI IMG/M metagenome (GOLD analysis project Ga0308157, IMG submission 201035) | Phyllosphere microbial communities from UC Gill Tract Community Farm, Albany, California, United States - DLSLB.R1 | ecosystem: Host-associated > Plants > Phyllosphere > Unclassified | place: USA...
TGTGGCAATCAATGGTTCCTGAACATTTACGTTGGAATGTTGGTTTCGGGTTTGCAGCAATTGTAATGATTGTAAGCCTTTTGACATTTACCCAGACTCAAAAAACATTAGGTCCAATCGGGCTTTCACCATTAGCTGAAATTGATAGTTCTAAAAAGAAAAAATTTGAAGTTTTGACTTATGTTGGGTCATTATTGATTATTCCAGTTATCATCATCATGGTTGCGAATACTGTTTATACAGATTATTTTATGATGTTTATTGGTCCGGCATCTATTTTGTATTTATTATATGAAATGAAAAACTTTTCGAAAGTTGAGAATAAAAAATTATTTGCAGCTTTAATCTTTATTATATTCTCTATTTTCTTCTGGGCATTTTTCGAACAAAGTGGTGGGTCTCTAAGTCTTTTTGCAGTAAATAATTTGAACAATACAATTCTGGGTGTAGAATTGAGCCCGAATGGCGTAAATAATTCGGCTAATTCTTTCTTCGTGATTGGATTTGCAGCTCTGGTTGGTTTGGTTTGGTTGTGGATGGCTAAAAGAAAAATTGAACCTAATACGGTGATTAAATTTGGATTGGCATTTTTGTTTCTTGCCGCTGGTTTTTGGATATTTTATTATACAAAATTCTTTGCCGGATCAGATGGTAGAACATCTTTGGGATTATTTACTTTCGGTTGGTTCATTATTACTTTTGGAGAACTTTGTCTGTCACCAATCGGAATGTCTGCAATGACCAAATTATCGCCATTAAAAACACAAGCGGTTATCATGGGAATGTGGTTTCTGGCTAGTGCTTACGGTCAGTATTTTGCTGGGATTTTGGGTGCTAATATTGCTGAAGCTTCAGAAAATGCATCGAATCTTGAAAAATTAAATGTCTATGCAGATGGCTACAAGCAATTAGGAATTTATGCTTTGATTGCTGGCGTAATTTTAATACTAATTTCTCCTTTGGTGAAAAAATTAATGCAAGAAGTCAAGTAATCGATTTTTTGGCATTTTTTTTGTATAAATTTGTCAAAAATAAATACATTTAGAAATAAAAAATAACCCTCAAATAAATGAAAAAAATAGTTTTAATCGCATTGTTTTTTATTGGGATAAATGTTTCTCAAGCACAAGAACTGAAATGGTACACTAATGTAAAAGAAGCAATTACTGTCTCAAATAAAGAGAAAAAACCGATGTTGTTGTTTTTTACTGGAAGTGATTGGTGCGGATGGTGTATCCGTTTGCAAAATGAAGTATTAAAAACTCCTGAGTTTAGCAAATGGGCAAAAGAAAGTGTAATTCTTGTTGAATTGGATTATCCAAGAAGAACGGCTCAATCGGATGAATTGAAACAACAAAATAACGAATTACAACAAGTTTTTGGGATTCAAGGTTTTCCAACAGTTTATTTTGCAAATGCAAAAGTTAATAAAGAAGGGAAAGTAAACTTCGAAGGTCTGGGAAGTACTGGTTATGTTGCTGGTGGTCCGGCAGCTTGGATTGCTACAGCTGAACCTTTTGTAAAGAAGCCAGTTGTAAGTGCTGAGCCTAAAACTAAATCGAAATCAAAAACAAAGAAAGCTTAAAAATTCTTATTCAATTTTATAGAATCCCTTTTCATTCGTTGAGTGAAAAGGGATTTTTTGTTTCAAACAAGTTGCTGCCCAATTTTTTTCAATTGATTTATAATTAGACGCATCAGCGACAATAATTTTTGGTTTTACAGTTTGTAATAATCGTTCAAGATTGACTTTTGGTGATTGTGTAAGTACTAAAATATCTGGGTGAACATTGAGTGGATAGACTTTTGAACTGTCGATTAAAAGGATTTTATTTCCTTTAAAATAAATGAGATTCTTCAATTTATATTGATGTTGTAACGTGCTGAAATTTGCCGTTAGATAAGAGGTTATTATTGAATTGTTCTTAGTGCTTTTCGAAATATTTTCATTCGAATAAATTGTTGCATTGGCTCCGTTTCTTTCAATAAGTTGAGTATTTTTCACCTTATTTAAAACAATAAATTCAGTTTGATTTTGCACTTGCCATTTGGTTGAAATACAGGAAATCTGAAAGATTATAATTGTGGATAGAACTCCGAAAACATATTTGATTTTTCGATGTTCAAAAGCGAGGATAAATGCAATAATAGCTAAATAACTACTAATTAAAAGCGGTGTGTTTAATGGAATTCCTTTGAAGATAAATTGTTCTAATGAAGCGATATGACCAATTAATTTGTCCAAGAAAAATATGCAGATTTCTAAAATTTTTGCAGGATAAAATGGAACCCAATTGAAAGCCGCTAATACCATTACAAGAGTTCCCAAACTCATAATAATTCCCAAAAACGGAATTACAACCAAATTAGTCACAAAAAATAGCCCGGGAAATTGATGAAAATAATAGATACTCAGCGGCAATGTTCCTATTTGGGCAGCAAATGAAACGGTCAATATTTCCCAAAAGTAATTTAGAATTTTGTTTTTTGGTTTCCAGATATTAGCAAATAAAGGTTGAAGCCAGACTATAAAAAACAACGCTACATAACTCAATTGAAAACCTACATCGAATAAAAACGAAGGTTCGAATAACAGAATCAATAAAATAGAAACTAGTAACGTGTGAAGAATATTGGTGTTTCTTTTTAAGTATTGCCCGATGGCTACAAATGAAAACATCACTACTGATCGAACAACCGAAGGTGCTAATCCGGCCAAAATGCCGAAAAGGAACAAAGCGATTACAGTAATTAATAACTTGATGAAAGAACCTCTTTTGGTATTTAGAAATGGTTTTAAAAGAAAAGTAACAAAGAGAAGTATAAAGCCAATGTGCAATCCCGAAACTGACAAAATATGAACCGCTCCAGCATATTGATAATCCTGAGTAATTTCAGGATCGATATCTTGCTGTTGTCCCATGATCAAAGCAATTGCAACGTTTAGCTCTTTGCTGTTGAAGTTGGCTTTTTCTAAATTCTGAATAATTCGAGTTCTCAGTACAGCAGTATAATACCAAATGTCTTTATTGATTGTTGAGTTGATTTGAATCTGATTTGGGTCGGCATAAAGCTGTCCATAGATTTGTTTATTCTCTAGATATTTAGAATAGTCAAATTGATTTGGATTTTTTTGTGGACTGTTTTTGTTTAAAAGCCCATTGATTTTTAATTGATTTCCAATAATCAAATTACTTTTCAAGCTGTCTTTGTGGATGTTCAGGAGAATTCTGCCAGAGACTTTTTTTCCATCAATCGAATTGAGAAGAGCAACATAACGATCGCTGAAAGTGTTGGCTTTTAATTTTTCTCTTAGAGTAAGTGTGAAAGTGTGATTCTCGTTAAAGACGTTTTTGTAATTACTGTAATTGTTCGGTTTGCGAGAATCTGTGTGTACAGTTTGTGTAGTAATTCCGATCGAAAAGGCTAGGAGATAAGTCGCTATTCCAAATAAAAATGATTTTTTTGAATTCCTTGTGAATGAAAAGTAAATTAAAAGAAACCCAAATAAGCTAATGGCAAGTATGCTAAATGCAATTGAAGGAATTGGTTTTAAAAAATAGGAAAGCAATATTCCTAGAATAAAAATTAGGGTAATTTTTGTTAATGGGAATTGAAGGGTTTTCATGTTGAAGCTATTATTGAAATCAAAGGGTTTCCAAGCTTCTAAAATACAATTATTTTTGTAAGAAATAATTTGTTTTTGTTGTTGATTTTAGTTTTTTCCGCGTGAGGGATAGGAACAAGCTACCAAAGTAGCGTGGATAGGTACTATCTTGAAATCCAAATTTTATTTTCATTTATTTTTTATATTTGTCAAACTATAGAAAGCACTTCATTTACAAAAATGATTTGTTTATCTTGTATAGCCTCAACTTGATTGGGGCTATTTTTTTGAGCTGAATCCACCTCTAATGCATTCATTGTATCTTCTTGATGTGTTTTCATTTTCTTTACGTAATTAGGGTCATATTCCTGATTTTTTTTCCAAATATGATAAATTAGAACCAATAGCTTTTTTTGGACTGCAACATAACTTTTCATCTTAACACCATGCTTCTCCATAGTTCGATTATACAAATCTACTGCAGGTTTTTCCTTGTATTTTACAGCCGTAAAAGCGGGCATAAATAAAGCTCTGCGGATATGACTATTTCCTTTTTTGGATATTTTTGTTTTCCCTGTACTCATTCCTGATTCCCGTTCAACTACATCAAATCCGGCATAAGACACTAACTGCTTGTAGTTTTTTTAAATAATTCAAAACCATTTGTCTCGGCTAGAATTGTGGCTGCTGTAAGGATTCCTATTCCTTTTATTTTGCAAACATTAGCAAATCTGTGTTTTATAACTGGATCTGAATTGATTAAATTATTCATTAATTTTTCAAGTTCTTTAAGTTGTTTATCAAACAATTTAAGAGTGTCTTTTTGCTGTTTTATCATTGCTTTGCTTTTAAACATCGAATGTTGTAAAGCATGCAGCTGATTATTAAATACTGTTTTTTGCTCTTGTAAATTCTGATATTGGCGTGTGTATTGGCGTAATTCATAGAAAAATCTACCCATAGGCTTCCATAATTCCAAACATTGTTCTGCTCCCATTTTTGATAATCCTTTGGCATCAATACTATCGTTCTTGGATTTTAACCCCAATGAAATCAAATAGTGTTTTGCCTTATTGGCTAAAATTATGGACGTTTTATAGTTTCTTTCATAAAAATACAGTGCACAATTCTCGTGATAAACTCCCGTGGCTTCCATACATAAAACTAGCTGAATATCTTTCTCTTTGTGATTTTTTATAATCCAACTTTCCATCTCTTTAAAACCATTTACTGTATTTAAAAACGATTTGCTGGATACCACTTTTACACTCTGATTGCTATTTATTACCGACATACAAATGTCAATTTTTTTACTAGCAATATCCAATCCTACTGAGTACTTCAAATTCATAATTCTTTGTTTTTTAGGATAACAAAATATTGCACATGCCTTTGCTCATTTTTTATACAACATCTAAACTAAAGTAAAGTGCTTAAGTACTTATTGAGGCTTATATGTAATAAAAACAAAGTTGATCTTCCTATCTCACCGATATCATTAAAATGTATCTTGCCCGACAACGATTATGCAACTTTGCTTTGTTATCAATTTTATATTTACAAAGATATGAGCCCGACCGCAACTAGAAAAAGGGCCTATATTCATGAAGTATATTAAGCCCTTTTTCTAGTTGTGGTCACGCCCAAATGATTATAATTGTGGAATTATTTTATAGAAGAAACAATTAATTGCGCAGTTTTTTTGCTGGCTCCTATTCCGCCTAATTTTTCTTCGAGTAAATCGTAGTTTTCAAGTAAAGTTTTGCGGTAATTTGGTTCAAGGATTTTGGTTAATTCTTCTCGTATGCGTTTGGTTGAGCAATCATCCTGAATTAATTCGGTTACAACTTCTCTGTCCATGATTAAGTTAACGAGCGAAATGTATTTTAATGTAATGATTCTCTTCGCAATTTGATAAGAAGCCCAACTACCTTTATAGCACACTACTTCCGGAACTTTAAAAAGTGCTGTTTCCAGAGTTGCTGTTCCCGAAGTTACCAATGCAGCGGTGGAATTTCGCAATAAAGCGTATGTTTTATTTGAAATGAATTTTATATTGTCGCTGGAAATGAATTGCTGATAAAATGAAAATTCCTGACTAGGCGCTCCCGCAATTACAAATTGATAATCTGAAAAATCAGCAACGACACTTAACATTATCGACAACATTTTACTGATTTCCTGTTTGCGGCTTCCTGGTAAAATGGCTATAATTGGTTTTTCAGAAAGTTGATTTTCTGCTCTAAAAGCTGTAGCATCAATAGCTGATTGATTATGAATAGCATCTATTAAGGGATGCCCAACAAAATCGACAGGAAAATGATGTTTGACTTCGTAGAAATCTTTTTCGAAAGGTAAAATCACGTACATTTTATCAATGTCGTGCTTGATCGCTTTGATTCGATTTTCTTTCCAAGCCCAAATTTGTGGCGAAATATAATAGTGATTTTTGTAACCGATCTGTTTGGCCCATTTAGCAATTCGCATATTGAAACCTGGATAATCGATATAAATAATTACATCAGGATTGAATTGTGTTATATCATTTTTGCAAATAGTAATGTTGCTCAAAATGGTTTTTAAGTTGAAAATCACTTCTACAAAACCCATAAAAGCCAAATCACGATAGTGTTTTACCAATGTTCCTCCTACATTTTGCATTAAATCGCCACCCCAAAAACGGATTTCGGCTTGTGGATCTTCTTCATAAAGTGCCTTCATTAAATTAGATCCATGCAAATCTCCAGAAGCTTCACCTGCAATAATATAGTATTTCATTTTGCGTTTTTTTGGTCAACAAATATAGTATTTATTCTTTTTACACTCAGTAACTCAGCATTTCAAAACTTAGACGATAGTCACTTTTAAATAAATATGGTGACAATAGTCAATATGATAACTGCCAAAACGACACCTCTAGCCATAAGTTCTTTGTTCATTTTCAGTAAAATACCAAAGGCAATTAAATCGAGTATGGCACCGAGAGTAACTATTTTTCCCAGATGGCCCTCGCTTTTCATTATTTGCATACCTTTTAAAAAGTCGGTGTGCATTCCAATTGTTATGTAAAGAAACATTCCAATAAAACAGGTAATGATTCCAATTACAAACCCTACAAGTAAGTCTATTTTATTCATCTGTTATTTAAATTTTATTAGTGTCGAAAGTTATAATTTTTGTGTTTTTGAATCATTCGATTCATTCCATTTCCAAGAGTTAAGTTGTTGCATGCTGTGATGAGCAGTCAAATCAAATTGTACTGGAACTACAGAAATATAACCATTTTCTAAAGCCCATTCATCAGTATCTTCGCCTTTGTCTTCATTGACAAATTCTCCCGCCAGCCAATAATAGTCTTTGCCAAATGGGGTTTGTCGCTTATCAAATTTCTGATCGTATTTAGCATTTGCCTGGCGACAAATTTTGATTCCTTTGATTTCTTTTTCTTTTAATTTAGGAAAATTTACATTTAAGACAACACCTTTTGGAAGTTTGTTCTCTAAGACTTCCAGCGCAATGGTTTTGACGTATGATTTGATTTGTGTAAAATCGGCATTCCAATCATAATCTAATAGTGAGAATCCAATACCTTGAATACCTTCTATTCCTGCTTCTACAGCGGCACTCATTGTTCCAGAATAGATAACATTTATTGACGAGTTAGAACCATGATTAATACCAGAAACACAAAGATCTGGCTTTTGCTTGAGTATCTCATTAACAGCTATTTTTACACAATCTACAGGCGTTCCTGAACAACTGTATTCCTGAATAGAATCACTATCTTTTGAAATTTTATCGAGATATAAAGTGTTGTTTATCGTTATGGCATGACCCATCGCACTTTGTGGTTTGTCTGGAGCGACAACAATTACATCTCCTATTGTAGCCATTACTTCAATTAGAGTCCTAAGCCCTGGCGCTGTTACCCCATCATCATTTGTAACGAGTATTAAAGGTTTTTTGTTTTTCATTTATTATTTTTTAAGGGAAAGCAATTGTTGATAAAATTTGAGTTCATGAACAAATGTAGCAACTCAAAATCTTATATTGCGAACAAATAAAATATTTTTTTTACGTTTGCTTTCTCAAAATTTAAAAGATTTATTTTTGCACCTTTAACAAAAAATTAAGTAGTGTTATAAAGGGTTGGCATGGTTTTTAACGTAACTTAGTTCAAAAAATTGATGAATTCTATTATTAGCTTTATGAAAAGAAATTATAAAATCCTCATAGCTGTGGTATGCCTTTCGGCTACCTTATTTGCCTTTAATATAAAGTCAAAAAAAGAGGTTGATCCAGATAGAGATAAATTGCTATTAGAGTTATTGACATTTGTTATTGAGAAAGGTCATTATAATCCGGCTGTTATTGATGATAATTTTTCAAAAGGAGTATATAAAGAGTATATAGCAGCATTAGATCCATCTAAACGTTTTTTCTTGCAATCTGACATTGATGAGTTCTCTAAATTCGAATTAGAGGTAGATGATCAGTTGAATAATAAAGATTTAACTTTTTTTAATCTAACCTATGATCGATTGATGCTTCGCATGGAAGGAAGCAAAAAAATATTTAAAGATATTTTGAGCAAGCCTTTTAATTATAATGTCGATGAGGATTTTAATGTCGATTATGATAAAGCTCCGTATGCTAAAAATACTACAGAGCTAAAAGAGAGATGGAGAAAACAAATCAAACTTTCTACACTTTCATCTTTTACTGACAAGAAAAAAATGGAAGAAGACAAAAAAGAGAAGGATCCGAAATATGTTATGAAGACTACTGCAGCTTTGGATGCTGAAACCAGAACGAATTCGCTTAATTCTTTGAATGAATCTTTTAGTTTGATGAATGAATTAAAAAGAGATGACTGGTTTACATTGTATATCAATGCAATTATGTCTGGTTTTGATCCTCATACAAGTTATTTTGCACCAGAGGAAAAAGAGAGGTTTGATGTAAGCATGAGTGGTAAACTAGAAGGAATTGGTGCTAGATTACAAAAGAAAAACGACTATACTGAAATTTCAGAATTGATCTCAGGAGGACCAGCATGGAGAGGAAAAAAGCTGGAAGCTGGTGATTTAGTAATGAAAGTAGCTCAAGGAAACGGAGTTCCTGTTGATGTTGTGGGAATGCGTTTGGATGATGTAGTTAAAAAAATTAAGGGTCCAAAAGGTTCTGAAGTTCGTTTGACGGTTAAAAAAGTTGACGGTACTATTCAAGTTATTTCTATTATTAGAGATATTGTAGAGATCGAAGAAACATACGCAAAATCAAGTGTGGTTGAAAAAAACGGTGTGAAATATGGAGTAATATATTTGCCTAAATTTTACATAGATTTTGAAAATAAAGATGGTAGAGATGCTGGTAAAGACATCGCAATAGAAGTTGACAGACTGAAAAAAGCTGGTGTAAAAGGTATTGCATTAGACGTACGCGATGATGGTGGTGGATCGTTATCTACTGTTGTTGATATTGCAGGTTTATTTATCGAACAAGGACCAATTGTTCAAATAAAGTCAGCAGGTAAGAAAAAAGAAATTTTATACGATACCGATAAAAAAATAGAGTGGGATGGACCATTGGTAATTATGGTTAATGAATTTTCTGCTTCAGCGTCCGAAATTTTGGCGGCAGCTATTCAGGATTATAAGAGAGGAATCATTATCGGAAGTAAACAGACCTACGGCAAAGGAACTGTTCAAAATGTAATCGATTTGAATCAGTTTGTTAGAAACAGTTCTGCTGGAGATTTAGGTGCATTAAAAACAACTACTCAAAAATTTTATAGAATTAATGGTGGTTCAACTCAGCTGGAAGGCGTGAGTAGCGATGTAGTGATGCCAGACCGTTTTGCTTATTTAAAAATGGGAGAACGTGATGAGCCAAATGCAATGAAATGGGATAAAATTGATCCAGCTCCTTATAATGTTTGGAGTAATACTTCGAAATTTGATCAGGCTATCGCTAATAGCAAAAAAAGAATTGAAAGTAATATTCAATTCAAATTAATTGAAGAAAACGCCAAATGGATTGATAGCAGAAGTACGGAAAATACTTATAGCTTAAATTATGAGAAATTTAAATTAGCTCAAGATCAAATTGAAGAAACTGCTAAAAAGTTCAAACCAATTGTTGATTATAAAAATAGTTTGAAATTTACTTCATTGCCATATGAGATAGAAGAATTTACTAAAGATCCAGTTCTAAAAGAAAAAAGAGAGAGATGGCATGAAAGTTTATCAAAAGATATTTATGTTGAAGAAGCTTTAAACATTCTTGACGATTTGCAGCCAAAATCAATAGTAAAAAATGCAATCCCAGGTGACAAAAAAGGAAAGTTAGTAAAATCTTAAACGTCACATTAGAAATAAAAAAATGCTCCAATTAGTAATAGTTGGAGCATTTTTTATATTAAATTGAATTGAACCCAAGTGAGTTATAGAATTAAATCTGTGAATCTCTGATAATTGTTGAATAGATAGATATTAGTAATTGCAAAGTTAATTTGTAACTCACTCAAGCATTATAATAAACAATATTATATCTATATTTAATCTAAACCAATAAGAAATTCAGAATTTGAATAATTTAGATTTAGCGAGTGCTTTATGTTTAACTTCTTTAATTGCGTAATAAGCACACTTTAATAGTTTTCCTAATCTACTACCATTCATTTACTTTATTGGCATCCATTTTAATGAAAATAAACAACAAAATGGTGAATCCCCACAGACCAGAACCTCCATATGAAAAGAAAGGTAACGGTACCCCAATAGTTGGGAATATTCCAATTACCATTGCAATATTTACAAAGAAGTGAATGAATAATATACCAGCGACACAATAGCCATAAACTCTGCTAAATTTTGTTTTTTGTCTTTCGGCTAAATAAATTATTCTCAGGAACAAACCAGTAAAAAGTGCAATTACAACCAAAGATCCAACAAATCCCCATTCTTCACCAACTGTAGTAAAAATATAATCAGTATGTTGCTCTGGTACAAAACCTCCTTTGGTTTGTGTTCCTTCAAGAAATCCTTTTCCCCACCATCCTCCAGATCCTACCGCAATTTCAGATTGGTTAGTGTTGTATCCAATTCCTTTCATATCGACTTCTTTACCTAGCAAAATGTTAAAACGATCACGATGGTGTTGTTTAAAAACATTCGTAAAAACATAGTTAACAGATAGGACAAATCCTGAAATAAGTGTGAAAAGAATAGTGCTCAATACAATATTTCTATCGGCTATTCTTGATTTATAATGAACCAGAATAATTATAACGAGCGCCATCAAAATCACATATTCCGGTTCTAAAATCAATGTTAACATAAATAATAAAATCGTAATAAAACCTGTCCAGACATACCAAGCAGGAAGTCCTTCTCGGTATAAAACAATTATAAATATGCTATAGATTAACGCACTACCAGGATCTGGCTGTGGTAAAATAAGCATAACCGGTAAAAAAACAATTGCTAATGCTTGCAACTGTCTGTTCATATCCTTTAGATTAATTTGAGTGTCGCTGAGATATTTTGCTATAGCTAAAGAAGTAGCGGCTTTTGCAAATTCTGAAGGTTGCAAAGTAAAACTCCCAAATCCATACCAACAGCGCTGTCCTGCAATAGTTTTTCCAAAAACAAACAGTCCTGCCAATGATATTAGTGAAATTACAAAAATAATACTTGCATATTTTTCATAAAATTTACCATCAATATAGAGTAAAACAAATATCATTGGAACAGTCAAAGCAATAAATATCGCTTGCTTTTCGTAGGTCCCCTCTGTAGAAGATAACGATGAAGAATAGATGTTCAGCCAACCTAAAGACACAAGTGCTATGTAGATTAGGATACATATCCAATCAATATTGCTTGATAAACTTTGATTTTTCATTTGATATGAATGTATTATTTTTTGGTCTTAGAAGAATCTATTTTTACAGGTGCAGGTTTCTTTTTGCTTTGGGTAATTGAATCTTGCTTTCTTAATTGTTCTTTAATTTCTGGAGACAAACCACCCAGTTTCGCATATCGACTCTGAAGACTGATGTTTAATACACGAGTTTCCAAATCAGTTCGGGTGATTTTTTTTCTTAAATATTTTTCAATCATTAAACTAGCAATAGGTCCTGCGATTGTTGCTCCATAACCTCCATTTTCCACTAAAATAGCTATGGCAATTTTCGGATCATCTTTTGGCGCAAATGCCACAAAAATAGAGTGATCTTGTAATTTTGTTCGGACACCATTAATTTTCGCGAAATTTTCAGCAGTTCCAGTTTTTCCACAAATGTCAATTCCTTCAACTCTAAGTGCATACGCTGTCCCTTTATTATAAACATCAAATAATCCGCTAATCATTGGAGGGAAATATTTTTTGTCAATTGTAGTTTCGTGTCTTGTAACGAACTTTTTATCAATTGTTTCCCCTTTTATTTTTTTAATGATATGAGGTGTGTAATAATATCCTTGATTCGCTACCGCAGCCATCATGTTTGCTAATTGTATTGGTGTCATCAATACTTCACCTTGACCAATAGCATTCGAAATGATTGTTTTTCCGCTATAGCCCCAACCAGGATACATTCTTTTATAGGTCTTTGAAGTCGGTATTTTTCCTCTTCGACCTATGGGTAAATCGTACCCCATAAATTGTCCAAGTCCAAAACTTTTAATGTGGTTGCTCCACACATCAACGGCATAAGGGGTGCTCTTATATTTTGCTATTGTACGTAAGTATACGTTTGAGAAATACGCGTTACAAGATTTATAAATTCCTACATGCAGATCTCTTGGACCACCACCACAGTGACATCCTTGAAATCGGCCAGGAGCGTAATAAAAACCATGGTTACACATAAAAGTAGAGCTTTCATCAACTACATTTTCCTGTAGTCCAACAAGGCCTGTCATTATTTTGAATGGAGATCCTGGAGGATACTCTGCCAACAATCCTCGGTCATAAAGAGGTTTTGCTATAGAGTCATAATACAATTTGGTGTAATTTTTTGAGCGTTGTCTTCCTACAAGAATTCCGGGATCATAAGAAGGCGCTGTAACTAATGCTAAAATTTCGCCTGTTTTAGGTTCAAT
>Ga0308157_10007483_pt1 | contig 12713 bp, 8 predicted proteins | sample PhyBR1_FD_201035 | JGI IMG/M metagenome (GOLD analysis project Ga0308157, IMG submission 201035) | Phyllosphere microbial communities from UC Gill Tract Community Farm, Albany, California, United States - DLSLB.R1 | ecosystem: Host-associated > Plants > Phyllosphere > Unclassified | place: USA...
GCGCGCCGCCGGTCTCGGTGGCCGACACGCTGGCCGCTCGGCCGCAGCTGTCGACCCTTAATGCGCTCGTCAACAAGGCCGGCCTGGGCGACACGCTCAAGGGCGCGGGCCCGTTCACGGTGTTTGCACCCAGCAACGAAGCCTTTGCCAAGGTGCCGGCCAAGACCCTGGAGGCGCTGGGCAGCGACCCGGCCCGGCTCAAGGCCGTGCTGACCTACCACGTGCTGCCCGAGCGCCTGGTGCTGGCCGATGTCAAAAACGCCCCGCACAAGACCGTCAACGGCGCCAGCCTGGCGCTGGCGCGGGCCGGCGAGTTCGTCACCGCCGAGGACGCCCTGGTGCAGGCCGGCGACATTGCCGCCACCAACGGTGTCGTGCATGTGGTGGACAGCGTGCTGCTGCCGCCGGCCGGCCGCTGAACCCAGGCGCGGCCCCATGGACGCTTTGGCGCCCGTGGGATCGCGCCCGCCTGCCGATTGACAAGCTTTCAGGCCGTTTGCCTAGGCTGTTCCTGGGCCAGCAGCTATTTATTTGATAGCAAGGCCCTTGCCTTGCGTTTACTAAAAAAACAACAACATGTCCCTTCTTTCCTCCTCACCGAACCGCCGCCGCTGGTTGCAGCAGGCCGGCTGGCTGGCCGCGGGCGCCGGCGCCGGCGTCCACGCCTGGGCGCAGCCGGCCCGGCCGGCGGCTGGCGCGCGCAGCCCGGCCGTGGCCCAGCTGGTGGACTTTTCCGCCGCGCAGCAGGACGTGTCCAAGGATTTCCTGATCGGTTCGCGCGCCGCCTGGCAGGACATCAACGCCCGCGGCGGCCTGCGCGGGCGCCCGGTCACGCATCTGGCGCTCGAGACCGACGGCACGCCCGCCAGCCTGCGCGCCGCGCTGGACGAGGCGCATGCCAACCCGGCCTGCGTCGCGCTCTCGGGCAGCGCCGGCGACCTGCTGGCCGCGCAGGTCAGCGCCCTCTCGGGCCAAGGCCTGCTGGGCATGGCCCATGCCGCGCCGTGGCTGCAGAACTCCAGCGTGCCGGTGGATGACAAGACCTTCCCGATCTTTGCCACGCGCCAGGCGCAGATCGCCCATGCGCTGAAAAACCTCTCCGTCATGGGCGTGAAGGTGCTGGGCGCGGTGTATGCCAGCGAGCACGAGCAGGCGGCGCACCATGCCGAGGTCGGGCGCATCGCGGCCAACCTGGAACTGCGCGTCGAGTCCTTCCAGGGCGGCGCCAACCTGCGCCAGCTGGGGCAAAAGCTCACCCCCGGCACGCCGGCCGTGCTGCTGTTCCTGGGCGGCACGCCCGAGCTGGCCCAGTTCACGCAAGGGCTGGACCGGCAGGCGCGCCAGCGCTACATCGTCGCCCTGGCCGACGTGAACCTGCAGACCCTGGCGCAGATGGGCGCGGTGCGCACCACGCCGGTGATCGCCACACAGCCGGTGCCCATGGCCAGCGCGGCGCTGCCGGTGGTGCGCCAGTACCGCGAGGTGCTGGCCCGGCTGTTCGACGAGTCGCCCACGCCGCTGGGCCTGGCCGGCTTCATCGCCGCGCGCTACACCTTCGAGGTGATGAGCGCGCTGGAAGGCCCGCTCACGCGCCAGGGCGTGCTGGCCGGCTTTCAGCAGCGCGCCAGCGTCAACGTCGGCGGCTTTCGCATCGCCTACGACGCCCAGCGGCGCAGCAGCACCTACGTCACCCAAAGCATGATGACGCCCGACGGGCGGCTGATCGGCTGATGCGCCCTGCCCGGCGCCAGGGCGCTGCGCGCCAGTGCTATGCTGGGCCTTCAACCACTGACTCAGACATGCAAAACGGAACACTGCTTGCCGCCGTGGACTTGGGCTCCAACAGCTTTCGCCTGGAAATCGGCCGGCTGGACCACGGGCGCATCCACCGCATCGAATACCTCAAGGAAACCGTGCGCCAGGGCAACGGCCTGGACGCCGACCGCAACCTCTCGCCGGAGGCCATGCAGCGCGGCTGGGACTGCCTGGCGCGCTTTGGCGAGCGGCTGGCCGGGTTCAAGAAAGAGCAGGTGCGGGCCGTGGCCACGCAAACCCTGCGCGAGGCGCTCAACCGCGAAGAATTCATCAAGCGCGGCCAGCGGCTACTGGGCTTTCCGATCGAAGTGATCGCCGGGCGCGAGGAGGCGCGCCTGATCTACCAGGGCGTGGCGCATTTCCTGCCGCAGTCGGGCGAGCGGCGCTTGGTGGTCGATATTGGCGGGCGCTCGACCGAGATGGTCCTGGGCCAGGGGCTTGAGGCGCGCACGCTGGAGTCCTACCGCGTGGGCAGCGTGGCCTGGTCGATGCGCTACTTTCCCCAGGGCCAGTTCACGGCGCGCGCCTTCGAGCTGGCCGAGATTGCCGCCAAGGCGGTGCTCGACGAGGCCGCCACCACCTACCGCGCCGGTGCCTGGGACGCCGCCTACGGCTCCTCGGGCACCATCGGCGCGGTCAGCGAGGTGCTGGCCGCGGCGGGCTGGGCGCCCGGCGTGGTGACGCGCGACGGCCTGGACTGGCTGCTCGAGCGGCTGGTCAAGGCGCAAAGCGCCGACCGGCTCAAGATCGACGGCATGAAGGACGACCGGCGCGCCGTCATCGGCGGGGGCATCAGCGTGCTCCGGGCGGTGTTTGACCTGCTGGACATCGACGAGATGCAGGCCGCGCAGGGCGCGCTGCGCCACGGCGTGCTCTACGACCTGGTCGAGCGCGACGAGAACCTGACCGACCTGCGCTCGATCAGCGTGGAGCGGCTGGCGCACAACTTCAGCACCGACACCGCGCAGGCCGCGCGGGTGAGCAAGGTGGTGCAGCACCTCTTTCTGATGGCCGGCAGCGCCCTGCCTCCGGCCGAGCTGGAGCGCCGCAGGCGCCAGCTGGCCTGGGCGGCGCAGCTGCACGAAATCGGCAGCCTGATCTCACACAACTACTACCACAAGCACGGCGCCTACATCCTGGACAACGCCGACGCGCCCGGCTTTGCCGTGCACGAGATGCACTGCCTGAGCCTCTTGGTGCTGGGCCACCGGGGCAAGCTGCGCAAGCTGGAAGCGGACTTTGAAGACCGGGCGTTCGTGCAGCAGCTGCTGTGCCTGCGCCTGGCGGTCATCTTGTGCCACGCCCGGCGCGAGCCGGACCTCAAGGGCCTGCAGCTGGCCTGGGACGCCGAGCCAAGCCGGCGCTTTGCCCTGACCTGCCGCCCGGGCTGGGCGCAGGGGTTTCCGCAGTCGGCTTACCTGTTGCAGGAAGAAGCGCTGGCCTGGCAGAAAACGCCCTGGACGCTGGCCGTCTGCGAGCCGTGATGGCGCGCAGCGCCGCAGGTGCCCAAGCCGTGCCGGCCTGCGCGGGGCCGGCGGCGCCTACAGCAATTCGGGCGACTGAACCGCCACCACGACCGGCTGCACTTGGCCGTCGCGCTCGCGGGTGCGAAACCACCACAGCGCGCCCTTCTTGATGGCGCAGTCGGCGTCCACCAGCCCCAGCAGTTGCGCAATCGTCTGGCCCAGCGTGGGCTGGTGGCCGATGACCAGGGTCGGCGTCTTGTTGAGCGGCCACTGCACCATCTCCAGCAGCTGCTCGGGCGCGGCGCCCGGGGCCAGCTCGGGCCGGGTCTTGAAGCGCCGCCCCAGCGCCAGCGCGGTCTGCTCGCAGCGCCGCGCCGGGCTCACCAGAACGCGGGCGCTGCCAGGCAGCTGGCGGTCCAGCCACTCGGCCATGCGCGCGGCCTGCTTCTCGCCGCGCGGCGTCAGCCGGCGCGCCAAGTCGCTTTGCGCATCCAGCACGCTGTCGGCCAGTTCTTCTGCTTCGGCGTGGCGCCACAAAATCAGGTCCATGGGAGTGCGTTACCTTTCGCGTGGTTTGAGGGCCGAATAGCGCGTCATCAGCGCCGATTGTGCGCCATGACGCTGGGCCGGATCAACCGGGCGCACCAGGCGGTAGCTGCCGTCGGGCTGCATGTCCCAGGCGTCGCAGCCGTCGTGCAGGTAGGCCACCAGGCACTCGTCGATGATGCGCTGGCGGATGGCCGCGTCCGTCACCGGCCAGGCCAGCTCGACGCGGCGCAGCATGTTGCGGTTCATCCAGTCGGCGCTGGAGAGGTAGAGCGTCTCCTCGGCGCCGCAGCGGAAATAAAACACGCGCGAATGCTCCAGGAAGCGGCCGATCACCGAGCGCACCCGGATGCGCTCGCTCACGCCAGGCACCTGGGCCGGCAGCATGCAGGCCCCGCGCACGACCAGGTCGATGCGCACGCCGCACTGGCCGGCCTTGAGCAGCGCCTGCATCAAGGCCTCGTCGGTCAGCGCGTTGGTCTTGACGACGATGCGCGTGTCCTTGCCCTGCAGCGCCGCCTGGGCCAGCGCCTCGATGTTTTCGAGCAGCTTGCCGTGCAGCTGAAACGGCGCCAGCAGCAGCCGGTGCAGCTTGGGCAGTCGGCTGTGGCTGGCCAGGTGCACGAACACGTGGTCGATGTCGGCGGTGAGCAGCGGGTCGGCCGTGAGGTAGCTCACGTCGGTGTAGAGCCGCGCGGTGCTCGGGTTGTAGTTGCCGGTCGAGAGGTGCGCGTAGCGCACCAGGCGCCGGCCTTCGCGCCGGGTGACGAGCAGCATCTTGGCATGGGTTTTGAGGCCCATCACGCCGTAGACCACCTGCGCACCGATGGACTCGAGCTTTTCGGCCCAGTTGATGTTGGCCTCCTCGTCAAAGCGTGCCTTGAGCTCGACCACCACCGTCACCTCCTTGCCGCGCCGCACGGCTTCCCGCAGCAGCTGCATCAGCTCCGAATCGGCGCCGGTGCGGTAGATGGTCTGCTTGATCGCCAGCACCGCAGGGTCGTGCACCGCCTCGCGCAGGAAGGCCAGCACGCCGTCGAAGCTCTCGAAGGGCTGGTGGATCGACACGTCGCCCTGGCGCAGCCGCTCGAAGAACGACTGCCCGGGCTGCAGCTGCTTGGGGTAGCAGGCCTTGTAGCGCGGAAAGAGCAGCTTGGGGTCATTCACCAGGTCGATCAGCTGGGTCAGCCGCACCAGGTTGACCGGGCCGTGCACGCGGTAGAGCGAAGGCGCCGGCAGGTTGAACTGCCTGAGCAGAAAGCCCGAGAGGTACTCCGAGCAGCCGGCCGAGACCTCCAGCCGCACCGCCTGGCCGTAGTGGCGCTGCTCCAGCCCCAGGCGCAGCGCGGTGCGCAGGTTCTTCACGTCGTCCTCATCGACCTCCAGGTCGGAGTGGCGCGTGACGCGGAACTGCGAGAACTCCCCCACCTTGCGCCCCGGAAACAGGTCGACCAGGTGCGCGCGGATGATGCTCGAGAGCGACAGGAACAGCCGGCTCTTGTCGCCGCCCAGGCTGGGCATGGGAATCAGGCGCGGCAGCACCCGCGGCACCTTGACGATGGCGATCTCGTTTTCGCGGCCGAACGCATCGCGCCCGCTCAGGCGCACGATGAAGTTGAGCGACTTGTTGGCCACCTGCGGAAACGGGTGCGACGGGTCCAGGCCGACCGGAATCAGGAGCGGGCGCACCTCGCGCTCGAAATACGTGCGCACCCAGCGCCGCTGCACCGCGCTGCGCTCGCCGTGCGAGACGATGCGAATGCCGTGCTTTTCAAACGCCGGCAGCAGCGCGTCGTTGTAGAGCGCGTACTGGCGCGCCACCATGTCGTGCGCCGCGGCCGACAGCGCCTTGAACGACTGGGCGGTGTAGGTGCCCTTTTGCTCGCTGTTCTGCGCGGCGGTCAGGTGCGAGACGGCGCGCACCTCGAAGAACTCGTCCAGGTTGGACGAGACGATGCACAGAAAGCGCAGGCGCTCGAGCAGCGGCACCTCCTCGCGCCGCGCCCAGTCGAGCACCCGCTCGTTGAAGGCGAGGATGCTGTGGTCGCGGTCAAGGAACTTGACCGGGGCGGCAGAGGGTGTTGAAGTAGGCGGCACGGACAAAACGGGCAGGACAGGCGAGAGCAAGGCAGGTCATTTCATCGAAAAAAACAGGCGTCCAGTGTTGACGGTTTTCATGACAACCTTGTGACAACGCCGTGACAGCAATTTAGCCTGCCCGCGCGGCTGTCACAAGGGGGCCGGCCCCAGCGCGCCGGGCGGTGCATTTTCTCAATGAAATACCGCGCACGCCCAATCAGCGCCTGGGCTTTCAGCTATCGTTTTTATAGCGAACGGTCGAGTGCGGCCTGCGTGATGGCCGACAGCGTGCCGCGCGTGGTGATGACCTCCGGGTCGAGCATGACCTCGATCACCGTGCCTTCGGGCCGCGCCAGGGCGGCCAGCAGCTCGGCCTCGAACGCCTCGGTGCGCGCGATGCGCACGCCGGCGTAGCCGTAGGCGCGGGCCAGCGCGGCGAAGTCCGGGTTGTGCAGGCGCGAGCCGCTTTCATGCCGCGGGTACTCGCGCTCCTGGTGCATGCGGATGGTGCCGTACATGCCGTTGTTCAGCAGCACGACGATGCTTTTGGCGCCGTGCTGCACGGCCGTCGCCAGCTCCTGCCCGTTCATCAGGAAGTCGCCGTCGCCGGCGATGGTGAAGGCCACGCGCCCGGTGGTGATGGCCGCCGCGATGCCGGCCGGCACGCCGTAGCCCATCGCGCCCACCGTGGGCGCCAGCTGCGTCTTGTGGCCCTTGGCCAGCCCGTGGTGCCTGAAAAAGCGGTGCACCCAGCTGGCGAAGTTGCCCGCGCCGTTGGTCAGCACCGCGTCGGGCGGCAGGTGTTTTTGCAGCAGGCCGACGATGGCCGGCATGTCGATGTCGCCGGGCAGCGCCTGCGGCTGCAGGTTGGCCAGGTAGTCGGCGTTGGCCTGGGCCGTCCAGTCTTCCCACGGCACGGCCACCGGCGCACTGAGCACTTCGAGCGAGCGGGCGGCGGCGTTCATGGTGGCGTTGATCGCCAGGTCGGCGTGGAACACGCGGTGCAGCTCCTCGGCGCTGGCATGGATGTGCACCAGCTTTTGCTTCGGCCGGGGCGCCTCGACCAGCGTGTAGTTGTTGGTCGTCATCTCGCCCAGGCGCGGGCCGATGGCCAGGATCAGGTCGCTGGCCTTGACGCGCGCGGCCAGCCGGGGGTTCAGGCCGATGCCCACGTCGCCGGCGTAGAGCGGGTGGTGGTTGTCGAACGTGTCCTGGAAACGAAAGGCGTTGGCCACCGGCAGGCGCCAGTTCTCGGCAAAGCGCTGCAGCGCCTGCGCGGCCTGCGGCGTCCAGCCGCTGCCGCCGGCAATCACCAAGGGTTGCCTGGAGGCCAGCAGCATCTCGCGCAGCGTGCGCAGCGCACCGGGGTCGCTCCAGGATTGAGTTGCCTCGACACGCGGCAGGGGCCGGGCACCCGTCATCTGCGTCAGCATGTCCTCGGGCAGCACCAGCACGACCGGGCCGGGCCGGCCGTTCATCGCCGTCGCAAAGGCGCGGGCCACGTACTCGGGGATGCGGTCGGCGCTGTCGATGCGCTCGACGCGCTTGGCAAAGCCCTTGGTGCTGGGGCCGAAGAAGCTGGCGTAGTCCACTTCCTGGAAGGCCTCGCGGTCGCGGCAGTCGCTGGCCACGTCGCCGACCAGCAGCACCATGGGCGTCGAGTCCTGAAATGCCGTGTGCACGCCGATGGAGGCGTTGGTCGCGCCCGGCCCGCGGGTGACCATGCACACGCCCGGGCGGCCGGTCAGCTTGCCATGGGCCTCGGCCATGAAGGCGGCGCCGCCCTCCTGGCGGCAGGTGATGAATTCGATCTGGCCCGCCCTGGCGTGCAGGCCGTCGAGCACGGCCAGGTAGCTTTCGCCCGGCACGCCAAATGCATGGGTAACGCCTTGGGCCAGGAGGCAATCGACGAGAAGGTGGCCGGCAAGTTGTTGGGTCATGCTTTCATTGTGCCCGGGCGGTGGGGGCCCGCGCATGTGGAAAGCCCTCTGCCGGTGCGGGCAGGAAAAAGCCGGCTTGGCCCGGCCGGGTTACTCGGGCGTGGCCGGGTCGGCGTCGCCGCCGCCGGCCTGCAGCGCCTGCCGCGCCAGTTCCTCGTCGCTCAGGGGCGGCGCGTCTTCGAGCGCGGCCAGCTCTTCGAGCAGTGCCGGGTCCGGCGCCTCGTGGCCCAGCAGCACCTCCTCGATGCGCTGGCTGGAGGTCTCGGCATGCAGCGCCTCGGGCCCGCTGGTGGGCGGGGGAAACTTGTCGCCCAGGTCGGCCATGACCGCATCGGATTTTTCTTCGACCCAGCGCACGAAATCGTTGCTGGCGGGGGTGTTGGATGAAGCCATCTTGCGTCTCCTGAAGGTTGAACACGGCGGGCCCGTGGCATGCGCCCTGCCGGCCAATGTACGCCTGCCGCCAGGCAAGCGCAACCGTGCGGCCTTCAGGGCTGCGCCGCCAGCGGCGCAGGCGGCACGGGGGGCGCCGGCGGCTCGGGCAGCCGGGCCGGCTCCTCGCGCAGCATCACCGTGGGCGGCTTGGCCAGCGCGATGCCGGCCTCGCGCAGTCTCTTGAGCACCTCGAACAGCAAGGCGCTGCGCACGCCGTAGGACAGGCGCGGCGAGCCCACGAAGCCGGTGGCGTTGAACATCAGGCCGGCGCTGTCGATCCCGTCCAGCTGCACACTGGGCGCCGGCTCGGCCAGCACGTCGGCATGCGCCGTGAACGCCGCCAGGATCAGGCCGCGCACCTGCTCGGCGTCGGTCGAGAGCGGCAGCGGCAGCTTGATCTGCACCAGCCCGAGCGGGTTGGCGTGGGTGACGTTGCGCACCGTCTTGGTGATGAACTCGGAATTGGGCACGATGACGGTGGAGCGGTCGCCCATCTGGATTTCGGTGGCGCGCACGTTGATGCGCCGGATGTCGCCCTCGATGCCGCCCAGCGACACCCAGTCGCCCACCTTCACCGGCCGCTCGGCCAGCAGGATCAGGCCCGAGACGAAGTTCTGCACCACCGCCTGCAGGCCAAAGCCGATGCCCACCGACAGCGCGCTGGCCACCCAGGCCAGCCGCTCCAGCCCGATGCCCACGGCCGCCAGCCCCATCGAGACCGACAGCACGTTGCCCGCGTAGCCGAACAGCGTGGCCGCCGACAGCTGCATGCCCGCGTCGAGCACCGTGGTCGGCAGGAAATGCACCGTGAGCCAGCGCTTGACCGTGCGCACCGCCGCCAGCCCCAGCAGCATCACCAGCGCGGCCTGCACCACCGACATCGGCCGGATCTGGAACTCGCCGAGCGAAATGCCCTGGTGCAGCCGGTCGGCGCGCTGGAACAGCTCGGCCGGCCCCTCGCCGAAGGGCGCCAGCAGCAGCATCAGCGCCAGCGCCAGCACCACCAGCCGGCCCACGCCCGACAGCAGCACGGCCGCCTGCCGGCGCACCCGCAAGAGCGTGGAGGCCGGCTGCTCGGGCGTCAGCCCCACGGCCGCGTCGAGCACGCCGGCGTCGTCGTTCTTGGGGCACAGCAGCGCGGTGAAGCCGTCCTCGACCAGCACGGCCAGCAAATACGCCGTGCCCAGCACGACCGTCACCCAGGCCATCTGCTGCACGATGAAGCTGCCAAAGGCCACATAGCCCAGCAGCAGCGACAGCACGCTGCCGACGACGGCCAGCCAGGCCAGCGCCATGGCCGCCGTCAGCCACAGCGGCGCGGCCGGCCAGGCCTCGGCCGAACCGAGCCCCTTGGCGGCCTCGGCCGCCTTGGCCTGTGCCCGGCGGCGCGCACGCACCGCCTGCACCAGCCCCAGCCCCATGACCAGCGCCATCGCCAGCGCCAGCAGGCCGTCGGCCGCCACGGTCGTGGCCAGGCTGGCATTGACCTGCCCCGTCAGCCGCGTCACGCCCCAGGTCAGCACCATCAGGAGCGCGACGGCCGGCGGCATCCAGCGCAGCCGGCGCGCCAGCGCGTCGGGCAGCGGCAGCAGCCGCCAGGACGGCCGCGAGGGCAGCAGCAGCGCCCGGCCCAGTCCCATCGCGTAGCCGCCAAAGCACAGCACACCGGCCAGCCGGCTCACCAGCGGGCCGGCCAGCTCGGGCAGCGGCTGGCGCCACACCAGCCCGAGGTAGACCGCCTCGCCCATCAGGCCGGCGGTGACGGCCGACAGCAGCACCAGGCTCCAGGCGTGCACCGAGCGGCGCACCCGCCCGGGCGGCACGCGCGTGGTCGTCAGCGCCATGAGCACGCGGTCGGCCCACAGCCGCAGGCCCAGCAGCACGGCCAGCGCCAGCGCCACGCCCACGCCGGCCCCGGCGCCGGCGGCACGGGCCGACGCCGCCACGCCATCGACCAGCCGCCCCACGCGGCGCAGGTCGCCCGGCAGCTCCAGGCGCAGGTCGGACCAGAACACGCCGCTCAGCAGCGACGCGGTGCGCTCGCCCAGCCGGGCCTGGAACTCCGAGCGCCGCAGCGCCGCGATCTTGCCGGCCGCCTGCTCGGCCTCGACCGCCAGCAGCCGGGCACGCTTGAGCTGCGCGTCCAGCGTGGTGCGGCTCTTGTTCAGCTGGGCGCGCAGCGCGGCCACGTCGGGCGCCTCGACCTGGCCGGCCACGGGCGCGCCCAGCTCGTCCAGCCGCGCCTTCACGCTGGCCAGCTGCGGCTCCAGCGCCAGCGCGGCACTCTCTGCCGTGGCGCTGGCGGCCAGGACCTGCGCGCGCAGCCCGGGCAGGTCGGCGCCCGCCTCCAGCGCCTCGGGGTTGTCCAGGATTTTTTGCGCCTTGTCGATCTGCACCCGGGCCGCGTCCAGCGTCGGGTCGGGGTTTTCAGGCTGGGCCTGGGCGCACAGCGCGGCCAGCATGAGCAGCGGGCCGATCAGCAGCAGCGCCAGCCGGTGCAGGCCGCGCCCGGGCCGGCCGGCGCAGGTGCGAGAGGAAAAAAGGCGGCCGGCCGGCGTGCGGCCTCCAGAAGAAAAAACAGTCATCAAATGGAAAAGCCCTGCAGCGGCGCGTCAAGGCGTGGTCAAAACGGCCATCATAAAGGCCGTGCGCCGGCCCCTGTCAAGCTGCTGCGATGGGCGCCAGCGTCGTGCGGCGCACGCGGCGCACGTTGAAGGCGCTGGCAATCAGCACCGACTGCGCCGCAGCCAGGCCCAGCAGCACCCCGCGGTACTGGCCGTGGTCCATCAGCACGCCGAAAATCAGCGGCGAGACCGCCTGGCCGATGTCCAGCCCCGCGTAGACCACGCCATAGACCCGGCCCGAGGCGTTGTCAGGCGTCGAGCGCTTGACCAGCAGGTCGCGCGATGGCCCGGCGATGCCGGCGGCAAAGCCCATCACGCCAAAGAGCACCGGCACCATCCAGGCCGAGAGGCTGCCCAGCGCCAGCGTCAGCGCCACGGCGGCCGCCAGCCCCATGCCGGCGCCGACGATGCGCTCGCAGCGCGACGGGTCGGCCGCCAGGAAGCCGCCCAGCACCATGCCGCCGGCGCTGCACACCATGTAGATGGTCAGGCACATCGCCACCAGGGGCAGCGGCACGCCGTGCAGCTGGCGCGCCGCCTCGGGCGCAAAGGCCTGCACCACGCTGAGCACGATGGCGAACCAGAAGAAAAAGGCAAAGCACATCCAGACCGCCGGAATCTTCAGGAAATCGAGCCCGCCGCCTGCCTTGGCCGCGCCGCCGGCCGGGTGCGCCACCTTCAGCGCCAGCTTGTCCCGGTTCAGGATCAGCACGGCCAGCACGGCAAAGGCCAGCACGCCGGCGCTGGCCAGCGCCACGCGCCAGGAAAAGGCAAACGCCAGCCCGGCCATCATCGCCGGCGCCAGCGCCCAGCCCAGGCTGCCGGTGATGCCGTGCACGCTGTAGGCGTGGCCCAGGCGCGGCGCGCTCACCTTGCGGTTGAGCAGCGTGTAGTCCACCGGGTGAAAGACGCCGTTGCCGATGCCGCCCAGCACGGCAAAGCCGGCCAGCATCCAGTAACTGGTGCTGATGGCGTAGCCGAACGCGGCCGTGCCCAGCAGCGCCAGCCCGCCAAAGAGGATGGGGCGCGGGCCGAAGCGGTCCACCACGAAGCCCGAGAGCGCCTGCACCGCGCACGAGACGGCAAAAAAGACCGTCATCAAAAAGCCCAGCTCGGCGTAGCTCACGGCAAACGCCTCCTTGAGCCAGGGAAACAGTGGCGCCAGCAGCAGCTGGCTGAAATGGCTGATCAGGTGGGCCAGGCCGACCAGGCCGATGACGCCGGCGTCGGCGCGCCAGGGCGTGGCGCCGGGCATGTTCAGGGGGCTTGAAGGGGTCATGGCGGTATCGTAGTCCCGGCAGCCGCGTTGTGAAATGCGACAAAATGCCATGTTTCGTCGAATTTCGGACAATCGCTGCGCCTCCCCCTGCCCTTTCGCCCCAAGGAGTTCCCATGCGCCGCAACACCCCGCTGCAACGGGTCGCCATGGGCGACACCGACCCCTTCACGCCCAGCGCCGAGCGCCCGGTGCGGGTGCGCGCCCGCTCGCTGCCGGCCGACACCCACCTGGAGCCGCATTCGCACACCTGGGCGCAGCTGGCCTACTGCGCCACCGGCGTGGTGCAGGTCACGGCCGAGCCCGGCCCGCAGGCGCAAGCCGACGAGATCACCTACATCATCCCGCCTTGGCGCGCCGTCTGGATCGCCCCGGGGGCGCGCCACCACATCACGGTGCTGCAAAGCGCCGAGCTGCGCACGCTCTACCTGCACGCCAGCGCCACGCCCGAAGGCTGGCAGGGCTGCCGCGTGCTGGTGGTCTCGCCGCTGCTGCGCGAGCTGATCCATGCGCTGGACGCCGGCGCGCAGCC
>Ga0308157_10007484_pt1 | contig 12711 bp, 10 predicted proteins | sample PhyBR1_FD_201035 | JGI IMG/M metagenome (GOLD analysis project Ga0308157, IMG submission 201035) | Phyllosphere microbial communities from UC Gill Tract Community Farm, Albany, California, United States - DLSLB.R1 | ecosystem: Host-associated > Plants > Phyllosphere > Unclassified | place: USA...
GGTGATCGAGACCGTGCCCGATCGCTGGACCTCGCGCAGCAGCAGCTGTGTGATGAGGAAGCCCGAGATCACGAAGAAGACGTCGACGCCGACGAACCCGCCCTCGAACCCGGCCAGGTGCACGTGTGCGAGTACGACGAGCCCGACGGCGAGGGCGCGCATGCCCTGGATGTCGGGTCGCCAGTTCGCGCTGCGCGTGCCGGTTCCGGATGAGGAGGGTGCGCTCTCAGCGGGCACGGTCGACGGCGCCGGGGCAGTACCTTCGCCCGGCGAGGGGATCGCGGTCGTTGAAGCCATCCGGTCCAGTTTAGTTACCGTTTTGTGATCTTGCTGGAGGGGTGGTGGCGGCCGTGCGGGTGGGCGCCGGCGCGGCCGCGGAGTTTGAGTGCGTAAGTGCTCGAATCGGAGCGCTTTCCAGCGGTTAGGCACTCAAGGTTGGTCGCCGAGCGTCAGCCGGATGAAGTCGCGCGCCTTCGGCGCCCATCCGACGCCGCAGGTACGAACATGTCGGAGCCCAAGCCGTCGAGCAGGTCGCCCGGCTCGACGTCGAGCGCCTCGGCGATGCGCACGAGCGAGAAGACGTTCATGAGTGCGCGGCCCGATTCGTAGCTGCGGATGTTCGACGAATCGATGCGGCTCGAGACCGCCAGCTCGTCCTGCGTCAGGCCGCGCCGCAGGCGGTGGAACGCGATGCGCTCACCGATGAAAGCGGCTGCGGGAGACGGGGTGCGGGGCACCACCCAAGCGTTCTCGATACCGGTTTCCCGCGCCAGGGCGACGGCGCCCGGGTACAAGTACACTGAGCGATATGCAGGGTGACGTCAGGCGGGGTTCGGCCCCGTTGCGCAAGGGAGAGCTCGCCTCATCGCCTCTCGCGGGGTGTGCGTCGTGAGGACGCAGGTCGTCAAGCCGCAGGACATCTTCTACCGTCCCAAGCAGCTGAAGGTGCCGCTGTTCCAGCGCCCGTACGTGTGGTCGCGCGAGACCCAGTGGCGTCCGCTGTGGCAGGACATCGTGCGACTGATCGAAGTGATCTCGAAGCACGACTCGAACGCCACGCACTTCCTCGGCGCGATCGTCATCCAGCAGGTGCCGTCGGGTCTTGGTGCACTGCAGTCCTGGAACGTGATCGATGGACAGCAACGGCTCACGACCCTGCAGTTGTTCCTCGATGCGCTGCATTCCGCACTCGAGCAGCGCGGCTTTTCGAGCAGCGCCGAGCGCATCCTGCCGCTCATCGAGAACCCCGAGGCCGAGCGCGATCAGCCCGAGGATCGCTTCAAGGTCTGGCCCACCAACCGCGATCGTGCCGCGTTCGAAGCTGTGATGTCGGCGCCCGTACCGATCGACTACGCGCAGCTGCCGCCGTCGCGCATGCGCGACGCACACCACTTCTTCGCCGAGGCGATCGGCGATTGGCTCGGCGAAGGCGACGACACCGAACGTCGGGCACGCGGCCTCGCCGACACGGTCACGACTCGGCTCGAGATCGCGAGCATCAGCCTCGACGCGAACGAAGACGCGCAGGCGATCTTCGAGACGCTGAACGCTCGAGGCACCCCGCTGTCGGCGGCTGATCTGATCAAGAACTACGTCTTCCAGCAGCTCCCGGCCGCGGAGGGCGAGGCTGCCTACCACCAGTACTGGGCCGACTTCGAGACGCCGTGGTGGGAGGCCGATGTCACCTCGGGCCGCATCAAGAACACGCGCTCCTCGCTGTTCCTCTGGCAGTGGCTCGTCGCGCGAACGCTCGACGACTTCCCCATCCGCGAGGTCTTCACGCAGTTCAAGCACTACGTCAGCACCTCCGCGCGAGACGTGCGGGCGCTGCTGCCGCAGATCAAGCGCGCGGCGGATCGCTACCGCGCAATGATTGAGGGCTCCGCGCGCCCAGCCGGCGAACTGAGTCGGACCGAGCTGTTCAGCTACCGAGTCGGTGCGCTCAACACCGACGTCGCCCGACCCCTGCTGATCTGGCTCGACGAGCCCGAGCAGGAGGCGATCTCCGACGAGGATCGCGCGCGCATCCTCGCGACTCTCGAGAGCTGGTTCGTGCGGCGGGCGCTGGTGAAAGCGCCGTCACAGGGTTCGAACCGGGTGATCGTGGACCTCATCGGTGCGGTGAACGACCGTCCGAGTGCTGAGGCAGCGCAGGCTGTGAGCGACTTCCTGTCACGGGCGCAGTCGACGGCCGCGTACTGGCCGGGCGACGCCGAGGTGCGCGCCGCGGTGAGTGAGGCGCGCTTCTACACGTCGTACCGCCAGTCGATCCAGCGGATGGTGTTCGAGGCTCTCGAAGACAGCAAGCGCGGCTACCCCGACGGGCGTCGGCTGACGATGGGCCCGATCGTGCGAGGCAAGGCGACGATCGAGCACATCATGCCGCAGAAGTGGCGGCAGCACTGGCCGGCCGAGCTGACCGAAGACGAGCAGGCCGAACGCGACTGGCGCCTTCAGCAGCTCGGCAACCTCACGATCATCACGCAGTCGCTCAACACGCGGGTGTCGAACGGTCCGTGGGCGCAGAAGCGCGACCACTTCCTCAACTCCGACGACGTCCTGATCACGAAAGACGCGATCGCGCTCGCTGCCGAGTCCGGATGGTCTGAGCACGCTATCGAAGAGCGGACTGGGCAGCTGATCGGCCGCATTCTCGAGCTCTGGCCGGTTCCGGATGGGCATGTTGGGCGGGCAGAAGCGGCTCCGGCGGCGAAGACGGCGACGTCGTACGTTGAGGTCTCCGACCTGGTCGAGGCCGGATGGCTGGAGCCTGGCACACGGCTGATACCCGCCGGCAGCTACTTCCGCGAGGGCATCGAGGCCACCGTCACCGAGGACGGCCGAATCCGCCTCGGCGACGTGACCTATGAGTACCCGAGCGGTGCAGCAAGGGCCGTGCACAGCATCACCGGTGCACTCAACGGCTGGTGGTACTGGGAGGTCGCCGGCACGGGTAGGCGGCTACTGCACGTGCGCGAGGAGTACGTGGCGAGCGCTGATGCGGGCGAGCTCGATGAGTCTGCGGAAGCAGGACAGATCTGATGGACGAAAAGCTCGTCAAATCGCGTCAGCGCGTCGCCGATCACGGCGAAGTGTTCACGCCGCGGTGGCTCGTCGACGACATGCTCGATCTCGTTCAAGCCGAAACGGAGCGCATCGAGTCGCGATTCCTCGAACCGGCTTGCGGGTCTGGCAACTTCTTGGTGCCCGTGCTGGAACGCAAACTCGCGGCGGTTGAAGCTCGGCACGGGAAGAGCGAGTTCGAGCGCAATCACTACGCGCTCCTCGCGTTGATGTGCATCTACGGCATCGAGCTGCTCGCTGATAACGCCGACGAGTGTCGCGAGAATCTGGCGGGTACTTTTGCCCGGTATCTGAAACCCGGAAGCGATGGGGTCTGGATCCGTGCGGCAGACGCAGTACTCGCTGCGAACATTGTCCGCGGCGACGCGCTCAAGATGACGACCTCCGACGGCTCCCAGATCGTGTTCGCAGAGTGGGCGTACCTGGGTCGCGGCCGCTACCAGCGGCGTGACTTCGCATTCGACAGCCTCACCCAGCGTTCGGCGGCCGCGCAAGGGCTGTTCGCGCACTTCGAAGAGCACGAGATCTTCACTCCGACACAGGTGCACCCGGCGATGACGGTTCGCGAGCTCGGGGCATGAGCACGCCGGTCGCAGCGTCATTCGTGCGCGGCGGGCACAACCCCGATGTCCTCGCTTGTATCGCAAACCTCTCAAACGATGAGGTCTTCACGCCGCCAGAGCTGGCGAACCAGATGCTCGACACGCTGGAGCGGGCATGGGCGGAGTCGAACGAGGGCGCGTCGATCTGGACGGATCCGAGCGTCACTTTTCTCGATCCGTTCACCAAATCGGGTGTCTTCCTCCGAGAGATCACGCGACGGCTGACGGACGGGCTGGAATCGCAGATCCCGGATCTCGAAAAGCGCGTCGATCACATCCTTACCGAACAGGTCTTCGGCATCGGCATTACGAGGCTCACCTCGCTGCTCGCGCGTCGCAGCGTCTACTGCTCAAAGGACGCCACCGGTGAGCATTCAATCGCGACGAGCTTCGACCGCGACTGGGGCAACATCTGGTTCGAGCGAACCGAGCACAGTTGGGTTGCAAGTAAGAAAGTGCGAGGCGCTCGCCCTCTGACACGGGGAAAGGCTCTCGCTGCGGAGCCCGGCACCGGGCGATGCGCGTTCTGTGGGGCGCCGGAGAGCGGTTTTACTCGGGACGAGTCGCTGGAGACTCACGCTTACGCGTTCACTCATACACGCAACATCAGAGCTCGCGTCGCCGAGCTGTTCGGAGCAGACATGCAGTTCGACGTCATCATCGGGAATCCGCCGTACCAGTTGCAGTCCGACGGGGGCACTCGAGATGTTCCCATCTACCACCACTTCGTCGAGCAGGCGAAGCGTCTGGGGCCGCGATATCTGACCATGGTGATCCCGTCTCGATGGATGACCAGCGGGCTCGGTCTCAACGACTTTCGGAAGACTATGTTGGCGGATCGGCAGATTCGCGAACTCGTCGATTACCCCAACGCGGCTGACGTATTTTCGTCAGTCGGGATCATCGGGGGCACTTGCTACTTCTTGCGCGACGCGCGACACAACGGGGGCTGCAATGTCACCACGGTGCGAGGCGAGGGTATTGTCGGGCCGATGGTGCGGGCGCTCGACGAGTTTGACGTCTTGGTCCGAGACAGCCGTGCGGTTCCGATTCTTCGCAAGGTGCTGTCACGGCGCGAAGAGCCCGTGAACTCGATTCTCGCGCGAGACAAAGAGTTCGGTTGGACTTCGAACTTCTCGGATTTTCGCGAGGATCCAGAACCGGGTGATGTGCCGTTGCACTACATTCGCTCGATTAAGCGGAGCGTGGGCTACATCGAGCGGGACCGGATTGTGAAGAGTCCTGAGCTTATCGACACATGGAAAGTCCTGGTTCCTGCCGTCGGTTCGGGTCGTGAGAGTGAGCGAACCGGGGTCGACCTGGTGCTCGGGCCGTCGAAGATCGCGTCTTCGCCATCGGTCTGCACTCAGTCGTTCCTGTTCTTCCATGTGGCGACCGAGGCCGAGGCCAGGAGCGTTCGCTCGTACTACGCGACCAGGTTCTTCCGCTTTTTGGTATCGCTGCGGAAGATCACTCAGCATGCGACGCACTCGACCTACCGATGGGTTCCCATGCAGGATTGGGATCGTATCTGGACTGATGAGGCGCTCTATGAGAAGTATGGAATTTCTCCAGAGGAGATCGAACATATCGAGTCGATGATTCGCCCGATGGAACTCAACGATGCCGCGTCCTGATTTCGAGCTTTTTCCTCCGAAGCCGGACGCCCGCCTCCGCATCTACGCTTACTCGATCGACGACGAGGCGCACGCGGGCCAGCTCAAAGTCGGGCAGACGACGCAGGATGTGAAGACGCGCGTCGCGCAGCAGCTGAAGACCGCGGCGATCCTGAACTACGAGATCGTGCTCAAGGAGCCGGCGGACCGTCCCGACGGCACGACGTTCAGCGACCACGACGTCCGAGCGCGGCTCAAGGCCAAGGGCTTCGCGAACCCGACGCTTGAATGGATGACGTGCTCACTCGACGACGTCCTCACGGCGATCACCGAGTTGCGCACAGGGAAGAAGCTCGAGGGCACGCATCATCTCGACTTTCCGCTGCGAGCCGAACAGCAGGCAGCGGTCGACAAGACCTACGATTACTTCCAGTCGATCTGGGACGAGGACGCTGACGCCGTTCCCGAGTTCCTCTGGAACGCGAAGATGCGCTTCGGAAAGACGTTCACCACGTACCAGCTTGCGAAGAAGCTCGATGCGAAGCGCATCCTCGTGATGACGTTCAAACCGGCCGTCGAGGACGCGTGGGAGACCGACCTGAAGACGCACGTCGACTTCGACGGATGGCAGTACATCTCGAAGGCGACCGGTGGCGATCCGAGCTCCGTCGACCCCGAGCATCCGCTCGTCTTCTTCGGATCCTTCCAGGACCTGATGGGTCGCGATGCGGCGGGCAACTTCAAGCCGAAGCACAAGTGGCTGACCGAACTCACCTGGGACCTCGTGGTCTTCGACGAGTACCACTTCGGCGCCTGGCGGGAAGCCGCGAAGGAGCTGTTCGAGGGCGAAGACGACAAGGCGAAGAAGAAGGCGACCGACGATGAGTTCGGCGCCGCCCTCGAGAAGTTCGCGGAGGAGCGCGAGGAGCAGGGGCTCGATGAGGACGCCTTCGTGCCGATCAGAGCATCCGCCTACCTGTACCTTTCAGGCACGCCCTTCAAGGTGTTGAATGAGGGCCGCTTCATCGAGGAGCAGATCTTCAACTGGACCTACACCGATGAGCAGCGCGCGAAGGCGGAGTTCACGGCGAAGCATCCTGACCGGCCGAATCCGTACGCATCCCTGCCGGAGATGCGCCTGCTGACGTACCAGATGCCCGATGAGCTGCTCGCGATCGCCAGCCAAGGAGAGTACGACGAGTTCGATCTCAATACGTTCTTCGAGGCGAAGGGCGCGGGCGCCGAAGCCGAATTCGTGCACAAGACCGAAGTTCAGAAGTGGCTCGACATCATCCGCGGCAGCTATGCGCCGACGCAGCTGGACGCGTTGAAAGCGGGCGAGCGTCCGCCGTTCCCGTACTCCGATGTGCGTCTGCTGCCGTACCTGCAGCACTCGCTGTGGATGCTCCCGTATCGGGCATCCTGTGACGCGATGGCGAACCTGCTGGCGGAGCGGCACAACGTCTTCTGGCACGGCTATGCCGTGATCAATGTGTCGGCGCCGGGGGTCGGCGTCGGACTGGCGGCGCTTCCTCCGGTCCGCGATGCGATCGGCAATGGTCACGATACGAAGACGATCACCCTCACCGTCGGCAAACTCACCACCGGCGTCACCGTTGCGCAATGGTCGTCGATCCTCATGCTGCGCAATCTGCAGGCTCCTGAGACGTACTTCCAAGCGGCGTTCCGGGTGCAGTCACCCTGGGCGATCCGCAATCCGGAGGGGGACGACCCCTCGCGCGTCGAAGTGCTCAAACCTGTGTGCTTCGTCTTCGACTTCGCGCCGACAAGAGCGCTCCGGCAGATCAGTGAATACGGCCGAGGGCTCGCACCGGAGAAGCCGAACCCCGAGCGGGCGGTCGAGGAGCTTGTGTCCTTCCTGCCGGTGCTCGCCTATGACGGTTCGCGAATGACACAGGTCGATGCGGCCGGGATTCTTGACATCGCTATGGCCGGCACCTCTGCGACACTGCTCGCCCGCAAGTGGGAGTCGGCGGTGCTGGTGAACGTCGACAACCTGACCCTCAAGAAGATCATGGGCTCACCGGAAGCGATGAACGCCGTGATGAACATCGAGGGATTCCGCGCCCTGGGGTCGAGCGTGTTCGAGACCGTGGTGAACAAGAGCGAGGCGGTGTCGAAGACCAAGAAGGAGAAGGGCGACGACATTACTCCCGTCGATAAGAAGGTGCTCTCCGCGGAGGAGAAGGAGTACAAGTCGAAGCGGAAGCAGATCCAGGAGAAGCTGATCAAGTTCGCGACGCGCATCCCGGCGTTCATGTACCTCACCGACTATCGCGAGAACACGTTGTACGACGTGATCACGAAGATCGACTCCGATCTGTTCCGTGCGGTGACCGGCCTGACTGTGCGCGATTTCGAACTGCTCGTGTCGCTCGGCGTCTTCAATGCGGCGCATATGAACCAAGCGGTGTTCGCGTTCCGTCGATACGAGGACGCGTCGCTGTCGTACACCGGCATCGAGTCGCACAAGGGGCTTCGTCGTTACGGCCTCTACGACACGGTGGTGGCGATCGAGGAGCAGGGCACACCTCACTGACACCGCGACCCTGTGTCGTCGCCCCTCGCTAAGCTGACCCCATGCCGATCGAGGATGTGCAGCGCGAGCTCCGCGAGTTCGTCGCCGAGCGGGATTGGCACCAGTTCCACTCGCCCGAGAATCTCGCCAAGTCGATCGCGATCGAGGCGGGGGAGCTGCTCGAGGAGTTCCAGTGGGGCGCACCGGGCGATGACAAGCGAGCGGACGTTCTCGACGAGCTCGCCGACGTGCTGACCTACTGTCTGCATCTCGCGGACGCCTTGGATGCTGATCCGCTCGAGATCATCCGGAACAAGCTCGAGAAGACCCGGGCTAAGTATCCCGTCGCGAAGGCGCGCGGGCGGAGCACGCGGTATGACGAGCTTTGAGATCGACGGCGGTCCCTTCACGCAGACTGCCGTCGAAGCGCTGGGCGGCGCGGGCGAGCGATACACGAACTGGCCCGTCGTCTACGTGCTCAGCGACGATCGCTCGGTATACGTCGGCGAGACGCTGAATGCCGCGAAGCGTATGAGGCAGCATCGCGACGGCCGTTCGCGCAACCGCGATCTCAAGCGCTACCGCATCGTGATCGGCGACCGGTTCAACAAGTCGGCCTGCCTCGATCTCGAGTCTCAGCTCATCCGGTACTTCTCGGGCGACGGCATCCGCGAGGTGCGCAATCGCAACGACGGTGTGACCGACGCCGACTACTACGACCGGCCCTCGTACCAGCAGACCTTCACCGAGATCTTCGAGCGGCTCCGCGCCGAGAAGCTGTTCGAGAAGTCGAAGCACGAGATCGAGAACAGCGACCTCTTCAAGCTGTCGCCGTTCAAGGCGCTCGCCGTCGAGCAGCGCGCCGCGGTCGAGGGCATTCTCGAGGCGCTGTTCGACGACCTCGAGGCCGACCGCGACAGCATGAGCGTGGTGCAGGGCGCCGCCGGGACCGGCAAGACGATCGTCGCGATCTACCTGATCAAGCTGCTGCGCGACATCGGCGTCGCTGACGACATCGACGCGTTCGAGAGCGACTCAACCTTCTCCGACTTCTTCGCGCGCGGCTACCGCGAGCTCGCGCAGGGACTGAAGATCGGGTTCGTCATCCCGCAGCAGTCGCTGCGTGACTCGGTGCAGAAGGTGTTCAAGCGCACGCCGGGGCTCGAGCGCGCGATGGCGATGAGCCCGTGGGACGTGGTGAAGCACGACGGCGTCTTCGATCTGCTCGTAGTCGACGAGGCGCATCGCCTCAACCGCCGCTCCGGCCAGGCGCACCCGACCATGACGACTCGATTCGGCAAGGTCAACGCGGAGCTCTTCGGCAGCGACGACTACTCGCGCAGCCAGATCGACTGGATCCGGGCGAAGAGCCGCCACCAGATCTTCTTCGTCGACGAGGGGCAGTCGGTGCGCCCGGCCGACGTCGCCCCCGAGACGCAGCGTGCACTGGTGTCGGAGGCGCAGCAGGAGCACCGGTTCCACCGACTGATGACGCAGATGCGGGTGAAGGCCGGGACCGACTACGTCCGCTATGTGCGCGAGGCGTTGTCCGGTCTTCGTCCGATGCCCGTCGACGTCGGAGAGTACGACCTGCGGTTCTTCGATTCGCCCGCGGAAATGCGCAAGGAGATCGAGGCGCGAGAAGTCGAATCTGGTCTGGCGCGGATGCTCGGCGGCTACGGGTACGCATGGGTCTCGCGGCACGATCCGGCGAGATTCGACATCGAGATCGGCGATGACTTCCGGATGTGCTGGAACCGCGCCGAGAAGGACTGGATCAACTCGGCGACGTCGACGGATGAGGTCGGCTCGATCCACACGGTGCAGGGATACGACCTCAACTACGCGGGCGTGATCGTGGGGCCCGAGCTGCGCTGGGACGCGCAGAGCCGGCGCATCGTCGTCGACCGGAGGAACTACTTCGACAAGCGCGGCAAGCAGAGCAGCCAGAAGTTCGGCATCACGACCACCGACGACGATCTGCTGACGCTGATCGTGAACATCTACACGGTGCTGATGACCCGCGGAATGCTCGGCACCTACGTCTACGTGCACGACGAGGCCCTGCGCGAGGTGCTGCGGCCGGCGTTCGACGGAGTGGGAGCGCGCGGGGTCGAGAGCGGTACGTAGCGGACGACTTCAGGAGGGGAAGCATGTCGGGTTGGTTGGAAGGATTTGCTGCGGTCGGGGACGGCCTGTCGGGCGTGGTCGCGATCTTCGCGCTTCTGGCGGCCGTCGGCGCAGCGATCGTGGCGCAGCGGACGTTCCGAATCGAGCTCTCCCGCGAGCACAAAGCGGAGCGGCGCGAGCGACAGGAGCAGGCCGCGCTCATCTCGGCATGGTGCGCCACTCGCACAGACGGCAAGCACCCATCCGGTCGCGCTCTTCGGGCGATCATCGTGCGCAACGCATCGCACGCGCCGGCTTATGACGTGACGGTCTGCAGCACCTACGCAAAGAAGGCCCGATCGGAAGCGGTGCAGATCAAGCCGGTCAGCATTGCCGTGGTCCCACCCGGCGAGTACTACATCGGAGAGGGCGACGAAACGTTCGCGTGGGGGTTCCCGGAGCCGCTCGCCAACCATGCCGATCACGTTGCACCGATCATGAACAACGCGCGGTGGATCGTCACGTCGTTCGAGTTCACCGATGCTCACGGCCAGACGTGGTGCCGCGATAAGCGCGGCCGGCTGGAGCAGACGGACCACGCGGCCTGATCCGGCGGCCGTACGTGCGGGGCGGCGTTCCGGCCGGTATCGCGATTTCGCCATAACGCACCCGTATAGCGAAATCGCGATACTCCTTCCCGTTTCGACGCCGCCGCGACCTGCGAGACAATTGCACGACGCCGAAGAGGGAGTGGCACGACGATGACGCAGTTCGAGCTGGCAGTGCAGGATCCGCAGGGGTTGCGGGTCGCGAAGGCCGTTGGGGCTGACCGGATGGAGCTGGTCGAAGCGCTCTCCACCGGCGGTGTCACGCCGTCCGCCGGATTCATCGAGGTTGCGGTGGCGACCGGGGTTCCGGTGCACGCGCTGGTGCGCCCGCGCGAGGGGAGCTTCGAGTACGACGCCGACGAGAAGCGCACGATCCTCGCCGACGTCCGCCACGCGGTCGCGCTGGGTGCCGCGGGCGTCGTGATCGGCGGCCTCGTCGGCGGGCTCGTCGACCTCGACCTGGTGCGCTCGGTGCGCGAGACGGCCGGCGCCGCCGAGGTGACCTTCCACCGCGCGTTCGACCAGCTCGCCGACAGGGAGTCGGCCGTCGACCAGCTCGCCGATGCCGGCGTGACCCGCGTGCTCACATCCGGAGGCAAGGCAGCGGCCGGCGACGCCCTCGACACCCTGCGCGCTCTCGTCTCCCGCTCATCCGGCCGCGTGCAAGTCATGGCGGGCGGCGGCGTCACCTCCGCGACCGCCGCGGCCGTCGCCGCGACGGGCGTCGACGCGGTGCACGCATCGGCTAAGCGCGCCGTCACCGAGCAGCTCGCGGTGTCGCTCGGCTCGGGCGCCGCGGCGGGCGACAGCGTGCGCTTCACCAACGACGTCGACGAGGCGCGCGCGGTGCTCGCCGCCCTCGGCCGCTGACCCGCCGCGCCGAGCTTGACGCTGGCGTTAGCGGCACGCCACGATCAGAGCATGACCCGCCTGCGCGCCCGGCCCCTGCCTCGTCGACTGGCCGCGGCGGCGCTCGCCGCATCCGCGCTCGCGATCGCCCTGACCGGATGCAGCGAGGTCACGACCTTCGGCGCGACGAGCGAGGGCGAGTCATCCGGACAGACCGCGCCCATCGACGCCGTGCTGGTGCTCGCCGCCGTGGCATCCCTGTCGCCCGACGCCTGCGCTGACGGTGCGGGTGACGGATTCGCGAGTTCGCCCCTGAACCCCGACCAGACGACGAAGTGCACGACGGTCAAGCTCGACGAGAAGGTCGAGGTGACCGGCGGAACGGTCGAGCTCACGACCGACTCCACGGGCGGCCAGGTCGTGATGCTTGACATCGACGAGGCAGATGAGATGGCCGAGCTCACAGGCGCCGTGGCCGAGCGCGAGGCGCCCGAGAACCAGATCGCGATCATGATCGGTCGCGAGGTCGTCTCAGCCCCCGTGGTGATGGCGAAGATCGACGGCGGCGAGCTGCAGATCTCGGGTGGCGACGCGCAGGTGCTCTTCGACGCCCTGGCCGGATAGGCCGACCCGCCCTTAGAGTTCGGCGCGCACCGACGCCGCGGTCTCGGCGAGGGTGCGTGCCGACGCCTCGAACATGCGCTGCTCGTCGTCGCTCAGCGAGAACGTCGGCAGGGGAAGGGCTCCGCCCGACCCGACGACGCACGGCACCGACAGCGCCACACCCTCGGCGCCGCGCACGCCCGACAGCACGGGAGCCACCGGCAGGATCGCCCGCTCGTCGCGCAGAACGGCCTCGGCGATCCGCGCCGACGACAGCCCGATCGCGTAGTACGTCGCGCCCTTGCCGTCGATGATCGCGTACGCCGCCGTTCGTACCTCCTCGGCGACCTGCGCGAGCTCGTCGGCGCCGAAGCCCCGTCCATCCGGACCCCGCCACTCGGCCACCGGCACATGCCCGATCGTCGCCGTCGACCACACCGGGAACCCCGTGTCGCCGTGCTCGCCGACGACCTCGGCGTGCACCGATCCGACCGAGACGCCCGCGTGCCGCGCCAGCGCCCACCGCAGCCGCGATGTGTCGAGCACGCAGCCCGACGCGAACAGCCGCGCCGGGGCGATGCCCGTCTGCTCGACCGCGAGCGCGGTCAGCACGTCGCAGGGGTTGGTCACCATCACGATCACCGCGTCGGGCGAGTGCCGGATGAGCTCGGGCACCATCGTGCGCATGATGCGCGCGTTCA
>Ga0308157_10007485_pt1 | contig 12710 bp, 8 predicted proteins | sample PhyBR1_FD_201035 | JGI IMG/M metagenome (GOLD analysis project Ga0308157, IMG submission 201035) | Phyllosphere microbial communities from UC Gill Tract Community Farm, Albany, California, United States - DLSLB.R1 | ecosystem: Host-associated > Plants > Phyllosphere > Unclassified | place: USA...
TCCTCGACGTTCATGCCTGCCATGGGCTCGTCCAGCAGCAGTACCTGCGGCTCCATGGCCAGGGCACGGCCCAGGTCCACACGCTTTTGCAGGCCGTAAGGCAACTGGCCCACAGGCATCTTGCGATAGGCCTGAATTTCAAGGAAGTCGATGATGTGTTCGACAAACTCGCGGTTGCGAATCTCTTCACGCTGGGCAGGGCCTACACGCAGAGCCTGCATCAGCACGTTGCTCCTGATTTTGAGGTTGCGGCCGGTCATGATGTTGTCAATCACGCTCATGCCTTTGAACAGTGCCAGGTTCTGAAAGGTCCGGGCTACGCCCATTTCAGCAACCTGACGGCTGTTCATGTGGCTGAAGGTCTGGCCTCTGAAAGTGATGGAGCCTTCAGAGGGGGTGTAGACCCCGTTGATGCAATTGAGCATGGAGCTTTTACCGGCGCCATTGGGCCCGATGATGGAGCGGATCTCATGCTCGCGCACGTTGAACGAAATGTCTGTCAGCGCTTTCACGCCGCCAAAGCGCAGGCTGATGTTCTGGATGTCCAAAATGACATCGCCAATCTTCTTGTCTGTCATGGCTGCTGGTCTTTCGTTCGGGCTATCAAGCAGCGGCACGCGTGGCCGGGAATGTCTTGGCGTTGATGATTTGCAGCGTGGCGCTGACGCTGCCTGTGCGGCCGTCCTCAAACTTCACCTGCGTTTCAATGAACTGCTCGGTCTTGCTGCTGTACAGCGCTTCAATGAGCACACCGTACTTTTCCCCAATGAAGTTGCGCCGTACCTTGCGGGTGCGGGTAAGTTCATCGTCGTCCGGGTCCAGCTCTTTGTGCAGCACCAAAAAGCGTGCGACCTGGGTGCCAGCCATGCCGGCTTCGGTAGCGAGATCCGCGTTGACTTGGTTGATGCACTCGCCAATCAGCTCCAGCACCTGTGGTTTGGAGGCCAGATCCACATAGCCGCCGTAAGGAATGCCCTGGCGCTCAGCCAGGCTGCCCACTGCTTCGTAATCGATATTGATGAAAGCACAGACTTCGTCACGCAGGTTGCCAAAGCACACCGCTTCTTTGATCTGAGGGAAAAACTTGAGCTTGTTCTCGATGTAGTTCGGCGCAAACATGGCCCCGGCGTTGGTCTTGCCCACGTCTTTGGCCCGGTCAATGATGCGCAGGTGGCCGTCTTCATCCAGCACGCCTGCGTCGCCGGTGTGAAAGTAGCCCTGTGCATCAATCACTTCAGCCGTGGCATCCGGGCGTTTGTAGTACTCCTTGAGTACCGAAACCCCTTTGACCAGCACTTCACCGTTGTCCGCAATCTTCAGTTCAATGCCGGGGGCCGCCTGGCCTACGGTGTTGAGTTTGACCTGTCCGTTTTTCTGAATGCAGACATAGGCGCAGGTCTCGGTCTGGCCATACAGCTGCTTGAGGTTGATGCCTATGGAGCGGAAAAACTTGAACAAGTCCGGGCCAATGGCCGCGCCGGCGGTGTAGGCCACGCGGATACGTGACAGCCCCATGACGTTGCGCAGCGGGCCGTAGATAAACAGGTCACCCAGGCAGTACTTGAAGCGATCCCAGGCGCCCACAGGCTTGCCGTCCAGGATGTCGGCACCCACACGCTGGGCCAGGTGCATGCACTTTTCATACAGCCATTGCTTGGGTTTGGCAGCGTCTTCCATGCGGATGGACACCGAGGTCAGCATGCCTTCAAAAACCCGGGGCGGCGCGAAGTAATAAGTGGGGCCAATTTCGCGCAGATCGATGTTGATGGTGCTGGCAGATTCTGGGCAGTTGATCGTGAAGCCCGCCACCATCCACTGGGCTACTGAAAACAGATGATCACCCACCCAGGCTGGTGGCAGGTAGGAGATCACGTTGTCAGACGGGTTCAGGCCATCGACCTCGACGCCCCCCTGTGCTGCGCCGATAAAGCTGGCATGGGTTTGGCACACGCCTTTGGGTTTGCCGGTGGTGCCCGAGGTGTACAAAATGACGGATACGTCTTCAGGCTGCACTGCCTGCACCATGGCGTCCCAGGTGCCGGGGTGGTCGCGGTCCCATGCCTGGCCCAGCTCTTTGAGCTGAGCGATGCTGATGAGGCCGGGTGCCTCGTATTTGCGCAGGCCGCGTGGGTCGTCGTAAATGATGTGCTGAATGCTGGGCACAGATTCACGCACTTCCAGCAGCTTGTCGACTTGCTCCTGGTTTTCTGCAAATGCAAATGCAACCTCGGCATCCTCGATGACAAAACGCATTTCTTGCGCGACGGCATCCTGGTACAGCGGAATGGGAACTGCGCCCAGGCTTTGTACCGCGATGAACCCCATGTAAAGGCTGGGGCGGTTGTCGCTGATGAAGGCGAGGTTTTGCCCCTTGGCCAGCCCCAGCGCAGCCAGGCCACATGCCATCTGGCGCACGTCACGGGCAGCGTCTGCCCAGCTCCATGTTTGCCAGATGCCGTATTCCTTCTCGCGCAATGCAGCAGCCGCGGGCCTTTCGGCAGCATGCCGAAGCAGCAGATGCGGAAATGTTGTTGCCATTGCAGATCCTCACAGATTCAAACCTCGGGCCAACTGGTGAGCGTGGCAATCAAGCACCGCCACTCAGCGAATGAAGGCAATACTAGGTAGTGATTTGACGTTTTCTTGTCTTTACGACGACATTCTCGGGAAAGACCTAATCGGGTTAGTACGCGGCATTTGTCGGCATATGTCCCATAAATGCCAACATTTGACTTGAATCAGGCCATGCTCCGTGCAGTGCCGCCGTTTGTCGTGGCAAACCCCAATGTCACGACAAAGGGGTCTGCGCACATGCTTGCCACTTATGAGTCCAAGCACTTCTTTGTACCAACGCCGCCGTGCTGCCACCCCTGAAGAGATCAATGCCATCCCATGGATCAGCCTGCTGCTGCCGCATGAGCGCGAGCGGGCTGTCTCCACGCTCCTGGTAACGCAAGCATCTGCTGGTGAATATGTCAGCCATGCTGGCAAGCCCGTGAGTTTTTGGCTGGGTTTGACCGAGGGGCTGCTGAAAATGAGCGCCGACAACGTCGATGGCTTGACCATGACCTTTACCGGTGTGCCTCCGGGTGGATGGTTTGGAGAGGGCACATGTATCAAGCGCGAAACCTACCGTTACAACATTCAGGCTCTGCGAAAAAGTGTGATAGCAGGCATTCCTGTAGAGACGTTCCAGTGGCTGCTGGATAACTCGCTGGGTTTTAACCGCTTCATCATGAACCAGCTCAACGAACGCCTGGGTCAGTTCATTGCTGCGCGCGAGATCGACCGCATCAGCAACCCTGATGTGCGCGTTGCACGCAGTCTGGCGGCGTTGTTCAACCCTGTGCTCTACCCGGCCGTGGGTGCGGTGCTTCGTATTACGCAGCAAGAGCTGGCGTATCTGGTGGGTTTGTCGCGACAAAGGGTGAATGAAGCTTTGTCCACCTTAGAAAACTACGGCGCCATTCAGGTGGAATATGGTGGCTTGCGGGTGATGGATTTACAGGCCTTGCGCGATGGACTTTTCACCAGCAGCAAGCGCGGCGCTGTGCCAGAAGCTGTAACGCGCGAGGGCATAGTCTGAGCGGCTAGCAAGGCTGTACAAGGGGCGCGACAATAGCGCCCTAACTCCAAGAGCCGAGCATGTCTTTCAAAGACCACCCCAATTCCCGAGGCCCATCGTCTAACGGCGCCTCACGTCCCGCCCGCCCTGCTGGTGATCGCACCGAGCGCCGGGGGGATGATCGTCCTCGCGGCGGCCAGTCCTTTGGCCCGCGCGATGACCGTGGCCCACGCCGTGAAGGTGGCTTTGGCGGTGGTGATCGCCCCCGCTTTAACAGCGGTGAGCGCGGCCCTCGCCCTGAAGGCGCAGACCGTCCACGCTTTAACAGCGACCGAGGCCCCCGTCCAGAGCGCAGCTTTGGCGACCGCCCACGCCGCGAAGAAGGCGGCTTTGGTCAGTCAGATCGCCCCCGCTTCAACAGCGACGACCGTGGCCCACGCCGTGAAGGTGGCTTTGGCGGTGGTGATCGCCCCCGCTTTAACAGCGACCGAGGCCCCCGTCCAGAGCGCAACTTTGGCGACCGCCCGCGCCGCGAAGAAGGCGGCTTTGGTCAGTCAGATCGCCCCCGTTTCAACAACGACGATCGCGGCCCACGCCGTGAAGGTGGTTTTGGCGGTGGTGATCGCCCCCGCTTTAACAGCGGTGAGCGCGGCCCTCGCCCGGAAGGCGCAGACCGTCCACGCTTTAACAGCGACCGAGGCCCCCGTCCAGAGCGCAGCTTTGGCGACCGCCCGCGCCGCGAAGAAGGCGGCTTTGGTCAGTCAGATCGCCCCCGTTTCAACAACGACGACCGTGGCCCACGCCGTGAAGGTGGCTTTGGCGGTGGTGATCGCCCCCGTTTTAACAGCGGTGAGCGCGGCCCTCGTGCGGAAGGCGCAGACCGTCCACGCTTTAACAGCGACCGTGGCCCCCGCCCAGAGCGCAGCTTTGGCGACCGCCCTCGCCGTGAAGAAGGCGGCTTTGGGGGCGGTGATCGCCCGCGTGGCCCTCGTCCCGAACGCAGCTTTGGTGGTGGCGACCGTGCTCCCCGCCGTGAAGGTGGTGCAGGCGGCGATCGTCCTCGCGTGAGCAGCGGCGACCGAGGCCCCCGTCCTGAGCGCAATTTTGGTGGTGACCGCGGCCCCCGTCGCGAAGATAGCGCAGGCGGCGATCGTCCACGTTTTAACAAAGAGCGCAGCTTTGGCGGTGACCGTGCACGTTCGAATGCACCCCGCGAAGAGCGTCCCGATTACGCCAACAGCGTGGGTGAAGTACGCCGTTCGTTCAGCGGTATTCGCACCTACCGTGCGCCCGCAGAACTCAAAGGCAAGCCAGCCCCGATCAAGGTGATTCGCCCTGAAGAGGGTGATGAGGCTCCCAAGAAGAAGTGGTAAAAACATAGCGCTTGGCGCTGGTATTTAAAAGACTTCAAGGTCAAAACACCTTGAAAACAAGAAAAGGAGCGCGTTAGCAGCTCCTTTTTTTTGGAAGAGCGCTTTTTGCGGTCAGCCGTCGGTGCGGCCAGACAGCAAGGTTTTGTAGGTCACCGCACCAATCAGAGCTCCCACAATGGGTGCCAGCCAGAACAGCCACAGCTGCTGCATGGCAATGTCGGGGCCAAACACTGCCACCCCTGTGGAGCGCGCTGGGTTGACCGATGTGTTGGTGACGGGAATGCTGATCAGGTGAATCAGCGTCAGGCACAGACCGATGGCCAGGCCTGCAAAACCGGGGGCTGCACGCTTGGCTGTGGCACCCAGGATGACGATGAGAAACAGTGCAGTCATGACCACTTCGGTCACCAGCGCTGCAGTCATGCTGTAGCCACCGGGTGAGTGCGTGCCAAAACCGTTGGTGGCAAAACCACCCAGCTGTGCGCCCGCTTTGCCCGTGGCAATCACGTACAGGATGCCGCCGCCGACGATGGCACCCAGCACCTGTGCAATCACGTAGCCGGGCAACTCGCCCCAGGAAAACCGCCCGCCCATGGCCAGACCCACGGACACAGCAGGGTTGAAGTGCCCGCCAGAGATGGGGCCCAGCGCATAGGCACCAGTGACCACTGTCAAACCAAAAGCCAGCGAGACACCGACCAGGCCAATGCCAATTTCAGGAAAAGCCGCCGCCAGTACGGCGCTGCCGCAACCGCCCAGGGTGAGCCAGAACGTGCCAATGAATTCGGCCGACCATTTTTGAACCGACGTATGCATATCGCCTCCTGTGAAAGCGCCAGGTGAGAGCCGGCAGACCATCTGTCAGCCTTCGCTATGCTAGGCATATTGGGTCCATCGTGGTTCATGTGTAACTGCAAAGAAATATCAACCGGCGTGCCGTGCGCAAGCGACAGAGGTTGCAGCATGTGGCAGCCCCAGGCAACTCAAAGCACGGGGCGGTTTAAGCGGCGCGGGCATAGGCATTGGGTACGTTGTTGCCTTGCCTTCATCACCCATCTTGCATGGCCCGGGGGCTTGGTAGCGTTAGCCGTTCTCAGGATGCGGGCGCAACGCTCCAGAGCACTTCCCGAGTGATGCGGTCCACGGTGGTGCAGCCCAGATGGGTCATGGTCAGCTCCAGCTCTGCGCGCAGCAAATGCAGCATGTGGGCAACACCCAGCAGACCTGCAGTGGCCAGGGCATGTACTTGGGGGCGGCCAATCAGCACGGCGCTGGCCCCCATGGCCAGCGCTTTGACCACGTCAGTACCGTAGCGCACCCCGCTGTCCAGCAGCAAAGGCACGTGTGGGCCAACGCTGCTGGCAATGGCAGGCAGTACGTCGAGCGGGCTGACTACGCCATCCAGTACACGCCCGCCGTGGTTGGAGACGATGAGGGCGTCAGCCCCCAGTGACACGGCCTGCTGCGCCTGTGCAGGTGACAGTACACCTTTGACAATCAAGGGCAGTGCCGTGTGGGCGCGCAGCCAGCGCAGGTCATCCCAGGAGGGCACTTGCGCCATCAAGGGGGTGCCAAACAGAATCGGCCCCTGCAGGGGGCTGGTGTGCTGTGTGGCAGGCATGCCGTGCAGGTTGGCCGCTTCCACCCCATAGGGCAGCGGAAAACCAGATCGTTTGATGCTGGCATCCACCGTCCAGACAATAGCGGTGTAGCCAGCCGCTTCGGCACGGCGCAGCAACTGCAGGCTGTGGGCGCGGTCGGGTTGCAAATACAGCTGAAACCATCGCGGCGCGGCTTGGCCCATTTCTGCCTCAGCGGCTTGACCTGTTTGGGCAATTTCTTCCAGGGTGCAGCTCGACAGAGTGCTCACCACCATGCCAGTTTGCAGGGCCACGGCAGCGCGTATGGTGGCGATTTCACCCTCCGGGTGTACCAGGCGCTGGTAGGCCACGGGTGCAAGCAAGATGGGGCTGGAGAGCGTGTGGCCCAGCAGTTCGGTGCGCGTGTGGGCACCTTGCATGTCCGCCAAAGGGCGGGGCAGCAGTCGCAGGTTATCGAACGCCGTACGGTTGTGCGCCAGCGTCAGGTTCTGGTCGGCCCCACCCTGAATGTGCCGCCACGCATGCGCTTCGATGTGGTGGGCAGCATGGCGTTCGTAATCAGCGGCACAGGCAATGTCTGCTGGAATCTGGCTGTGTGCAGGGCGCAGTGGCTCGCCCAGAGCGTTGAGCATCCCGGCGTTCATCAGGCCTCCGACCACATGCGCAGCAGGTTGTGATAAGTGCCCGACAGGGCCGAGAGCCTGGGGTGGTCAGGGTGGTCCATGCTCAGCTGCTGAATGGACTGGTCCAGATCAAACAGCATGCGGCGCTGTTCATCGGACTTGACCAGACTTTGCGTCCAGAAAAACGACGCGTAACGCGTGCCTTGGGTCACAGGGTTCACGCGGTGCAAGCTGGTGCCGGGGTAGACAATCGCATCGCCCGCAGCCAGCTTTACGCTTTGGTGGCCGTAGGTGTCCTCCACGATCAGCTCGCCACCTTCGTATTCATCGGGGTCGCTGAAGAACACGGTGGTCGAGACATCTGTGCGCACTTTGATGGCAGTGCCCGGAATGACAAACAGCGCGTTATCAATGTGGTTGCCATAGGTGCCGCCGCCTTCATAGCGGTTAAAGCGGGGGGGGAGTACACGCAGGGGCAGGGCTGCAGAAAGATACAGAGGGTTGCGCCCCAATTTGTCGAGAATCAGATTGCCCATCTTGGCGCCCAAAGGGCTGTCAATCGGTAACTGCCAATTGCTTTTGACTTTGACGGCCAGATGGCCTGCGGTCAGGCGTCCGTCTTGCCAGTCAGCCTCTTGCAGGGCTTGGCGACATTCGCGTACTTCTTCGGCAGTCAGCAGGGAGGGGATACGCAGCATCATGGTGAAAGCAACCTTTCAAATATCAACCAGCAGCGCGTTAGCGCTGCTGGCAGTATCTATGTAAAAGCCCCGCAACAGCACGGGCTGGCGGGGCTTTCAGGGGGGCGTTATGTCTAAGTCAAACTCAGGTGTTGCCGGGAGTCCTCAGTACGTGAACTTGAGGGTTGCAACTGCCGAGCGGCCGGAGCCCAGCGTGGCGTAGTGGGCTGAGTAGGTGGAGGCGTAGTAGACCTTGTCGGTCAGGTTGTACACATTCACTTGTAGGCTGACATTCGGGTTGAAGATATAGCTCAGCATGGCGTCATAGCGTACGTAGCCAGCAGTCCCTTTCTTGATCAATGAGCCATTTTCAGTATATGAATAAGCCGCAACGACATCACTTTGGCCGGTTGCACCAAAACCAATATTCAGTTTAGGTGTGAACTTGTAGCTGCTCCACAAGCTGACGCTGTGCTTGGGGGTGTTGGGGAAAGCCAGGCCTGTGCCTGCGCTCGGCCTTCCGGGGTTGAACTTGTCGCTCAGTGCAACATTTCCAATCTTTTTCTGCTCGCTATCCATGTAGGTATAGCCGCCAAATACGTCCCATTGTTTGGTGATGCGCCCCGAAAATCCTAACTCTAGGCCATTGACCACTTTTTCACCTGCCATCGCAGCTAATGAAGTATTGGGGTCGCGCACACGTGCATTGGTGGTTTCGTTGCGAAACAGCGCTGCTGTCAGAGACAGTTGCTGGTCAAGCACATCCCATTTAGTACCCAACTCAAGGGAGCGTGTCTTTTCAGGAGACAGGTCGCTTGCGTTGAGTGTGGGCGCGCGGCCACCAGGCGTAATACCTTGGTTTTCGAGGCCTTGTCCGTTTGCTCCTCCGCCTGGGGTGGATGAGGTGCCGATACTGGCGTAGATGCTGGCATTGGGTTGAAGCTTATAGACGACGCCTAACTGGTAGTTGAATAGTGTGTCGTTGCGGCTGAAGCTAGCTGTGCTATCCCATTGTTTGGTGCGGTAGTCATCCATTCGAATGCCACCGTTGATCAGCCACTGAGGGCTCAACGTGAGTGTGTCAAAGGCATACAGTGAGACGGTTTCTGTCTTGTAGTGCGTGAAAGCATTGTTGCGCACCATGCGTCCAGTCCAAGGGTCATTGCCGTTGGGGCTGGGGAGTGTCGTACACATGTACGGGGATCCACCCGCTTTGCACTGGTTGCTGTTAGCAATGTCGGTGCCGTTCGCATCTACCATTTTGTAGCTGTCAACATCAGACTTTTCACGAGACAGCTCTAGGCCAATTGCAAATTGGTGTTTGACGCTCCCTGTGTTCGCTTGACCGGTAAGTTCCGTGATGTTCTGCAGCGTTTCAGTTTCACTGTAGCGAGAGTTAAAGCGGCGCCACACTTGGCCTTTCTCCACATTGCCCTGGCTGTCATCAGGCTGCGTCCAGACATAGTCCTGCTTGGATTTGCTAAAGCGCGTAGCGTTACGAATCTTGTTCGTGTCTGTGAATTTATGCTCCGCAGCGACAGTGAAAACATCACTTTTCTCTTTGCGGAAATCACGTGCTTTCAATCCGTACCAGTTTTCACGATTGCCACCAAATGTGGGGCGGATGGTTGTGTTCTGGGTTAAACCTGCCGGTTTTCCAATTGCAAAAGGCACTCCGCTGTCTGGCATATCGTCAGACTGCATGTGTTCATAAGAAAGGGTGATCTGCGTCGGCGTATTCATGCCGAATGTCACGGTAGGTGCAATACCCCAGCGCTGGTTCTCAGGTCCATTGCGGCCGGGAACATCGGCATCGTGAGCCATTGCATTCAGGCGGAAACCAATGGTGTCGCTGAGCTTGTGGTTCAGATCGAGTGTCGTGCGCTTGTATTTGTCAGTGCCAAGGCCTACATCGCCAGAGACAAAGTTGTCATTTTTTGCTTTTTTGGTGAAGAGGTTGATAGAGCCGCCTGCTCCACCACGACCTGCATAGGCAGAGTCAGAGCCCTTGACGACTTCCACCGATTCCAGGTTGTAAACCTCGCGCGAACCGGCTGCAATATCTCGCATGCCATCGACAAAAATGCTCCCTTGTGCGTCGCTGCCACGCATGAAAGGACGATCACCCGATGGATTGCCCCCCTCGCCAGAACCAAAAGTGATGCCAGGACTTGCACGCAGAGCATCGGCCAGGCTGGTCGCACCAGTTTGCTTCATGACCTCTTCATTGATTACCGTGACTGTCTTGGGGGTATCAATCAACGGTGCAGTGAACTTGGCCGAAGGCGCGATATCTGTCTTCAATGGCGAGGTCGCACTTTCCTGTACGGTCACCGTCGGCAGCGTAGCGGTAGCTTGGGCGAAAGCGGACGCGCCCACGAAGCACAGACCAGTGGCCAAGGCCAATTGGGTGAGTTCGCAGTGCAGTCCCGCCTTGTTAGATGTTTTTGTGGCGTGAGGCATAGGAAATTAGCAGTGATAAAGCCTGTGCGAAGACACAGGGTGGCGAATTTTAATCTTGACTGAGAACAATTCTTTTTTGCTTTTGTATTGGTGTGACTGGGCGTTGCCTTTGGGCAACAGCGCGAGCAGGGGGCGATACATCTTGAAATCGGCACTGTTGACCAGATATGGGCCAAGGCGCCGGGAAACTGGCTTTGCACCATTGGTTTCAACTTACGACTGCACAAGACAAATACATGAGCAAGCAAACCCATTCCTTTCAAGCTGAAGTTGCGCAACTGCTGCATTTGGTGACCCATTCGCTGTACTCGAACCCTGAAATTTTCTTGCGCGAGTTGGTCTCTAACGCTTCAGATGCCTGCGACAAGCTGCGTTTTGAAGCGCTGAACGACAGCAGCCTGTACGGCGATCAGCCCAATCTGGAGGTGCGCGTCTCGTTTGACGCGGATGCCAAGACGATCACCATCGCCGATACCGGCATTGGCATGAGCCAGCAAGAGGCGATCGACAACTTGGGCACCATTGCCAAGAGCGGTACCAAGGCTTTCATGGACAAACTGTCTGGTGACCAAAAGAGCGATGCCCAGTTGATTGGCCAGTTTGGTGTGGGCTTTTACTCTGGCTACATCGTTGCAGACAAAATCACCGTGGAAACGCGCCGTGCAGGCGCGCCTGCATCGGAAGGTGTGCGCTGGGTGAGCGGTGGCACGGGCGAGTTTGAGGTCGAGCAGATTGAGCGCGCTGAGCGCGGAACCAGCATTACGCTGCACTTGCGCGAAGAGGCTCAAGAGTTTCTGAATGCCTGGAAACTCAAGCAAGTCATCAGCAAGTACTCGGACCACATCAGCCTGCCCATCTTGATGGAAAAGCAAGAGTGGAAAGAGGGCGAAAACGACCAGCCCGGTGCGATGGTGAAAACAGGCGAATGGGAGACCATCAACAAAGCCAGTGCACTGTGGACACGCCCCAAAAAAGATATCACTGAAGAGCAGTACAAAGAGTTCTACAAGGCCATCAGCCATGATTTTGAAGACCCGCTGAGCTGGAGCCATAACCGCGTTGAAGGCAATACCGAGTACACGCAGTTGCTGTTTATTCCGGCCAAGGCTCCGTTTGATCTCTACAGCCGTGACAAGAAGGCGGGCGTCAAGCTGTATGTAAAGCGTGTCTTCATCATGGACGATGCGGAAGCGCTATTGCCCGGTTACTTGCGCTTTGTGAAGGGCGTGATCGACTCGGCAGACCTGCCCTTGAACGTGAGCCGTGAGCTGCTGCAGGAAAGCCGCGATGTGAAGCTGATCCGTGATGGCTCGGTCAAGCGCGTGCTGGGCATGCTGGAAGATCTGGCCCGGCACGACAAGCACGATGCCGGGGCCGATGCAGCAGACGTCACTGATGTGGTCAGTGAAGAGGACAAGGCCAAGGAAGGCAAGTTCAGCCAGTTTTACGCCGAGTTTGGCGCCGTGCTCAAAGAAGGCCTGGGTGAAGACGTGGCCAACAAGGAGCGCATTGCCAAGTTGCTGCGTTTTGCCTCGACCACCTCCGATGCCGTGAACGTGTCACTGGCGGAATACAAGGCGCGCATGAAAGAGGGCCAGGAGGCCATCTACTACATCACGGCAGAGACTTTGGCGGCAGCCAAGAACAGCCCGCAGCTGGAAGTGTTCAAGAAAAAGGGCATTGAAGTGCTCTTGATGACCGACCGTGTGGACGAGTGGGCCTTGAACTATCTGACACACTTTGATGACACCCCGCTGCAATCTGTGGCCAAGGGTGCCGTTGATTTGGGAAAACTGCAGGATGAAGAGGAGAAAAAGGCCGCAGAAGAAGCCGCTGAGGCTTTTAAACCCGTGCTGGCCAAGCTCAAGGAAGCACTCAAGGACAAGGCCCAGGACGTCCGCGTGACAACGCGCTTGGTGGACTCCCCCGCCTGTCTGGTCGTCACTGAAGATGGCATGAGCGCTCAGCTGGCACGCATGCTCAAGCAAGCAGGCCAGCCTGCGCCAGAGTCCAAGCCGGTGCTGGAGGTGAACCCTTCGCATGCACTGGTAAAAAAGCTGGATGGCAGCGTGCATTTCCACGACTTGGCGCATATTTTGTTTGACCAGGCATTGCTGGCTGAAGGTGGCCTGCCTGAAGATGCTGCGGCCTATGTCAAGCGTGTCAATGCGTTGCTGGTGTAACGCGGATAGGCGATGAAATAAAAGGCCCGATGAATTTTGTCATCGGGCTTTTTTATGTTTTTAGTCTTTAGCCGTTACATACAAAGCGTAGTGCACCATGCAGTGATAGTTGCTCGGCTGTGGCCGTGTGTGCGAAGTCTGCTGCTGCCTGTGCAGTACGTCCAGGCATGTCAAGGCAAGCCCAGGCAATCACGTATCAATGGTGGCGGGAGTGGCTCTAAG
>Ga0308157_10007487_pt1 | contig 12708 bp, 10 predicted proteins | sample PhyBR1_FD_201035 | JGI IMG/M metagenome (GOLD analysis project Ga0308157, IMG submission 201035) | Phyllosphere microbial communities from UC Gill Tract Community Farm, Albany, California, United States - DLSLB.R1 | ecosystem: Host-associated > Plants > Phyllosphere > Unclassified | place: USA...
GTCCCCATCTGCACCTTGCTGCAGGGTGCCGACCGAAGCCGCTCAGCCCGTCATTCTGCCGTCCAGGTTGACATGTCACCCTGGCGTGAGAACAAGCGGCACGGAGCATCAAGCGGAAATTGAAATCTTCATTTTCAGCCTGCACCTTGCCGCCAGATCTATATAGAAGACGGACTTATCAAAATTTAATGCGCAAGAAAGGCATCACGTACTTGCTGCTTTAGCAAAATTCCTGCCTGCTATTGCAGCGCACACCGCCGGCTTAGCCTCGCACGCCTGGAGCGGGCAAGTGCAGCTTGTATTTCTTCCTTGAACATCCTGAACGTATCTGGATACACATGGCGTTGTACCGACGGATGGTCGCCATTGGCCCATCTGGTACTGACCGGAGGTCAGCATGTCTAAACGTGCGCGCGCATGTTGCGCACTGCTTATAAAATCCTGTTGCCGATTTTTTCAGCCCGTCAATAATAACAGACTTGCTTTCTATGCTCGCCTGCAACTTTTTAAAATTGATGCGAGCGCCTTATTTTGCGCTGTGCAGCGGGGAGTCGAGACGAAAAATATTGGTCGGCGGCGTTGGGTTTGCTGTGCATAAGGTAGCGTCGCTCGCAAAAATGACAATTCATGTATGCTGTACGGCATGGAATACTTCTGTTGCAGAAACATTCCATGCGCGGACTGAGTCATTTACAGCAGCATAGGTCCCAGCGTACCGATGACGATCGTCACCAACCCGAGTATCAAGTTGATTCCCACCAGTTTGCGGATAGTCGCCATTGCGGCGCCGCCAGCTTTCCATTCCTGCGCTGCAACAGCACCTAGCAGGCGGCGGTACGGTGCGAAAAAGATGTGCGCAAAGATCAGCATCATGATGATGCCGATCACGGCCATCAGAGTGACGTAAAGCGGTGGTTTGCCCATTTGAGCCATCAGATACAAGCCGCTACCGAGTATCAGGATGACTGCGACCCAGACCCAAGCGAAGAACTTAGTGAACACGCCTGCCAGCAAAGTCAGGCGCTGCGGTGGTTCCAGTACGACGGCTGCCGTCGGGCGCAGAGCATTGTGAGCGAAGAACATGCCGCCGATCCAGACGGTGAAGCCGAGGATGTGTAGGAATTTCGCAATGATCATATGGCTCTCTCTTTGAAGAAATGGCTAGGAGGCCATAGGGTAGCCGAAGGTGTGCAGATTACAAAGAAAATTGAATGAAGCGTGCCGCGCTACGGCGCGATGGCAAAGCCCCCGGCAGGCGCGGGCCGCATGCGGATTATGTGGAGAAATGAATGTTTGTCTGGTTTGAAAAATTGTTGCACCCGTATCAGGAAGAGCTCCCTGCGACGCCGCCTACCGGTTTCGTTGCCTTTGTCTGGTCTTGTACCAAAGGCGCGCGCCGTTACATCGCTGCGATGACTTTGTTGACGGCTGCTATTGGTGTGTTCGAAGCACTATTGTTTGCAATGATGGGGCGTATCGTCGATTGGCTGAGCAAGGTACAGCCGGCATTGCTGTGGACACAGGAGAGACAGAGCCTGTTATTGCTGGCTGGCGTACTGGTCCTCAGCGTGGTGCTGGTCGCATTGCAGACGCTGTTCAAACATCAGGCTTTGGCGGGTAACTTCCCGATGCAGCTGCGCTGGAATTTCCATCGCCTGATGCTGAACCAGAGCATGGGCTTTTACCAGGACGAATTCGCCGGGCGTGTCGCGGCCAAGGTGATGCAGACGGCACTTGCGGTGCGCGACGTCTGCATGATCATGGGTGACATCCTGGTCTTTGTGCTGATCTACTTCGTGACGCTGGTCGGCGTGGTCGGCACGTTTGACTTGTGGATGCTGGCACCGTTCCTGAGCTGGGCGGTGTTGTATGGGTTTGCCTTGCGTTATTTTGTGCCGCGCCTGAGCAAGGTCTCGCGCCGCCAGGCGGACGCACGCTCGCTGATGACCGGACGTATCACCGATGCTTATACCAACATCAGCACCGTGAAATTGTTTTCGCACGCCGGACGCGAAGCCAGCTACGCCCGCAATGCGATGGAAGAATTCCTGGTCGCCGTGCATAACCAGATGCGCCTGGTCAGCGGCTTTGAAATCGTCAACCATGCGTTGAGCATGTTGCTGATCTTAAGCACCGCCGGTGTCGCCTTGTGGTTGTGGACGCAAGACCTGGTGGGGATAGGAGCCGTCGCAGCTGCGACGGCGATGGCCTTGCGCCTGAACGGAATCTCACATTGGGTGATGTGGGAAATGGCCAGCCTGTTTGAGCAAGTAGGTACCGTACAGGACGGCATCAACACCTTGTCGCGTACACATGCGGTGGTGGACGCACCTGATGCCTTGCCTTTGCAGGTTGATAAAGGTGAACTGGTATTTGAAGACGTCGGCTTTGCTTACGGTGGCACGCGTCCGGTTATCGAAAAACTGGAGCTGACAATACGCCCGGGGGAGAAGGTGGGTCTGGTCGGTCGCTCCGGTGCGGGCAAGTCGACAATCGTTAATCTCTTGCTGCGGTTTTACGATATTGAGCACGGACGCATACTGATCGATGGTCAGGATATTGCCCATGTCACGCAAACCAGCTTGCGCGCGCAGGTGGGCATGGTGACGCAGGATACTTCGTTGCTGCATCGTTCGGTACGCGACAACATCCTGTATGGTCGGCCGGATGCCAGTGATGAGCAAATGATTGCGGCCGCCAAACGGTCAGAAGCGCATGACTTCATCTTGACGCTGAGCGATGCCAAGGGCCGCACCGGCTACGATGCACACGTCGGTGAACGTGGCGTGAAGTTATCAGGTGGCCAGCGCCAGCGGATTGCGATTGCGCGTGTGATGTTGAAGGATGCGCCTATCTTGTTACTGGATGAGGCGACCAGTGCACTCGATTCGGAAGCGGAAGCCGCGATCCAGACCAGCTTGTACCAGCTGATGGAAGGCAAGACCGTGGTGGCAATTGCACATCGTCTTTCTACCATTGCGGCGATGGACCGTTTGATCGTGCTGGATAAAGGTCGCATCGTTGAAGAAGGCTCGCATCGCGAACTGCTGGAACGTAACGGTTTGTATGCGCGCTTGTGGGCGCATCAGAGCGGTGGCTTCCTGGGCGAAGAAGATGCCGATGAAACGGTAGTCGCCTGAGCGACTGTCACCAGTAATAAAAAAGTCCGGTCAGCGTATGCTGTACCGGACTTTTTTTATCGCTGATTGGTGTCAGGACTTGCTGCCCGATGGCGTGAGCGGAGTCTCAGTAATGGATTTCTGCTTTCCGACCATGAACAGCGCCAACAGGGTCAGCAGCGTTGCGCCCGACAAATAGTAGCCGACGTAGTGCAAACCATAATTGGTCGCCAGCCAGGTTGCGGCATATGGTGCCAGCGATGCACCGACGATGCCGCCGAGATTGAATGTCAGCGAGACGCCGGTGTAACGAATCTCGGTCGGGAACAATTCAGACAGCATGGTGCCGAGCGGGCCATAAGTCATGCCCATCAAGGCCAGGCCGATGGACAGGAAGAGGGTGACGCCAATCGGATCATTCGCAACGAACATAGGCGCGATCAGGAAGCCGAACAGCACAATCGCAATCGATACCAGGATCATGGTAATGCGACGACCGTATTTGTCTGCCAGCAGCGCCGAGACAGGGATGGTCAGCGCGAAGAAGACGACTGCAAACAATTGCAGGATCAGGAACTCCTTGCGTGTGTAGCCGAGCCCGGTGGTACCCCAGCTCAAGGCAAACACTGTCATCAGGTAGAACAGCACAAAGGTGGCGGTCGCGATGATGGTGCCCAGTACCAGCAGGCGGCTGTGTTCGCTAAAGATAGTGGCGATAGGCACTTTGACGCGTTCGTTTTTATCCAGCACTTTCTGGAAGACGGGCGTCTCGGTGATTTTCAGGCGCACATACAGGCCGACCAGTACCAGCACTGCACTGGCGATGAAAGGAATACGCCAGCCGTAGCTGAAGAATTGTTCATTGGTCAGCGTCTCACTCAGCAGCAGGAAGATGCCGCCGGAGAGGAAGAAGCCGAGCGGCGCGCCCAGTTGCGGGAAGCAGCCGTACCAGGCGATCTTGCCTGGTGGTGCGTTTTCAGTTGCCAACAATACGGCACCGCCCCATTCGCCACCCAGGCCCAGGCCCTGGCCGAAGCGGCACAAAGCCAGCAGCAAAGGCGCCAGTGTGCCGATTGCTTCATAGGTCGGCAGCAAGCCGATCACCACGGTCGAGATACCCATGGTCAGCAAGGCCGCTACCAGTGTTGCCTTGCGGCCGATGCGATCACCATAGTGACCAAATACGGCAGAGCCGACCGGACGTGCGAAGAAAGCGATGGCGAATGTCGCCAGTGATTGCAGCATGCCGGCGGTGGGATTGGATGATGGGAAGAAGAGGGTGGGGAAAACCAGGACTGCCGCTGTGGCGTAAATATAGAAATCGAAAAACTCGATAGTGGTGCCGATCAGACTGGCAAACAAAACGGTAGCCGGCGAATTTTTCTTTTCGCTACCCGCGTGTCGGTCATTCATTGTTGCTGTCCTTTATTAACCGCGTTGCGGATGGTTGGGGTAAGGTGAAAATTAATAACATGAGTGCCTGGGCTTTGTTGAAACCCCAGTAACAGAAATGAGGACGTACTCTATAGGAAGAAAACCGTTGGAGGACAACGCTTCGATACAGATAAAACCGAAGTGCGAAGGTCATGGCAAATCAGATTTGGCGTGACTTCCGCAGCGGCCTAAATATTATTTATATAGTTTATCATTGTCAACGCAAGCCTTATCCCGTCTGGGTCTGCGGGCTGTGCTCAGGGCTTGATGTCCGTGGAAAGACAGGTTTGCGATTGTTATTTGGCAAGATTGTTGAATGCGCAACGAAAACAGATTTCACTGTTTCCCCACCGGCTTTACCACTTCATACGAAAGCCGAAACGGCCCTGGTAGATGTAGCTGTTGCCCCAGTGCTGGAGACTGGTGTTGACCAGGCCTTCGCCGTAAATCGTATATTTGCCATTACCCCAACTATAGACGCCACCCATGCCGAGGCCGCCCCAGAGTTTTTCCTGCGCATTGATTAGTGATGTGCCTGAGACAGTGGCCCTGGTGCCGTCCAGGAATTCATAGTAAAGATTGGTGATGCCATAGAGGTGGGTGCGGGTGTCCAGACTCTGTTCGCGACAGTCGAACGAGAGACCCAGGCGAGCCTTGAGGCTAGCGCCATCACTCAATGTGACGCGGGCCCCGAAGGTATCGCTGAACGGATCGAATTTTACGCGGGAGTAAATTAGCTGTGCCTGCGGTGTAGCAGACCAGGTCTGTGCGATAGGCAAGCGCTTGCCTGTTTCCAGGCTGTAGGTATAACCGTAGCCCTTATTGCCCGCGATAAGGTTGCGCCTGGCGGTGTCGGACGACAGTACGCTGTTATACCAGCTTGCCTGGGCCTGACCATCAAGATACAGGCCACTAGCGTCATACCAGGTCAGGGTCGCCCCTATGCCGTAGGCATCGGTTTTGATGTAACCGTTGCCGTGGATAGCAGAGATATCGGCAGTACTGTTGCCGTAACGGGCGTTGAGTCCGGCGACCAGTGACCCGGTAGTGTTGTCTGTTAGTGTTGCATCAAGTCCCGTCTGGATTTGCCCGGACGAGATGTCGTATATGCTGCCGCTGGTCGAGCGGCCCGGAGTGATGCTGCTACGGCTCGCATCGATCCGTGCCCATGCGCCATTGCCGGTCACAGGGCCTGCTGCAGGCGCAGCGACTGTACTGTCCTGTGTCCATGCGCGGTCGCCCACACGTTGTTGCAAGGTGTCGAGGCCGTTTAATGCCAGCAGGGATTGTGCATAAGCTTCGTAGACTGGGACGCCGGGCTGGTATAGTGGCCCGGTGTCGTTTCCGGTGTCGCGTAATGACGAACGTAAATACCAGGCACCGTCATTGGGTGTGCTGATGCCGTTTTTGTAAAGGCGATAGGCATATGCGCCGGCCACCACTGCCTGCTCGCCATGGAAGACATAGTCGCCTTGCAGCCGGAAGTTGCCATTGGAGGCTCCTGCGACTTCGATGATACGTATGCCTTCGACAGTCTGTGCGCCGGTACCGCCAATATTTTTCACCTGCACTTTGCTATCACCAGATGTGTTGCCCGCTATGACGAGGCGATCGCTGGCCGATGTATCACCGTTCAGTGCTGTGTTGAGGTTTATGGTACCGCCGTCACCGACATAGTTGTTCACCACATTTAAAACCGTACCCGTCCGACTGCCCAAGTAGATATCGCCGCCGTTCCTGACGGATTGGATAGTCTGCACGAAGTCGTTTAAGTGCATGATGCCGGTCTTGCCAAGAACGTAGTCGGAACGCGAGCTGAAGACGTCGGCCGCGCCAGCTTTCAGTGTCCCCGCCAGTATGCTGGTGATGCCGGTGTGCCGGTTGGTCGCCATGAGTGTCGTCGTGCCGGAATTGATCTGGTTGACATTAAGTTTGCCGATCATTAAGGGGGTAAAAGTAATGTCGTCCGTGTGGTTGAAGTTGATGATGGCATTGCCCGTTCCACCTTCGATGTGGGAGGTGTCGAGTATGCCTGCCTTGGCGCCGGTGCCGATGTTGAGGGTTGCAGAAGCTGTGGCCGCGTTTGCCAGTTTGATATCCGACGAGCGGAAGATCCCTCCATTCGATAGATTTAGAGTGCCTTTGCCGGGCCATCCTATATAAGCGGTGCCATTGGTCTGTACAGTGGAAGGTGTGTTTGTGGTTGCGTCGATGCCGTCGATATTCATTACACCTGTGCCGGTATTTCCACCTAGCCAAACAAAGGTAGGACTGTTGACCAGGCCACCATTGGTGACATTCATCTCACCTCGGCTAGCTGAGCCGATTACTACGGAATCGGCGTTGATGGTCGAGCGCAATCCGCTGTCGTGATTGGTGCCGCTGACGTGGACGGTACCGGTGCCAGTTGTATCTTGGCCGACGACAAGCTGATTATTAATATCGACCAGGCCGCCATCTTTCACCTGCAAGATGCCCTTGCCCAATCCGCCTAGCCATAGATGATTGTTGACGATTTTCAGGGTAGAGCGATTGCCACTGGCAGCATGCACGCCAGTGACGTTGATCAGGCCGGAACCAGATTGCAATGCACCAACCAGCATCGTGTATTCGGATGATGCATACGCGCCATCCAGTACATTCAAGGTGCCATTCCCGGCGTTGCCGACGTAGATACGGTTGCGTGAGATCAGGCTGGAGCGTGTACCGTTGGCGGTATCCACACCTGATACCGTGACATTCCCGATACCCGTATCACCATAGCCAACATAAAAATAATCAGTACTAATAGAGTCGAAAAGACCGCCATCCAGGATGCGTAGCGTGCCGTTACCATAGTGCCCGACTACGCCTGCAGATTCCGCGATCCATTCCGACCCGGCGCCCGAGATGTCGGCGGTGCCAGTCGTATTTTTTTCAAAGCCGAGATACATGTAATGGGTGGTTGCGATCCCTCCGTTTGTGATGCGGATGGTACCAGAGGCAACAGGGCCGCTATTGCTGTTAGATAGATTTGCACCTATGGCCACATCCAGACGAGTGCCGGGAGTGGATTCCCATGTGCTGCTATTAATGTTACCCAGCGACGAGATGCTTTCCGTAGCACAGCTACGTGGTATCGAGGTGACAGCCAGGCAGCCATTCTGCAATAGCCCATTGCTGCCGGAAACCGTGACGTTCTGCGCGTTGCTGGCAGGCGAGTACGCTGCCGCTGCTAGCAACGGTGGGATAAGTACAAAGGCTACACGCCTGTACAATACCTTTTGTGATTTGTTCTTGTGTCCACTCCACTGTCTGGAATGCTTGCTGCGCTGGTGTTTCATTTCGGACTACCTTTGATAGTGCGATGCTGACCCAGATAGCGGGCGCCATGACCGAGCGCTTGTCACCCACTTGTGCAAACAGGTTTGCCTGGTCGGGCGATAGGTATGTCTGATTGAAGTATCACCACTGGTAATGCGTCGCTTGCGAGTGCTGCCGTTGCGCTGACGATTATCTGTGAACTGTCTTAGTGAAGTATTTGACGATCGTTCGGATCTTGAACTTTCGTGTGTCTATTTTTTAAATAATTGTTAATGCGTGTAACTACGGATGTGTAATTGTGCGTGTAGTCATCACTAGTGTGTCATGACCGTTTTGTCCGGGGAAATGGCACGGAAATAGCGGGATGGAGATGTCCATCAGGATTCAGATGGAACATGCAGGATACTGCGGGGGAGGAGTGGTTCGACTTACGCCTGCAAAAGCCGATGAACGTCGGACCGGGAGAGCTGCTGCCCATGGTCGGATAACATCATCCGCTGCACATGGGCAGGCCGTGTTTATGATGCGTCTTTGAGGATGGCGGTGACGCCGTGTGCCTGCTGGTCGGCGTGGTAAGAGCTGCGTACCATCGCGCCGACTGCCGCGTGCGCGAAGCCCATTTTGTAGGCTTCTTCTTCATACATCTTGAAAGTGTCAGGGTGTACATAGCGACGCACTGGCAAGTGATCGCCACTCGGCATCAGGTATTGGCCGATGGTGAGCATGTCGACATCATGTGCACGCATGTCGCGCATGACTTGCAAGACTTCTTCATCGGTTTCGCCGAGGCCGACCATGATGCCGGATTTGGTTGGGGTGTTTGGATGCTGTGCCTTGAAGCGTTTGAGCAGGTTCAGCGAGTATTCGTAATCGGAACCGGGACGTGCTTCCTTGTACAGGCGCGGTGCGGTTTCCAGATTGTGGTTCATGACATCCGGCGGTGCTGCATTCAGGATTTCCAGCGCACGATCCATGCGGCCACGGAAATCAGGCACCAGGATTTCAATGCGCGTGTTGGGCGACAGTTCACGTACGCGGCGTATGCATTCTGCGAAGTGACCAGCGCCGCCGTCACGCAAATCGTCGCGGTCAACGGATGTAATCACCACATAGTTTAGGCGCAGCGCAGCGATGGTCTTGGCCAGGTTTTCCGGCTCATTGACGTCGAGCGGGTCAGGGCGGCCGTGGCCGACGTCGCAGAACGGGCAGCGACGGGTGCATTTGTCACCCATGATCATGAAGGTCGCGGTACCTTTGCCGAAGCATTCACCGATATTCGGACAGCTGGCTTCCTCGCATACGGTAACGAGGTTGTTGGCGCGCAGGATGTCTTTGATTTCGTAGAAGCGTGTGGATGGCGATGCGGCTTTGACACGTATCCAGTCGGGTTTGGGCAGACGCTCCATAGGGATCACCTTGATCGGGATGCGTATGGTTTTGGCGGCGCCCTTTTGCTTTTCGCTCGGGTTGTATGCAGGCGTTACGGCTGGATTTGTCTCGGTAGTCATCGGCTGGTCGCTTTATGTCAGTCGCCCTTATGTCAGCGCCGGGTAACAGTGCTGGCTAAGGACGCGTGGCGCCGACGTTCGTCATTGCCACGATGAAAATAATTGGTGTTACGGGTAGTGCTGTTGCTGCCGGTCTATCGTGACAGGCTGTTGCTTAATCTGTCTGCCAGTGCGTTTTGCACTTCAGATAATGTCGTCTGCGCGCCCAGGCTTTGCATATCGATGGTAGCCAGGTCTTCATAACCGCAGGGATTGATCCAGGTAAACGGGGTCAGATCCATCGCAACATTCAGCGAGACGCCGTGATACGTGCAACCGTTGCCACGTATCTTCAGGCCCAGTGCAGCGATTTTGGCGCCTTGCGCCGGTCCGTCCGACACATAAATGCCGGGCGCGCCGGGTTTGCGCTCGCAGGCAAGATTATACGCCGCCAGCGTATCGATCACAGCCTGTTCGATTTTATTCACCAGTTCCCGGGCAAACAGGCGGGCATCCGCCTTGTGACGGCGCAAATCCAGTAGCAAATAGATAACAACCTGGCCCGGGCCGTGATAGGTAACCTCGCCGCCGCGATCAGTTTCGACGACCGGGATGTCGTGTGGATCCAGCACATGCGAGGGATCGGCGGCCAGGCCGAGGGTGAAGACGGGAGGATGCTCGACTACCCACAGTTCATCGGCGGTCGTGGCAGTGCGCGCATCGGTAAATGCGCGCATGGCGGCAAATGTGGTCGCGTACGTTTCCAGCCCGCGTTGCAGGACCAGGGGCTGGCGTGGCACGGACAGGTCCACTGTGTTACAGGACGTACTTCACCATAGGGTGCGATGACAAGGCGCGATACAGATTGTCGAGTTGCGCACGGCTGGTGGCGCGTACGGTAATGGTCAGCGACAGATAGTTACCGGCCGACGAAGGGCGCTGTGAGACACGGCCTTCGTGAAATTCCGGATCATGGACGGTGACCACTTCAATAATGGTCGCGACGAACTGATCGTGCGACAGACCCATGACTTTAATAGGGAAATCGCTCGGATACTCGATCAGGTTTTCCATCGGATCGACGGCGTCGGTTGGCTTGTTTGCTTCTGTCATAGTGGGCTGCTTCGAAAGTTGTTATTTGTGCCAACAGCATCTGCTGTCAGGCTGAATATCAAAAAAACAAAAAATTCAGGCGGATTTGGCGTCCTGATATGCCTTGTATAGTTTTTTATAAATGGGGCCGGGTTGCCCGTTTCCAATGGTCTGGCCGTCTATGGAAACGACTGGCAAGACTTCCTTGGAGGCTGACGACAATAGCACTTCGTCAGCAGTAAATACTTCATCGCGGCTGATGCGGCGCAATTCGAACGGAATATTGTTCGCTGCACACAGCTCCTCCATCAAGCCGTAACGTATGCCTTCCAGGATCAAATTATCCTTCGGCGGACCCGATAGTATACCCTGCCTGACTATCCAGACATTGGACGCCGATCCTTCCGTCAAAAAGCCGTCGCGGAACTGGATGGATTCATTGGCGTCGTGTTCCGCTGCATTTTGTGCGGCCAATACATTACCGAGTAGCGAGATGGATTTGATTTCGCAATGTAGCCAACGTTTGTCTTCCATTGAAACACAAGCTACGCCATGTATGCGGACATGCTCTGGCGGCGGTGTGAGCGGGTTGGCCATGATGAATACCGTGGGCGTCAATTTCATATTCGGGAAAGCATGCGTACGGCGCGCGACGCCGCGTGTTACCTGTATATACGCCAATTGATCCGGCACGGTTGCCGCTGCCGCCACGCGACTCACCAGCTCCAGCCACTCCTGTTCGGTATGCGGATTGTTGATGCCGATAGCGGCCAGCCCACGGAACAAGCGGGCCAAATGTTGCTGCGGGCGGAATGGTTTGCGGGCGTAGATGGGGATGACTTCGTAGATGCCGTCGCCGAAAATGAAGCCCCGGTCCAATACAGAAATCTTGGCTTCGGAGAGAGGCGTCATACTGCCGTTCAGGTAGACGAGGGGATCGTTGTCCATGTCACCATTCCTTCAGTGGATGAAGTCCAATTCTGGCACAAACGCCGGGCCGACGGTGCGTAGGCCGCAGATGTTGACGGACGGTATGTTTGGGTCAAAAAAAACGGCAGGACCAACCGAAGTTGAGCCTGCCGTTATTGCTTACGTGCGGACTAAGCCGCACGCGGTGTAAGCATCAGGATATTAGTGCACCCACAAGCGGATCGAGTCCAGCGCGCGACCGAAGAGGCCGGCCTGTCCGACTTGTTCCAGTGCAAGGACTGGCAATTCGGACACAACTTTGCCGTCAGCCGACATGACTTTGATGGTGCCGACCTGGCTGTTTTTGTCGATCGGAGCGACCAGCGGATCCTTGCGTGCCAGTACCGGCTTCATCGAGTTGGCTACGCCTTTTGGTACGGTCACGTACACGTCGCGGGTGAAGCCGATCTTGACGGTGTTTTGTGTGCCTTTCCAGACATTCGGCGTGGCGATAGGCTCATTCTTCGCGTACAGCTTGACGGTGTCGAAGTTCAGGAAGCCCCAGTTCAGCAGTTTTTGGCTTTCCTGTGCACGTGCCTGGTCCGAAACGGTACCGAGCACAACCGAGATCAGACGACGTTCGCCAGTGCCGTTAGGACGTTTGGCAGTCGAGATCAGGCAGTAACCAGCGCCCTGGGTATAGCCGGTTTTCATGCCGTCCACGGTTGGGTCCAGCCACAGCAGGCGGTTACGGTTAGGTTGCTTGATGTTGTTATAGGTATATTCTTTGGTGGAATAAATTTTGTAGAACTCAGGGTGATCGTTGATCAGGTGCGAAGCCAGTACCGACAGGTCACGCGCGGTCGAGTAGTTGCTGGCGCTAGGTAAACCGTGCGGGTTGGCGAAATGCGTGGACTTCATGCCCATGCGTTCTGCTTCGCGGTTCATCAGTGCAACGAAGGCATCTTCGGTACCGGCAACGGCTTCGGCGATTGCGACTGCAGCATCATTCCCGGATTGCACGATCAGGCCGTACAGCAAGTCATTTACTTTGACTGGTACACGCGGTTCGATAAACATTTTCGAGCTGCTCGGATCAACTTTCCACGCATTGGTGGAAATCGTGATCATTTGGTTCAGGTCCAGTTTTTTGTCCTGTACTGCGGTAAAGGCTACATACGCAGTCATCAACTTGGTCAGCGATGCTGGTTCGATACGCATATCTGGTTCACTCGATGCCAGTATCTGGTTGCTGGTTGCATCCAGCAGTAACCACGATTTAGCAGCGATGGTAGGCGATGGAACACTTTGGGCAAAGGCGGAGGAAAGCGATAGGACGGTAGCAGCGATGGCCGCAAGTAATT
>Ga0308157_10007488_pt1 | contig 12706 bp, 8 predicted proteins | sample PhyBR1_FD_201035 | JGI IMG/M metagenome (GOLD analysis project Ga0308157, IMG submission 201035) | Phyllosphere microbial communities from UC Gill Tract Community Farm, Albany, California, United States - DLSLB.R1 | ecosystem: Host-associated > Plants > Phyllosphere > Unclassified | place: USA...
AGATTATATTTTTTAGTATCTGCTCCGCATAGGAGGGAGGTAGACGGTAAATGTAGCCCCGCTTCCCTCTATTGACGATGCCTCTATGTGTCCGTGATGGTTTACAATAATCTTTTTGCAGATAGCTAGCCCGATACCTGTACCTGTAAATTCTGATTTGCCGTGAAGCCTTTGGAATATCTGGAAAATACGGTCGGCATATTCTTCGTCAAAACCAATACCGTTGTCGATGAATTCGAGCTTGTAATACGCAACTGAAGGGTCGTTATTATCAAAGGTTGCCTTTCCGGGTTCCAGCTGTCCTGCTTTTATAGTAATTTCGGGTGTAACGCCCGATTTTATATATTTCAGAGCGTTAGAGATAAGGTTGCCAAACAACTGCGACATCTGCAAAGGGATCGCATCGATCACCGGAAGCCCGTCCGAATGTATAATAGCGCCGGATTGCTCGATGATGAGTTCGAAATCGGTAAGGTTATCGGCTAGTATATGGTTGAGGTCAACACGTTCAAAAAGAGTATTATTCCTTGATAGCTGGGAATAGCTCAATACATCGCGTATAAGGTTGCCCATACGGTCGGCAGAAGTATTGATCTTTTTTAGATAACCGGCCGGCCTTTCGTCCAGTTTCCCAAGGCTTTCTTCCAGCATTTTGGCAAAGATGCTTATTTTTCTTGCCGGCTCCTGAAGATCATGCGAAGCTATATAAGCAAATTGATTCAGTTCTTCGTTGTTCTGCTGAAGCGCAATATTAGCTTCCTCCAGATCTATATTAGCACGCTGTAACTCATCTGTGCGCTGTTTTACCTCATACTCCAGCTGTTGCTGTAGCTTTCGTTCTTTGGTAACATCCTGTGCCGTACCGGTAAGATATTCCGGATTGCCTAAGTTGTCATATGTTACCTGTGCTTGTGCGTGTATGATACGCATCTGCCCGGTAGAGCGGTTAATGATCGGGTGTTCATTCTCGTAAAGTCCTGATGATCCCGGTTGTATAGCAGCTTTTATCTTTTGGTCTACCATATCGACATAATCCTCCGGCAAAGGGTTATAGGCCTCTGCAAGGGAAATCGTCTGCTCATCAAAACCAAGCCATTCCATAAAGCGGTCAGAATAACTAAAGGTGTTTTCTTTTATGTTGTACCGCCATGTGGCGAGCTCCGCCAGTTCTATAGCCCCGCGAAGTGCCAACTGGGAGTCTTCCAGCTTTTGCCTTGCCAAAACAGCGTCTGTCACGTCTACCGCGATATCGAGGATGGCGTATACTTCATTATTTTCATCAAAGACAGGAGTATAGGTAATGTTATAGTAATTATACGTCATTACCCCGTTTTGCTCGATCTTTACCTGGTCGCCAAAGCTTTGGTACATTTTTCCTGAAGTGTATACATCATCCAGGATCTTCAGGAACGGCTGCCCGTGGGTTATGAGTTCCGGCATGGCCTCGCGCAGTGGTTTGCCCACAATGTCCCATCCTTTCCCTACAATATCGATAAAGGTTTGGTTGGGCATTTCTATTACAAGGTCCCTTCCCACAAACAAGCCTATACCTGCAGGCGCCGTGCCAATGATGGAACGAAGTTTGGCTTCGCTCCTTTCTACCTCTTGCCGCGATAGTACCTGTAATGTAACATCTATAGCAACAACAAGTACACCGGATACACTATTATCAGCGGTAAACATCGGTTGGTAGGCGAAGTCTAAGTATATTTTTTCCAGTTTGTTATGGCGAAGCAATTCAATCGCTACTTCATTAGCGGTATATGCTTCCCCTGTTGCAATAACCTGGTTCAGGAGCATATCAAACCCCTGTCCGTCAAGTTCCGGCAATGCGTTTAGGAGTGGCAATCCGATAAGATCTCCGGAATCCCGGCCTACGAGTGTGCCGTAAAATTTATTAGCCATGGTAAAGGTGAGATTCTCCTTACCGATAATCGCGATACCTACAGGTGATTGTTCGAAAGAATCGAGCAGCTGCTGGCGGGTCTCATCGATTTTTTTCTGTGTATGTACCCTGTCGGTAACATCTATAGCCATATCCATTATGCCATAAACCTTTCCGTTTGCGTCAATCAATGGCTTATAGGTATAATCAAAGTAAAACTGCGTCAGTTTACCGTTTACCACCAGTTTTGCCGGTGCTTCAGTCTCAGAGTGGGTCCTTCCGGTCTTATAAATATCATCCAGGAGATCAGGGAATGGCTGTCCGGCCAATTCAGGTAAAGCTTCGAGCAGGGGTTTGCCAATTACAGACTTGTCTTTGCCCCAGTAATTCACCATTATCTCATTGGCCACCTCTATAATCATATCAGGCCCTGTAAAAAGGCAGGTAGCAACGGGCGCTTCCTGGATCATAGCTTTCAGTCGCTGCTCGCTTTCAGACAATGCTTTTCGGCCTTCGATGATTTCATCAATGTCCATGCAGTATCCCGCATATCCGGCAAAAGTTCCGTCCTCATTATAATACGGGTCGCCCGCAGCCCGGCACCATGCGATTGTACCATCTGCTTTCTGAAGTCTGAAAAGGGCATCATAATGAATCAGCTGCTCCAGGGCTTCCATGTAGGTTGCAGCAGCACGCTTTCTGTCCTGCTCAATTATGGTATTGATCCAGCCTTCTCCCAAAAGTTCACGGGAGGAAATCCCTGTCCATTCTGTGAGAATATGATTTATATACGTTATTTTACCCTGGGTATCCGAAAGCCATAACCCTACAGGAGAACTGTTGGTTACATGGCGGAACATCGCGTCACTTTCCCGTCTGTCCGATTCTAATTTTTCGAGGGCTATTTTTTGATTTTCAAGAATGCTGATATCGCGAACGGTACCCGAGAACGCTATGGCTTTGCCATCGGCATCGAAGGAATTGGCGCCCATTACAACCATCCTGTGCACAGATCCGTCGTCCCAGATGACGCGCGGGGAATAATAGAATTCATTATTTTTTAAGCCTTCCTCTAGTGCAAGGGCCCGATCGGGCAGGTCATCCGGATGTAAATAGTTGATAAAGGCCTTTCTGGAAATTTCCCTTTTATTGATGTTACCCGTAAGGATTTGCGCGAACATCGGCGAGTAATTAATCTCGCCGGTTAACAGGTCTACCCTAAAGAGCCCCATCCCGGCACTTTTTATCGCAATGTCGGCCAATTGGTTGGCTTCCGCTACCTCTTCCTGGGCTTTACGGGTTTCAGTAATATCCTGAACCGTACCGTTAAAGCGATAGGCTACATTATTATCATCAAACCAGGCACGGCCCTTTGCCCGCAGCAGGCGTTCGGACTTAGTGTGGGGATTTATTACGGTATATTCGATATTGTATTTGCCTCCCGATTCATATTTCAGTACTCTTGTGATAGCGTCGATAACCTTTTGGCGATCTTTTTCGGCAATGGCGTTTGTTGCAACCTCAAGGGGTATTTCATCTTCCGGTTTGAGGCCGAACCAGCTTTTAAGGCGTGTATTGCCCGAGAACCTTCCGGTAGCCGGGTTGAGGTCGAAAACACCCAGTTCGGCAGCATCTATAGCAAATTCGAGGTCTTTTTTACTGTCTTCGACACGGTTGATTGTTTTTACCTTATCAGAAGTATCTATGCAAATGCATAACGCACCTGCAATACTGCCCGATTCATTGAATACAGGGCTATAGCTAAATGTCCAGTATACGTCTTCTGCCTGATCATTGCGGTAAATAGGGAACAGGAGGTCTTCAAACCATACACTTTCACCTTCTGTACGCACCTTTTGTATAAGAGGGAAAACAGTGTCCCAGGCCTCCGGCCAGCATTCTATAGCTTTTTGTCCGAGCGCTTTAGGGTGTTTGCTATTGTTACCAAGCGTTTCCCGATAGGCATCGTTGTAAAACTGTATGTTGTCTTCACCCCAAAAAAGAAACATTGGGAATTTTGAAGCCAGTAAAGTGCTTACGGTAGTCCTGAGGCTGACAGGCCAATTGTTGATAGCTCCCAAAGAAGTGGAGCGCCAGTCGAAGTTTTTTATGAGATTTGCCATTTCGCCGTTCCCCGGGAAAATGCGATTGAGTTCTTGATGTTCCAATTGTGTAAGGCGAAATGTATTCCTAAATATAGGAAATTAATTGATATTACGGAATGAGGTAAAGAAATATCCCAAAGAAATGCAACGTGCTGCCGCCTAAGACGAAAACGTGCCAGATGGCATGATTGTATGGAATTCTTTCTTTGGCGTAAAAATAAATGCCAAATGTATAGCAAAGCCCTCCTCCCAATAGATACCATAGCGCTTCGGGGGCAACTGTTTCAATCAATGGCTTTATGGCTATGATTATCAGCCATCCCATTAACGCGTAGAGGGATAAAGACAGTTTTTCTGAACGTCGCAGGGGCGAGAATTTAAAAATGAACCCTGCAATAGCAAAAGCCCATATTAACCCGAATATCGTCCATCCCCAGGCACCTTTAAGGCCAAGCAGCGCCACGGGTGTATAGGTTCCCGCTATAAGGACATAAATGCAGAGATGGTCGATCTTTTGAAAAAACCGCTTTAGCCGGAGTGTCGCAACATAGTGATAGATTGTAGAAGCAGTATAGAGCAGGAGCAGGCTCAGCCCAAAAACAATTGCCGCTGCAATGTGCATAGCGGTTCCGTTATAGGCAGCATAGAGTACAAGAAGGACAAAAGCCGCGACAGAAAGTATTGCCCCGGCCCCGTGGGTTACAACATTCCAGAGTTCTTCGCGTTTCCGGTTCTTTTTTGCCATTGTATAAAATTTAAGACAAAGGTAACCAAGATGCAGTTTACGTTTTTTAAATAAAGTATAAAAAACACCGGCCTCTGTAAAATTAGCGCCTCAAAATTTTAAAAGTTTTCTTCTTTTTTGAAGCATTGCCAACAGCACAGCTAAAATACGATTTCGCTTTGATGAGTAAGGAATTATTCCCCTTTTCAGGGTATCCCATACTGTAGAGTTTGCTTGCCACTGCGCTCGGATCGGGATCGCCCTGCACTGTAACAATTCCCTTTTCAATGTATACAGTAACATCGTTTACTCCCGGCATTTTAAGCAAAGCTTTCCTGATGGTGCCTTCGCAGCCTTCACATTTTATATTTTCGAGTACAAATTGCCTTTCCATAATAAATCAGTTATTTATTCCACAATAAGCCAGCTTCGCGGATGTTGCCATACTATATTTAGCCCCGCACAACCACCTTGACGTTAGGGGTTTCCAGATCATAGTGATCGGGGGTGAGCTGCGAGGTATTTAAGGGGTAAAGTGTTGCGGCGCCATTCCTGAATGGCTGGATGTAATAATTTCCTTTGTAACCTTTTGCTTCAAGATACCGTAGCATATTCTCAAGATCATGACGGATAATAAGGTCGGTATGTACTGTTGTGCGCACTTCAAAGCCAATATTACCCTCTATAAGCATTTCGAGCGTATCCTCAAATTTTTTAAAAAGATTACTCTGTGTAATTGTACCGAATGAATAGGACATTGCCTTAAAATCGAGTGCGACATAATCCACGAGTCTCGCTTTGGCCAGATAGGCCATGGTTTCGGGAGTTGACCCGTTGGTATCTATTTTTACCTTAAATCCAAGTTTTTTTATAGCGGCAACAAAGTCGGGAAACTTCTTATGAAGGGTACATTCCCCGCCACTAAGTACCACACCGTCCAGCAGGTTTTTTCTGCGATTCAGGAACTCCAAAGCCTCATCATAACCCAGCTTTCCTTTTCCGGTCACGATATCCGGATTATAACAGTAGAGGCATTTCATGTTACAGCCTGCAAACCAAATAATGCAGGCTGTGGTTCCCGGATAGTCCAGCAAGGTAAATGGCGTAATACTATATATAGCTAACCCCACTATTTCTCAGCAAAATATTGCCTTTGGCGGTGTTCGCCTTTTTTACCAATATTAAAGCTCTCCACGGGCCTGTGGTACCCCATTACGCGGGTATATATCAGACATCTGTTGCGCTGTTTACTGTATACATCAAGGATTTGTTCACGTTGCTGAATGTTCATATTTGTTGGTTTTAACATTATTAATGATCTCATCATCACATTTAGGACAGTACTCGTGTTCACCGTCAAGGTAGCCGTGAACGGGGCAGATACTAAAAACAGGAGTTACCGTAATATAGGGCAGCCTGAAATTGCACAACACCTTTTTTACAAACTGCTTGCACGCTTCGGGTGAGCTTATTTTTTCCCGCATATAAAGGTGCAGTACGGTACCTCCGGTATACTTGCATTGCAATTCGTCCTGCATAAACAATGCTTCATAAGGGTCGTCGGTAAAGTCTGCCGGAAGCTGTGAAGAGTTGGTATAGTAAATATTTTCACCCATACCTGCCTGCAGGATATCGGGATAGCGCTTCTTGTCTTCTTTCGCAAAGCGGTAAGTAGTGCCTTCTGCAGGTGTAGCTTCCAGATTGTAAAGGTTTCCGGTTTGCTCCTGGTAGGCTTTCATGCGGTTACGGATAAAATCCAGTATCGATGATGCCATCGCGATACCATTAGCCGAAACAATGCTCTCCTTTCCGTTACTGAAGTTCAGTATCATTTCATTGATACCATTTACGCCTATAGTGGAGAAATGGTTCCTGAAGTGCGGCAGGTACCTTGCTGTATATGGAAACAGTCCCCTGTCGTATATTTGCTGTATAAAGTGCCTTTTCTTTTCGAGGGTAGATTTTGCAATATCCAGCAGGTGGACAAGATCTTTGTACAGCCCGTCGATGCTGTTTTGGTTGCGGTAACCCAGGCGCGCCATATTTATGGTAACTACGCCAATGCTTCCGGTCATTTCGGCACTGCCAAACAATCCGTTGCCACGTTTCAGCAGTTCCCTGAGGTCAAGTTGCAGCCTGCAGCACATACTGCGTACGGCATTGGGTTTATACGCTTCGGGGTTTTCTACGCGGTTACCTTCCTCATCCCACATATACTGACTCCCGATAAAGTTCTGGAAGTAAGAAGATCCGATCTTGGCCGTATTTTCAAAAAGCAGGTCTACATTCTCTCCTTCCCAATCAAAATCTTCGGTAATATTTACCGTCGGGATCGGAAAAGTAAACGGCTGCCCTCCGGCATCGCCTTCGGTCATTACAGTATAGTAGGCCTTATTAATGATGTTCATCTCCTCCTGGAAATGTTCATACCTAAGGTCGATCAGCTTATCTACACCACGCTGCGCTGCTTTTGCATATAATTCCGGCTCATGAATGCCCTCAAAAAGGTGCCTGTCTTGTTTGGTAGGGATCTGTTCCTTAAGGTCTTCCGGTACTTTCCAATCCAGCGTTATGTTGGTAAATGGCGACTGTCCCCAGCGGGCAGGCACGTTGAGGTTGTAAACAAATCCCCTTACCGCTTTTTCTACTTCGCCATAACTTAGCCCGTCTTTAAATACATAAGGGGCCAGATAGGTGTCAAAAGAACTGAAGGCCTGCGCGCCAGCCCATTCGCTTTGCAGGATGCCTAAAAAGTTGGCCATTTGCCCTAATGCTTCCCTAAAGTGCGAGGGAGGCTTGCTTTCCACACGTCCGCGTACACCGTTAAAACCCTCATTTAGCAATGCCCTGAGGCTCCATCCGGCGCAATATCCTGTAAGGCAGTCCAGGTCGTGTATGTGTATGTCGCCATTGCGGTGCAGATAGCCTTCCTCTTTAGAATAGATCTTATCCAGCCAGTAATTGGCGATGATCTTTCCTGCGGTATTGTTAACAAGGCCAGCATTAGAGTAAGAAGTGTTGGCATTGGCATTGATGCGCCAGTCGGTCTGGTTGATATATTCCTCAACGGTCTGGGTGCTGTCTACATAGGTGGTATCATCATTTAGCCCGTTAATGTGTTCTCTTTGCAGCTTTCGGGTATGCCGGTAGAGCATGAAGGAACGCATTACATCAAAGTAACCCTTTGCGTAAAGGGTTTTTTCTATAATATCCTGTACTTCCTCAACCGCCCAGATATCTTTGCTTTCAAGGGTTTCTATTACCTCAGTATGCACAGAGGCATCTATGGGCGTCGTAACGCTCTTAAAGGCTTTGTATATGGCCTCACCAATTTTGTAGGCTTCAAAGGGTTCATAGTCCCCATTTCGTTTTATTACAGATCGCTCCATAGTTATCGGTTTTCAAATTTCTGTTCTAAGGCAATGGCTTTAGGGAAAAGGATATTGTTTTCCAGGTGGATATGTATATGAAGGTCGGCTTGAAACTCCCTGAGCAGTTCAAAGGTTGCTTTGTAGGTGTTACAGGCATCCTCCGGAGGGGTGTAACCGTTTGTAATGGCTGCTATTTCTTCAAAACGCGACCCTTCGGCAATGTGGTCGGCCTTCATAAGGGCAATAGGATTTTCTACAGTACCGAAATGCGGCGCGTGAAGCGGCCTGTTATCTTCAATGGCTTTTGCCATTTGCCGGATAAATGGAAACAGGATAAGCTCTTCTTTTTTTATGTGCGAGGCAAGGTCCCCGGCCGAAAGCATGAAAAGGTTATTTATCTCAAAAAGTTCGGGATGCTTTTTACCGTGTACATTGCATAAATTGTTTAAGAACATGCGCAGCACTGCTGTTTTATCCTCAACATACCTGTGGTGCTTATCTTCAATGTGGTCTATAAGCCGTTCTACAGGCCACGAAATATAATCTTCGGTTTCCCTCAAAAGACTGCTTTCTGCTTCATTAAGAAGCGTGAGCAGCTCTCTTTCGGAAAGGCTGTGTTCCTCACATACTTCTTCTATGGTTCTGTAGCCTTTACAGCAAAAATCTATCCCATATTTAGAAAATACCGCTGCTGTCCTGAAATCTTCGGCTACAATAGTGCCTATTGCAGCCTGGGTGTCAGTAATCATGTTTGATGGATTTATGTTGTTATTGAATAATCGTGAGTTGTCTGCTTTACCATAATCCCCGCAACGGTTAGCATATTGAGCAGTTCCACCAGTTCAACAGATACATTCAGGCTGTCATACAGGGCAAAGGCCTGTTTCCTCAATCGCTGTATAATTTCGCGTGCTTCAGACAGTGCAAGGCCTTCTACATGAAGCTTATGAAGCGTCTCCTGTAGTTCTTTTTTTACCGATGCGATCTGCTTCCTGTGCAGTTTGCCGGGATATATGCCATATTTGTTAATGTAGACCTTTGTGGAAAGCGATATAGTATCAATAGTGCTACATATGGCTTCTGATGCCTGGTGCGCAAATACCACCGCCTCTAGCAGCGAATTTGATGCGAGCCTGTTCTTGCCATGCAGGCCGGTACGGGCACATTCGCCAATCGCGTACAGCTGGTTTATGGAGCTCTTTGCATTTTTGTCGACCACAATACCGCCGCACTGGTAGTGCGCGACAGGAGTAATAGGCATAAGTGTGGTGAAAGGATCGAGGCCTATACTGTTACAATAGGCAAGGATGGAAGGAAAGTGTGTCCTGAACGCCTCCTGGTCCAGGTGCCTGCAATCCAGGTAAACATGTTCTTTCCCGCTTTCGCGAAGCTCTTCGCCAATAGCCCTCGACACAATGTCCCTTGTGGCGAGCTCCCCGCGTGCATCGGTACGAAACAGGAATCTCTTGCCTTCATGGTTTACCACATGCGCGCCAAAGCCCCTTAAGGCCTCAGTAAGCAAAAAACTCGGATTCTTGTCGGGTTCATAAAGTGCTGTCGGGTGAAACTGCATGTATTGCATATCGGCTATTTCGGTACCTGCCCTGTAGGCGATGGCTACACCATCTGCCGTGGCTATAGCCGGATTGGTAGTATGCTTAAAAAGCTGCCCGCAGCCGCCGGTGCTGAGCACGAGTGTACGGAAACGGGTATAATGTATCCTGTCTTCGGGCGTAAAATAAAAAGCGCCTACACAGGTGCCATGTTCTATAACAAGATCGATTACGGCATGTTTTTCCAGTATTGTAATATTAGCCAGCGAATGTGCTGCTTCCAGCAAAGCCCTTTCCATTTCCCGGCCTGTGGTATCCCGGTGATGGAGTATTCTTTTGCGTGTATGGCCACCTTCAAGAGCCAGGTCATACCCGTGGTTGTTGGTATCAAAGTGTACTCCAAAATCAATTAGCTCATACAGCCTGTCGGGTGCCTGTTCCACAACCATCCGTACCACATCTTCATCGCAATGCCCGTCACCTGCATTAAGGGTATCCTGTATGTGTTGTTCAAAACTGTCTTCAATCGTATCCAGTACAGCTGCTATGCCTCCCTGGGCAAACTGCGTATTAGAAATTTCGGCAAGCTCTTTTGTCATTATGGTTATAGAGAGGTCCTTACGCTTTATGGCGGTTTTTATGGCAAAGGATAACCCGGCTATGCCGGTACCTACTACTAGTATATCTGTCTTTAGCATAATAAGTTGTATTAAGAAAGTTCAAGCATTCGTTGTATTGGCTGTAAGGCTTTAAGCCTCATCTCTTCGCTTATGTTTATTTCCGGATAGCCATTCTTCATGCATTGGTACAGCTTCTCCAGTGTATTCAGCTTCATGAAGGCACATTCGCTGCAGGCGCAGGTGTTGTCTTCATAAGATGGCGCGGGTATAAGGGTTTTCCCTTTCGCGGCAGCAGCCAGTTGGTGCAATATCCCTGCTTCGGTGGCTACGATGAAAACTTCAGCATCAGTGTTGATAATGTAATTCATCATGCCCGAAGTGGATCCTATATAGTGGGCTACCTGCAATATCTGCGATTCTGATTCCGGATGCGCCACGATCTTTGCCTGCGGGTACTCCCTGTGCAGCGCTATCAGCTTATCGAGGGAAAAGGCTTCGTGGACTATGCACGACCCGTCCCACAGTACCAGGTCGCGCCCTGTCGCTTTTTTGAGGTAATTGCCAAGGTTCCTGTCGGGCGCAAAGACTATGGGAGTACCTTCCGGAAAAGATTCGATGATCTTTTTTGCGTTGGATGAGGTACATACCACATCGCTAAGGGTTTTGATTTCTGCCGAGCAATTAATGTAAGTGACCACTTTATGATCCGGATACTGTGCTTTCCACGCCCTGAAATCATCAGCGGTACATCCGTCTGCCAGTGAGCATCCCGCTTTCAGGTCGGGCAGTACAACAGTTTTTCCGGGATTGAGTATCTTGGCTGTCTCGGCCATAAAATGTACGCCCGCAAATACGATCATATCGGCATCTGTCGCGGCGGCTTTTTTGGAAAGCTCCAGGCTGTCGCCCACAAAATCGGCAATATCCTGTATGTCTTTTTCCTGGTAATAATGCGCAAGGATAACAGCATTCTTCGCTTTTTTAAGCAATTGTATCTGTTGTATAAGTGTTTCTTTATTCATGCTCATGCCATCGGAGGCTTATGCCTCTTTCCTGATTTATTTCTGTAAAATTAGCTTCCGCATCCAGCCGATTTCATGACTTAAGTCATACAATCCCTAAAATGTTCTCGCTATAAAAAGAAAAGCGCGTCATAATTCGGATGCGCTCCTGTGTTGTAATTATTTTCCTGTGTTTGCCTTTACCATTTTACGGAGATGCACGAATGTAATAAAGAAGCCTACCGCCAGTGTAATACCGGTTATGGCAAACACAATAAAGAAGGGCAGGAGCTGTTGCATCATTCCGCCAAAAGCATCCCTCTCTGTTTTCATTTGCCAGACCGCCCTTATAATGCCCGCGGCAACCAAAGCCGACCAGAACAAAAAAAGCGATATATTAATACTGTAGTAGCCGGTTTTAAAAAGCCGGGCCTTAATAAGAGGCTGTTCTTTCCCGCTAAAAATATCGTACACAAAAGCCATGAGCAGCATGGAATTGATGCCAATGGTTGTGCCCATAGTATGCGCAACCGTAATATGCGTTCCGTGCGTATAGAGGTTAAGAGCCGGAATCGACATCAGAATAGCCTGTGCCAGCATGATAAAGATCCAGATATCGGCAGCCCACAGGAACTTATACGGAACAATATGCCTGTATTTTTTTGCGGTAGAAAGTGATGCTTTCCATTTGTAAATTATCCTTCCCAGCAGCAGCAGTTCGGTCATGCTTACGGCATAGCTTACATAACGGATGTAGGGCGCAGTAGGCAGCGAGTAAATATGATGCCCCCAATTGAACATAAGGTTGAACAGGCCAAGGCTAAAGATGAGGAATGCAATACGCGAAGTACTGTATTTATTGCTTTCACTTATCTTATCCATCAGGTAGATACTACACCCGTAGATGAGCATATTCCATGATCCTACCATAGATCCGTACGATTTCCACTGCACGGTCATATCGGCAATTATATTTTTCCTGAAAGCCGGGATAAGCCACAAATACGATTCTATAAAAGTGAAGAGGAAGAACACGATCCCAGTGAGCCACATCCACACATAAACAGGTTGTTTCCGGAAGTTGCGAATCGAAAATAAATAGTGCAATAGGAAAGCGATCCAGCCTGCGGCCAGTGGCATTGCAAGAAGTGGGTGGAACTCCCAGTATTCCCTGCCGCCAAAAATGCCGATACAGTAGGAAATCAATATTACAGGTATAGTGGAAAGAAATAGCCATAGCTGGATTTTGGCGAATGGTTGCCGGACTTCTTTCCTGAAATATTCATACAGATAATATTGCACGGCGCCAACAGCTCCGAGTATAATCCAGAATACGACCGATGAAACGTGCAGGGGCCTTATTTTTTCAAAAGAGAAGCCTGATTTAAGAAAACCGGGAATGCAGTATTGCATTGCTCCCAGTATGCCAAATAACAGGCCCATGCCC
>Ga0308157_10007489_pt1 | contig 12705 bp, 13 predicted proteins | sample PhyBR1_FD_201035 | JGI IMG/M metagenome (GOLD analysis project Ga0308157, IMG submission 201035) | Phyllosphere microbial communities from UC Gill Tract Community Farm, Albany, California, United States - DLSLB.R1 | ecosystem: Host-associated > Plants > Phyllosphere > Unclassified | place: USA...
GAGAATGTATCATTATGCATCAATTCCCATTTTTTTCACATTATGGTATAAAGTATCTATCGCATACTGCACCGCACCAACCACATCATGAAAATCGAAACCGTTCCTGAGCAAAAGACCACTATCCAGGTGATCGAGCGCATGGTGGCGCTACTCGATGCGCTGGCCAAATATCCCGACCCCGTTAGCCTGAAGGAATTATCCAAGGTTTCCGGGCTACACCCCTCCACCGCCCACCGCATTCTCAACGATATGGTGCTCACGCGCTTTGTCGACCGCATCGAGCCGGGCACCTACCGGCTGGGCATGCGGCTGCTGGAATTGGGCAATGTGGTCAAGAGCCGGCTGTCGGTGCGCGAGGCCGCGCTGGATTTCATGCGTGCACTGCACAAAAAAACCCAGCAAACCATCAACCTGTCGGTCCGCCAGGGCGACGAGATCGTCTACATCGACCGCGCCTTCTCGGAACGCTCGGGCATGCAGGTGGTGCGCGCCATCGGCGGCCGCGGCCCGCTGCACCTGACCTCGACCGGCAAGCTGTTCCTGTCGGTGGACGAGCCGAAAGCCATCCGCGCCTACGCCACGCGCACCGGCCTGGCCGGCCACAACAAGAATTCGATCACGGATCTGGTCAAGCTCGAGCGCGAGCTGAACCTGGTGAAATCGCGTGGCTACGCGCGCGACAATGAGGAGCTGGAGCTGGGGGTGCGTTGCATGGCCGCCGGCATCCACGACGACAGCGGCAAGCTGATTGCCGGCCTGTCGATCTCGGCGCCGGCCGACCGCCTGCAGGACGAGTGGCTGGAAGACCTGGTCGCGACCGCCAACCAGATTTCCGCCACGCTCGGTTACATCCCGGTCGAATAAGCCGCCGGTGCGCTGAGGCCGGCCGGTTTCAGCGCCTCCAGCCACTTGCGCATGCGGCCGGCATCGGCGGTGCGCGACTGCTTGCCCTTGGAATCGAGGAACACCATGATCACCGAGCGGCCTTCGATCACCGCCTGCATCATCAGGCAGCGCCCCGCTTCGTTGATGAAGCCGGTTTTCTGCAGGCCGATCGCCCAGTCCGGGCTGGCCACCAGGTGGTTGGTGGTGCCGAACTGCATCGGGCGGCCGTTGGTTTCCACCATGGCCTTGGCGTCGGTCGAATACTGGCGCAGGATGGGTTGCTGATACGCGGCCATCGCCAGCTTGGCCAGGTCGCGCGCGCTGGCCACGTTCATTTTCGACAGGCCGCTGGAATCGACGTAGTGCGTGTCGACCATGCCCAGCTCGCGCGCCTTGGCGTTCATCGCCTCGACAAACGCGGGCTTGCCGCCCGGATAGTTACGGCCCAGCGCCGAGGAGGCGCGGTTTTCCGAGCTCATCAGGGCGATGTGCAGCATGTCGGCGCGGCTCAGCTGGGTGCCGACCTTCAGGCGCGAGCTGCTGAACTTTTCGCGGTCGACGTCCTCGTCGGTGATGGTCAGGATCTCGTCCATGTTCTGCTTGGCTTCGACCACGATCAGGCCGGTCATCATCTTGGTGATCGAGGCGATCGGCAGGGCGACGTTGGAATTCTTTTCAAACAGCACTTCGGAATTGGCCTGGTCCAGCACCAGCGCCACGTTGGACTTGAGGTCCAGCGGATCGTGCGTCATGTTCAGGCCGGCGAGGTCGCCCATGGTCGGCACCGGCGGCGCGGCAACGATCATGCGCTGGTACACCACCTTGCGGCGGCCATGGACCATGACCACGCGCTTGACCACGCGCTCGCCCGGTTCGGCGGCGGCGACGCGCACCGGCCCGCGGGCCTTGACCTTCTTCAGGTGATGTTTTTTCGGAGCAGCGCCATCGGCCGCCTGGGCGGCTGTCGCGGTGAGCGCCGTGGAAGCGAACATCAGCGAAATGAGCACACTCAAAGCTAGTTTAGACATTCATATCCCCGAAAAAAGCACTGCACAGAAAGCGAAAGTACTGTTGCAGTGTAGCAAAACGCCGGACAAGCGCAAGCAAATTTAACATTGAGAGCATCGATGGTTGCGTCGACGCAATAGCGCTCAGTACGCTTTAGACAAGCTAATACTAACCAACAAATTTAACAAATTCCTCAACCGCCATCCGCTCGGTGACCAGCGAGTTTTCAATTTTGGAGCTGTCGGCATAGCCGAGCGCCATCCCGCACACGACGGTTTCATTGTCCGGCAAACCCAGCTCCTTGCCTATGATTTTATGATACTGGGTAAAGGCCGCCTGGGGACAGGTATCGAGCCTCCTGGCCCGCGCCGCCACCATGATGTTTTGCAGGAACATGCCGTAGTCCAGCCAGGAACCCTGCTCCATGATGCGGTCGATGGTAAAGATGAGACCCACCGGCGCACCAAAAAATTCATAGTTGCGTCCATGTTGCGCGGCCATGCCGGCCTTGTTGTCGCGCGTCAGGCCCAGCAACGCGTACAGGTCCCAGCCCACCTTGCGGCGGCGCTCGATGAAGGGCGAGACCCACTCGCGCGGATAGTAGGCGTATTCCTCGGTGTGCTGTTTGGCTTGCTCGGGGTCGTTGTGGGCGGCCAGGATCGCCGCCGACAGTTGCCGCTTGCGCTCGCCATCGAGGACGTAGACCTTCCACGGCTGGGTGTTGGTGCCGGACGGCGCCCGCGCCGCCACCTGCAGGATCTGCGCGACGTCCTCGCGCGCGACAGGCTGCGGCAGATAGGCGCGGATCGAACGGCGGCTGGTGATGGCGGCGTCCACCGCTTGCTGGTCGGGAGTGGAAATCATGGGGCCTCGCTTTATTTGGTTTTCTTGACTACAAATATCACACCAGTAACCGCCAGCACCATCCCCGCTATGCCGAGGGCGTTGAAAGCCTCGCCGAACATCAGCCAGGCCATGACGGCGGTGGTGGGTGGCGTCAGGTACAGCAGGCTGGTGACTTGCGTGGCGTCGCTGCGGCGTATCAGCGCGAACAGCAGGAAGATGGCGCCGATCGACAAGCCCATCACCGACCACAGCAAGGCGCCGATGAAGCGCGGCGTCCACTGCACCGCAGCAAAGTCCGGCGTTAGTCCTTCAAAAAAGACCGCCAGCGGCAGCACCACCACCAGCGAGGCGGCGAACTGGATCACGGTGCCGGTGCGCAGATCGAACTGCGGGCAATGGCGCTTCTGGTACAGCGTGCCGGCGGTGATCGACAGCAGCGCCAGCACGCACAGCAGGATGGCGTCCACCGGCAAGCCGGTCAGCTTGATCTTGGCGGCCACCACCAGCCCTACCCCGGCCAGGCCGAAGACCAGCCCCAGCCACTGCCGCGGCAACACCTTCTCGCCGATCAGCGGCGCGGCGAAGGCGGTCAGGATGGGCTGCATGCCGACGATCAGCGCCGACAAGCCGGCCGGCATGCCCAGCTTGATGGCGCACCAGACGCCGACCAGATAACCGGCCTGCACCAGCAGCCCGGCCAGCGCGATCTGCCAGATCTTGCCATGCGGCCAGGGCGCCTTCAGCAGCAACACGGCCGGCACCAGGAACAGCAACACGCCCAGAAAGCGCATCACCAGGAAGGTCAGTGGCGGCGCATACGGCAGGCCGAACTTGGCGACGATGAAGCCGCTGCTCCATAACAACACGAAAAACAGCGGCAACGGCGACAGGAAAGTGGCGTGTTTGACGGCTACGGCGGCGCTGGGGGTGTTGGACATGGATGAGCCGGTCAAACCTGCTTGCAAAATGAAAGGAAATCGGCGCCGGTTTGCGGCGCCGACTCGACAGGATGCAAGTCTATCACGGCAGGAGTTTCGTCACCGGCCAGGCGGCATTTCCCCTGGAGAAATGCTTTCTTCCGGCCAGAGTCGGTTCTTTGATGCAACGCACAAAAAATCGCTTGACTTAATTTTTGAAGGCCGTAAAATCGGGTTTGTTGCGTTGCACAATTTGTTGTTCGGTCTGAAACGTGGATTGCCTGTTTCTCACCGGCTGTAGAAACAGCAGTACTTAATCAATGACTACTTTCCTGGAGATTTAAATGTTTTCAATCCCTGAGCAATTTTCCAATGCGACCAAAGCTAATTTTGAAGCTCAATTCGCGATTTTCTCGGCCCTGACCAACAAGGCTTTCGAAGGCGTGGAGAAGTTCGTCGACCTGAACCTGACCGCCGCCAAGGCATCGCTGGAAGAGTCGTCGATCACCACCAAGCAACTGCTGTCGGCTAAAGATCCACAAGAATTCTTCTCGCTGGCTTCGGCACAAGCCCAGCCTAGCGCAGAAAAAACCATCGCTTACGGCCGTCACCTGGCGACCATCGCTTCGAGCACCGGCGCCGAGTTCAGCAAAGCTGCTGAAACCCAGATCGCTGAAACCAACCGCAAAGTGATCTCGCTGGTGGAAGAAGTGAGCAAGAACGCCCCAGCCGGTTCGGAAAACGCCGTCGCCATGCTGAAATCGGCCATCGGCAACGCCAACGCCGGTTACGAGCAGTTCGCCAAGACCGCCAAGCAGGCTGTCGAGTCGATCGAATCGAACCTGACCTCGGCCGTCAACCAGTTCACCGCCGCTGCCGCTAAAGCTGCTCCAGCCAAGAAGTAATCAAGGAATACCGGCGCGGTAGGGCGCCGGTTCCATCAGAAGCCTCGGCCACGGTCGAGGTTTTTTTATTTGAGCATCAAACCGCGATCCAGGGATTCGTCTACCTGCCGATTAAACGCCAGCATTGCCAAGCTCACGCGCGACGACTCTTCCGCATCGAATACATTTTCACCACAAGCTGGGCAGCTATCGCCTTCAACTGCTGTGATCAAGACAGACTGCCCTTTGTAGGCGTAAGCGACGTCGCGAACGCCATGCACCAATGTCGATTCACCACAGATGGGACATTTCATATCTAAAGCCCCCTGAAATGACAAAATGCACAGCCGATAATGAGGCATGTGTTTTTCCATTTCATGTTACCCCATATACCGGATTGCGACGCGGTTTAACCGCGACCTTGCCTAGTAGTAGCGCATGAGGACACAGCCATATTTGGGAATAGTCAGAAGTACGCGAAAAAAAAACCGGAGCAAGCTCCGGTTTTTTGAGGGGGCGAAATCAATTACTCGCCGAGGTAGGCGGCTTTGACGCGCGGGTCGTCCAGCATGTCCTTGGCGTTGCCGGTCATGGTGATGTTGCCCGAATCCATGACGTAGCCGCGGTGCGCGGCCTGCAAGGCCAGCTTGGCGTTCTGCTCCACCAGCAGGATGGTGATGCCCTCTTTCGAGACGTTGCGAATCACTTCGAAAATCTTCTCGACCATGATCGGCGACAGGCCCATCGACGGCTCGTCCAGCAGCAATAGCTTGGGATGCGACATCAGCGCGCGCGCCATCGCCAGCATCTGCTGCTCGCCGCCCGACAGCGTGCCCGCCATCTGCGCCGCCCGCTCCTTCAGGCGCGGGAACACGTCGAACCACTTGGCGATGTCGGCATCGATACCGGCCTTGTCGTCGCGGGTATAGGCGCCCATCATCAGGTTTTCGTGGATCGACATGCGGGTGAACACGCCCCGCCCTTCCGGCACCATGGCCAGCTTCTTCTCGACCAGGTGGAAGGACTTGCTGCCCTTCAGCGACTCACCCTGGTAAGTGACCGTCCCCTCGACCTTGCACGGCGGCAGCGTGCCGGTGATGGCTTTCAAGGTGGTGGTCTTGCCGGCGCCGTTGGCGCCGATCAAGGCGACCAGCTCGCCCTTGTTCACTTCCAGATCGATACCTTTGACGGCCTTGATGCCGCCGTACGCGACTTTCAGTCCCGATACTTTAAGAACATTGTCGCCCATTAGTGCGATCCTCCCAGGTAGGCTTCGATAACCGCCTGATTGCTTTGTATTTCCGCCGGCAGACCCTCGGCGATCGGCTTGCCGTATTCCAGCACCATCAGCCGGTCGCACAGGCCCATCATCATCTTGACGTCGTGCTCGATCAGCAGCACGGTCTTGCCCTCGTTCTTGATCTTGACCAGCAGCTCGCGCAGCGCCAGCTTCTCGGTGGCGTTCATGCCGGCCGCCGGTTCATCCAGCGCCAGCAGTTGCGGATCGGTGGCCAGCGCGCGGGCGATCTCCAGGCGGCGCTGGTCGCCGTACGACAGGAAGCGCGACGTACGGCTGGCGAACTGGCCGATGCCGACGAAGTCCAGCAGCTCCTGCGCGCGCTTGCGGATCGAAGCCTCCTCCTCGCGCGCCGCCTTGTGGCGGAACACGGCGCCGAACACGCCCTGATGCGAGCGCACGTGGCGCCCGACCATGACGTTCTCCAGCGCGGTCATCTCGCCGAACAGGCGGATGTTCTGGAAGGTGCGGGCGATGCCGGCCTTGGCCACCTCATGCGGCGCGGACGGCGAATACGGCTTGCCGGCCAGCTCGAAGGTGCCGGTGTCCGGCTGGTACAGGCCGGTGATGACGTTGAAGAAGGTGGTCTTGCCGGCGCCGTTCGGGCCGATCAGGCCGTAGATCTGGCCCTTCATGATCTTGATGCCGACATCGGTCAGCGCCTGCAAGCCGCCGAAGCGCTTGTTGACCCCGGCGATGTTGAGAATGACTTGTTCGCTCATGTATGCTTTCCTCAGGCCGCCATGGTGCCGGACGATTGATCTTTGGTGTCGGAGTCGCCGTCGGGACGGTCCTCATGCTTGGGCGCGGGCCACAGGCCGGCCGGGCGGTTCAGCATGATCAGCACCATCGCCAGGCCGTACAGCAGCTGGCGCAGCACCTCGGCTTCGATCAGCACATGGCCGAACAGTTTTTCCTGCAGCGGCTCGACGATGTGGCGCAGCACTTCCGGCAGCGCCGCCAGCAGCGCGCCGCCCATGATGACGCCGGGGATGTGGCCGATACCGCCCAGCACCACCATCGCCAGCACGGCGATCGACTCGGTCAGCGAGAACGATTCCGGCGACACGAAGCCCTGGAACGACGCGAACATCGCGCCGGCGATGCCGCCGAACGACGCGCCCATCGAGAACGCCAGCAGCTTGACGTTGCGGGTGTTGATACCCATCGCCTTGGCGGCGATCTCGTCCTCGCGGATCGCGACCCAGGCACGGCCCAGGCGCGAGTGCTGCAGGCGCGAGGTGATGAACACCACCGCCACGCACAGGAACAGGAACAGGAAGTAATAGGCGTTCACCGACGGCATGGAGAAGCCGCCGATCACCACGGTGGCGCGCGAACCCGCCTCGCCCGCCAGGTTGACGCCGAACACGCGGATCGGGTCGATCAGGTTGATGCCCTGCGGACCGTTGGTGAAGTTGATCGGCTCGTTCAGGTTGTTCATGAAGATACGGATGATCTCGCCGAAGCCCAGCGTCACGATGGCCAGGTAGTCGCCGCGCAGTTTAAGCGTCGGCGCGCCCAGCAAGGCGCCGAACAGGCCGGCCAGCGCGGCCGCCAGCGGCACGATCAGCCACACCGACAGGTGGATGCCGTTCTGCTGGATGTCCGGCCCCAGGATCGCCACCAGCGAATTGCCGACGACCGGATATTCGTTGATCAGCGATTCCAGCAGTGTCGCGAACTGTGGCGAGGCCAGCAGGCCGGTCATGTAGGCGCCCACCGCGTAGAACGCGATGTAGCCCAGGTCCAGCAGGCCGGCGAAGCCGACCACGATGTTCAGGCCCAGCGCCAGCATGATGTACAGCAGCGCCATGTCGATGATGCGCACCCACGAGTTACCGAACTGCGCGGCGACGAACGGGAAGATCAGCAGGCCGATCATGACCACAGCCATGCTGCTGTAGGCCTTGCGCGGGTTGCGGGTGGTGTCGAAATTCAGGATAGCCATATGTAGTTCCTCCGCTTAGGCACGGTCCGCGACGCGCTCGCCCATGATGCCGGACGGACGCACCGTCAGCACAATGATCAGCACGACGAAGGCAAAGATGTCCTGGTAGTGGCTGCCGAGGAAGTTACCGGTCAGGTCGCCGATATAGCCGGCGCCCAGGCTCTCGATAAGGCCGAGCACGATACCGCCTAACATGGCACCGTAGATATTGCCAATACCGCCCAGCACTGCGGCACAAAAGGCTTTCAGGCCCGGCAGGAAACCCATCGTGAACTGTACCGAAGCGTAGTTCGCGCCCCACATCACGCCGGCTACGGCCGCCAACGCCGCCCCCAGCGCGAAGGTGGCAACGATAACTTTATTGGAATCGACCCCCATCAGCCCTGCGACGCGCGGATTCTCGGCGGTGGCGCGCATCGCGCGGCCCATCTTGGTTTTTTCCACCAGCAGCACGAGGCCAGTCATCGAGATCAGGGCCAGCGCCAGCAACAATATCTGGGTCGGCGAAATAAGTGCGCCGCCGATAGCGACCGAGTCGGTAGACAACAGCTGCGGGAAAGACAGCGGGTTGCGCCCCCATATCATCATCGCGAAGGTATTGAGCAGAGTGGACACGCCGATCGCGGTGATCAGCGGCGCCAGACGTGGCGCGTTACGCAGGCGGCGATACGCCACCCGCTCGATCAGGATGTTGACCACCATGCACACCGGAATGGCGCCGCCGATGGCGATCGCCAGCTTGACGTAGCCCGGCAGGTCCGGCGCGTATTCGTTGAGGTATTTGAGGATGGTCAGGCCGGTCATGGCGCCGATCATCAGCACGTCGCCGTGCGCGAAGTTAATCAGGTTCAGCACACCGTACACCATGGTGTAGCCCAGCGCGACCAGGGCGTACATGCTGCCTAGCACCAGTCCGTTAATAATTTGTTGGATAAAAGTATCCATGAAGAGTGCCTTTACTTTTTAGTTTTGCCTGCACAACCGGTTCAAGTAACAAAAACGGCACCCGGAGTAAAGTCTCCGTAGTGCCGCCGTTGACTACGCGTTCACGATGCAAATTCCGTGCCTGAACCGATATTCGTCTCCTGCGTACCGCCCTCGCATTTATAAGCCGAAACGACAACTTTTTGAGAGCGAGGCAATGATAACGAGATTTCGGAAAAACTAACTGCGGAATAACGGGAAAACGCGGAATTAAATTCCGTTCCATCCGAAAACTAGTTAAACCGCGCCCCCGCCTGGTATGGCTTTTTGTCCATCCAAGCCCTTGGGCAGGGGGAAAGTGACCGCTTCCTGCACGCCGTCGAGCGTGCGCACGCTGCGCGCACCCAATTCCTTCAGGCGGTCGATGACGGCCTGCACCAGCACCTCGGGCGCCGATGCACCAGCGGTGACACCCACGCGCACCTTGCCTTCCAGCCAGAGCGGATCGATCTGCGTGGCGTTGTCGACCATGTAGGCTGGCGTGCCCTTCTTTTCCGCCACTTCGCGCAGGCGGTTGGAATTGGAACTGTTCGGACTGCCGACCACGATCAACAGCTCCACTTGCGGCGCCATGAATTTCACGGCTTCCTGGCGGTTGGTGGTGGCGTAGCAGATATCGCCCTTCTTCGGCTCGATAATCGCCGGATACTTGCGCTTCAGCGCTTCGATGATGTCGGCGGTGTCGTCCACCGACAACGTTGTCTGGGAGACATATGCCAGTTGCTCGGGCTTGGTGACGTTCAGCTTGTCCACGTCGGCCACGGTCTCGACCAGGTACATGCCCTCTTCGGTCTGGCCCATCGTGCCTTCGACTTCCGGATGGCCGTCGTGGCCGATCATGATGATCTCGCAACCTTGCTTGCGCATCTTGGCCACTTCCACGTGGACCTTGGTCACCAGCGGACAGGTCGCGTCGAAGATGCTCAGGCCGCGCGATTCCGCTTCCGCCCGCACCGCCTTGGACACGCCGTGCGCCGAGAACACCAGCGTATTGCCGGCCGGCACGTCGTCCAGGTCCTCGATGAAGATGGCGCCCTTGTTGCGCAGGTCTTCCACCACGTAGGCGTTGTGCACGATCTCGTGGCGCACATAGATGGGCGCGCCGAACTGGGTCAGCGCGCGCTCGACGATTTCAATGGCGCGGTCGACGCCGGCGCAAAAGCCGCGCGGCTGGGCCAACAGGATTTCTTTATCGCTCATGACTTCCTCACAGCACGGAAATGAGTTGGACTTCGAATTTCAGCGGCTGGCCGGCCAGTGGGTGGTTGAAGTCGAACAGGCAGGTTTCGTCGCCCAGCTCGCGCAGGATGCCGGCGAAGCGGCCGCCGCCCGGCGCGGCGAAGTCGACCAGGTCGCCCACCTTGTAGTCGGCGCCCGGCATCGAGTTCTCGTCCAGCGTGGCGCGGGTGACTTCGCGCACCAGTTCCGGATTGCGCGGGCCGAAGCCGACGCCCGGTTCCAGGTCGAAGGTCTTGTGCGTGCCTTCGGGCAGGCCGATCAACAGTTCCTCCAGCACCGGCGCCAGCTGGCCCTGGCCCAGCATCAGCGTGGCGGGGTTGCCGTTGAAAGTGGTGACGATATCGGTGCCGTCCAGCGAGGCCAGACGGTAGTGCAGGGTAAGGTAGGCCGACTGGGTGACGACGGCTGGTTGCGCGTTAGACATGACGTGAGATTCGTTGAGCTGGCAAAACCTCTATTGTAAGCCACCTGGCCGCCGGCGCCCGCCAAGTGCGCAAACGATTGACTGAAAACGTTTTCATGGGCATATTCGTAACGATTTCTGGCCACCGAAAGGAAGATCATGGAAATACAGCCCCGTCAGCGGGTTGCCGCTATTGATATGCTGCGCGGCCTGGCCGTCATCGGCATGATATTGGTCGCCTACGCCGGCGACTGGGACCACCGCTTCCGCGTGCTGACCCACGCCGACTGGCAAGGCTTCGCGCTGGCCGACATGATCTTCCCCAGTTTCCTGTTCTGCGTGGGCGCGGCCATGCCCTACTCGCTGCTCAAGCGCGCCGGCGACCGGCCCGGCGCCGAAGTGCTGGCCTACCTGGCGCGGCGCTCGGCCGCGCTGTTCCTGCTGGGACTGGTGCTGAACCTGCTGCCCTCGTTTGACTTCGCACATGTGCGTCTGATGGGCATCCTGCAACGCATCGGCATCTGTTACCTGGCCGCCGGCGCGCTGGCCCTGGCGCTGGGGCGGCGCACGGCGGACGGCTTCCTGCTGCCGCTGCGCTCCGTGCTGCTGGCCGCGGCGGCGGTGGCGGCGGCCTACGGCGCCCTGCTGCTGGCCTGGGACGCGCCCGGTTGCGGCCGCGCCTGCTTCGATTCGGTCCACTCGCTACCGGCCGTGATCGACCGCGCCGTGCTCGGCATTAATCACCTGTGGCCCTACGGCCTGACCAACGGCCAGGTCACGTACGAGCCCGAGGGCCTGCTGTCGACCGTCGGCGCGCTGGTCAACGTGCTGGCCGGCCTGGCGGCCGGATTGGTGCTGCATCGTGGCGGCGATGCCTGGCGCCCGCTGGCGCTGGCCGCCGTGGTGTTGCTGGTGGCCGGCTTTGGGCTGAATCCCTTGCTACCCGTGGTCAAGAAGATCTGGACGCCAAGCTTCGCCCTGCTGTCCTCCGGCTTTTCGCTGCTGGCGCTGGTGCTGCTGCGGCGCGCAACGGCCGGCGCCAGCGTCATCCTGGCTTTCGGCGCCAACGCCACGCTGGCCTTTGTCGCCATCAGCCTGCTCGACTGCGTGCTGCAGCTGCCGCTGAACGCCGGGCAATCCTGGCATGACAGCCTCGCGCACGGCCTCGGCGGGTTGATCGCCGACGCCCGCATTGCCTCGGTCACCTACTCCGCCGGGCTGGTGGTGGTGTTGGGCACGCTGCTGCTGGCCCTCTACCGGAAGAAGCTTTTCCTGCGCCTTTGAGCAGGGTTAGTACCGCCCGCGCCGGCGCGCCGATAATCGACGGGAGAACGATTACCGGAGACCCTCATGCCCATCCTGGACTGGCCGATGGACCGGCGCCCGCGCGAGCGCCTGATACGCGAAGGCGCCACCGCGCTGACGGACGCGGAATTGCTGGCCATCTTCCTGCGCATCGGCGTGCCCGGCAAGGATGCGGTGCAGCTGGGACAGGAAATGGTGCACCATTTTGGCTCGCTGCAAGGTTTGTTCGGCGCCAGCCTGCGGGAATTTTCCGCCATCAACGGCCTCGGCCCGGCCAAGTTCGCCCAGTTGCAGGCGGTGATGGAACTGGCGCGGCGCGCCATGCTGGAGGAAATCAAGAGCGGACAGGCGCTGGGCTCGCCCAAAGCGGTCAAGGAATACCTGCGCATCCTGTTCCGCGGCCATGCCTGCGAATCCTTCCATGTCCTGTTCCTGGACGTGAAGAACCGCCTGATCGAAGTCCGTGAAATGTTTCGGGGCACCCTGACGCATACCAGTGTTTATCCGAGGGAAGTGGTGAAGGCGGCCCTGGCCTGCAACGCGGCCAGCATCATGCTGGCGCACAACCATCCGTCCGGCACGCCGGAGCCCAGCGAATCGGACCTGCTGCTGACGCGGGCGCTGGTGCAGGCCATGGCGCTGGTCGACATCCGCATCCTCGACCATTTTGTGGTGGCAGGCCACCAGGTTCACTCGTTTGCCGAGCACGGCCAGCTATGAGTTTACCCCTATGGGCTCAAGGGTTTACGAGCGAATTCACAATTGTTAAATTTTTTCAGATATTCAAGACACAATTGTTTTTCACAAGTCATTGAAAAAGCTGAGTTTTTTGGATATACTCTTGTTTTTCCAATTGTGGAATGTCTTTTAAGGAGTGCGTTATGGCACGTGTTTGCCAAGTTACTGGGAAGAAGCCGATGGTCGGCAACAATGTTTCCCACGCAAACAACAAAACCAAACGTCGTTTCCTGCCTAACCTGCAG
>Ga0308157_10007490_pt1 | contig 12704 bp, 7 predicted proteins | sample PhyBR1_FD_201035 | JGI IMG/M metagenome (GOLD analysis project Ga0308157, IMG submission 201035) | Phyllosphere microbial communities from UC Gill Tract Community Farm, Albany, California, United States - DLSLB.R1 | ecosystem: Host-associated > Plants > Phyllosphere > Unclassified | place: USA...
CTTTTGCCCCATTTGCAAAATTGATTGTTCCAATAGTTTCAATAGCTATCGACTATAGGATTGGCAAACGGAATAGCTATTATCGCTGTTTCGGGACGGGCGCAGCGGATGAAATCAGGCCGCCTGCTGGCGCAGCATCTGGTCGAACTGCTCGGCCGGCATGGGGCGGGCGAACAGGTAGCCCTGGCCGTAGTCGCAGCCGGCCGCGGCCAGCAGGTCGCGCTGCTCCGGCGTCTCCACGCCCTCGGCGATCACCCGCAGGCCCAGCTTGTGGGCCATGACGATGATCGCGTCCGACAGCGCCATGTCGCTCGAGTCCGGCGCCAGGTTGCGGGTGAAGGAGCGGTCGATCTTCAAATAGTCGATGTCGAACTTCTTCAGGTAGGACAGCGACGAGTAGCCGGTGCCGAAGTCGTCCAGCGCGACCTGGATGCCGGCGTCGCGCAGCTGCAGCAGCTTGTTGCTGACCGTGGTGTTGGCGTCGAGCAGCAAGCCCTCGGTGATCTCCACCACCACCGACTGGCCCGGCAGGTCCAGCGCCTGCAGGTAGCTGAGCCAGGCGTCGTAGGCGCCGTCCTCGCGCTGGAACTCCAGCGGCGACTGGTTGACGCTGACCTGGAACTCCGGATGGTGCTCATGCCGCCAGCGCTGCACCCAGCGCGCCGACTCGCGGAACACCCATTCGCCGATATCGACGATCAGGCCGCTCGCCTCGGCCAGCGGAATGAAATCCATCGGGCTGACCACGCCGCGCTGCGGATGGTTCCAGCGGATCAGCGCCTCGGCCTTGTGGATGCGCCCGCTCTTGAGGTGGACGATGGGCTGGAAGTACAGCGCGAACTGCTCGCCCTTGAGCGCGCCGCGCAGGTCGTTGGTCAGGCGCATGCGGTTGAGCGCGGCCACCTGCAGGGTCGGCGTGAAATAGCTGTAGCGGTTGCGCCCGGCGCCCTTGGCGGCGTACATGGCCTGGTCGGCGTGCTTGAGCAGGTCGTCGATGTCGAGCGCGTCGTCCGGGTACAGCGTGATGCCGATGCTGGCCGACACGAAGGCCTGCTCCTGCCCCAGCGGGAACGGCTGGCGCAGGCTGTCGATGATGTGCTGGGCGATCTGCTCGACCCGCTCGGTGCCGTCCAGCTCGGACAGGATCACGGTGAACTCGTCGCCGCCCAGGCGCGCCACCGTGTCCGACTTGCGCACGCAGGCGCCGATGCGGCGCGCCGCGTCCACCAGCAGGATGTCGCCCTGGTGGTGGCCCAGCGTGTCGTTGACCTCCTTGAAGTGGTCGAGGTCGATGAACAGGATGGCGATGTGCGAGCGGTCGCGCTGGCTCTTGAGCATGTCGTGCGCCAGCCGGTCGTGGAACATGCGGCGGTTGGGCAGCTGGGTCAGCGGGTCGAAGTTGGCCTGCTGCCAGATCAGCGCCTCGCTCTGCTTCTTGTCGGTGACGTCCTCGATCATGCACAGGTGGTGCGGGTGGCTGCCCTTCTCGGTCTCGATGGCGGTGACCGACACCTCGATCCACACCAGCTCGCCGTCCGGGCGGAACAGGCGGTTGGTGATCTTGAAGTTGTGCACCTCGTGCGCCAGCAGGCGCCCCATCTGCACCTTGATCTGGGCCACGTCCTCCGGGTGGCCGGCCTCCAGCCAGCGCATCGCGCCCAGCTCGGCCTGCGAGCGGCCGACGATCTCCTGGAAGCGCGGGTTGATGTCGCGGTATTCGTAGGTGATCGAATCGACCAGCGCGATGCCCAGCGGCGAGGCCTCGAACATGGTGCGGAAGCGCTGCTCGCCGGTGCGGATGGCGGCGCTGGCGCGGCGCCGCTCGCGCGCCAGCAGGCTGAAGTGGATGGCCGCGCCCACCACCAGCAGCAGCGCGGCCGCGCCCAGCACGCGGTACAGCCACAGCAGGCTGGCGCCGCCGCCGTCCTGGCGGTACATGAAACCGTCGAAGTTCGCGTTCTTGGGCACCATGCCCAGGCCGGCGTAGACGTCGGCGATGTGGCGCCAGCGCTCCGGGTTCTGGTAACCGATCTCGACGAGCACCGGCTGCACCAGCGGCACCATCTGGCGCGCCTCGTACAGCAGGTGGGCGCGGTCGCTGCGGTGCGAATACTTGCTCAGGATGATGTCGGCCATCTCCTCCTGGTGGCTCATGGCCCACTGCCAGCCGCGCATGCTGGCGGCGCGGAAGGCGCGCACCCGGGCCGGATGGTTGGCGATCTCGCGCTCGCTGGTGAACAGGTTGTCGCCGTAGAAATCGATGCCGACCGCGCGCGGGCTGTAGATGTCGTAGGGGAAGCCGAGGCGGTCGAAGGTGTCCGGCTCGTTGGTGGTGTAGACCGCGATGGCGTCCACCCTGCCGTTGATCAGGTCGGCCGTGTTGTAGGTCGGCTCGACCCGCTGGAAGCTGGTGGGCGGGATGCCTTCCTTGACCAGGTAGGCCAGCAGCTCGTCCGCGCTGCCCAGCTCGTCGGTGAGCGAGCCGATCATGGCGCGCTTGCCGATGATGCGGCGGATGTCCGGCTCGGCGCTGGTCTGGCGCATCGCCAGCGCGTACGGCGAGTGCTGGAACACCACGCCCAGCACCACCACCGGCTTGCCGGCCAGGCGCGCCAGCAGCAGGCTGCTGGCGCCCACGCCGTACTCGGCCTTGCCGGACACGACATCGCGCTCCGGCTCGTTGCCGTCCGAGCCTTCGAGGATGGACACGTCCAGCCCGGCCTCGCGGTAATAGCCCTGCTCCAGCGCGGCGTAGTAGCCGGCGAACTGGAACTGGTGGCTGTGCTTGAGCTGCAGCGTGATCTTTTCCTGCGCCGCGGCCGGCGCCAGCCACAGCAGCGCCAGCAGCGTCAGGCCGCCAAGGCGCAGCCGGCGCAAGGCGCGGGGGGACGGGAAGGAGGCGGGGGCGGCATCGGGTAAAGACACTAGGGGTTCCTGAGGGAAGCGACGTAGGTGAAATTGTAGCCGCTTCGGCGACCGATATCGTCGCTTTCTGACCATACCCAGGCATAAAACACAACGGACGGCCGGGCTCGCGCCCGCCGTCCGTCGAAACAACGTAGTACTACTTAGTTCGGTACTTTGGCCGGGATCGGCGAGTACGGGGTGGACAGGTTGCTGCCCAGCTGGCCTTCCTGGTTGCGGCCCCAGCCCCACAGCGTGTCGTCCGCCTTCAGGCCGAAGCTGTGGGCGCGGCCGGCCGCCACGGACAGCCAGTTGTTGTCGGTGCCCACCTGCTGCGGCGTGGTGACGTCGGTGCCGCCGGTGCCCAGCTGGCCCTCGGTGTTGGCGCCCCAGCTCCACAGCGTGCCGTCGTTGCGCACGGCCAGGGTGTGCTGGGTGCCGGCCGCGACCTGCGACCAGTTGGTGTCGGTGCCGATCTGCACCGGCGAGGTCAGGTCGACCGAGCCGTTGTTGCCCAGCTGGCCATAGGTGTTCTGGCCCCACGCGAACAGCATGCCCGAGGTGTTGATGCCGGTGGTGTGGAAGGCGCCGGCCGACACCGAGTTCCATTTGGCCGTGCCGATCTTGACCGGCGCCGGCACGTCGACCTTGAGCAGGTTGCCGACCTGGCCATAGGTGTTGCCGCCCCAGCCGTACAGGTCGTTGCCGGTCTGGATCCCCATCGTGTGGGTTTCACCGGCCGAGATCGCCAGCCACACCGCCGTGCCGATCTTGAGCGGCGCGGAACGGTTGATCGTGGTGCCGTCGCCCAGCTGGCCGCGGTCGTTGCGGCCCCAGGCGTACAGCAGGCCGGTGCTCTTGATCGCCAGCGCGTGGGCCTTGCCGGCCGTCACCATGCTCCAGTCCTTGTCCTTGCCGACCTGGACCGGCGCGGCGCGGTTGGTCTGGGTGCCGTCGCCCAGCTGCCCGTCCTGGTTGTAGCCCCAGGCCCACAGCGTGCCGTCGGTGCGGATGGCCACGGCGAACTGGTCGCCCAGCGCCACCTGTTTCCAGCCGGTTCCGCCGCCGGACACCAGCACCGGCACGTTGCGGTTGATGGTGGTGCTGTCGCCCAGCTGGCCCTTGATGTTCTCGCCCCAGCTGTACAGATTGCCGTCGGCCCGGCGGGCGATGGTCTGGTTGCCGCCGGCCACCACGGCGCGCCATGGCGCGGTGACGGTGATGGTCAGCTTGCCGGTCACGCCGTCCTGGGTGGCGGTCAGCGTGTCGGTGCCGACCAGCTTGCCGGTCAGGTTGCCCGAGGTGGAGATCTGCAGCACCGTGGAATTGGCCGGTCCCCACACCAGGCCGCCGGTTGCGGCCAGCACCTTGCTGCTGCCGTCCGAATACAGGCCGGTGGCGGTCATCTGCTTGGCGGCGGCGGCGATCGCGATGGTGGTGGCGTTGTCGGCGCTGCCGATGGTGATGCTCTTCAGCGTGGGCGTGCCGGTGGACGAGCCGCCGCCACCGCCGCCGCCACAGGCGGCCAGGATGGCCAGCACGGGTACCAGCAGCAGGGTCGAGAATTTAAATTTTTTCATGATCTTCCAGTTCACAGAATGGGGTCTGCGTGCGGGGCCGACCGCAACGGTGGCCAGCTTGCTTGCAAGTGTAGCCGCAAGCGCTCCTCACGCATCGTTGGAGCAAGCCTGAATTATCCACGCAATTGCACCGATCGGGGAATTTAACAACATTTCTTTGTGGGAATAAGCGAAAAAAAAGCAGCGCCCCGGGAGGCGCTGCTGGTTGGATGCCGGTCCGATGCCGGCGGGCGGCTTACTTGCGGCCGCGCGGGGCCGGCTTGGCGCCCTTGGCCGGGGCGGCGGCGGCCGGCCGCTTGACCTTGATGGTGTCGAGGATGGAGGCGCGCGGCTTGGTGTCGAGCGACTGGCGCGCCGTCAGCGAGCCGGTCAGCGCATTGGCGCGCTGTCCCTGCTGGCGCGCCGGCGCCTGGGCGCTGGCCACCACGCCGGAGCGGGCGCCCTTGGCGCTCGGCGCCGGGCCGGACGGCGCGCGCCGGCTCGGATCCGGCGCGTTGCCCTCGCCCGCCGACCACGACGGGATCAGGTGCTTGTCGCCGTTGCCGATCAAGTCGCCACGGCCCATGGCCACCAGCGCCTCGCGCAGGATCGGCCAGTTCTCCGGATCCTGGTAGCGCAGGAAGGCCTTGTGGGTGCGGCGGATCTTGCCGCTGCGCGCGGTCTCGACCACTTCCGACTCCTCGCTCACCTTGTGCAGCGGGTTCTTGCGCGTGTGGTACATGGTGGTGGCCATGGCCATCGGCGTCGGCATGAAGGTCTGCACCTGGTCCAGCTTGAAGTTGTTCTTCTTCAGCCACAGCGCCAGGTTCAGCATGTCGAGGTCGGTCGTGCCGGGATGGGCCGCGATGAAGTACGGGATCAGGTACTGCTTCTTGCCGGCCTCCAGCGAGAAGCGGTCGAACATTTCCTTGAACTCGTCGTAGGCGCCGATGCCCGGCTTCATCATCTTCGACAGCGTGTTCTCTTCCGTGTGCTCCGGCGCGATCTTCAGCAGGCCGCCCACGTGGTGGGTCACCAGCTCCTTGACGTACTCGGGCGAACGCACCGCCAGGTCGTAGCGCAGGCCCGACGAGATCAGGATCTTCTTCACGCCGGGAATCGCGCGCGCCTTGCGGTACAGCGAGATCAGCTTGCTATGGTCGGTGCCCAGGTTGACGCAGATCGACGGGTACACGCACGACAGGCGACGGCAGGTTTCCTCGATCTTCGGATCCTTGCAGGCCAGCCGGTACATATTGGCGGTCGGGCCGCCCAGGTCGGAGATGGTGCCAGTGAAGCCCTTGGTCTTGTCGCGGATGTGCTCGATCTCGCGCAGGATGGACGGCTCCGAGCGGCTCTGGATGATGCGCCCCTCGTGCTCGGTGATCGAGCAGAAGGTGCAGCCGCCGAAGCAGCCGCGCATGATGTTGACCGAGAAGCGTATCATCTCCCACGCCGGAATGCGGGCCTTGCCGTAGGACGGATGCGGCGCGCGCGCGTAGTTCATGTCGTACACGCCGTCCATCTCGTCCATGCGCAGCGGCAGCGGCGGCGGGTTGAGCCAGACGTCGCGCTCGCCGTGCGCCTGCACCATGGCGCGGGCGTTGCCGGGGTTGGACTCCAGGTGGAACACGCGCGAAGCGTGCGCATACATCACCGGATCGGTGCTGACGGTTTCGTACGACGGCAGCCGCACCACGGTCTTGTTGTGCTTTTCCTTGGCCATGGCCTGGCGCTCTTCGCGGCTCATGATGCGGATCGGCTTGACCACCTCGGCCGGGGCTGGCGCGGGCGCGGCGGCGTCGCCGCCGTTGCTGGTGGCGCAGGACGCGGTGTTCTGCTGCACCATCATGTACGGATCGGGATGGGCGTCAACCTTGCCCGGCACGTCCACCCGGGTGCTGTTGTGCACGCCCCAGTCCTCGCCAGGCAGCCAGCCGGCCGGCACCATGAAGGCGGTGCCGCGCAGGTCGCGGATGGACTTGATGTCCTCGCCGGCCGCCATGCGGTGGGTCAGGTCGACCAGCGCGCGCTCGGCGTTACCGAAGATCAGCAGGTCGGCCTTGGAATCGGTCAGCACCGAGCGGCGCACCTTGTCCGACCAGTAGTCGAAGTGGGCGATGCGGCGCAGCGACGCCTCGATCGAGCCGATCACCACCGGCGTGCCGGGGAAGGCTTCGCGCACGCGCTGGGCGTAGACGGTGACGGCGCGGTCGGGCCGCTTGTTCGGCTCGGCGTTGGCGGTGTAGGCGTCGTCCGAGCGGATCTTGCGGTCGGCCGTGTAGCGGTTGACCATCGAGTCCATATTGCCGGCCGTGATGCCGTAGTACAGGCGCGGCTTGCCCAGCACGCGGAAGGCCTCGGCGGACGTCCAGTCCGGCTGCGAGATGATGCCGACGCGGAAGCCCTGGGCCTCCAGCAGGCGGCCGACCAGCGCCATGCCGAAGCTCGGATGGTCGATGTAGGCGTCGCCGGTGACGAGGATGACGTCGCACTCGTCCCAGCCCAGCGCATCCATTTCGGCGCGGGACATCGGGAGGAAAGGCGCAGCGGCAGCGCGGGCAGACCGCTTCGGGACGGTCGCAAATAAATTGGTAGGGGAGCTCATATCGGACAGCATTGTACCGGAAATGCCCCCGGTCCGCTTGTGCCTGAAAGAAAAATTCTTTTACTATTCAATCACTTGAGTGAAAATGATGACGGATTCACATTGCTATAGCCCGCAACTTTGCTATAACGGTTAGATACCTATCGCTGGGAGACCATTATGCGACGCAGACTATATTTCATGCTGCCCGACGTGCCGAGCGCCCGCGCCATGCTGGATGAATTGCTGCTGGCCCGCATCGAGATCGGCCACATGCGCTTCATGGCCAGGGATGCGCTGCCGTCTGACATGCCGGACGTGAACTTCATGCAGAAAACCGACCTGATCCATGGAGCCCAGCTGGGCGTGGTGATCGGCGCCATTGTCGGCCTGGGCGCCGGCGTGTTCCTCACGCTGTTCCCGGTGGACGGCATGACCTTGCGCACCGCCGCCATCCTGCTGGTCACGCTGGCCGGGGCGATCTTCGGCGGCTGGGCCTCGGGCATGAACGCGGCGGCCGTGCCGAATTCGCGCCTCAAGCCGTTCGCCTCGCGCATCGAGCAGGGGCAGGTGCTGTTGATCGTCGACGTGCCGGTGCGGCGGGTCGAAGAAATCGAAGAGATGATCGCCAAGCGTCATCCCGAAATCAGCTTTGGCGGTATGGAACCGCCGATGCTGGCGTTTCCGTAACGCCGGCTGCCCGGGGACTTAGGTTCCCCGGGTTCTCCCCGCCTGTTTCACCGCCTGCTTCAGATTCCCATGCTCGACAGGATGTTGCCCAGCTCACGCAGGGCCGGCTCCAGTTGCGGATGCCGCACGGCGAACTTGGCCGAGATTTCCTGCGTGCGCTCGGCCAGGCCGTAGGTGGTGCTCTCGTCCGGCTCGGCCTCGGCGGCGCGGCGCTCCAGCAGCAGCTTGATGTCGCCGTCCAGCTGCGTCAGCAACTGCTTCAGCTCATCGTCGATCGGACCGGCGCTGGCCAGGTGGTTGCGCAGCGTACTCAGTGTATCCTTCAGATTGCTGTCCATATACATCCCTAGTCGGTAAATTTCGTGGCGACGTAAAGTTCTTCGACTTTGGCGCGCGCCCACGGGGTCTTGCGCAAGAATTTCAGGCTGGACTTGATGCTCGGATCGCTGATGAAGCAATTGATGTCGATCCGTCGGCTCAGCTGTTCCCAGCCGTAATGCGCGTGCAAACGGGTCACGATGGCTTCCAGCGTCACGCCGTGCAGTTCGTTACTCATGGTTGTATCTTACTCATAAAATGAAAGGGCCGGACGCGATTCTTACACAAATCGCGCCCGGCCCCGCTTCCCTGTCCAGCCTGGAGCTTACTTTTCAGTCAAGCCACGGCGCTCCAGCAGCGGTTCGATGCGGGCATCGCGGCCGCGGAAGTTGCGGAACATTTGCATCGCATCCATGCTGCCGCCGCGCGACAGCAGCATCTTGCGGAACCAGTCGCCGTTCTTGCGCAGCATGCCGCCGTTCTCGGTGAACCAGTTGACGGTGTCGGCGTCCAGCTTCTCCGACCACAGGTAGCCGTAGTAGCCGGCCGAATAACCGCCCGCGAACACGTGCGAGAAGTAGGTGGTGCGGTAGCGCGGCGGCACCGGCGCGTAGTCGACGCCGGCGGCCTTCAGCGACGCCGCCTCGAAGCCCAGCACGTCGGCCGGGATCTGCGACGCGTCCAGCTGGTGCCATTTCTGGTCCAGGATGGAGGCGGCCAGGTACTCGGTGGTGCGGTAGCCTTCGTTGAATTTCTTCGACGCGATCACCTTGTCCAGCAATGCCTGCGGCATCGGCTCGCCGGTCTGGTAATGCTTGGCGTAGTTGGACAGCACCTCGGGCCAGATCGACCACATCTCGTTGACCTGGGACGGGAACTCGACGAAGTCGCGCGGCACGCGGGTGCCGGCGCAGCGCGGGTAGTTCACGTCGGAGAACATGCCGTGCAGCGCGTGGCCGAACTCGTGGAAGGCCGTGCGCAGCTCGTCGTAGGTGAGCAGCGTCGGCTCGCCGGCGTTCGGCTTCGGAATGTTGAGGTGGTTGGCGATCACCGGATGCGTGCCCATCAGCTTGGACTGCGACACATAGGCGTTCATCCACGCACCGCCGCGCTTGTTGCTGCGGGCGTAGTAGTCGCCGATGAAGATGGCCAGCTGCTTGCCGTCCGCATCGAACACGTCCCACACGCGCACGTCGGGATCGTAGACCGGCAAGTCCTTGCGCTCCTTGAACGTCAGGCCGTAGACCTTGTTCGCGGCGAAGAACACGCCGTTGGTCAGCACGTTGTTCAGCTCGAAGTAGGGCTTGAGCTGGTTCTGGTCGAAGTTGAAGCGCTCGGCGCGCACCTTGTCGCTGTAGAACGACCAGTCGTGCGCGGCCAGCTGGAAGCCGCCGTTTTCCTTGTCGCGATTTTCCTTGTCAATGAGCTGCTGGATCTCGGCGCCTTCCTTCTTCGCGTTGGCGACGGCCGGGCGGGCGAACTCGGACAACATCTTGTTGACCGCTTCCGGCGTGTGCGCGGTCTGGTCTTCCAGCGAATAGGCGGCGTAGTTGGGATAGCCCAGCAGCGCGGCTTTTTCCGCGCGCAGTTTGGCGGTCTTCAGCACGACCTGCGTGTTGTCGTACTTGCCGCCGTGGCTGCCGCGCGCCAGCGAAGCGGCCATCAGCCGTTCGCGCACGGCGCGGTTGGTCAGCACCGCCAGGTTGGCCTGGCCGGTGGTGTTGACCACCGGGATGGCGAACTTGCCCGCCAGCCCACGCTTGGCGGCATCGGCGGCGGCGGCGTCGATCGCCTTGTCCGGCATGCCGGCCAGCTCCTCGCGGGTATCGACGATCAGCGCCGAGGCGTTGGCTTCCTCCAGCACGTTCTGCGCGAAGCTGGTCGACAGCTGCGCCAGCTCGCTGTTGAGCGCCTTCAGTTTTTCCTTGTCGGCGTTGGACAGCTTGGCGCCGGCGCGCACGAAGTCGGTGTGGTAGCGTTCCAGCACATACAGCGACTCGGCGTCCAGGTGCAGCTTGGCGCGCTTGTCGTACAGCGACTTGATGCGCGCGTACAGCTTGGCGTTCAGGCGGATGGCGTCGCTGTGGGCCGCCAACTTCGGCGACAGTTCACGTTCCAGCGCCTTGAAGCTGTCGTTGGTGTTGGCGCCGGACAGGTTGCCGAACACGCTGGACACGCGCGACAGCAGCTGGCCGGCCTTCTCCATCGCGACAATGGTGTTCTCGAACGTGGCCGGCTGCTTGTTGTTGGCGATCGCCTCGATCTCGGCGGCGTTGATGCGCATGCCTTCGGCGAACGCCGGACCGTAGTCCTCGTTCTTGATCTGGTCGAACGGCGGATAGCCGAACGGCAGCGTGCTGGCCTTGGCGAAGGCATTGCTGGCCGGCAGCATCGAAGCTGGCTCGGCCGCATGCGCGACGCTGAAGACGGCCGCCACGCCGGCGGCGATAATCAGGTTGGTGTTCATGTAGCTATTCTTATAAACGATTTATATTTGGGGGCGATCCCCGTCATACGAGGCAATACCCGTCATTCCCGCTTGCGCGGGAATGACGAATTAGCGGTCCCTTATTTCAGGCCACGACGCTCCAGCAGCGGCTCGATGATCGGATCGCGGCCGCGGAAGTTGCGGAACAGGTTCATCGCATCGTCGGTGCCGCCGCGCGACAGCAGCTTGGCGCGGAACCAGTCGCCGTTTTCGCGCTTCAGGCCGCCTTTTTCCTTGAACCATTCGACGGTGTCGGCGTCCAGTTTCTCGGACCACAGGTAGGCGTAGTAGCCGGCCGAGTAGCCGCCCGAGAAGCTGTGCGAGAAATAGGTGGTGCGGTAGCGCGGCGGCACCGGCGCGAAGTCCACGCCCATGTCCTTGAGCGACTGCGCTTCAAAGCCCAGCACGTCGGTCGGGATCTGCGCCGGGGTCAGCTGGTGCCAGCGCTGGTCCAGCAGCGAGGCCGACAGGTACTCGGTGGTCAGGAAGCCCTGGTTGAATTTCTTCGAGGCGATGACCTTGTCCAGCAACTCCTTCGGCATCGGCGCGCCGGTCTTGTAGTGCTTGGCGTAGTTGGCCAGCACTTCCGGCCACACGGCCCACATCTCGTTCACTTGCGACGGATATTCGACGAAGTCGCGCGGCACGCTGGTGCCCGAGAAGCGCGGATACTTCACATTGGAGAACATGCCGTGCAGCGCGTGGCCGAACTCGTGGAAGGCGGTCTTGACTTCGTCGTAGGTCAGCAGCGTAGGCTCGCCTGCTGGCGGCTTAGGAATGTTGAGGTGGTTGGCCACCACCGAGTGCGTGCCCAGCAGCGACGATTGCGAGATGTACTCGTTCATCCAGGCGCCGCCCTGCTTGTTGCTGCGGGCGTACATGTCGGCGATGAAGATGGCCAGCTGCTTGCCGTCGGCGTCGAACACGTCGAACACGCGCACGTCCGGGTTGTACACCGGCAGGTCCTTGCGCTCCTTGAACGACAGGCCGTACAGCTTGCCGGCGGCGTAGAACACGCCGTTGGTCAGCACGTTGTTGAGCTCAAAGTAGGGCTTGAGCTGGTTCTCGTCGAAGGCGAAACGCTGGGCGCGCACCTTGTCGGTGTAATAGGCCCAGTCGGAAGCATCGATCTGGAAGCCGCCCTTGTCGGCATCGACCACCGCCTGCAGGTCGGCCGCTTCCTTCCGGGCGTTGTTGACGGCCGGCTTGGACAGCTCGCCCAGCAGCTTGTTGACGGCGGACGTGTCGTGCGCGGTCTGGTCTTCCAGCGAATAGGCGGCAAAGTTGGCGTAGCCCAGCAGCGTGGCTTTCTCGGCGCGCGCCTTGGCGATCTTCAGCACGATCTCGCGGGTGTCGAATTCGCCGCCGTGGCTGCCGCGGGCCAGCGAGATCGCCATCAGTTTTTCACGCACGGCGCGGTTGGTCAGCACGGCCAATGGCGGCTGGCCGCTGGTGTTGACCACGGCGACCAGGAATTTCCCCTCCATGCCCTTGGACTTGGCGGCGGCGGCAGCGGCGTCGATCGCGGCGTCGCTCATGCCGGCCAGTTCGGCGCGGGTGTCGACGACCAGCGCCGACGCATTGGTTTCCTTCAGCACGTTCTGGGTAAAGCTGGTTTGCAAGGTGGCGATGGCGCCGTTGATCGCCTTCAGTTTTTCCTTGTCGGCCGCCGACAGCTTGGCGCCCGCGCGCACGAAGTCGGTGTGATAGCGTTCCAGCAGGTGCTTCGACTCGGCGTCGAGTTTCAGCTTGTCGCGCTTGTCGTACAGCGACTGGACGCGGGCATACAGCCTGGCGTTCAGGTAGATGGCGTCGCCGTGGGCGGCCAGCTTCGGCGACATGTCGCTATCGATCACATCGAGCTTGTCGTTGGTGTTGGCGCCTTGCAGGTTGCTGAAGGTGGTTTGCACGCGGGTCAGCAGCGCGCCGGATTTTTCCATCGCGACGATGGTGTTGTCGAAAGTCGGCGCCGCCTTGTTGTTGGCGATGGCGTCGATTTCCTTGATCTGGATGCGCATGCCTTCCACGAAGGCCGGGGCGAAATGCTCGTCCTTGATCTTGTCGAATGCCGGATAGTGGAACGGCAGCGCACTGGCGGTGGCCAGCGGATTTCCCGCCAGGGCGGCGGCCGGAGCGGCCAGGACCGTGTGGGAGAACG